>OLRK01000088.1_pt1 | contig 107920 bp, 96 predicted proteins | sample 1672911 | NCBI WGS metagenome assembly OLRK01 (sample SAMEA3136736, study PRJEB25190) | human gut metagenome | biome: human gut; feature: human-associated habitat; material: faeces | place: Austria | collected 2013
CCGTTTCCACTTACACTATTCGCCCCAGCATAGCTGGGGGATTAGACTTTTCATTAATAAACCTACTGGTATTTGGAATTACACAATATAATCAGAAAAAAAGCCGTGAATTTACAGAAATGCAGTTGTTGCTTCAAAAAGAATCCGATTCTGCTGAATATTATAAAATGCTGCTGTCTCAAAATGAAAACCGGAGTATTTTAATTCATGATATCAAAAAGCACCTGCAGTCCATCAAACTACTAAATGAAAAGGGGGAAAGTGAGAAAATAGATGCTTATATCCTCCAGCTTATGGATGCTTCTGATTTAAAGGAAACAGCAAGAATCTGCTCCACCATCTGCACCAGAATGACCTGACCTCCCTGTTCTGCAACTTGCTGGACAATGCAATGGAAGCTGCGGAACACATCCCGGATTCTTTTATTGACCTTATGGTTCAAAAGAAAGAGAACACTCCTTTTGTTGTAATTGTCCTTGTAAATTCATGCAGAAGTATGCCGGATTTTGACCAAAACGGATTTCCCGTTTCGCATAAATCCGGCAAAGGAAGACATGGCTTTGGAATCAAAAGTATTCGAAAAGTAGTAGAGCAGTATCAGGGCAATCTACGGATGTATTATGATGACACCACTGCTACTTTCCATACGATTATAACCTTGAAGCAGTAAAGAGCATAAATACCAAAAGCAGCTCGCAGTCAGGTTTTATTACCGCAGTGAAATTCTTACCTTGTATTTTTCCAGCCAGTCATTCACCTGCAGCATATAAGCCAGCATCTGCGGTCCTGCCATAAGCTGTCCGTACCAGGGTTTCCCATAATCCGAAGGACTTGCAAGAAAGCGTTCCACTTTCCCCTTATCCAGAAACTGTCCCACAGGGGCATTGGAGTCTGCCAGCACCTCACGCAGCCTGTCGCCAAGCATTTTTTCGTATTCGGGATGGTAAGTTTTGGGGTACGGGCTTTTCTTTCTCCACAGTACTTCTTTCGGCAGCTTTCCTGCCCCTGCATGGCGCAGCAATCCTTTTACCACACCGTCCCGGCATTTCATTTCCCACGGCACATTCCACACATATTCTATAATCCGGTGGTCTGCAAAAGGAACTCTGGCCTCCAGACCACAGTACATTCCGGTTCGGTCCATTCTGTCCAGAAGCGTAGCCATAAACCATTTCAGGTTCAGATAGGCAATCTCTCTTCTTCTCTTTTCCGTACCTGTCTCCCCTTCCAAAAGCGGAGTCTCTTTTATGGTCTTCTCGTAGGCGCTGTGTGCATATTCTTCCATAGGCAGCATGTGTATCCACTCTTCTGATAAGAGCGTCTGCCGTACCTTCATATCCGAAGACCAGGGAAAGTCCTGGGTTTCAAACGCTTTTGGATTGTGAAACCAGGGATATCCTCCGAAAATTTCATCGGCACATTCTCCGGTAAGGGCTACTTTGTTTTTCTCTGCTACCTTGGAGCAGAAGTACAGCATGGAAGACTCCACATCTGCCATGCAGGGCAAATCCCTGGCATCTACGGCCTTGTAGAGATAATCCAACAGCTGTATATTGTCACACTCCAGGAACGTATGCTCACTTTGACAGAACTCCACCATTTTCTCAACCCAGGGACGGTCCTGGCTGGGCTGAAAGCGATTGGCTTTAAAATATTTCCGGTTTCCCTCAAAATCAAAAGAAAAGGTGCGCAGAGTTTTTCCCTGTTTTTTCAGCTCTTTGGCACAGATTGCCGTCACCAGGCTGCTGTCTACCCCTCCGGACAAAAAGGTGCTGACAGGCACATCCGACAACATCTGCAGTTTTACCGCATCCTCTATAAGCCATGAGGTCTTTTCCACAGTTTCTTCAAAAGACGCTTCCTGTACATGGCTTTCCAGCTTCCAATAGCAGATATCCCTTATTTTCCCCTTATGAAAAACCAGATAATGGCCCGGCAGAACCTCATAAATGTCTTTCAAAACTCCTTTTCCGTATGTTTTTGCCGGCCCCAGGGCAAAAATTTCACACAGCGTATCCGTATCTGCCACGGCTTCCATGCCGGGATAAGCCAGAATTCCCTTTAATTCCGAGGCATAAACCAGGGTTTCTCTGTATTTTGTGTAGAAAAGCGGCTTTACCCCTGCTCTGTCCCGGAAAAGAAAAAGAGTTTCCTTATCCGAATCCCAAAGAGCCGCTCCAAAAACGCCGTTTATCCGCTTTACAAAGTTTTCCCCATGAAGCATATAGCCCACCAGAAACACCTCTGTATCACTGTCTGACTGAAAAATTGCTCCTTCTGCCTCCAATTCTTTTCGCAGTGCTTTCATATTGTAAATTTCTCCGTTGAAGCAAATGGTACAGGTTCGTCCCTGGCTGTGCCGGGACATGGGCTGCTGCCCTCTCTTTAAATCCAAGATACACAGACGCACATGAGCCATGCCACAGTGAGCATCCAGAAAAATTCCGTCTTCGTCAGGTCCTCTTCGTTTCTGCACCTGATTCATGGTTTCCAGGATTTCCTCCCATTTTCCCCGGCATATGCCATAGTCTTCTTCGTAACTGCTAAATCCTGCAATTCCACACATAGTTTTCCTCCCTACTGAATAATCGGCTGATATTGTTTTCCTTCCAGAGCAGCTTCTGCCGCCGGTACCAAAAGCCCTGTATGGGCTACCATGGAATTCGGCTTTTTCTGTGCATTGTCCTGTCCGAAAGGCACGAAAAAGACATGCTTGGCATTCAAAAGCAACCCGATATTTTTCATATTCATTCCCAGAGCATCGTTGGTGGAAATAGACAGCAGCAGCGGCTTTTCATTCCGCAGATGGGCTTTTGCCGCCATTAAAACCGGAGTATCGGTAATCCCGTTTGCCAGTTTTGCAATGGTATTTCCCGTGCAGGGGAGAATAATCAGCAAATCCAGAAGGCTTTGCGGGCCAATGGGCTCCGCCTGTGCAATGGTTCCCATAATCTTTTCTCCTGTAATCTGTTCTGCCCTTTTTACAAAATCCTCTGCATTTCCGAAACGGCTGTCAATGCTCTTTGCCGCCTCCGAAAAAATGGGCTGTACCTTTGCCCCTTCCCCCACCAGCTTTTCCAATGCCAAAAAGGCTTTTTCATAGGTACAGAACGAGCCTGTAAAAGCCACTCCGATTTTCTTTCCCTTTAAATTCATGATAAACTCCTTCCCAAATCTTTTCTTTTACTCCATATATCGAAAGATGAATTTTGCCAGAATTTCAGCCGAAGAATACGGCGCATACCGCCCCGGCAGCCCCGGCAGCAGCACAGCCTGCAGTTTCTTCTCTTCCGCGGCCTGATAATCCACCCCTCCCGGCGCAGACGCCATATCCAGAATCAGCGCATCTGCAGACACATATTCCAACAATGCTCTGGGCAGCACCATAGCAGGAGCCGTATTAAAAATATACTGCACAGACCCCAAATAAAGGGGCAGCTTAGAGGGCGCTATCACCCGGTCTGCCAAAAGCCCTGCCCTGGCTCTGACCTTTTCCTCCTTTTCTGCCACTGTCACATGGCAGGAAAATTTTTTCAGATAAGATACCAGTGTGCTTCCACATCTTCCATATCCCAGCACCAGACAGGAACTTCCAAAAAGATTCCTGGAACTGCGGCAAATGGCTTCCGCAAGAAGCCCTTCTGCAGCCGCAACCGTGTTCTCCATTGCCGTGTATTCATCTTTTAAATAATCCACACAGACAATGCCCTTCTTTGCCGCCTTTTTCTCATACTCTGCAGGGATTCCTCCGGCAAACAGCACACTGCCTGGCCGCACCAGCTCCAGGATATTTTCTCTCTGAAGCTCTGTCTGAAACTTTTCCTGGGGATTTTTGCAGAAAACCACATCCTTTTTCAAAAAAGGAACCGGCGCCGCAATGACATCCGCAGTTTCCAATACCTCTTTCAGACTGGCAGAGGACTCCGTTTCCGTCTCTAAGCCATAGCGTTTTACCTCCTGTCCCTTTTCCTCCAGAATATCTGCCAGATACACCTGACGCATATCTCCACCCAGAACCGCAAATCTATAGAAACTTTTCTTCAATTTTTTCACTTAAACCTTTTTCTTATATGGTATGCAAGACAGAGCCAATGGAAACTGTCTTTCCAAAAAGAAAAACCTCTCCGCCTGCTGCCCGGAATATTTCTTTCCAAAACACAGACGAAAAGGTCTCTTTTCTCTATTTTTTCCTTTTTTCCGCCAGAAAAATACTTTCAGCCATGATACTGCCCACAGCCGCCATTGCAGTCCTTCTAAGATTTTCCAGCATATTGGCGTCCTTCGGACAGAGAACAAACTTCTGCACTTCGTCAAAAACCTGCTGCTTTTCCTGCATCAGTCTTGGGAAGAAATCCATATCAGACCACATAGACGGCAGATAATCTCCGGAAAACCGAAGCGTCATCCACAGCCCTGCCGCAAACAGAAAACAAAATGCAGCGGCCGCCACAAGCTTGATGAAAAGGCGAAAGGCAAAAACTGCACATCTGTTTGTCTGCCGGTATCCTCTGCCAAAGCAGACCAGGACAAAGCCCCACACCGGAAGCGCTGCCAAAACTCTGGCCAGACTACTGTAAAGATTTCCTTCCCAGAATCCATCCGGCGCACTGCCCGTTACCTGAGTCAAAAGACTCTCTGCCAAAGAGCCGGGCTGCCTGTGGTCTGTATACTGCAAAGAAATTCCCTCCAGCCCGTCTTCTGTTTCTGCAAAGACAGCAGCAAAAGAGTCTCTGCTTTTTATGCAGCCGCGGACAATGTAGGTTTTCCCAAAAATCTGCACTTGGTTGCCTTGTATACGCTCTGTTCCGAAAAGCTTTTCTGCCAGACCGCTGCTAATCAGACAGCCTTCCTCATCTTCTTCCCAGGGATAATTTCCCTCCTTCAGCTGTCCCGCAAAAAACATTTCCATACTTCCTGCGATTTTCCACAAAGTTCCCGAAACGGCCTCCCGCACCTCTCCCTTTATGGGAATCTTATCTTCCTTTGACCAGCCCGTTATCTGCGGCAGTTGATCCGGCTGTTCCGCCTGGGAGAGAAAGGCAGACAACTCTGCCTCTGTAAGAACCGGCATATCGTAATAACCGTTAAAGCTGCCCGCCTGTTCCTCCGTCTTTTTATAGAAAAAGAAAGAGAGGCACCAAAGCGCCAAGCTGAGAAAACCTACCCCTGCTCTTATCCATATTTTTTTCATTCTTCCAGCCTCACCTTATCTTCCGGAGCAATGTCCTTGCTGCTGCCTGTAATAATTTTATCCTCCTGCCCGAGAGAGGAGGTAATCGCTGCGCTGGTACTGTCTTTTTCCACCACAGTCACAGCTACCCGTTTTGCCCTGTATTCATTTCCCAGTACGGTTTTCTCCTCTTCTGCCACCAGACAGAACGTTCCGTCAGAATCCTTTCTTACGGCTGAAAGAGGAATCACCTGCTTATAGGAAGAATCTGTCTGTCTGCTGATTTCATAGGAAATTTCGCTTCCATACACAGCCTCCTTTTCCTCCATTTCCGCATAAAACACTCCTGCTGCAGTCTGACCCTCCCCCTGCTGATTGGTATTTCCGGAGATTTCTCCAATATTCTTTTTCAAAGTTTTCCCCTGCCCGGGAACCATAATTTTTACCTCATCTCCGGTCTCTGCCTTAGACAGGTCTTCTGCTGTCAGATTGCCTTTGACCCGGTATCCGCCCCAGCCAAACATCAGAGATGCCGTATCGTCTGTCACCCCACCGGCTGCTATGGTACTGCTTTTTAAGACCCCGTCCTCCGGGGCTTTCACCTCTCCGTTTTCTGACTGTACCTTCTGCAGCTTTTCCAGTTCCTTTTTTGCCAATTCTAAATCCACCTGGGCAGACTGTGTGGTGTAGCTGCCTGCCTCTGCTGTCTTCTTATCATTTTCTGCCGCAGCCGCATCCTGCTCTTTTGCACTTTCATAGGCATTATACGCCTGAGCTCTGGCCGAATCCTGAGCCTGCAGACTTTCCTCGGCCTGGCTTTTCTGAAGTTCCAGTTCCTGAATGGCACTGTCATAAGCAGACTGGGCCTGTGCCTTTCTCTGCTCTGCATTCTCCTCTGCCTGCTGACGCAGCTTTTCTGCTTCCTCTGCCTCTCCTGCAGCTTCCAGTTCCTGTGCCTGCTGCAGTACACGCTCTTTTTCTTCCTCTGCTGCCTGCAGCTCCTGGTCTAAATTCTGCTGCTGCCCGGCGACGCCTGTCTCATAAGCTTCCGCTGCTGCATTGTAATCCTCCCACGCTTTTGCATAATTATCCTCTGAAAGCTGTACATCCCGCTGTGCGCTCTCGGCGGCCTCCACTCTGGCTTGAGGCTGTCCCGTAAGTTTTGCCTGTTCTACCGCCAGTTCCAGCTTTTTGATTTCTGCCTGTTTCTCTTCTATCCTTTCCTGCAGATAGTTCTGATCATACTGCAGCAAAACATCTCCCTTTTTCACCACCGTGCCTGTCTGAAGAATTTTTTCTACACGCAGTCCTGTCTGAAGGGAAAGCAGGCTTTCTTCTCTGGTCTCCACCGTTCCTTTTCCCTGTATGAGAATGCTCAGCTTTCCTTCCTGTACTTTTCCGGTAGTGACTTTCGGCACTACCATAGAGGCTGCGGCTCTGGAAACCGCCGTACAGACCGCCATAATCAGGAAAAATACAGCAAACGCTGCTGCTGCCAGTTGTTTTTTATTGACTTTCTCTCTCTTCATGCTCTTACTCCTTTAGTCCTGACGCAAGAATTCCCTGCTCCAGATAATTCTGCCCGCAGGCAAATAAAAACACCGACGGCGCCATAATTAAAATGGAAGCCGCAAAAGCGGTCCCCATATCATGAATTGTGATATTAGACAGATACAGGGAAACGGGAAACAGGCTCTTGTTCTTTAAAAATGTCATAGGCGCCTCAATGGCATTCCAGTATTCCAGAAAATTCAGAATCAGAGAAGATACCACGCCCGGAATTCCCAGGGGCAGACCAATGTAAAAAAAGGAGGCTGCCACTCCTGCACCGTCCACCTTTGCCGCCTCTAAAAGGGTGTCCGGTATCTGCTGAAAAAATTTTGTCATAAGAAATACCGGGAAAGTAGAGAAAATGCCCGGCAGTATGACAGACCAGTGGGTATCCAGTACACGCAGAAAAGACAGCACCGTATAACCGGACACCATGGTTACCTGAAAAGGCAGAATCATCAGAATCATATACAGATAAAGAATCATCTTTCTTCCCCGAAACCGGAATCTGCCCAGTGCCCAGGCTGCAGGCAGTCCTAAAAGCAGTTGTCCGCCCAGTATGGGAAACACCTGCCTGCAGGAATTCCAAAACATCACAAAGAAATCCGGACTGTCTAAGAGAAGCTGCAGATAGGCTTTTAAGGTAGGATACAGAGGAAACAGTTTCCACTGCAAATTTCCGGAGTCCCCATAAAGGACACTGCCATAGCTTTCTCTCAATTCTTCCGTTCCCATAAAAGAGCCTGCCGTCAAAAGCAGAACGGGAAAAATCAGAGCCAGAACAAACAGGGTGATCAGTATCCAAATCACGGCTTTCTTTCTTCTCACATTCCCTGCCCCCATTTCTCTTCTATTTTCTGGCTTCCGATGAGAATACACCCCAGAACCACTGCAAGCATTACGGCCGCTGCTGTCATTTTCTGCATATCCAGCTTCAAAAACCAGTTGTTAAACAAATTCTGCAGCATGTAAATACTGTCATGAGGATAATTTCCCGCAATCATCCATGCTTCCCGAAATACCTTAAAGGCATTGACCAGAGATAAAATACCGGTCAGAAAGGCTGTGGGAAGCAGCAGGGGGCAGGTAATATGAAGAAAGCATTTCCAGCCCCCTGCCCCATCCATTTTCGCTGCCTCATAAAGGCTGTCGGGAATCCCCATAAGACCGGAAAGCCACAAAATCATGTCATATCCCAGATTTTTCCACAGATAAACCGCCACCAGTACGCCAAAAGCTTTTGGCGTATTCATATAATCCACTCCTTTGCCGCCAAAATGCTGCAGCGCTTCGTTTAAAATTCCGTTTTTATCAAAAAACAGCTGCCAGAACAACACCACAGACCCGGCCGGCACCGCCATGGGCAGCAAAAATCCGGACTTTAAAAGACTGCTTCTCTTCCCTGCCTGCAAAAGCAAAATTCCAAAAAGCAGAGAAAGTCCCAGAAGCAGAGGGAGGCACACGGCCAGAAATCTGACCGTATTCCCCGCTGCCAACCGAAAAGCAGTATTTTCCAGAACATTTTTATAATTTTCCAAACCCACAAATCTGCCGCCTACTGCCTGCAAAAAAGACCTCCGTACCACATCGGCAAAGGGAATCAGAATAAACACACTCACTCCCGTAAGACTGGGGGCCAGCAAAATCCAGGGAATCAACTTTTCCCTTTTATTCGGAAAGGTAAAGCTGCATTTTTTCACCCAAAGTCTGCGCTGCTTCTTCTGCACTGATACTTCCTCCAAAATACTGTTCTGCACAGTCGATAAATGTTTCTCTTACAGACAGGTCAATAACCAGAGGCGTCTCTGCCTTTTTCGCCAGGGCTAGAATCGGCTCCAGCTGTTCTCTGGACGGATAGCCGTAGGAATGCGTTTCTCCTCCGCCATAGCTGATGCTGAACATCTCCTCCTGTCCGGATTTTTCTGCAATATCGGCCTGTTTCTCCAAACTTTCCGTACGAACCGGAAGTCCCTCCACGAACTCCTGCTGCTGAATCTCATCGCTTAACATAGTCTGTATAAATTCTTCTGCCAGTTCCTTCTCCCTGGAAGAAGCATTGATACCCATACGATTCATGGACAGGTACATATTATGGGGATTCTCTACAGAAAGTTCCGGCTGCTTTTTCAAAATATCACACAGCAGAGAAATTTCTGCCAATCCGGTCAAATCGTCCACACCTGCAATATCTGTTTCCTCATACAACTCCAGCATACCGATACCGGAAAATGCAGACATGGTATTTCCGGATAAAATGCGGCCTTTAAAGTAACTTCCCCAGCTCTCTTCCATATCTTCGGATGGATTGTTGTCCACAAGCTGCTTAGACATTTCCAATAATTCCTGTATCTTTTCTTCCGAAAAGCTGCCGTCTTCCTGACGAAGTTCTTCATAATTTGACGCAAACAAAAGGTATGCCATTTGTCCGTAAGACGCGGCTCCTATGATTTTTCCTTCAGGCTGTTCCTGTAAAAATTTCTTTACGGAATCCAGGCTGTCCAGTCTTGCCATGGCTTCTTTTGTACCATAAAATACCGGAAGACGGAAGGACGCCGGTATTTCATAATTTTTCCCGTCCTTTTTTGCGCCGTCCACAATTCCCTTTAACAGTGTGTTATCATTCTCGCCTTTGTCCGCCAAATCGGTTAAATCCTCCAGAATTCCTTTTTCAATATAAGAATCTACAGGCAGGTCATCCAGGAAAAGCACGTCGGCCCCTTCCTTATTCAAAAGACTGGTATTCAGTGCATCAATATAATCCTCCGGTTTTCCTTCTGCATCCTGCTTCAGGGCATATTGATAATCCACATCTACTTCCGGATGTTTCTTCTCAAAAGCCCTTACGGCTGCTTCCACCATACGGCTTTCATAAAGCCCGTACAGGGACAGGGTTTTCTCTGTCTTGGTGCTTGCGGCAGCATTGTAATAATAATGGCAGATGTGAAAAGTTCCGGTCTGATAATTGTCATAAGCTGCATAGAAATTCTTTTCACCGCCTGCCATGAAATTTTTCATTGTCAGACTATTTTTCATTTCTCCCATATTTCCCCGGCTGCCATCATAAATCTGTTCGCCGATACTGCCATTCTCCTTATATACAGAAATTCCTTTTTCCGTTGCAATATAATAAGTTCCATCCCCTGTAGCAGCCAGAAATCCGGTTCCTGCCTCCATATTTTCCACCTTGATTTTTCCCGTTTCTTTTCCTGTAGTCCCGTCATACAGAAGAAGATTTTTCTGGTCTTCACTGATGGTTGCAATGGTATTCCCGGTAATGTTTATCATACCGTCATTGTTGGTGACTATCTGATGACTGGGCAAGGTGTATTTTTCCTTTCCCGTGGTTCCATCATATAAGACAATGTTAGAGGATGCCACTCCTACCAGAGCAATATCACCGTTTTGTGCGGCTCCCAGATAATACGGGGCAAAACCGCCGTTTTGCTGTTGGTATTCCATATCCAGGCACTCCACCGGAATTTCCTGGGTCTCTCCCTCCTGGGTGTGACGGTAAAGATACCAGGGCTGGGGCGGAAGACTGATTTCTCCCTCCTCTGTAGTAGTCACACCAGACTCAGAGGTATCGGTAATTCCACAGGTCATAAGGTAGAGATTTTTATCGGCTCCCTGAAGGAGATAGTACACATAGGTACTGTCGTTGATTTTCTCCTCCACCCAGTTTTCTTCCTTTTTTTCCCAGTCGCTGCCGCCCTGATGTGTATAGGAAAATACCTGCGGGCTGACCTCTCCCGTCTGGGTATAGACCTCCAGTTTCCCATCCTCATTCAGATAACTTCCAAGATAGGATTCCTTCTCTCCCCAGGGGCCTTCCATTTCCTCTTCCACATAACCCCCTTTGGCTTCTTTTTCAGAATCTTTTCCGTCTTTCTTTTCTTTCTGGGAACATCCTCCCAGCATTCCAAGGGTAACTGCCCCGCAAAGTGCAAGGGCAAGCGCTTTTTTGAATTTCATCTGTCAATCTCCTCTCTGTACCCTAATCGTTGTTTCTGTATCTATCATAACAGGGAAATCTCTAAAAATCTTTAAAGAATCCCAGATGTTTTTGGAGATTTTTTAGAGATTTGTATGATACAATACAAAAGAAGAAAACGAAAGGATTTATCTATATGCGAATTTTATTAATCGAAGACGACGTTTCTCTATGTAAGGCACTGCTGATTCACCTTGGCAGCCAGGGGTATGAAACGGATGTGTGCCACAATGGTACCGATGGGCTCTCCTATGCCTTGCAGAATACCTATGATTTGATTATTTTGGACCGCATGCTGCCGGAACTGGACGGAATGACGCTGTTAGGTGCAATCCGGAAAAAAAATATTTCTACTCCTGTGATTATGGCAACTGCCATGGATTCTCTCCGGGATAAAATCAGCGGACTGGACTGCGGCGCAGATGACTATATTACCAAACCTTTTGATGCGGAGGAACTGCTTGCCCGTATCCGCGCCCTTACCAGACGCCCGGCCGTTCTGAAAGAATCTCCCCTGCTTTGTTTCAGGGACTTATGCTTCGACCCGGAAAATCTGGAATTATCTGCCAATGGAAAATCTCTGTCTCTCTCCAAAAAAGAGGCTGGACTTATGGAATACTTTCTGAAAAATAAGGAGCAAAATCTGCGCCGGGGACTGATTCTCTCTTATGTCTGGGGGGCTGACGCGGAAATTGAGGAGGGAAATCTGGACAACTATATTTATTTTCTCAGGCGGCGGCTGCGCACCTTAAAAAGCCGGGTGCAGATTAAAACCATTCATGGTGTGGGATATCGTCTGGAAGGAATACAGGAGGACACCTGATGTTTCAAAACCTTCAAAAAAAACTTACTTTTTTATATACGCTGACTACCGGAGCCATTCTCACAGTGATTCTCATTATCTGCTTTTTTTACATGAAAAGTTCTATGGAGGCCCGGTATAAAGCACAGTTTTCCAGTGTTTTTCTCAATATTTCCAACCGGTTTCAAACAGAAGCCTTTTTCACAGATTCCTGGCTGTCCCAGATGGAAATGGATAACAGCCTGCTCATTCATATTGAAGAAAATGACACCCCTCTGTTTTTCCGGGGCGCTTTCCAGCCTGAGACCAGCCGGGAAACCCTTTTAAAAAAGGCCCGGAAAAAGGCAGTCGAAGAAGGCATTACTTCACACAAAGCGGCTCTGTCCTCTCCCCTGCAGTCTTCTGTCTTTACCGTCAAAGGCACCCAGGGGGATTCTTATCTTGGCATGTGTCTCCTGGTGTCCACAACGTTTGGTTACAAGTCTCTTTTTGTCTTACAGGATATTACGGCTTTCTCCAGACAGCTTTTATGGCAGGGCGTATTCTTCCTGTTCACAGGTCTTTCCGGTATCTTTCTGCTGTATCTGGCAAGCTGGCGGACCGTTGGAAAAACCTTGCTGCCTCTGAAAGAAAACCAGAAAAAACAGGCAGAATTTATTGCTGCCGCCTCTCATGAGCTGCGCTCTCCCCTTGCGGTGATTCAGGCCAGCGCATCTGCTGTCCGGACCTCTCCTGAAAATACAGATTTCATGCTTACCAACATTGAAAAAGAGTGCACCCGCATGGGAAATCTGATTAAAGACCTTCTGATTCTGGCTGCTTCAGATTCTAAAAAGTGGCATCTGACCCTGGGAAACCATGACAGCGATACCCTGCTTCTGGATGTATATGAAACCTTTGAACCTGTCTGCCGCCACAACGGCATAACGCTGAATCTGACGCTGCCGGATATGGAACTGCCCCGGATTCACTGCGACAAAAGCCGGGTAATTCAGATTCTCACCATTCTTCTGGACAACGCCATAACCTATACCTTACCTGATGGAATGATTCACCTGGAAATTTTTGTAAAGAAAAGAAATGTCTGCTATCTGGTTGCAGACCATGGAAATGGAATCCCCGATGAAGAGAAAGAACGGATATTTGACCGCTTTTATCAAAGTGACAAATCCCGGAAAGAAAAAGAGCATTTCGGTCTGGGACTTTCCATTGCCAGAGAACTTACAGAACTGCAAAAAGGAAAGCTGACGCTGACAGACACCCCAGGAGGCGGGTGTACGTTCTGTCTGATGCTGCCAGCCGCAGAGGAAGGGAATGTCACATAAAGGCATCCCTTCCTTTCCATTCCATAGTAAACTCTTCTTCCCCGGTGTCCTCATCCTGTCCTTGCTGCAGCACAAGAAAGTCTTCCCGCAGATAAAAATTCACTGCTGCTTCATTCTTTTTATATACCTTTAGCTTCAGTTCTGGTTTGGCTGCCTTGGCAAAATCCAAAAACTGCCTGCCAATCCCTCTTGAACGATATTCCTGTCTCACAAAAATTCCGGCTATATAGGATTCCATTATGCCTATAAATCCTTCCAGAACCCCGGTATCTGTATTTTCTGATACCATAATTTCCGCCTGAGGCAGCAGCGCCCTCACTTCTTCAAAATGGCTTTTCCAATAGCTGCTGTCTATAAAGTCATGAGCCTCCATATTGGCGGTGAGCCAGATTTGCATTACTTCTTCCAAATCAGACGCCTGCATTGCTCTAATCATCTGTTTACTCCTCTCTTGTAAAATTATCAATTTTTACAACTTTATCATCCAGTACCTCTTCTTTGCAGGAAAATTTCACCTGGTCTCCCGGCTTTGTGTTATACAGCTTATAATCCACTTTTTCGCAATCGAGAACCATATTTTTCTGTTCCATGTTTTCCTGCGTAATAGCATTTTTCTCTATAGTAACTACCATCTGACTGTTTTTTATATTTATCTGCTGTACAGTCCCCAAAAAAGAAGGAGGAGGCACAAAATCATTGACAAAGTTTCTGCTTTCATCTTTAAAAGAAAAATTCCCAATCAACAAACCTACTGCTATCACACCTGCCACTGCTAAAACACATTTCCTTTTTTTCATTTTTTCTTTCATGGGTATCCCTCCCGTTTTGTTTATCCGCAAACTGTTTTATAGAAAAAATATAACATAAGATAAACAAAAAGACCAGGGCGTTTGTATCTCTTTACCCCAAGAAAAAAGACTGTCGCGCCCATGTCCCCTTAGAGACAAAGCCCGCAGCAGTCTTCTCTATACTTAGGAAAGCCGGTTTTTAAAGTCCTCATATCCGAACTTCTTTACCAGTTTTCTTTTCCCATCTATCCCTTCCCAGACTATATCCGGCAAAGGCATACCGTTAAAAGTATTGGTTTTCACCATGGTATAAAGCGCCATATCCTCCAATACCACCTGGTCGCCCGGCTTCAGCGGTGTGTCAAAGGAATAATCTCCTATGACGTCTCCGGCCAGGCAGGTTGGTCCTGCAAGTCTTACTGTGCAGGCTTTTTCTCCCGGCAGCCCGCTGTCTTTCACAGGGGGACGGTAAGGCATTTCCAGCACGTCCGGCATATGACAGGCAGCGGAAGTATCCAAAATAGCAATATCCATGCCATTGTGAACCACTTCCAAAACTTCTGATACCAGAAATCCTGCCTGCAGCACAACTGCCTCCCCCGGCTCCAGATAAACCTCTACTCCGTAAGTTTCTTTCAGCCGCTTCACCATCTCTGCAAGAGCCTCCACATCATAATCCTCTCTTGTAATATGATGTCCTCCTCCCAGATTCAGCCATTTCATCCGGGAAAGGTACCTTCCAAACTTCTCTTCCACAGCTTTTAAGGTAATTTCCAAAGCATCTGCTCCCTGCTCACACAAAGTATGAAAATGCAGCCCGTCCAAAAGCGGCAGCAATGCCTCATCAAAATTTTCCAGCGTAGTTCCCAGCCTGGAAAAAGAGGCGCACGGGTCATAGATAGCATGTCCCTCCTGGGTAGAACATTCGGGATTTATCCGCAGTCCCACGGATTTCCCCGCCAGTTTTGCCTTTTTTGCATACTTTCGCACCTGCCCCGGGGAATTAAACACCACATCATCTGCATACTGCAGCAATTCTTCAAATTCCTCTTCCCTGTATGCAGGGGAAAACACATGGGTTTCCCCGCCGAAGTTTTCATGCCCCAGCTTTGCCTCATACAGACCGCTGGCTGTAGTTCCCGCCAGATATTTTCTCAGCAGCGGATAGGCATAAAACATAGAAAATGCCTTTTGTGCCAGCAGAATTTTACAGCCCGTCCGGTCAGAAACCTGCTTTAAAATCTCCAGATTTTTCACAAGTTTCTTTTCGTCCACCAGAAAATACGGTGTGGAAAAGGAATTTTTTTCTCCCCCTGCCATTAATCCACCAGTACCGGATTATGGTCTTCCTGCCATGGAAGCCCCCAGGTATTCAAAGCATCCATAAATGGATCCGGATCAAACTCTTCAATATTGTGTACACCCGGTTTATTCCACTTTCCGGTCATGACCATCATAGCTCCAATCATAGCCGGCACACCTGTGGTATAGGCAACCGCCTGAGAGCCGGTTTCTTTGTAAGCCTCTTCGTGGTCACAGATATTATACAGATAGTAGGTTTTCTCTTTTCCGTCTTTTTTGCCGCGGAAAATACAGCCAATGTTGGTTTTTCCCTTGGTGCGCGGTCCCAGAGAGGCCGGGTCCGGAAGCACTGCTTTCAAGAACTGCAGCGGTACGATTTCCTTTCCCTCAAACAAAATCGGTTCAATGGAAGTCATTCCCACATTTTCCAGACACTTTAAATGTGTCAGATAGCTCTGTCCAAAGGTCATAAAGAAACGGATTCTCTTAATCCCCGGAATATTCAGTGCCAGACTTTCAATTTCCTCATGATGAAGAAGGTACATATCCTTCTGTCCTACTTCTTTGAAATTGTATTCTTTCTTAATTTCCATAGGTTCTGTCTCTACCCAGTGACCGTCTTCCCAGTAAGAGCCCTTTGCAGAAACCTCCCGGATGTTGATTTCCGGATTAAAATTGGTGGCAAACGGATATCCGTGGTCACCGCCGTTGCAGTCCAGAATATCAATATAATTGATTTCGTCGAATTCATGTTTCAGGGCATAGGCGCTGAACACCCCTGTTACTCCCGGGTCAAATCCACTGCCCAAAAGCGCCGTAATGCCTGCTTTTTCAAAGCGTTCTCTATATGCCCACTGCCAGCTGTACTCAAACTTTGCCGTATCTTCCGGCTCATAGTTTGCAGTATCAATGTAATGGGTTTTCGTAGCCAGGCAGGCATCCATGATAGTCAAATCCTGATACGGAAGAGCCAGATTCAGAACCACATCCGGTTTTTCCTTTTCGATTAAAGCAATCAGTTCCTCCACCTGGTCTGCATCTACCTGCGCAGTTGTAATTTTTGTCTTTGTCGTACCTTCCAGCTTTGCCTTTAACGCGTCACATTTGGATACTGTACGGCTGGCAATACAGATTTCCTCAAATACCTCACTGTTCTGACAGCATTTGTGAATTGCTACAGAGGCTACGCCTCCACATCCGATAATCAATGCTTTTCCCATATTTGTTTCCTCCTGTTTTCTTGGTTTTATGTATGTTATAAATAAATTGGTATTATGCCTTCTTCGTAAGAGCCAGCAGCATTTCCCGGATAATCTTTCCTGCTGCTGCCGTAGAACTTCCGCTGGCGTCATAGTGCGGACTTAACTCATTCACATCACAGCCCACTACCCTGGCTCTTTCACATACCAGCGTCACAGCCCGGCGAAGCCTGTCAAAGCTCACCCCTCCCGGTTCCGGCGTTCCGGTTCCCGGAAAGACGGACGGGTCCATCACATCCAAATCCACGGTAAAATAAACCGGTCTGTCTTCCAGGGCAGCAAGGGTCTCTTCCAGCCCTTCAAAATCAAACTTCTGCATACAGGTGTGTTCCCTGGCCCAGGAAAACTCTTCCCGGTCCCCGGAGCGGATACCAAACTGGTAAATTTTTCCGTCTCCAATCAAGTCCCAGCAGCGGCGCAGTACGCAGGCATGAGACAGCTTTTCTCCCAGATAATCCTCACGCAAATCTGCATGGGCGTCAAAATGAATGATACAAATCTCCGGGTATTTCTCCTGCACAGCCTCAAAGGCTCCAAGCGTCACCAGGTGCTCTCCCCCTACCATAAAAGGCAGTTTTTCATCCCGTAAAATTTCCCCGGCTCTCTCCCGGATGGCAGACAGAACATCTCTGGTATTTCCAAAGCAAAGCTCCAAATCCCCCGCATCCATTACCAGACTGTCGATTAAATCCCGGTCCTGGTAAGGGCTGTAGCTTTCCAGTCCAAAAGACTCATGACGGACGGCGCTGCTGCCAAACCTGGTTCCCGGACGAAAGGAGGTGGTAGAATCAAACGGTGCACCAAAAAGAATGACCTCAGCCTCCTCATAATCCTTATCACATTCCAGAAAAGTTTCAACATTCTTTCTCAACATTTTTCAAAAGTTCCTCCACATACGCAGGCAGATAAAATGCCCCTTTATGCAACGTTGTCGTATAGTAACGTGTCTGAATCCCCCGGGTATTCCATTCTTTTTCCCTCAAATGCTTCAGCGGATGATACTTCTTGGAAGCAAATCCAAAAAGCCAGTGTCCGGAAGGATATGTAGGAATATGGGCCTGGTACACCCGGCTGACCGGAAAGGTTTCCGTAATATTCCGGTGTGCTCTCTGGCAGGCTCTGGCATCCTCCTCATAGAAAGGACTTTCATGCTGATTCACCATAATGCCGTCTTCCTTCAGCGCTTTATAGCAGTTTCCGTAAAATTCTCTGGTAAAAAGCCCCTCCCCCGGGCCAAAGGGATCTGTGGAATCCACAATAATCAAGTCATACTTATTTTCACATCTGCGGATGTATTTCAGGCCGTCCTCATAGCGGATGTTTACCCGCTCATCATCCAGACAGCAGGCGGTTTTAGGCAGGTATTTGCGGCAGACCTCCACCACCATATCATCAATCTCCACCAAATCAATCTGCTTTATTTCCGGATAACGAACCAGTTCCCGGATGACACCTCCGTCTCCCGCGCCGATAACCAATACCTTTTCCGCTTTAGGATGTACTGCCATGGGGATATGGGTAATCATTTCGTGATAAATAAACTCGTCCTTCTCCGTCAGCATCATGTAGCCGTCCAAAGTGAGAAATCTTCCGAATTCCGGCGATTCAAAAATATCAATCCTCTGAAATTCACTCTGACCGCTGTAAAGCTGCCGGTCTACACGAATGGAAAATTTCACATCCTTTGTCTGTTTTTCCGAAAACCAAAATTCCATACTACACTCCTTTCAGTACGTTGAGCTGGCGAATTTCCTCATCCTCCGGCCCGGTAAGGGTACAGCCCTTTTCTTTTGCATATACAATATGTTCCACAATGGCCTGTGTCACCTGTTCTCCCGGTGCAAGAAGAGGAATCCCCGGCGGATAGCACATGACAAATTCACTGCATATCCGTCCCACACAGTGCTCCAGAGGCAGTGCCTCTTTGGGCGCATAAAACGCATCCTGGGGAGATACCGCTACCAGAGGCGGTATATACTCCTGTTCCAGCAAATCCACCTTTTCCTTCCCGAATCTGCGGGAAATCTCTGAAAGAGCAGAAACCAGACGCTCAACGTCCCGCTTTCTGTCTCCAATGGAAAGGTATGCCAGCACATTGCCGAAATCTCCGAATTCTATCTGAATGTCATACTCATCCCGGAGCAGATCATAGACTTCAATGCCTGCCAGCCCTACTTCCAGCGTATGTACAGAAAGCTTGGTCACATCAAAATCGAAAACACTGTCACCGTTTATCAGTTCTTTGGAAAAGGCATAAAAGCCTGGAATCTCATTGATTTCGCTTCTGGCGTATTCGGCCAGTTCCATGACTTTTTCAAAGGTTTCTCTTCCCCGCAGAGCCAGATTTCTTCTGGAAATATCCAGACTGGACATGAGAAGATACGAACCGCTGGTAGTCTGGGTCAGATTGATAATCTGGCGGACATGTCCCGGCGAAATTCCCGGTCCTGTCAGCAAAAGGGAACTCTGGGTCAGACTTCCCCCGGACTTGTGCATGGATACCGCTGCCATATCCGCTCCGGCCTCCATCGCCGATACCGGCAGCTTATCCGAAAAATAAAAGTGCGTTCCATGGGCCTCGTCAGACAGACAGTACATGCCATGCTCATGTGCCAGCTTCACAATAGAGCGGATATCCGAACAGACCCCATAGTAGGTGGGATTGTTCACCAGCACGGCCTTTGCATCCGGATTTTCCTCTATAGCCCGTCTCACATCTTCCACAGACATACCAAGCGGAATCCCAAGCCTCTGGCTGCACTGGGGATTCACATAAACCGGAACTGCCCCGCACAGCACCATGGCCCCAATCACACTTCTATGTACGTTTCTGGGCAGGATGATTTTTTCCCCTCTTTTGGCTACCGAGAGAATCATACTCTGCACCGAGGAGGTCGTGCCTCCCACCATAAGAAAAGCATGGGCTGCATGAAAGGCCTCTGCCGCCAGTTCCTCCGCCTCCTTAATCACGGATACGGGATGGCAGAGATTGTCCAGAGGCTTCATGGAATTTACATCCATGTTCATGCACTGCTCTCCCAAAAGCTGTGTCAGTTCCGGATTTCCCCGGCCTCTTTTGTGTCCCGGCACATCAAAAGGCACCACCCGCATCTTTCTTAAATTTTCCAACGCCTCATAAATAGGGGCATTCTCCTGAGATAATTTTCCCATTTTCCCATCTCCCCTGTCAGTAAATATTTCTTCCGCTGAAGACCTCTATCATTTCCCGCCGCAGGCTGTTCATAATATCCAGCCGTTTCTTGGGCGGCAGTTCGTAAATATCTGTATTAAAAAGATAATTCTGCAAATCAATTTCCTTTAACATCATTTTCGTGTGGAAAAGGTTTGCCTCATACACATTGATGTCTACCGCATCATACCGCTGCAGGGTTTCTGCTGCAATATAATCCTGAATAGATGTAATCTTATGATCCATAAACAGCTTCCTGCCGTTTACACTGCGGGTAAAGCCCCGTACCCGGTAATCCATGGTAATAATATCCGAATCAAAAGAGCCTATGAGGTAATCCAGTGTAGACAGCGGTGTAATTTCTCCGCAGGTTGCCACATCAATGTCCACCCGAAAAGTGGCCAGACAGGTTTCCGGATGGTATTCCGGGTAAGTATGCACTGTCACATGGCTTTTGTCCAGATGAGCCACCTGAGTGCTGCCTGCGGGAATCATAGACCCTTCTGCAATCAGCAAAGTCACGGACGCCCCCTGGGGTTCATAATCCTGCTGGGAAACATGCAGTACCTGGGCTCCTATCATGTCCGTCAGATTGGTTAAAATCCCCGTCAGTCTTTCGGAATTGTACTGCTCGTCAATATAGGCAATATAGTCTTTCTGCTCTCTGGCCGTCTTTGCATAACAGACATCATAAATATTAAAGCTCAGGGCTTTCGTCAAATTATTAAATCCATACAATTTCATTTTCTCGCCCACAACGGATAACTCCTTTTTCTTCCTGAAATATGGCTTTTTCGCAGGCTTAAAGCAAACGTAAAAAGCCGCAAATGACGTATATTTCTACACATCACCTGCGGCTGACCATTTCTTATCCATGTTTTTAAATTCTGCACAAGGCAGAAAATAAAGGTTTGATTATGGAATTACTCAAGTTCAGAGTCTATATAGCAAATATCTTACTTTTACTACTCTTATTGACCGTTTCACAAGTTGATGTGCATCTGTACGCACTGGTTGTAAAGTTACCAACTTATAAAATTTGAGCTTTTAACTCAATCAATAAGGCAACTTCCGTTGCCAATCGGCAGTTGACCCGGCTGTCCGTATGGCCTTAATCCCTTCCGGGATGGTCACATAAATATTTGCATGGAATCTGTCGAACTTTGTATCCCATAGCATTCCTACTATATCTGATTTTTTTCTTCCTGTCAATTCCTTTGTGAGACAAATTGCAAAACAAAACTATAAGACTACAATCACGCCTCCGTCATTGGCATACATGGTGCTGACACCTGCCGTATCCAGAATCACCACATCTTTTACGGAAACTCTCTGCAAAATCGCCTCTTTTACAATTTCCGCTCTGGCCGGACAGTTGCAGTGGCTGATAGCCAGCACCTTTTCCTCGCTGTCCTTTGCCCTCTGGGCAACATAATCCACCATTTTCATCATGGCCTTATTAATGCCCCTGGCCTGGTTCAGCTGCACAATGGTACCTTCCGGGGTGGACCCCATCACCGGCTTGATTTTCAGCGCAGATGCCACAAAGGCTTTCAGATTGCTGAGTCTTCCGTTTTTGCGCAGAGTCTCCAGATTCTCCAGGACAAAGTATGTGTTCTGGGAATCAATGTACGCCTCCACCGTCTCAATGACCTGCTCAAACGCCATGCCCTGCTCCTCGCACTCCCGAATCTTCATGGCAACAAGCGTTTCCCCTACCGAAGCAGAACGGGAATCAAAGACATATATTTTCTGCTCTGGCCGGTTCTCCAGAAGAAGATTTTTTCCCAGCACGGCGCTGTTGTAAGAACCGCTCAGATTAGAAGACAGGGTGACTGCATATACACGCTCTGCGCTGCAGTCATAAGCCTGCATATACCGCTCCGGAGAAGGGCAGGAAGATTTCGGACACTCCGGACTCTGTGCAGTCTTTTTCAAAAAAGCGCTTTGGTCAAAGGTTTCATCATCTATAATATCCTCTCCTTCTACCGTAAGCGTCAGGGGGATACTTTCTATATTTTCATCTGTTTTCCAGCTTTCGGGCAGTTCGCCGCAGCTGTCTATCACTATTTTATAACTCATTTTCAACAACCTCTTTATGTAGTTTTTAATACCATGTCTTATAATAACACAAAGCCTGCTATTTGAAAAGGTTTTTTCCCGGAAAACTCTAGGATTTTTTCTGATTTTCGTTTATACTGTTCTTATCTGTGTTTCATGCAGTAATTTTTAGAGAAACGAGGGATTCTTACTATGATTGCTCTGCAGATTGTGGACTTAAAGGATTTCATGTCCAAGCTTCTTATCGGCAGTACCTTTGACAGCTTCTGGCTGTGCGAGGCCTCTGTCACCACCTTTGCAACCTTTACCATTGACGGTACTCTGCATACAGACTTTTACGATACACAGGAGGCCCAACTCCTCCAGACGCAAAAGCAGACTTATTCGCTCTGGCGGGATATTAAACCCTTTTGCTTTTCCATGATGAAAGGAAAGAAAACACCTCTTCACTTTAAGATTGTATTCCGTCTTTCCGAAAAAAATACGGAAAAACTTCTTTTGGGAAATCATCTGAACTTTTCCTCTGATGATGTTTTCGGGTTATTTGTCAATTTCCAGTATGACGGAAAGACACTGACCTGTACCACTGGTACTTCCCTAAAGACCTTTACCCTGGATAAATCCCTTGACCACGTCTGGGACGATTTGATTCAGAAATTTTTCAGACAGCAGCAAATCCCCTGCGAAAAACTGTAACTGATTTGTCTTACTTTATTTTACATTCGGAGGTAATCAACATGATTCAGGACCTTGATTTTCATTGCTATCACAACGAATACACCCACGCACAGCCTGAGAACGGAGATTTCATTCTCTCCTTCCGCAGCCGGGAAATCCTTGGCGCCATAAGAGACGGGCTTCTCACCTTCCCCACCTGGGAAACGCTCTCTGGCAGCCAGAACCTTTCTCCCAGTGCCTGTATTTATCTTTTTTCCATTGACGAACAAAGATATTTCCTGCTTTTCGATTATGAGGCAGAAGAATTTGCAGACTTTACATATCAGGACATTTCCATTTTCCGCAGTATGCAGCCTAAGGAGCAGTGTTTCGGACTTGTCACCGGCTTTCATCTCTACAACTGGTATAAAGGACGCCGGTTCTGCGGAACCTGCGGACACAAACTCATCCATGACGAAAAAGAGCGCATGATGTACTGTCCTCAGTGCCAATCCACAGAATACCCTAAAATTTCTCCAGCCGTCATTGTGGCGGTTACCAACGGGAACAAAATTCTCATGTCAAAATATGCGGGAAGAAACGCCAAACGCTATGCCCTTATTGCGGGATTTGCAGAAATCGGAGAAACCTTGGAGGAAACCGTAAAAAGAGAGGTCATGGAAGAGGTTGGTTTAAAAGTGAAGAATATCCGCTACTACAAGAGCCAGCCCTGGGGACTTTCCGGCAGCCTTCTGGCCGGCTTTGTCTGCGATTTGGAGGGAGAAGATACCATCACCTTAGACAAAAACGAACTGGCTGTGGCACAGTGGTTTGAACGGGAAGAAATCCCCTATGACGACTATGATGTCAGCCTTACCCGTGAAATGATGATACAGTTTAAAAAAGGACTCCTTTAAAACAAAGGAGCCTTTTTTCTACATATATTTTTCCGTAAATTCAGCGGCACAAAGAGGTTTGCTGTAATAATACCCCTGTCCGTAATCACAGCCTGCTTTCAGAATAAAGGCTTCGTCTTCCCAGGTTTCCACGCCTTCTGCCACAGTCGTCATGTTCATTTTCTTTGCCAGCTGTGCAATCTGTTCCATCACAATCTGCTGCTGCCATTTTTTATGACCCGGCATTTCCATCAGAAACGCTCTGTCCAGCTTCAATTCATCAATTTCCAGACTGCACAGAATGTTCAGAGAAGAGTAGCCGCTGCCGAAATCATCCATGGAAATCTGGAAGCCCTTTTCTTTCAGTTCCCGGATTCTGCTGTTTAATCCTTCTGCATCCCCAAGAGCCAGGCCCTCCAGAATTTCCAGGGTAATCATCTTAGCCGGCACATGGTACCGTTCCATGATTTCACACAGATTTTCCACATATCCGTCCTTGTAAAACAACAGTTTGGACTGATTGACCGAAATGGGAATGGCTTCCTTTCCTTCATCCATCCACTGGCGAATCTGACGGCATGCCAGCTCTACCATATACAAATCCAGTTCTGTACAGAAACCATTCTGCTCAAACAGCGGAATAAACTGATCCGGAAAAATCATCCTGCTGCCGCTTCTTCGCTCTGTCCAATGCAAACATGACATGACTCATAAGTTCTTCCCGCTTCACAAAACTGCCGTTTATCTCTGCCCCGGTCACCACCCCTGCATAAATCATCATGCGGTACTGCCGGTTGTAGTGCAGAAAGAAATCACGAATGTGCTCTGTAATCTCCTCCAGACGCCTCTGCACAAGGTTTTCATCTGAAGTTCTCATGAGTATGTAAAACTTATCCGCAGTTTCCCGGCAGAAGAACTCTCCCTCAAAAACTGCCTCATCCAGCACCTTTTTCACATAGCACAGCAGCTGGTTAGCCACTTCATCTCCAAAAGTCTCATTGATAAACTTAAACTTGCGGATGTTCATGGCCACCAGACTGAAATCCCGGGTACTGGCAATGGTTTCTTCCAGCATGTGGGAGAACTTCACCATATTATAACTGCCTGTCAGCTGGTCATAATAGGCAAACCGCAGAAGTGCTCTGCTGTTTCGCTTCATCAGACGGGCGCCATACAGGATACACATACCGGAAAGAGCCAGAAGCAGGAAGAAAATAATCCTCGTAATCAGAAGGTTCTGGTACAGTGGCTCGCTGATTCCCCGTTCTGTGGCAGTCAGCACCAGATACCAGTCATGAACCCCTACCGGCTCTGCAAACATCCGGCAAGTCTGCCCATTCTCATTGACCTCCATAAATTTACTTTTTCCCTGTTCCAACATGTTCTGAAATGCTGTCCGCTCTTTTTCAGAGAGAAGAATATCAGAAACAGAGTCTGCCTGATCTCCGGACTGGGCAGGCAGAAAAAATTTTCCGTCTGTCCCCATAACCCGAACCTTTGTCTGTTCACTGAAACCACTTTTAATACTTAATACATCAAAAAACACCGACGTGCTTTCACAGGCCGTCAAGGCGTCTACCACCGTTCCATTTTTCTGTACAGGAACTGCATACGCAATGAAATCTTCATCTGCTGCGCTGTCATGATAGACATCGGAAACCACGCTTTTCCCGTCCCAGGCTTTCTGAATGCTCTCATAGAAAGTGGAATCCGTCTCTTCTGCCTTCATATTTTCTTCCATGGCGCCATTGACGGTTACGCGGATTCCTGTTCCGCCCTTTTCAAAGTATCCCATCTGCAGGAAGCTGTTCTCATTGTTGGATTCATACAATCCCTTTGCAAACTGGCTGCTGTCTATGGTTCCGCTGAACTCCATAAAACTTGACAGGGTATAAAGAGTTTGCAGGTCTGTGTCAATTTTTCTGTTGATATTGGTTCTATGCCTGTTTGTCTCTGTCACAATCTGATCTTCGATTTCATTCTGAAACGTATGATTCAGCAGGATGGAAATGCCTCCGCTTCCCATTAAGAGCACAAGACTCACCAGAGTAAAGAAAAGTGTTATCTTTCTCAGACGCTTCTGCATTCCTCTTTCATCCATTTTTATATCCCCTCTCTTATGCAATCCAATATTGATTCCTGTGTTTGTTTTTCACCTCATAAAGCGCTCTGTCAGCCCTTTCATAAAGGCTTTCAAACGTAATTCCTTCTTCCACAAGGGCAATGCCTATGGAAGCGCTGACTGTCACTTCTTTTCCGTCTTTTTCGTAGGTTTTTACCAAAATTCTGTTTATCTTCTCCGCGCAGAAACGAATATCCGCTACGCTCTCCGCATCCTTGATAAACAGCATAAACTCGTCCCCTCCGATTCTGCATATCAAATCCTTGGCTCGGATAACGGATTTCAGGCTGGCTGCTGCTTCATGCAAGGCCTTATCTCCTACTATATGACCCAACGTATCATTCACTTCTTTGAAATGATCCAAGTCCAAAAGAAACAGAGCACATAGGTCGGAAGTATTTTCTTTTTCCTGTTCTAAATATGCTTCTACTTCTGGTTCTTCAAGGCTGCTCTGGCCTGATCCTGAATCACCGTTACATCCGTTTCAGAACTGTCGCCAAAGCTGATACCTCTGCGAAACCGAATCTTATATTTCGGTAAATCCATCCCCTGAAAGGTATTAATCTCCCTTACTATGGCATTTAACCGCTCCTGGATAACCTGAAAATTCGTTTCCTTCATACATAAAAAGAAATGATCCATTTCTGTCCGGGTAACAAACTCTCTGTCTTCTTCTTTTAACGCCTCCGCCATTACAGCATAAAAATAGCGAAGCAGTTTATCTCCGTTTTTTGCGCCCAGATTTCTGTTCACAATCTTAAAGTCCACCGAATCCATCATAACAATGGCATACTGTTCTGCAATATGCTTTCTGCAAAGCTGCCGATATTTTATCTGAAACTCCAGCTTATTGATTCCTCCGGTCACCTCATCGGAAAAAGCCAGGTGTTCCAGTTTCTTTTCCCCCTCGCTGTAGCTTTTAAACAGCAGGAAAAATAAGCGCCGAACACCAGCATAACCACAACCAGATTTCCCATCATTTTCACTACGTAAGAATCAGAAAAACCGGAAAACAAATCCGCAGAAACAATGGTTACAGCTGTCCATCCTCTTCTTTCCAGAGGCTCGTAAGCCAGGTAATACCTCTTATAGCCGGGCAGAAGGATACGGAAAACGCCGCCCTTGTGGTTGCTGATATTTTCTTTCATACGTTCTGCATTTTCCAGAATCTCTTTATCTTCCTTCTGTCCTACGACAAGATTCCAAAACGCCATGCTCTCTTCTTCCCCGGAAGACAGAAGTACCTGCTCCGTTTTATCTACCACATAAGTACTGCTTTTTTCCTGGAACGTTTTAGACATCATAATACTTGTTATTTCTTCTGACGAAGCTGCTGCCCACAAAGTTTTTTCTTCACTGGCGCTGCCTGTCTTTACGGCATAGACCATTCGTTCCTCTTCCATACAGGACGCACAATGTCCTTCTCTTAATTCCTGCCCAAACACATCGTTTTCTGTCAGTTCTTCCCTGTTTACATCCTCAAAACCTTTTCCAGCAAGCTGTACCTCTCCTGTTTTATCATCATATAGCGCAATAAAATCAAAACCATACAGCTTCCTCTTAGTCTCCAGGTAACTTTCTATATCCATCCCGGGGTTTTTCTTCTGTCAGAGTCTCGGCCAGTCCCGTCATCATGGCTGTATTGCTGCTGATTTCCATGTCTATCATATCAGCCCGCTGCTCCACATAATTCCTTACATATTCTTTTGTGGTTTTGGCATCCTTTGATTTCATTTGAATGGTACAAACTACAGAATATATAACAATTCCCAGGGAAAGCGTCCCCAGCAGCAGCATGTGAACCCGCACTTTCAGCCTTCTGCCGCCCATACTGTTCAGATACTTCTTTTTCTCTTTTTTGTATGCTTTCATATTCTTCATTTCTCCCTTGCCGGCTCTGTTTCCTTCCGGGACATTTTCTCTATGCGTCATTTTCTCTCATACTTACCCATTTTCGAGCATTATTCTAATACACTCCGCATTATTTGTCTATATGTTTCTCCAAATTTTTACAGTACCATCCTCCTAAATCCAACAGGCTGTACCTGTCTTCAAAAAGGAAAGAGCAGAAACTCCCATACGGATTTTTCTGCTCTTTCCTTTTGTTATTTTTTCTCGTAACTGCCTGGTTTATTTTGCCAGCAACAGCATAATCTCATTGCTTCGGGCTACAAATTTTGTCATTTCCTCCGGTGTCAGCTGTCTGTGGCTGATTAACGCCAAATCATAGAGCTGTTCACAGAGAATCTGTGTCTGTTCTCCTTCTTTGTGCTCCAGTACATACTGCACCAGTTTATTGTTGGCATTTAATACCAGAGTTTCCTGTCCGCCGAACATAGACGGGTCCATACCATACATATTGTACATTTTCATCATTTCCTGCATACGGCGGTTTTCTTCTGAAATCGTCATCATGGAAGATACCTTCTCGTTTTTCAGGCTTTCCACTTTCACGGTCAGATTCTCTTTTTTCAAAGCTTTTTTGAAAACTTCTGACAACTCTTTTGTCTCGTCTTCCAGATTCTTTCCTTCCTCTTTCACTGCTTCTGTCAAATCTGCATCAATGCGAAGGAATCTGACTGTTTCCTTTGCCTGCTCTACATGAGAGATAAATGCAGAGTCAATGTTGTGCTTCAGAATCACAGCATCCTGTCCCTGTTCTTTAAACAGATTGATGTACTGGCTCTGCTGTACTTCATCTGTGACATAGTAGATATTGGTCTTCTCCGGCTCTTTCTGTGCCTCGTCTTTGGTTTCCTCCAGAACTTCTTCCTTTGTATCTTCCGGTGTTTCTTTTGCATTCTCTTTGATACAGTCTTCCAAAGTCAGATATTTTCCGTCAATGTTCTTATACAGAATGTAGTCCATCATTCTTTCAGAGAACTTCGTATCTTTTAAGCAGCCGAATTTGATAAACGGATTGATGTCATCCCAGTATTTTTCATAGTTTTCTCTGTCTGTCTTGCACATACCGGTCAGCTTGTCTGCTACCTTTTTGCTGATATAGTCAGAAATTTTCTTCACGAATCCATCGTTCTGAAGGGCGCTTCTGGATACGTTCAGCGGTAAGTCCGGACAGTCAATCACACCCTTTAAAAGCATCAAAAACTCCGGAATCACTTCCTTAATGTTGTCTGCAATAAATACCTGGTTGTTGTATAATTTAATGGTTCCCTCAATGGATTCATATTCCATGTTGATTTTCGGGAAGTACAAAATACCTTTCAAGTTAAACGGATAATCCATATTCAGATGAATCCAGAACAGCGGCTCTTTGTAATCCATAAAGACTTTGCGGTAAAAAGCCTTATAGTCCTCGTCTGTACATTCATTTGGGTGCTTCATCCATAACGGGTTGGTATCGCTTAAAGAAACCGGACGCTTGTGGATTTTTACCATTTCCTTTGCAGGGGAAACTTCTACCACTTCTTTTTCGCCGTTTTCGTTCTCTTTTTCTTCGGTTTTGGCCTCTTCGTGAATGTGCTCTACAACTACATCGTCTTCTCTGACTTCGGATTCTTCTACCGTTTCATATTCCTGCGGCGCATTCGCCTTGGACAGGAATATTTCCGTCGGCATGAAGGAACAGTATTTCTCAATGACTTCTCTTGCACGGTATTCGTTGGCAAACTCCAGGCTGTCTTCATTTAAAAACAGGGTAATTTCAGTACCCACTTCTGTCTTATTTCCCTCACCGATTTCGTATTCGGTGCCGCCGTCGCAGGACCAGTGTACCGGCACAGCGCCTTCCTTATAAGAAAGCGTATCAATCTGCACTTCATCTGCCACCATAAATGCAGAATAGAATCCCAAACCAAAGTGTCCGATAATCTGGTCTTCGTTTGTCTTGTCTTTGTATTTCTCCAGGAACTGGGTTGCACCTGAAAAGGCAATCTGGGTGATATACTCTTCTACTTCTTCCGCTGTCATACCAAGACCGGTATCAATAAATTTCAGGGTTTTCTCTTCCGGATTTACGATAACCTGGATTTTGTTTTTATGATTTTCCGGGAAAGTATACTCGCCCATGACTTCCAGCTTTTTCAGCTTTGTGATAGCGTCGCAGCCGTTGGAAATCAGTTCACGGAAAAAAATGTCATGGTCTGAGTAGAGCCATTTCTTAATAATCGGAAAAATATTGTCACTATTAATTGATAAAGTACCACGCTTATTAGCCATGATAATGCATCTCCTTTTTCTTCATTTCTAAAAAACATATTAATACGCAGGGGAATAAAAGTCAAGAGAAAATTAGCACTCATTTTCAGTGAGTGCTAATAATTTATAAATTTTATATTTTGTTTAGATTTTCATTTTTCCACTTTCTGCCCTACGATAAAAATATTGGGCGGACTTTTATGCAGATTCACAATCTCCAGCACTAAAAAACCGTGCTTTTGTATTCTCCGCATAAGCCCAATAGGGGTATCAAAGGCCACATACGGCATAAGATGCAGTTTGCTTTTCCAGAACTTCTTTATGGCTTCTTTTGACAGACTTCTGCCAAGGCAGTCCGTAGCCGAAATAAAAAGGCCGCCCGGCTTTAAGACTTCATAAATTTGCTCCAGCACTTCCTCCTGATTTTCCATATAAAGCAGCACATTATAGGCGGTCACCACGTCAAAGGATTTCGCCGGAAACTTCCTATCCTTAAGGGTTCCGCAGTGAAAGGAAATATTCTGTTTTCCCAGTTCTCTGGCTTTTTGCTCTGCACGCAAAAGCATTTCCCTTGAACTATCTATTGCGGTAATTTCCTTCACGCAATCTGCCAGCTGCATGGTCACAATTCCGGTGCCGCAGCCGATTTCCAATACAGTATTTTCCTGATTCAGAAATGCCGCAGACCGCTTTACTGTCTTTTTGTAGGCATTTTTATAAACCTCCAGAACCTGGCTGTCAAACATCCGGGAGCGCTTGTCCCAGAATCCGGATCCTTGTTTTTCTTTCATATTCTCCACGCTCCTTTCCGGTCATCTTAAAAACATACGCAAAAGCTGCTTTTTCCCTTTGGTATAAGGCTGATAGCGAATGGGCAAATCCAGCCAGCCGGCTTTCTTTACCATACTCTTGGTATGGCTGAAAGTGTCAAAGCTCTTCTTTCCGTGGTAACTTCCCATACCGCTGGCTCCTACTCCTCCAAAGCCCATGCGGGAAGTAGCCAGATGAATAATGGTGTCATTCACACAACCGCCGCCAAAGGAAAGATTCCTCAAAATCCTCTGCTCTGTGTCCGGATTTTTCGTAAAAAGGTAAAGAGCCAAGGGCTTTTCTCTGTCACGGATAAAGGTTTCTGCTTCTTCTATGGTGTCATAAGTCAGCACCGGAAGCACCGGACCGAAAATTTCTTCCTGCATAACCGGGGAATCCGGAGAAACATAATCCAGTACAGTAGGGGCAATCCGCAGACGCGCTTCCTCGCCAAATCCCCCTTCCAGAATTGCCTCGCCTTTGATAAGTTCCAACATTCTGTGGTAATGCTTTTTGTTTATCATTTTGGGATAATTGGGATTCTCCAGTGGATTTTTTCCCAGCATTTTATGAATCCACATTTTTACATAGTTCAGGAAAGGCTCTTTCACACTTTTCTGCACCAGAAGATAATCGGGAGCCACACAAGTCTGACCGCTGTTCAAATATTTCCCGAATACCAGACGCCTGGCCGCCAGTTTCAAATCCGCCGTTTCGTCTACGATACAGGGACTTTTTCCACCCAGTTCCAAGGTCACCGGTGTCAGATGGACAGCTGCTTTTTCCAGTACCAGCTGTCCCACCGCTTTTCCGCCTGTGAAGAAAATATAGTCAAAACGCTGCTCTAAAAGGCGGCTGTTCTCTTCCCTTCCCCCCTCTACCACGGCTGCAAACTCCGGTGGAAACACTGCCGAAAGCATTTTTTTCAGCACTGCCGATACATGGGGCGCATAGGCAGACGGCTTCACAATACAGCAGTTTCCTGCGGCAATGGCGCCAATCAGCGGTTCCATACACAGCATAAACGGATAATTCCAGGGAGACATAATCAGTACCACCCCGTATGGTTCTGTCATTTCAAAACTTTTTGCCGGAAACTGGGCCAGAGGAGTCGGCACCCCATTTGGCCGCATCCAGGCGGAAAGGTGTTTTTTCACATAAGTCAGTTCGGAAAGCGTCAGTCCCACTTCGGTCATATAGGCCTCAAACTCTGATTTCCCCAGGTCTTTTCGGAGAGCCTGATGAATTTCCTTCTCATACCGTCTGATTCCTTTTTCCAGCCTTTCCAGTGCTTTCTGACGAAATTGCGGGGTTTTTGTAATGCCTTTTTGAAAAAAGGCTCTCTGTTTTTCTACCAGACTGCTGATTTCCATCTTGCTATCACACTCCTGTTCTCTTATTCTTCTGCCGGATATCTTTCTTTATTTTACCACAAATACAAGGGAAAAAACAGCTGGAGAATTCTTTCTCACTTTCCGGCTGCCATGTCCCGGTACATAACCACAACATCCTGCTCCTTTAACACCGTTTTTCCATCCGGAATAATGGCCTCCTCCCCACGAATAACCATGGCAATCAGTTCGTTTCTGGACAAATGCAGCTGGGCTATGCTTTTGTTGCACCATTTATCCCCTGAAAGAATACGCTTCTCCTGGAGCTGCTCCGTCTCATTGGTATTATAAGGCGGCACACTGAGAATCACACTGTCCCCGGCACAGATTTCTGTATTTCCTTTTGTCAGTATCATTTCCTCTCCCCGTTTAATCATCAAAGCCAGAGAGCCCGTGGGAATGTTCACCTCTTTTATTTTCTTTCCATCCCACTCATGCCCCTGGGGAATATACATGCGCATAAGCTGCAGCGAAGTTTCTTCCTGATAATCGTTAAAGGTTTTGCTTACATCCGCGGTATCATCAATCATAGACAGCTTCTGCGCCACCTTGGGCAGAAACGTTCCCTGAATGGCTACAGAGAAAAGAGAAACCATAAACACAATGTGGAACAAATCCTGCTTCATAGAAATCCCTGCCGCTACGGCGGTAATGGCAAATACTGAAGAAGAGGCACCGCGAAGCCCTGCCCAGGAAATCAGCCAGCACTGCCGGTTGCTGCATTTCATAGGCTTTAAAAGTAAAAAGACAGCCACCGGCCTGCTGATAATTGTCAGAAAAGCCACAATAGCAAGCGCTGTGGGAATGATTTCCGGCATCTGATGCGGAAAGGTTAAAAGTCCGATTAAAAAGAAAATCAATATCTGAGCCAGGCTGGTAACGCCGTCAAAAAACGGAATCAGTATCTCCTTCTTTTTGATTTTGCTGTTTCCCATAAGAATACCGAAAAGATACACACTCAAAAAAGCATTGCCCCCCACAAAAGAAGTCAGACCATAGCAGCCCAGCACCATGGCAATCACAAAAACCATCTCCAGCCCTTCCGCAATCAGACTAGTCTTTGCCATAATAAAGACGCAAAGCTTCGCCAGCACCAGTCCTACCAGAACACCGAAGATAATCTGCATGGCAATCACAGCCGCAATATTTCCGGATTTTCCATTTGTCATAATTCCAATGGCTATAATCGTGAGAAGATAGGAAATGGGGTCATTGCTTCCGCTTTCCACCTCCAGAAGTGACGCTGTCCCATCCTTTAGGTTCAGCTTCTTTTTTCGCAGAATGGCAAACACACTGGCTGCATCTGTAGAAGACAGCACGGCGCCAATCAGAAAACTCTCTTCAAAAGAAAACTTTAAAACTACATTGCAAAGCAAAGCCGTAATTCCGGCCGTAATGAAAACACCTGCTGTAGACAGGGTAACGGCCTTTCCTGCAATACTCTTCGCCGCCTCCCACTTGGTATTGAATCCGCCATAAAACATAATAAATACAAAAGCCACCGAACAGATTCTTTCTGCCAGTTCAAAATTTTCAAAGGGTACTTTAAAAATACCGTCACTTCCGAAAAGCATGCCGATAAACATAAACAGTATCAGCGCAGGCATACCCAGCCTGTCCGAAAACTTTTCTGCAAGCACGCAAAGCAGCATAATCAAGGTGATTCCCAATATAATTCCTGTCATCTCATCTCTCCCATCTGTAAATCATTCAGAAAAAGGCTTCTGCATGTCTTCTATGAACCTTTCATCAGAAATCATGCAGCAGCCTCTTTTTTCCTTTTTATTTATCCTTCTACAATCAAATACTGACCGTTTGGCAGTGGGAAAACTTCACTGGCGTCCTCCAGTTCTTCCAGGGACATATCCTCTACGTCCATGCCGTTTTCCTCAAAGTACACTCTCACTTCTTCCAGTGAATCCACCACAGCGGCCATGCAGTCCTCTAAAAAGGCCTCCGCCTCTTCCTCTGTCTCTGCCACAGGCTCTGTAAAAAGCTGCTCCTGATTTCTTAAAAATGTTAAAATACACTCTTCGCTGTACTCATTCATACCAATTTCCTCCCTGTTTTATCACTTTTTCCAGTACCGTTTCCACTCTGTCGGTTACTCTTCCGGCGGTTTCCCGCACTTCCTTCCTGGCCTCTCCCACGGCAAAGCCATAGGTCACTTCCTGCAGCATTTCCAAATCATTGAAATTGTCGCCAAAAGCCGCGCAGTTCTCATCAGACAAAAGAAGGTGTTTCTTCAGCACCCGAAGCCCGTTTCCCTTATCTGCGCTTAAAGGCATCATATCCAGCCAGGAAATCCCGGAAGTCACTACCGTGGCTCTGCTGCCAAAGGCCTTTTTCCAGTAAGGCGCAATGGCCTCCGCGCCGTTTTCCTCATATACGGAAATCTTAATGATTTCCTCCGGCACCTGAAAAATATCCGGCAGCACCGTAGTGTCGTTTTTCACAAAATTTATCATGTATTCCCGAAAAGCCTCTGTCTTAGGCTGCAGATAAACCGTCCTTTCCCCGGAAACCACCAGTTCCGCACGGTCTTTCTTCAATATGCTATGCAGCATTTCTTCTGCCAATTCCCTTTCAAAGACATTTTTATGTAAAATTTTTCCTTTGTAAACTACCAGGGCACCGTTTTCACAGACATAGGCAATATCCTCACAGACAGGTGCAAACAGTCTTTGCAGATTGGTATACTGTCTTCCGCTGGCGGCTACAAATAAAATACCCATTTCTTTTAACTGCTTTATCTGCTCTATGACAGTGTCAGACAACGTCCTGACTCCGTTTTGCAGAAGGGTTCCGTCTAAGTCACTGGCTATCAGCTTCAGCATTTTTCTGCTTCTCCTTTTCTCTTTTTGCAAGAGTCAGAATTTCTTCCGGCCGGTCCACAATTTTATCCGCATGGTGTTCTTCCAATTCTGTTCTTGGGCGGAATCCCCAGGTCACCCCTACGGTAAACATGCCTGCCGCTTTCCCGGTATCCATATCTGTGTTGGTATCTCCGCAGTAAATGCACTCCTTTGGAGAAATCTGAAATTCCTCTGCAATAGCCAGGGCGCCTATGGGAGAAGGCTTTCTGGGAATCTTCTCAGTCTGTCCCTGCACCTTATGGAACACGTCTCTGCCGAAAATCTTTTCCACAACTTCCACAGCCGCCCCGTGAGGTTTATTGGAAAAGACAGCAATTTTCAGTCCTTCCTTTTTCAGTCCTTCCAGAAGTTCCAGAATTCCTTCAAAAGGCTTTACATGGTAAAAAGGATTTTCTCCAAACCACTTCCGGTACAAAACCCGCACTTCCTCATAATCCACTTTATCGCCGCCGGGAACTGCCTGCAGCATTCTTCTTACCAGTTCATCTGCACCGTCTCCTGCATAAAAATTATAATTTTCCACCGGAAGTTCCGGCAGGTGAAAATGACGCAGTGTCTGATTTCCCACATAGGCAATGGATTCCACGGTATCTGCAATGGTTCCGTCCAGGTCAAAAATACAAGCTTTATACATGTCTACCACTCCTTTATTTCCAATCCCATTTTTCTGCATTCCTGATAGAGTCTTGCCAGAGGCAGCCCCACGACCGTATTATAATCCCCCCGGATTTCCCGGATAAAGACTGCGGATTTCCCCTGGATTCCGTAAGCACCTGCCTTATCCATAGGTTCTTCGGTCTCCACATATCCCCTGATTTCTTCTTCTGTCATGGGATAAAAATACACTTCTGTCTTTTCATGGAAGGTGCGGATATTTTCTTTTCCCTCTTCCCTCACCATAACCGTTACACCGGTATAGACTTCGTGCTGTTTTCCCTGAAGCATGGTGAGCATGCTCACAGCCTCCTCCTTATCAGCCGGCTTTCCTAAAATTCTGCCTTCTGCGGCCACTACAGTATCCGCACCGATAACTGCCACGTCTCCTGTTGTCTGTGCATAAATATCACGGCATTTTAACAGGGACAGCTCCTCCACAGCCTGCCCCGGCTCTTTGACGGTTATCTTTTCTTCTGCCTGGCTGGGCTTTACCACAAAAGGAATCCCTGCCTGGGATAACAATTCCCGCCGTCTCGGTGATGCACTTGCAAGTATGATTTGTTTCATTGTCTGCTCCTTTTTGCAGTATGAAATATCTTCTGGTGTACTGCATAGTAAGAGTATAGCCCGACTTTTCCTCTGACGCAACCTCTTTTTAAAAGGGACGGCCAGAATCCGGACTCTCCCGTCCTTCGTGGCCGTCCCTTTTTATCAGAAGGTTCGTATGGAAATTTCCTGTTTTACGCTGCTACAATCAACTTTTTGACCGGTCTTCCTCCCAAAAACAGACGGGTATAAACCAGTTCGCACTTTTTAAATTTATGAAAGGTTTTTCTTGCTTCACATTCGTTGCAGTACACTTTCCAGCAGCCGCAGCATTTGCAGTTTTTCCCTTCATTTTCTATAAATCCCTTCACATCCTCCTGGGGATATCCCAGAAACAGTCCGATTTCGTGAGGGAACTTTGCACAGCTTTGAATTCTCTGCCGCAGACAGACCAAAGCCTCTTTCGCTTTTTCATATGCATAGCCCTCTGCTGCTAACATCTGTCTGGTTTCCCTGCGGTTTAAATCCTGCTCAAGGCGGCTGATTCTATATACATACAAAAGAGCCCTTTGCCCGTGCAGGCGCATAACCATCAGACCCAATCCCTTTTCCTGAAACACCTTCTGCCATTCTTCCAGAACTGCCTTCAATTCTTCCCGGTTTTCCCAGGGATACCAGAAAAGATTGGCTGTCTTCAGTCCGGCCAGCGTGGGAGCGCTGTGACGGATTAAAAATTCATCAAGCATAAACCGCTCCTCCTTTGATATCCTCCAGTACAGACTGCAGCGCTGCTGTGCTGGCTCTGTGAATCCGCACAATAGGAATGTTGTTCCTCTTGGCCTCTTGGGAAGCATTCATAACCATTTTGTGGGAAACCGTATTGGTAAACATCAAAAGCAAATCCGGGCAGCCCATTTTTTTCTTAATGGAACCATGTTCTTTGACAAAGACTTTCGCCTTACATCCATAATCCTGACACAGATTCTCATATCTGGTGACCATTCTCTCGTTTCCTCCGATAATTACAATACTCATATGCAAAACTCCTTTCCATTGTTGTTATCATTTCCTTTTTTCTTCCATTCATACGCTCACTAAGTTAGTTATTTCTAACCTGTCTGTAAAAAGAAAAGACATAGGGTAAAACTGCCTCTCCTCTGTTAAATTAGCTACAACTAACTCTTATGCTACTATCATACTGATTTTTCTATTTTTGTCAATAGTTTTTTTTGAAATTCATAGAAAATTAATGAAAATACCTCTTCCTTCTCCTCATAAAAAGGATTATAATGGAGAACATATAAGAGTATGGGAGTGAGACTCAGAAAGGATAATGATATGGGAAATTTTGGAAAAAAACTTTTAGGGATGGGCGCTTTAGGCGCAGCGGCAGGTGCTGCAGCTTACTATTTTGTTAAGAAGAAAAATGAAAATCCGGACTTACAGGAAGAGTTTGCTGACTTTCAGGATAATTTAAAAGAAACTGCTGTTTCTGCTGCAGGCGTTGCTTCTAAATTTAAAAAAGTCATGGAAAAATCCGTAGATGACGCAGTAAGCAAAGTCAAAGAACACACCGACGATTTTCTGGACGACGACATCTTTGAAGAAGAGGATTTTACCGAAGCAGTCAAAGAAACCGCAGAAGATATGGCCGAAGAAGCTGCCGAAAAAGCAGAGGATATCAAAGAGGAAGCAGAAGAAAAAGTACAGACTGCCGCTGAAACCGTCAAAGATATAAAAGACGAAATAAAAGAAGAAGTGAAAGAAGAAGAAAAAGAGAGCGAAGCGTAAATTCGCAGACAAAAGAGGGAGGATAAACCAATGAACAACCAGTTATTCGAGCAGGCAAAAAATGATGATATTCTGTCAAAGGAATTGATTTCTTTTCTTTTGGAAACCATGGAATACAACCGTCTGAGTTTCATCAATGACGCAGTGGAAATTCTGAAGGTCCTGAAAATCCGTATTGAGCGCGGCGACAAAATCACAGACGCAGTTTCTCATCGGATTTACAACCTGCCGGACTTCAAAAACTTTGTCCGCGAGCATTTTTCATCCTACATTTACAGCCAGGTATTTACGGCCTTAAAGGACGAGAAAAGTTATTTCTCCTTAGAGCCCTGTGAAGGCGGTTACGAACTGGTGCTCTCAGACAAAGACCAAAAAGTATACAAATGGATTTCCAGTTTGAACGAAAAGTTTTCTCTGGTTTACATGGCAGCCACTAAGGTCGTATACATAAAAAATGTAAGAACCAAAACCTACACCCCTTTTCTTTCTGCGAACGGCAAATACTGCCGATATGACGAAAGTGTAGGAAAACTTCTGGAAATTTAAGGGGCTATCGGGAAATACCGTTTTTAGCTTCTAAATCTTAAAATAAGAATCTCCCGTAGAAATCAGTGTTTTTTATACCTAATCTTCTATGGGGAATTCTTATTTTTTCTTTTCTGTATGTATTTTAGGGCACAAAGACCCCTCAACTGCATTTTTGAAAGCCTATATGAATAAAGATAAAGTTATATCCTATAAACCTTATATTTCTGCTTGAACAATACGTCCAAAGTTTATCTCATCTTTAAAAAGATCATACACATATTCTGAGCTTTCCATATATAAACCGGTTTCTTTATCCTGAAGTTTTTCAAAGACTTTTGAGTTATAAAACTTATCCATATTAATTTCCTACCTTTCGTAAAAGTTTTATACTTTTTTCTGTATGAAAAGAATACTGCGATGATGTCTTTTTATATATCATTCCTTTCAATAAGGTTTCAAAATCAATAATTTCATTTTCATACTGACGAAATAATAATGCCATATTATCATCCGCAACAGGTCCTATAACCATATCATATTTGTAAATGTTCGATTTCTATTATTCATGACAAATTTTGCACATTCTTCCGTTGTTTCTAAACCGAAATCTTTATATGGTCTGCACATTGCCAAATTTATACTATCAATTACAATATTACTTCCATGATATAATCTCATAACACGCCTCCGTTTTTTCGGCACAATATCCCTAAGTCTTCTATTATTGTTTCAAAATCTAAAGTATGCTCAACTTCATAGTTTTCTTTTATAAACGCAATACCTTTAAACTGAAAAGGGTAACGAAATGCTTCCTGTATACTGAGATTATGATGTTGTGCAAATTCGTTTACACATGCAACAGTAAAACCTATTTTCTTTTTCTTTTCACTCATCCAAAACCTCCATTTACTCTTATCTATTGAACTATAGTATTATAGTCCAAACAACGATGACGCGTCAAAAAGTACAGCATTCGGTAAGCACAGCCCATACGTATCTGCAAATATTCTTATTAAATTCACCTGATGGTTCTTTATTTTCTTCATAATCCTTTTGTAAAACCTGCTTAATTTCCTCAAACTTCTCATAAGCTTCTTCTTTTTGAAGTCTGTTCCAGTAATGCGGCACAATCTTCTTCATAATACATGATTGTCACATTCTCCCAACATGTCCCTCTGCTTTCTACACTTTATTTTAACTGATTTTTATCTGCAACTCAAGAAGATGAAGAAACAAAAAGAAAAAGCCGCATTTCTGCGACCTTCTCATACCTTTTCCCATCTCTACCTCACCACATACAAACCCTTCACAAAAACACCTCACAGCTGCGTTATCATGTTGTAATACTTTCCGATATCTCCAAATGCATTTTTATAATAGTTCTCCACTGCTATCTGAATATTATATGCGGCTTTTAATTTTCCCCTATCTTCTCCAGAATATACCGTTTATACTCCAGAAACTCTGGCGTCAGATTAAAATCCGCCGCTCTGGGCTTTTTCTCTTTTATCACAATTTCTTCTGTGATGGTTCCCGGACTCCCTGTTAAAAGATAAATCCGGTCCGCCAGAAGAATGGCCTCGTCTATATCATGTGTAATAAAAATTGTAGACAGGTGAATCTGCTCCATGACGTTTAAATACCACTTATGCATGGCACTTTTTGTCAGGGTATCAAGGGCGGAAAACGGCTCGTCCAAAAGGGCAATTTTCTGAGAAAACATATACGTCCGCAGAAGCGCTGCTCTCTGGCGCATACCCCCGGAAAGCTGAGCCGGGTACTTTTTCTGAGTCCCTTCCAGCCCAAATTCCTGAAAATAGGGCTGCACCTGACTTCTCGCCGCCTTCTTTTTCTCCCCCCTGATAATCAGAGGCAGGGCCACATTGTCCTCAATGGTGCGGTAAGGCAGAAGCAAATCCTTCTGAAGCATATAGCTGACCTTCCCCGGACTGCCTGTAATCTCCTCCCCGTCTAAAAACACCTGTCCGCTGTCCGGCTTTAAGATACCGGAAATCACATTAAAAAGTGTTGTTTTTCCGCCGCCGCTGACGCCTAAAAGAGCCACCAGTTCTTTCTCCCCCAGACGGATGGACACGTCCTCCAGAACCTTCCTGCCGTCAAAGGATTTTGTCACATGGGAAACTTCAAGCTGTGCCATTTTTTTGCCGCCTTTCTTATTCCGGAAGATACTCATTGGAAAATCCTGTATTTTCCGGTATTTCTGTTTCTGACAGGCCGTTTTCATTCAGCCAGTTATAAAAAGCGTTCCACCGCTCGGGGCTGATATATCCCCAGCGTTCTTCCTCCGCCTTATACTGGTCAGCCAAATATTTCTGGCTGGCTTTTACCAGTTCCACATCCAGTTCCGGTGAAGCCTCACAGAGAATGTCTGCTGCCGCATCCGGGTCTTCAATGGCAAATTCATACCCCTTTTTCAACGCTCTCAAAAAAGATTTTGCCGTTTCCGGCTCTTTTTCCAGAAATTCGTTATTTCCTATAATTACAGGTGTATAATAGTCAAATACCGGATTGATATCTTTAAACGCAAAGTAGTCTGTATCCAGACCTGCCACTTCTGTAGCTACACCAGCCCAGGCGTAAAACACCCAGATAGCGTCCACGGACTTTGTCTTCAGTGCGGATACCTCGTCCGTCACTGTGCTTGGAATCAGTTCCACTTTACTGAAATCCCCTCCGTCTTCCTCCACCACGTTTTTCATCATGGCTTTTTCAATGGGAGCGTCCCAGGTGGCATACTTTTTCCCTTCCAGTCCCTTGGGACGGTCCATGCCCTCCCCTTTTCTGGAAATAATACCGGAAGTGTTGTGCTGTACAACAGCAGCTATGGCTGTATTGGGAAGTGCGTCTTCTCCCGCTACCGCCGGTGCCATCGTATCCTGAAAGGAAACACCCAACTGGGCTTTTCCCGATGCCACCAGGGCGTCTGCACCGTCCTCCGGCGGCTGTACGATTTCCACTTCCAGCCCCTCATCTTCAAAGTATCCCTTTTCCTTGGCCACATACAGACCGGTATGGTTGGTATTCGGTGTCCAGTCCAGTACAAAAGTCAGCTTTTCTGTTTTATTTTCTGCTTTCTTCTCTTCTTTCAGAGCGCCGGATTCCCCGCAGCCTGTAAAAGCTGTGAGAACTGCCGCGCACAAAAGCGTCGCAAAATATTTCTTTTTCATGTATCTTTTCTCCTCTGTCTTATTTCACATTTTCCCAGGGCATGGCCTTTTTCTGCAGAATTTCCACCAGCTTCATAAGAATCAGGCTGATAATGGAAATGAGAAAAATCACGGCAAACATTTTGTCATAAGCAAATGCTTTTTTTACCCGTGTCATGTAAACCCCAAGACCGCTGAAGCCTCCCAGCCATTCAGAAATCACAGCGCCTACTACGGAATACGACACGGAAATTCTAAGACTGGCAAAAAAGTGACTCATGGCTCCCGGCAGCTTAATATAACGAAAAATCTGAAACTCTCCTGCCCCCATGGAACGCATGAGATTGATCATATCTTTATCCGCAGACCCAAAACCGTCCAAAAGTCCTACGGTAATAGGAAAAAAAGTCACCACCACAATGAGAATCACCTTTGGCAGCATTTCATATCCAAACCACAGCACCAAAAGGGGCGCAATGGCCACCGTAGGGATGGTCTGGGTCAGAACAATTAAAGGATAAAAGGCTTTGTACAGCTTTTCAAACCGCTCCATGATTACCGCCATGAGAAAACCCACGGCAATACCGCAGGCCAGTCCCAGAGCCGCCTCCAAAAGCGTTACCTTTGCATTTTCCATTAAAAGCCCGAAATCCCCCACAAAAGCCTTCCCCACATCCACCGGGGAGGGCAGCATAAAGTTGGGAATCAGCCCAGCCATGGAAACCGCCTGCCAAAGCACCAGCAGTACAGCCAGAGCCGACACGGTCCAGATTTTACTGGTGGTGTTTTGAGACTTTTCTTTCAATGGTAAGCACATCTCCTTCCGGCTTGTAGCTGACCTTAATATAAGCAGCTACAGACGGCGCTCCTGCCTTCACTGCAATATGCTGACATTCCTTTACAATGTCCATGAGTTCGTCATAGTCTCCCTCAATGGTTGTCTCAAAAGGGCCTACATAATAATTATTTCCCGTACTTTTAATATAGGCAATCACCTCGTCTACAATACGGATTAATTCCTCGTCGTCTTTTGCCTCCGGCAAAGTCTGGATAGCTACGCTTGCGTTCATATTTCCTTCCTCCTTATTCTCTTTCTGTATAAAAAATCCCACCAGGGAGTACCTGATGGGATTCATGTCTGTATCTGAACCTGCAGATTTTACAAAATGCTTCCTACGCCGGCATTATCCGAATCAGGTATGAGGGTCTAAAACGAATGTGGTTTTATTCTCAGCCGGACTTGCTCCAGCTCCCCTTGCAACGTTCAGTTTACTGTATTTATAATTTTCTGTCAATACTTATTCCCAGACCTCTTTCAATTTCCTCATGGCTTTTTCGATTTCTTCTTCGGTCATGCAGGCATAGCCCAGAAGTACCTTTCTTTCCGGTTCTTTTTTTATCTTGCTGCTTTCTATGCCGTATTCCGAGTATCCGTAGACCTGAACACCGGCCGCTTCTGCCCGCAAAACTGCCTCCTCTTCTGTCAGCCCGTTTGTGAATTCCAGTACCAGATGAAGTCCCGCATATTCTCCCGAAAAAGTACAGATATCCCCCATATCCCGCAGAACTTTCACCATTTTGTCATGCTTGCTTTTATAGACAGCCCGCATACGGTTCAAATGCCGCTCATATCCTCCTTCTTTTAAGAATAACTCCAGTATCTTCTGGTCTGCTCTGGACACGGTTACTGAAAAAGGACTTTTCCGCTCTGCATACTGCTCTGCCAGAAACTCCGGCAAAACCATATAGCTGACACGAATGGACGGGGCAATGGATTTGGAAAAAGTTCCCATATAAATCACACGCCCGCCCCTGTCAAATCCCTGCAGAGCCGGAATAGGCTTTCCGCGGTAACGGAACTCGCTGTCGTAATCATCCTCAATGATGTAGCGATTTTCCGCTTCCTCTGCCCAGTCCAGAAGTGCCATACGGCGTTTCAGGGGCATAACCGTGCCTGCGGGAAACTGGTGAGAGGGCATCACATAGGCAATCTGTGCACCGGAATCTTTCAAAGAGGAGATACACATACCGCTTTCGTCCTGCTTCACCGCTTTTACCTCATACCCAATGTGCAGAAAATCGTAATATGCAGTCAGGTAGGTATGGTCTTCCATGGCAATCACACGGTTTTTCCCCAGAATGGTTCCCAGGAGCATCAGCAGATAATCGTTTCCTGCTCCAATTAATATCTGCTCCGGGCGGCACCGCATGCCTCTGGCCTGATACAGATATTCCGCCACTGCGCTGCGAAATCCATATTCTCCCCAGGGATTTCCCAGCTGAAACAGGGTATCGTCATCCTCTGAGAGCACCTGCCTTGCCAGCTTTTTCCAGACATTGTGAGGAAAACCGCCGGGCGCTATGCCGTTTAAAGAAAAATCATAGGCACAGGTTTTCTGTTCTCTCGCTGCCCTTTTAGAGGGATTCTCTTTTTCTGTTTTCCACTCTTCTGTCCTCTTCCTGCCGGGAACGTAGAGGCTGTCTATTTCGCAGATATAGTAGCCTTTGCAGGGAATGGACTCAATATACCCTTCGGATACCAGCTGGTCATAGGCCAAGTCTACGGTGCTTCGGCTCACAGCCAGACATCTGGCAAAGGCTCTGGACGAAGGCAGCTTTTCTCCCGGTATTAAATGCTTCTGCTGCACAGCCCTTTTGATATAGTCACAAATCTGCTCGTAAATCGGCACTTTGCTTTTTGTATCCAGAGGAATTAGTAATTCGTTCACAGGCTCCTCTTTTCGTATAAAATCTTAATCATTACTGATTCAGTTTAAAAGAACTCTTCAGAGACACAATGCGGTTAAATACCGGCGCTCCCGGTTTGCTGTCATGGCAGTCCGCACAGAAAAATCCGTTTCTCACAAACTGGAACCGGTCGTAAGCCTCTGCTTTTCCAAGTTCCGGCTCTACCAGACAGCCTTTGACTACCGTAAGAGAATTCGGATTCAGGTTCAAACTTCCGTCTTCCTTATTGTATACGCCTTTTTCTTCATCTACGATATTCTCATACAGACGGCACTCCGCCTCTACGGCTGTCTCAGCGCAAATCCAGTGAATCGTTCCTTTGACCTTTCTTCCGTCCGGGGAATTTCCGCCTTTGGAGGCCGGGTCATACGTACAGTGGATAACCGTTACATTTCCCTCTTCATCCTTTTCGCAGCCTGTACAGGTCACAAAGTACGCATTCATGAGGCGCACTTCATTGTCCGGATAGAGACGTTTGTATTTCTTTACCGGAACTTCCATAAAGTCTTCTCTTTCAATGTAAAGTTCTCTTCCGAAAGGCACTTTTCTGCTGCCCAGTTCCGGATTTTCCATGTTATTTGGCACTTCCAGGTACTCGATTTCGCCTTCCGGATAGTTGTCAATAACCAGTTTTACCGGGTCTAAAACAGCCATCATACGAGGCGCTTTCATCTTCAAATCTTCGCGGATACAGTATTCCAGCATAGCGTAATCCACAGAACTGTTGGCCTTTGAAACACCGCAGAGCTCTACGAATTTCTGAATGGATTCCGGTGTAAAGCCCCGTCTTCTAAGAGCCGCAATGGATACCAGACGAGGGTCATCCCAGCCGTCTACAATGCCGTCTTCTACCAGCTTTTTGATATAACGTTTTCCTGTCACTACATTGGTCAGATACAGCTTTGCAAATTCAATCTGCTTTGGCGGATGGGGATATTCCAGTTCTGTTACTACCCAGTCATACAAAGGTCTGTGGTCTTCAAATTCCAGGGTACAGATGGAATGGGTCACACCTTCAATGGCATCTTCGATGGGATGTGCAAAATCATACATAGGGTAAATGCACCATTTGTCCCCGGTGTTGTGGTGTGTCATATGCGCCACACGGTAGATAACCGGATCACGCATATTGATATTAGGAGAAGCCATGTCGATTTTGGCGCGAAGTACCTTGCTGCCGTCCTCAAATTCTCCGTTTCTCATTTTTTCAAATAATTCCAGATTTTCCTCCACACTGCGGTTTCTGTAGGGACTTTCCTTGCCCGGCTCTGTCAGGGTTCCTCTGTATTCCCGGATTTCCTCTGCCGTCAAATCACAGACAAAGGCTTTCCCTTTCTTAATCAATTTTACAGCCGCTTCGTACATCTGCTCAAAGTAGTCAGAAGCAAAGTACAGACGGTCTTCCCAGTCTGCGCCCAGCCATTTGATATCTTCCTTGATGGACTCCACAAACTCTACCTTTTCCTTAGTCGGATTGGTGTCGTCAAAACGCATATTGAACTTTCCGTGGTATTTCTGTGCAAGACCATAGTTTAATAAAATAGACTTTGCATGTCCGATATGCAGATAACCATTTGGCTCCGGCGGAAACCTGGTACAAATTTCCTCGTATTTGCCCTCTGCCAGGTCTTTTTCAATCATCTGTTCAATAAAGTTTTTAGAAACGGTTTCTTTTGCTGTTTCTTTTTCCACTTTTTTCTTCCTCCATCTATCGTAATTTCTTCCTTTACAGTCTAAGGACTATAGTACCATAAATTCCCGCTTTTTCAAAGGCTTTGCTTTTATTTTTTTATTTGCATTCAAAATTTCACTCCAGAATCATGAAATTTGCCGTGGCAGTGGCTATGAGATTCCCCGTTTTTTCAGACCGGCATGCTGCAGATACACTGCAGATTCTCCGTCCGGCCCGGTCTGCTTTTGCCGTTACCAGCAGGGCGTCCTGAGCCATGGCAGGGGAGAGATAATTCAGGTTCAGGTTAATGGTAGGAATTTTTTCACTTCCGCTGACGCTGCGCACCGTAACGCCGCAGGTGGTGTCAATAGCCGTGGCTATGAGACCTCCGTGCATGGTTGCCATGTGATTTAATTCCCATCTCTGTACCGGAAAACGAAGGGTTACACTTTTTTTCTCGTAATTGCAGGCATAAAATTCCACCTGCATCCGGCTGTACAAATGATCCGGGTCCTTAGGATAAAGCTGTTCCATGCTCTTACGAATTTCCTGTTCCATTTCCCGGTTTCTGCTGTTTTCCATACTGTCTTCCTCCTAATACCGCACTTCCAGCAGGGTCAGTCCCCTGGCCGGCGCTGTAAATCCCGCCGCTCCTCTGTCGCAGCGTTCCAGAATTTCCATCATTTCCTCTGGCTTTCTCTCTCCTCTTCCCACTTCAATCAGAGTTCCGGTGAGAATTCTTACCATATTATAGAGAAATCCGTCGCCGGTATAGGTCATGCGGATTTCCTGCCCCTCTTCCCGGATTTCGATGTCATATATGGTTCTGACCGAAGACTTTTTCATCTTTTTATTGGAACAAAAACTTTTAAAATCATGAGTTCCCGTCAAAAATTCCGCCGCCTCTCTCATGGCCGGTACATCCAGATTTTCATGAAGCGGGCACTGGTATTTCCGCTCAAACACATTCTTATGAGAACCTGCAGCAACGCGGTACTGGTACACCTTTTCTCTGGCGTTTAAGCGGCTGTGGAAACGGTCTGCCGCCTGCTTCACCCGGACAATCTCAATATCCTCCGGAAGATACCGGTTGAGATATTCGCAGATTTCCTCACTAGTCTTTTCCGTCTCCATATGCGCATTTGCCACCTGCCCTGCCGCGTGCACCCCTGCATCGGTCCTGCCCGCGCCCTGTATCGTCACCGGAGTCTGGCACATACGGGATAATACCTCTTCGATTTTCCCCTGTATGGTGTTGTCTGTATCTTTCTGCTTCTGCCACCCGCCGTACCGGGTTCCGTCATACTGTATATCCAAACGATAATTCAAGGTTTTTTCTCCCCCTTCTGAATAGCAACTTTCTTTTGCAAAGAATCTGTGTGAACCGGAATGTTTAAGGACTGCATAATATTTTCCGTTGCCGTAAAAATCCGGTCATGGTTTCCCTGACCCTCCTTTTCCAGCGCCTCCAAAATCTCATCCTCCAGTACGAAAAGAGCGTCCAACAACATGGGATTAAACGCCCCGCACTCCCCGTTTGCAATCATCTGTATGGCCTCATGGCTGGAATAGGCTTTTTTATACACTCTCTCACTGGTAAGCGCATCATATACATCTGCAATGGCTACAATCTGAGCATGGAGCGGAATTTCCCCGCCTTTCAAACCGTCCGGATACCCCTTTCCGTCCCAGCGCTCATGATGCCATCTGCAGATATCATAAGCAAATTTTACCAGAGGTTCCTCCTGATACGGTTCTAATCTGCTTACAATATCTGCACCAATAGCCGAATGCGTCTTCATAATCTCATATTCCTCTTCTGTCAGCTTGCCCGGTTTATTCAGTATTTTTTCTGAAATTGCAATTTTTCCCACATCATGCAGCGCCGAGGCCAACGCAATATTGCTGATGTCTTTGCCGGACAAGTTCACCTGATGGGTGGTTTCCGATAAATAACGGCACAAAATTTCCGTAATAATCCGGATATGCAGCACATGCAGCCCACTCTCTCCATTCCGAAACTCTACAATGTTGCTGAAAATGGTCATCATCATATCGCTGTTCTTTTTCCGCTCATAGACCTGCTCTGCCACCATTTCTTCCAGCCGCCGCTTCTTGGCGTAGAGCATCAGTGTATTTTTAATGCGCTGCTGTACCACATAACGGTCAAACGGACGGTGTATATACTCTGTTCCTCCCAGTTCATACACCTTATGCATAAAAGCCAGAGAATCCTCCGATGTAATCATAATGACCGGAATCCTTTTTATCCACTGCTTTTCCTTCATCTCTCTTAAGACTTCCAGGCCATCCTTTTGGGGCATAATAAAATCCAGCAGGATTAACTGAATCTCCAAGTGGTGTTTTTCCAATAAATCAATCGCTTCCTGACCGTCATAAGCTTTTATCAGATTGTAATCTTCTTTCAGCATTTCTGTCAGGATTTCCTGATTGATTTCCATATCATCTACAATCAATATGGTCTCTTTGTATTTCGTTGCCTGTTCTCTTTTCATATTCCTTAAACTGTCCTTTTTCAGCCTTTTTCACTGTATACATTGCTTTATCTGCCCGTTCCAGTAATTCTTCACAACTCCGTCCGTCTTCAGGATACCATGCAATTCCACCGGAAATACAAATGGAGTACTCCTGGTTTTCCTGTAACCGAATCGTTGTATGTTTCAGCCGAACCTGCAGGCGTTCTATATAATGGCGAATTTCTTCTTTGCCGGAACAGCCATAGAAGAAAATACAGAATTCATCGCCCGCAAGACGGCATACCACCGCTGACTGGGGCACGCCCCGTTTCAGACATTCCGCCGCCGTTTGAATATACTGGTCTCCGCAGCCATGCCCGAAGGTATCGTTTATATGTTTCAAGTTGTCCAGGTCAATCATCACAAAAGCTGCTGTCTTTAATTGTTTTGGATTCTCAAACAGAACCCGGAGCCGTTCAAAGAAAGCCCGCCGGTTGTTCAGACCAGTCAGTACATCATGATTTCTTTCGTATTCCATGCGTTTCAAGTCTAAAGTCTGCTTCGTCACATCTTCTACGAATCCGATGTAATAATTTTCACTGTCCTTTACCATAGTACGGACAAAGCGATATTCTCCAGGGTGTTTTCCCGGAATCTGATACAGGGTTACTTCCCCTTCGGATTCCTTATAAACCTCCAGTTCCTGAAAAATCTGCCAGAAATCTTCCATCCAAAGCTCTGTGGAATCCTTTGGAGGCAGCCCGAAAATTTCAAAAAACTTATCTGTTATAAATACGGTCTTGTCCTTCCGGTTCACTTCAAATGCTGCAAGGGGAATATCAGCCATGTGAATAATATTAGAAAATTTATTCATAACCTGATTTAACCGTATGCTTTGCTGTACCAATGCATTGGATAATTTGTCAATTTCCAGAATTCCCGTCTGCGTCAGAGTGAAGGGCTTCGTCAGCTTTATGGCCTCTACTTCATGCACTAATTTCAGCACAGGTCTGGATATATAGATAATACCAATCACACCGCCAAGACCGCCAATCGCCACAGCCAGAACTGCAATCCAGGAAAACATCTTAAGCAGTCTGTCTGTAAACTGGAACAGGTCCTCTTCCCGGGCAATCCCCGCCAGAACCCATTTCTGTTCGTAAAACGGGCTGCTTTCATTGTACAGTTCCAGATAGGTAATTTCCGCACACAACTGCTCTGACTGGCTATCTATATAGATTTGTCCGTCTTTTTTTGAAAATACGGTTTCTCCCCCCTGCGAAAAGGCGGACATGTAAGTATTTCCGGATAGCAGCACATTTTCTGCAGTGCTTTCATCTCCTTTTTGAATTCCTATAAAATAAGAACCGTCCTTATTATCATCAATTAATTCCAGATAGGGAAGCAGCTTTTTAACGTATTCAGACATTAAGTCAATGCCCAGAACACCATAAACCGTCCCATCTTCTAAAACCAGGGGAACTGAATACGTTATGGCTTCTTTTTGCGCACAGTCATTTATCCCGGTATATCCCCAGTAACCAAAGTCCAGAATATCCCTCTCTTTTACATTTTCCGTATTTTTTGCAGCCTGATATGGCTCATACAAATAGGGCAGATAATCTCCGCACTGGGAAAAGTTAAATTTTGTTTTCCATCCTTCATCCGTAGAAAATTCCTGCTGCCGTATGAACTCAGCCGGCGCATAACTCCACAACAAATCCTGATTGCGCTCCCACGCTCTTGATGCCGGGTCATAATCATGCAGATACAGCCCGGGTTTGTCTTCGTATAGACCCTCCTGCTTCTTTTCTTCCAGATTTTCTGTATTCAAAACCAGAAACGCACCTGTCACGCCATTGAAACGAACAAGAGAAATCAGCACATCACTGGTTTCTTTCAGCAAAGGCATACTGCTCTCAGAACTTTTGTCCAGACTGTCCAGTGAAATGCTTCCCGCATCCACCAGTTTCTGGGTCATATTGTTGATTTTCGTGGTGGAATCTTCTATATCTGCCCACCGCACACGCATTTTTTCTTCCAGATAATTTTTTCGGTTTACCACGCGTTCATGAAAAATGTTTCTCTCATTGGTTTGCATATACTCCAAAACATCTCCATGAATGACGTTATATCCGATTAACATTCCTTCAAAAACAAAAATCACCAGAAGTAATGCCACCATTTTAACCGCAATCGAAACCCCTCTTTTCTTCATGAGACGCCTCCTACAAAACCTCTTCCAGAGCCTGCTTTGTCTCTGTATACCATTCCTCAAATGCTTCTTCACTGATAAAATCCGCTACGGCTTCTTCCAATGTCTTTCCTTCCTCCAGACGCTGTACTACAACCTGCCGGGCTTCTTTGGCCGAATCGCCTAATGCATACTCCAAAACACTGCGGGCATCTGTTCCATGCTCAAAGGCCTTTGTTGTATACAATTCATTATCCAGAATTTCTCCAATGGCTGTTTTCACAATGTCCATATTCACGTCTGGATTTTCCCGTTCCTGTTTTTGAATTGTGCCCAGATTGTTGGCGCTTTTTTTCACCGGAAGATAGCCGGAAGAAAGCACAAACTGAAGGTTTTGTTCCTCCTGGGTAAACCATTTTAAAAATTCTACAGAAGCATACACTTCTTTTTCTCCGGTATCTGTCACTACCATGCCGGCGCCCTGCTGAACGGCCACGGAACCTCCGCCTTCAAATTCCGGCGCCTGCAGCACTTCCAAATCAATGGGGTATGTCAAAGTATCGCTGATTGTCACCTCTTCCGGGAAAAACATAGCCCCTGAAGAAGAGCCTACAAACGCTAAAATATTTCCGGTCTTCACATCATCGCTGCGAAAACTTCCTGACGCTGCAAAATAGCCCTTCACAAAAGGAACGTAATAGTTTTCCCACAGCTTTTTCATCACATCTTTATCAAAATTCAAGGTAACTGTTCCGTTTTCTACGGAAAAAATCTCCACGCCCTGCTGCATGGCGCCTATAATCATATAATTCGCCATGGCATCGCGGCCAAAAAACGCTTTTCCGTCATTCTTTTCAGGCGTCAGGCCGTCCGTCCATTCATAATAATCCTGTGCCGTTTTTGTAACGCCTTCCATGGTAGCTAACTGACTCTCGTCAGCGCCTGTTGCCTCTGCAAACTTCTACCAGTCTGTCTTATTCATCACAAATACTTCCGTGGATTTTGCTATGGGAAAGATTTTTAATGCATCTTTTCCCGAAAGAACTCCTTCTTCTATGTAACTTTCCACATAGGTATCCAATTCCTGCTGTGTAAAATACGGCTTTAGATCCACAACCAGGCCCATTTTGTCAATTTCATATGCTGTATCCGCATATGCTGCAAAAATGTTGGGCATGGAACCTGCGCCCGCCTTTCGCTCCGCTGCATCCAGTACTGCCTGTTCCAGACTGCTGACATTTCCCTGACTCTTGCCTTCCACCACAATTCCTTTTTCCTGTCCTATTGTTTCATTAAACCCCTGAACCAGTTTGTCAAAGGCTTTTAGCTGCGGACCGTTGTAATAATGCCATATGGTTACGGTAACCGGCTCTTTGGGATTTAACGGACTTTCTTCCTCTTTCGCCTTGCCGCAGCCGCTAAGCAGCAAGCAGACAGCCAGTCCGCAGCCTATTCCTTTATGCATTCTTTTCATTGTCACTTTCCCTCTCTGTATTTTTCAATCGTACGGATAGCAGTTGTATATTCTGACTTTACCTGTTCAAATTGTACATATGCTGTGGAATCCAATGCCTTGCGCAAAGAATCCGTCAGTTCTGCACTTGCTTCCCCCAGCTTTGTAAACCCCAGATTCTGACTGATTCCTTTTAATGTGTGCGCTGCCTGAAAAGCCTGCTGGTGATTGTGCATCTCCAGCCCTTCCTGCAGTTGTCCAAAGGAAGGATCTTCCAAAAACTTCAGCACAATTCTTTCTATCAGTTTTTCACTGCACAGCCGCTGCATGGTTCCCTGATAATCTGCCCCCATTTCGCCATAACACTCTGCTAAATTCATACGCTTTCCTCTTTTCCATATGATTTAAAATTATAGTATAACCAGCTTTTATTGTCTACTTCTTACACCCTGTGCAAAGAAATGTTTCCGCAAAAATACAATTCTCCCGACAGACCTTATTTTCACTGCTTTCCATTGTCTGTCAGGAGAATCTTTTTATTTCTGCTTTTTATATTGAGTTAAAATTGCAAACAGCTGATTGGCATCCAGTGGCTTGGATACATGCTGATTCATGCCTGCTTCTCTTGTCTTTTTCCGGTCCTCCTCAAAGGCATTGGCAGATAAAGCAATCATGGGAATGGTTTTTGCATCTTCTCTTGAAAGCTTCCGGATTTCTTTTGCTGCCTGCAGTCCATCCATCACAGGCATCATGACATCCATGATAATGCAGTCCATCTCCCCTGGTTCTGATTTTTCAAAAATTTCCAACGCTTCCGCCCCGTTTGCCGCACAGGTAACTTCCACCTTTCCTTCCTCCAGCACATACTGGGCAATTTCCCGATTCAATTCATTGTCCTCTGCCAACAATACATGCATACCGGCCACGTCAAAGGACTGGCCCTCCTCCACAGATTCTTTGTTTTCCTGCCTGTTTATCTCAAAAGGCAGCCGTACAAAAAAGCAGCTTCCCTCGCCTATCTGACTGCTCAAATGGATGGTGCCGCCCATCTGGTCTACCAGTTTTTTTGTAATCGCCATACCAAGCCCGGTTCCCGCATAAGAAGTTCTGGCGCCCTGGGTTTCCTGGGTAAAGGCCTCGAAAATATGCTTCTGAAACTCTTCTTTCATGCCGATTCCCGTATCTTTGATTTCAAATTCCAGCCAGACTGTGTTCTCACATCCCTGTGTCTCTTTTGTCAGGATTTGAACACTTCCGCATTCTTTGTTATATTTGATGGCATTTCCTATAATATTGATTAATATCTGCCTCAGCTGCAGCGGACAGCCCCTGAGTCTGGCATATCCAATTTCTTCCCGGCGGTCCTGGATTTTTATCTGCTGGAGCTGTGCCTGTGGAAGCAGGATGGACATACAATGATCCAGTACTTCGTGAATATCGAAGGTTTCCTCCACTCTGGTCTGCTTCCCGCTTTCCAGTCTGGACAAGTCCAGCACATCATTGACCAGGGAAAGGAGATGCTCTGCTGACTGGCGAATTTTCCGGCGGCACTCCTTCTGTCTGCTGATGTCTTCTTCCTCGTTTTCCGCAATCGTCAAAAGCCCCAGAATTCCATTAATGGGTGTACGGATATCATGGGACATATGAGACAGAAATTCCGTCTTAACCTTGTTGGCCTGCTGTGCCTCCTGCAAAGCCTCTTTTAAAAGTTCTTCCCGGTCCTGCTTGTCTTTAACCGTATCCGTTACATCCTGCCAGTATCCGCTGAGACGATAGCCGCTGCCCGGAAAATTTTTCTTGCTGGAAACACCCAGCCGAAAATACATCTGTTCTTTTTTTCCATAGCTGCAGGGATAGACAATTTCCTGAAAACCGTTGGCAATGCTGCGTTTCAGCACTTCCATGACTTCCCCTCTATATTTTTCATCAATTCCGGACACCCAATCCCTAAAACAGTTGAAAGAAAGCTCTTCTTCGGGAATTCCCATCAGTTTATGCAGCGTCCTGTCTCCATGCATAACCGGCGCTTTTCCCTCTTCCCAGAGAAGACTCCAAAGCCCGGTCTGGGAGCCGGCCAAAGTTTCCTGCACCTGCTCCAGCGTCTCCCGGCGAGAATCTTCTTTTTCATCCATCAAAGCATCAATATTTCTCGCCCCCATAACGACAACGGTTTCATCCAGGGTTTTGCTTATATCACAAAAGCAAAATTCAAAATGCCTCTGTCTATCTGCTCTCTCCTTAATACAATACCGGAACGACACTCTTCCTGTTTCTCTCACCAGCCGTTTCAGCCGCTTTCTCTCTGTCATATAGCGAACAAATCCCGCATCGTTTTCTGAAACCCAGCGTTCTATGTACTGGCTGATAGCCACATCATATATTTGATTGGTGAACGAAATTTCCGATACCGTTTTCGGCAAGGTATCCGTCATTCGGTAAATGTCGTATTTTCCCGTATCCAGATTTACAATATAAATGGAGTTATAATCTTCGCAGAGTGCATTTAAAATTTCATTGTTCATCTCCAATTCATGGCTCATTTCATTTAACTGCTCCTGCATTTCCAAACGGGCCTGTATGTTTTCTTTCTGTTCCTTTTCCCTGGTAATATCAATAAAAACACCAGTAAACAGACGGGGGTTTCCTTTCTCCCACCGCAGTGTTTCTCCAATGGCATGAAACCAGCGATACCCCTGATACCTTGTCTTCAGACGGTAAATGACGTCATATTTCCCTCCGCATTTTACCGCATGCCAGTAAGCCTCCAATGTAGATTCCCGGTCCTCCGGATGCAGCAATTCAGTCCAGGAATCCAGTCTATCGGGAAAATCCATCCTATTCTCATATCCAAGCATAAAGCGGAATTCCTGACTCCACACAACTTTTGTTATTTCCCCCTGATGATTAAAATGCATCGTCCACATACCCGAAGAAATCAGCTGATGCACCATTTTGGCCTTTCGCTCTTCCTCCATAATTAACGTATTAATTTCCTCTATTAATTGCTGACAGTCTCCCTCTCCCCGAAAAGGAATGGGGGCTATCACCGAAGTCTCTCTCATATTCTGCAGGCATCTGATAATCTCTTTTAACTCCATAGCAGTCCCTTTCCTAAAAACTTGTTTCTCAAAATATCACGGTTCGGTTGCCATTTTACGTCATAGCCTGCCCTTATGCAAGAAAAATCTTTCTACAGGTATTCCACTGCAAATCCGCTGTCCAAAGCATATTTCTCCACGCTTCCGCCCTTTCTGCAGCGGATGGTGGTACTTTTATTTACAATCCACTCTCCGATTTCCTCCGGCTCACCTAAAATCTCCAATACCTTTAGTCTGCCGCAGCCGTGAAAGGCCCATTTTCCTATTTTCTTTACCGAAGATGGAATCCTTGCTTTTTCCAGTGTTTTGCTTTTCAAAAAAGCGCTGTCTCCGATTTCTTCCAGGGAATCCGGAAATTCTACTTTATCCATTCCAGTCCAGTAAAAGGCTTCCCTGCCGATTTTTTTCAGTCCCTGTGCCGGAAATACCACTTTTTTTAAGTTGACGCAGCGGTAAAAGGCCCTGTCTTCTATGATTTCCATACCTTCCGGAAGACAGATTTTCTCCATACTTTCACATTCCTGAAAGGTTCCTGCCTCCAGCTTTCGGAGTCTTCCGCTTTCCAGTTCCACTTTTTCCAGACGTTTGCACTGGGCAAAAGACGACTTTCCAAGAATCTCCAGCTTATCCGAAAACACGGCTTCTTTTAAGCGGATACAGCCGGAAAAGGCTTCTTTTCGGATTTGGGCAACTTCTCCCAGATTAATATTTTTAAGTCCGGTACAGTGATAAAAACTCTGATTTCCAATTACAGCCAGGGTATCCGGAATTTCCGCCTGTTTCACCTTTACATTATTCTTCATGGCCTGGTCCTGAATACTGCGGTAGCAATCGTCCAGTATCAGCACCTTTCCCTTAAAATTTTTCCCCGATTCTCTGTCGAAAACATCCTTTTCTCTTGCTCTCCATGTCAGTGTCCTTCCCATTGTACCTTCCCCTGCTTTCTTTTTCATTTTCCCATTCTCTATTTAAAACTTTAGCACAAAAATATGCTGCACTCAATGACTTTCACACCCCTTTACACTTCTAAAATTCCATACTTCTTTCGGATTCTGTCCAATTTCCGTTCCATGGGAATGGTCAGAAAGAACAGAAAAATCACGGTAGATGTTCCGTGTATCACATTAAACGGAAATCCGGTGGCATAAGAGGCTGCAAAAGCCTGCCAGGACAAATCCTGTCCCACCATAGTCACAGATGCCGTATCCATGAAAAATCCGTAAATAATCAGCGTAGACAGCCCGCCGTAAATGCAGAGCAGAATTTTATGTCTCCACTCCTTTTTCCGGCTGCCGCTTCTTTTTCCGGGACTGCGAAACAAAAGACCTGCCAGAAACCCTATGATTCCAAAGGAAAACATCTGCCAGGGCGTCCACGGTCCCTGCCCGAAAAAGAAGTTGGACACAAACCCCGCCATAGCCCCTGTGAGAAATCCGGCTTCTGCCCCAAGTCCCACACCGGCCAGAATCACAATGGCCGCCACAGGTTTAAACTGGGGCAGCATAAAAAACGCCATGCGCCCTGCCACGGCAATAGCTGCCATCACCGCAATGAGCAGGATTTCCCTGGCCTGGGGCTTTCGCTCTTCAAATACCATGAAAAAAGGTATCATAGCCAGTCCGATGATACACAGGGAAATAAAAATTTCACTTCTGTCATTGAGGAAAAAAATCCCGAAAAAGATGACAAAAGGAATGGCTACAAGAATCAGCACCATGGCAGTCAGCGTTCTTTTCCCCACTCCCCGGTCTTTCTTCACACTGCGCTCTATGTACTTCTGGACTTCATATTCCGCCTGGGTATCCAGAAGCTTTCCTGCCCAAATGAGCATAAGCACAGACAGAATCAGCTGCGCATACTGCCAGGCCGTCAGTTGAATATAACTGTGTATCGTCAGATTGATGAAATTGCTCTCTCTTCCCATTCTTTCGTTGATAAAAAGATTGGCCGCTCCTATGCAGCAAAAAGCCGCCACGGCCATAAGACTGCTCCAGACAAAGGCAAATCTTACATACCCCAGGCTCTTTTTCTTCATTGTATAAGAAAGAACCCCGCACAGAACCATGAAAAGAATCAAAAGCCCTGCCGCGCCCTTCAGTCCCATGCTGATTTTATGCAGCATTTCCAGTTCTCCTGCCTCAAACAATTCCATGCGCATCCTGCCGCCCATTTCAATACTGGTTTGTATGTTTTTTACACACTGCTCCATCTCCCAGAAGGTATACGTCACCGGAAGCTGGGAATATTTCAGCACAGGTATGGAAATCCACGGAAAAAAGGAGGCGCACAGACTTACAAAAAGACTGACGTATAAGGGCAGCATAGCCCTGGTATCTACTCCGGTTGCCTGCTTCTTTGACATGCTTCTATCACATCCTTTACTGTTACTGCATCCGGGAAAATCTGCCTGGCCATGCGGTTTGCCGCTGTGGTATAAAAGCTGTTTCCCGTAAAAAATTCCTTAGCGGTGCAGGCCGTCACAATCCCTCCGTCAAAAAACATGGCGCAGGTATCCCCATAGGCAGCACAAAATTCAATGTCATGGGAAACCATGACTATGGTAATCCCCTGTTCTTTCAGTTTCTGGAAAATCTCCGCCAGTCTGCTTTTATAAAATCCATCCAGCCCCTTTGTAGGCTCGTCCAAAAGCAGAATTTCCGGCTCCAGAAGCAGTACCTTGGCAAGCGCCGCCCTCTGCTGCTCCCCGCCGCTTAAATCATAGGGGTGCATGTGCAGTAAATGCCCAATTTGCGTATCCCCAACGACTTTTTCTATCTTTTCCCTGTCTTCCTTTCGCCTGATGGGGGAACGTTCCGAAAACATTTCCCACAAATCCTCTTCCACTGTGTTTCCCACAAACAGCGTCTGGGGATTCTGGGGCAGAACTCCCAGAAAACGATGAAACAATTCTTTATCCCGGATTTTGCGGATTTCTTTTCCTTTTAAAAGGATTTTCCCACGGTAGGGCCGGTGAATTCCGCTAAGAAGAGACAGCGTGGTGCTCTTTCCCGTACCGTTTCCGCCCAGAATACAGAAAAGTTCGCCTTTGGGAACCTGCAGAGATAAATCCTTTACAATGTCCCGCCCATCCTTTTCATAGCGAAACCAGACTTCTTTTGCCTCAACCACATAGTCCCTTTCCTGTTTTCTGTGCCGGAAACATTCCCTGTGCTGCATATTTTTGCAGCTTCCATAGTGCTGCTCCAGCCAGTTTCTGCCCTCGCATACCGTCAGGGGACAGACGCCTTCCTGACCGGTTCCATTGTAAATCTGCACCGGACTTGGCATGGCCAGAAACAAATCATTGTCTGCCAAATCCTTTCCCACCATCCGGGGCGTATCAAAATAAATCTGCTTTCCCTCTTCCAGTACCAGCACCTGATCTGCCATGGGAAAGACCTCTTCCAGTCTGTGCTCAATGAGAATCACGGTAACGCCCAAATCCAGATTAATCTTCCGTATCGTAGAAAGAAATTCTCCTGCGGCAATGGGGTCAAGCTGGGAAGTGGGTTCGTCCAGCACCAGTACCTTTGGCTGCATAGCCATAACAGAAGCCAGATTCAAAAGCTGCTTCTGCCCGCCGGACAGTTCTTCCACATTCTTGTCGAACCAGTTCTGAATCCCAAAAAAGCTGGCCATTTCCGCCACCCGAAGGCGTATGGTCTGCTGGTCATATCCTAAGTTTTCCACACCAAAGGCCAGTTCATGCCAGACCTTATCCGTGACAATCTGGTTGTCCGGACTCTGAAGTACATAGCCAATCTGTGCAGACTGCCTGCGCACAGACACCTCCTCCAGCTTTTCTCCCTCAAAAAGGATTTCGCCCTCCCGCTTTCCATAAGGACTCAGAACGGTTTTAAAATGCCGCAGAAGGGTGGTTTTTCCACAGCCGGATTTTCCGCAGATAACCACAAATTCTCCCGGTTCAATGGAAAAATTCAAGTTTTGTATCGCCGGACGTTCTGTGTCCGGATAAGTAAAATTCAAATTTTTGATTTCATATAATGCCATTTTATATCCTCTGTCACATCTATGATTATAGGGAGAAAACACAAAATCCCATAGCACACATACACCAGCATGGCCCACAGGGTATTTGTATTCATCCGCAACATGGGGTAATACAAAAAATGCACCCTCTTTGTCAAAATTCCTGCAAAAATATTTCCGCCCAGCAAAAGCAGAATCCCCAAAAACAGCTTATCTCTGGTATCAAAACGGTAAATAGAAAAATTATTCCGGCCTCTGAGCCCGTATCCTCTGGACTTCATGGAATCTGCAGTTTCCACCGAATTTTCCAGCGCCCAGGTCGTCATGACAGAAAGGATTTTCATGCCGTGCTTTGCCCTTGCAAGCACATTGCCGTTTGTCACATCACGGCCAATGCATTTCTGGGAATCGGAAATTTTCTCAATCTGATTTTTAAACCTTGGCACAAAACGAAGCACCATGGATAAAATCAGGGACACAGCAGGAATGGCCTTCCCAAACAGATAAATGAATTTGTCGGAAGTCATAACCACCTGATAGCAGGAAAACCAGTTCAGCACACTGACCAGCATAACACCAGCCGCCAGACCGTAGAGAATCGACTCCAGTGTCAGAGGATTTCCGTTTTTCAGGTATAAAATCAGAGTAATCCCCTGGTGGTTAAACAGGGGATTTACAGCTGCCGAAATCAGAAAGACCGGCAGCATCAGCCATAATGCTGTTTTTAATGCTTTCCAGTGTTTTAAATAGATGTAGTACGCCATTCCACCCAGGCAGGAAAGTCCCAGAAAGACCGGGTGCATCAGAAACATAGAGCACCCGATAACCAGTACAAAATAAAGAAAGTTATTGACCGGATGGAAGGTAGAAAAAGTATCCTGTCTCATATCACTCTTCCCAATACTGTCCTAAATCGCGTCCCAGATCACAGGTATAATTCCAGTGAATCACATCCCCTTCTTTTACCTGATAACGGCTGCAGCCATAGTTGGGATACCAGCCATTGACCTCATACATCCAGCCGGAATATCTTCCGCAGTCAAATTCATACAGGTTGTTGATACCTTCCACATAAGCGCTGTTGTACTTTGGGGTGAAACTGGCTTCCATGTGAATACGGTTGTTCTGGGTTTCTCTCAGCAATACATCATACACAGATTCTCCCTGATAGAAAGTCACTTCCCGCTCACTGAAAATAACACCATCCTCCGGCACCAGTACATCCTTTCCCTCTGTCAAATCTGACATATTGTCCAGTATGGTGTCACAGGAAATGCTCAGATAACAGGTTCCCGGCTTACTCTTGTCGATTTCCACGCTCCCCGGTTCTACGGGGTTCGGCTTTCCTTCCGGAATGGGGTCTGTCAGATACTGGTCTTGCTCTGTAGACGTACCGTCACTGTAGGTTACCGTTCCATTGCTCCCCGTACTCCCTTCGTCAGAACTGTCCTCCCCCTTCTCTGTATGGCTGTCTGCATTTCCTGCTGCACTTTGTTCCGAGGATTTTTTCTCCTGGTATTTCGTATAATCTGCCTCTCTGTCTTCCGCAGACTCGACATCCAGGTACTCGTCTTCCCCAGCTTCCAACGCTTCCTCTTTTTCTGCGCTGTCCGTCTTTTTCTCTTCTGCTTTTTTCCCGGTATCTTTTTTCTTGATTCCTTCTGTCTCCGTCCAGGCATCGCTGTCCGCGGTTTTCTCCTGCCCCGGCACAGCCAGTTTCTCCGTACCGCAGCCAACTGTTGTAAAAGCAAGTGCTGCAGCCAGCGCCAGAATTCCCATTGTTTTTCTGATTGTTTTTCTCATGTATTCCACCTACTGTCTTTTCCTTTTGATATACCAGATAATGCCGCCTGCAATTCCGGCCAGCGCCACCACAGTACCTGTTAAAACTGCCGGTAATGCACTTTTTTCCTCTGCCGCTTCTGCGCTGGTTTTTTTACTGTTTTCAGCGTCTGCTCCTGTACTTTTTTTTGCTGTAACCGTTTTCTCTGTATTGGCTGCCGCAGAAGCAGCCTCCTTTTCCTCCAGTTCGTTTAAAGATTTTGTCTTTGCTTTCTTTGCAATGAAATACTCGCCGCCTGTCTTCACAAGAAATTTCGTCTGTTTATCTTTTACCGTAACCTTCTGGATGTACTCTGCTTTTCGCTCTTTTTCCTTGTATTTCATCAAAAGGTATTTGCCGTCCTCCTGACCGGTGGTAAGCTCCACCTGCATTTCTCCCGGAAGTTCGCCCTTCTCATCAAAGGAGAAAATATAGGGGTTTTCAGACAATTTCTGAATATCTTCTGCATAATCACTGCCTTCCCGGATACCGACTTTCATATCTTTCACTGTCTTGATATCCTTGCCGTTGACCGTCAGGGTATACGGTTTATCCTTGCCCGTTTCTCCCTTGATTTTCAGGTTTTTATCCTTTCCCTTCACGGCTTCAAAAGCCGCCTTTTCCACTACACCGTTCTTCACCTCAGCTTCTGTGGTGTTGGATTCGGTTTTCTTTTTCGCTGCAGATTTCTTCGCACTGCCTGCAGACGTACTCTTTTTCGCGGTATTTGCAGATTTCTTCGTACCTTTCAGAACGCTTTCATCTGTCGTAATGTCACTGGTGCCGGAAAGGGCTTCTGTCTCATCTTCAAATCCCATATTCCCCTTTTTCAGGGTGTAAATTCCGCCTGCGGATACATCACAGGTCAGCACACCGTCCACAGCGCCGGTCCACTGCATCTCATTCCCGTTGATGTTATACAGCATAAACACACCGTCTTTAAACGTACAGGGCATGGAAATTTCCACTTCACCGGGAAGCTCGCCTTCGTGTTTCAGCGCAAACTGCAGGGCGTCTTCTTTCTGCTGAATTTCCACCTCTGCATTCATATCCGCCGGTTCTGCTATCTTCTTTCCTTTTACGCGAATGGTGTAGCCTTCTCCTTCATAAATATAATCCATTCTGGAAGCCTGGGCTTTCTCAAAAATTTCCTTTCCAATAATGCCTCTCTCCAGCTTGTCCACAATGCTTTCTGCAATTCTCAAGTCATCGATTCTTGTGACAAAAGACTTATTATTTTCGGGAAGCGTATGATAAATAGAAAGCAGTTCTTCCACGGTATCTTTTTCTTTTAAAGTAATCTTCAAAGGATTTAACTCATTCCAGATGCGATGATCCAACGCTTCTACTTCTGCTTCCTGTCTGTCTATTTCTTCTCCCTTTGCCTGCAAAATGTTGCGGAAACTTTCTTTTTCTTCAAAGTCTTTCAAAAGTTCCAGTTCAACTTTGAGATTATAAACCCTTTGTTTTTCTGCAAGTGTAATCTGTTCCGGCAGCGCATTCAGTTTACTGCGGAAGGCCTCTATATTTTCTTCCGATTCCGTTCCCTCATCGGGGGTCTCTGTATCTGTCATGTCGTACAGACTGGTCTGCCCGTTTACCGCCCTGGACCAGGCCAGAAGGGCTAAAGTTCCCTGGTCGGTTGCCATGGCATCACTGCCGCCGCCTTTTATATGCTCAAAAGAACCGTCTTCTTTTTGGAATCTCAGGATTTCATCCAGCAGGGTTTTTCCGTTTTTCATAAATTTATCCTGTTCCAAAAGAGATACATCAATGGCTGACAGAGCAATCACGACCTGTGCCGTACTCTCCAGATTTTTTACCGGTTCTTCCCCTTCAGAAATGTAAGAACTGCCGTATCCGCCGTCTGCGTCCTGCATGGAAGCCAGCTTATCCAATCCCCGGTTTAAAGCCGCACCAACGTCTGCCCGTTCTTTATACGGCGCCAGCGCCTGCATAGCCATAGCAGTAATATCCGGGTCTGCCACTTTCCCCTGCAAAGCCCAGCCGCCGCCGGAAAGTTCCTGTGAAAGGATTTTCTGAATCAGATTTTCCCGGGTAGTCTGGGTTCCTTCTCCTTCTCGCTCAGGAATTTCGTAATCTTTCGTATCCAGCGCAATCAGGGCAAAAATAGTTCCGTTAATGCCCTGTTGATTCACCTTCTCAAATTTTGCTAATGGCTTCAGCAGATTATAGCCATTTATCCGGGAAGGGTCTGTTCCAATAGAGGACAGCGCCATGATGACTCTGGAATATTCCGTATATTTTGCGTTGTGAAGCACTCCGTTTGTGTCATCTAGTTTCATATATAAATTTGCCAGATAATTTGCTTTTGCCGTGTCGCTCAAGTATCCGGCTCTGGCCATGGCCATCACAGACCATTCGCCTCCAATAGTATCCACCACCGGAGAAGTCACCGCAGACTGCAGATACTTTTCCGCCTTATCAAGAGCTTCCTGGACGGTAGGATTTTGGGCCTCGGCAATGTCTGCAGTCCCCCGCAAAATCTGACTTTCCTCTTCTCCGGTTCCCGGCAGCACCTCATCCGCAGTTCCCGGAAGGATTTCCTCCTGATAACCTTCAGACTCCTGTGTGATTTCTGTGCCCATGCCGTTTAATATTTCTTCCGTACCCGGTTCTGATACCGTTTCTTCTGTGGAAACCTGTGCCTCCACAGCTGTCTCCTGTCCTGTATCTGCCAGAACTGCCCCCGGAGACTGCACTGCCAGCAGAATGGACATGGCTGACACTACAAGCTTTAATTTTTTTCTGTTCATGCTCTCATCCTTCCTCTATCTTTCCTGATACACATAAAAAAGAGCCCCCTCACCATTTTCCGGTAAAGGAACTCTGTTCTTTTGAATTATGAAATTTTAAAATGCATACAACAACAAAATCTCCTCCGCCCGGAAATATTTTTAAAATAATGGCAGATATTCTGACTTAGTCTCACCCTCGGAAACGCCTTCTCAAACTTCTTGTAAGTTCAATGGCAACTGTTTCTTCGTCAACATCACAGCAGAGGCAACTGTATCGGACTTCCACCGATTTCCCTTTTAACTCTGCATTTTCTGCGTGCAGAGACCATCATGTGTATGCAGTTATGAATCTATTACCATACTACACAAACAGGCAGAAAATGTCAAGGAATTTGTAAAAAACAGCAAAGTCCCGAAGAACTTTGCCGTTTTTGCTGTCCTTATTTCATCTGCTGCCTATTTTTCTTATAAACAGCTGTTCCAAAAGCTGCCGCGGATACTGCCAGCATGAGCAGCAGAACGCTGATTGGTGCTTCATCACCTGTCTTGGCACCTGTGCCTTTTAATGTACCGCTTCCACTGTTTCCGCTTCCATTGCTGCCGTTATTTCCATGGTTTCCGGAACCATTGTTTCCGTTGGAGGCCGGTGTGTCAATGACTACGCCAAAGCTGTCTAAGCTCTTTACCTCTACCGAAACAGCTTCATCGGTTACCTTTCCGGTCAGTTTTTCCACTTTGGAATCGCTGCAGTGAAGTACAGTCAATTCTTTGCCATTATAATCCTTTCCTACCGGAATGGATAATACACACGCAGACGGAAGTTCGATTTCTTTTCCATTCTTTGTGAGTTTGATGTTGTACAGACGGAATACGGATTTGTCAGAAGCAATTTCTTTTCTCATCTTTTCTACGTCTGCATTGTCTTTTCCGATTGGAGTAACTGCCAGTTCCATATCAGAGGTCAGACCCTCTCCTTCCAGTTTCACGCCGTATTTTTCATTTACCAGCATTTTTACACTTTCCGGTTTGCCTGGGTTTGGGTTTGGATTCTGGTTGTTATCTTCCAGTTTCTTCAACTCTTCCTCTGCTTTTTCCAACTTGGCAAGAGTTTCTTTGCTTACCAGCTTCTTCTGAGCATCTGTCAAAGCGTCATAGGCTTTTCTGGCTGCTTCAATGGCTGCTTTGCTTTCCAGAGTAATCTTATCCCCGATAGCATCAATCTTACCTGCAGCTGCATCTGCTGCCGCCTGGTCTTTCTTCTGATTTTCTGCCTGCTCTTTCAGTTCTGCCAGTTTCTGCTCTGCAGTGGTGAGCTTTGCAAGATTGTCTTCTCCTACCAAATTCTTCTGAGCATCTGTCAAAGCATTATAAGCTGTTCTTGTTTCTGTAATAGCTTTTTCGCTTTCCAGGGTTACTTCTCCGATGGCGTTAATCTTTTCGATTACTGCATTGGCTTTTTCCTGGTCTGCAGCTGCCTGCTGTTTCAACACTTTCAGTTTTGCTTCTGCAGCTTTCAGTGTTTTAAGTTCCGTTTCGCTTATAAACTTTTTCTGCGCTTCTGTCAGCTTGTCATATGCAGCTCTGGCTTCTGTAATAGCTGCTTCGCTTTCCAGAGTGACCTCCCCGATGGCGTTAATCTTTTCGATTACTGCATTGGCTACCTTCTGGTCTTCCTCGGCCTGCTGTTTCAATTCTGCCAGTTTCTTCTCCGCATCTGTCAATTTTGCAAGATTTTCTGTTCCTACCAATTCTTTCTGTGCATCCGTCAGCTTATCATAAGCAGTTCTTGCCTCTGTAATAACTGCTTCGCTTTCCAGAGTGACCTCTCCGATGGCGTTAATCTTTGCAATTACACTTTCGGCTGCCAGTTTATCCTGACTCATCTGCTCTTTTGCCTCTTCCATAGCCTTTTTCAGATTTTCCGTTGCTGTTTCAATTTCAGCTTTTGGAGTAATCACTGCGGAAACCAGTTCCACTGCTTTATCATAGGCCGCTTTCACTGCCGGTACAGCCATAAGCATGTCTCTGTCTTCATTGACTTCTGCCATAACTCTTGTGATTTCATCTTTATTGCAGATATCCAATACCGGATCCGGGTTTCCATACTCATATCCGGTCAGGTCTGTGCCGTATCCCCACAATGTGAACTGATATCTGAGTACATCTCCGTCTTTTGGTACATAGCTTGCCATTCCATAACCCACTTCCACGCCATTTACATGGTACATCCAGCCGGACATAAAGCTGTAGTCAAATTCACCAAGGGCATCTCCCTCCTGGGATTTTCCGTTTTCCAATGCTTCTTCGGTTGTCGGGCCTCCAAGTTTTTCGGAAATATAATCCGGTACTTTTACATGGTCTGAACCAAGATCTGCTCCCTTAATGGCTTCCAGATATGCTGCCGAACCGTCTTCTCCCACCCAGTTTTCTGCTCCAATGACTTTTTTCAGAATATCAACCGCATTATCACCTTTTTCAAACGGCACGATTACCGGCTCGTGGATGTAGCCCTGTCCGATAGTAAATCTCTCTACGGATACCACTACATGACCGTTTCCGGCTTCTTCCTCCAGTTTTTTCAGGTCTTCCTCGGCCTTTTCCAAAAGTTTAAGAACGTCTTCACTTATTAATTTCTTCTGGGAATCTGTCAGCTTGTCATAAGCAGCTCTGGCTTCTTCAATGTCGTTCTTACTTTCCAGTGTCACTTCTCCAATGGCCTTAATCTTTTCGATTACTGCATCAGCTGCTTTCTGGTCTGCCGCCTGCTCTTTCAACTCTGCCAGTTTCTTCTCTGCCTCTGTCAGTTTTTCATAGTTGGTAACCAGTTTCTTCTGTTCATCTGTCAATGCATCATAGGCTTTTCTGGCTGCTTTGATTGCCGCTTCGCTTTCCAGCGTTACTTCTCCGATGGCATCAATTTGTTTGATAACGGATTTTACTGCTGCGGTATCCTTATCCATCACATCTGTAAGGTCATACAAACGGTTTTCATTTTCTGCAAAGCGCCTGTACGCTTCCATTGCGTAAGTCACCTGCTGGGTAGCCATGCCATTGCCTTTCTGTCCCTGCTGCCACATAAAGCCGCTCTCTGCCTTGTAGCTGTCCAGATTTTTTACGATATTCTTATTTCCCGTTTTTGTGAATCCGTTGCTTTTGTCCAGAGGATCAATGCCTGCTGCGGTAAGGGCCGTAAGAACCTGTGCGGTTGTACAACTGTTTTCTTTTCCGCTATCCAGAAATCCTGCATTCTCTGTCATATTTTCTTTCATGTGTTCCAGAGCTTTGTCAAACGCTGTTTTCACTTCCGGATAAGAATCATTGTTCCTGTAAGGAGCCAGCGCCTGCAGCGCCATACCTGTCATATCAATACTGCTGAATTTGTTATTTGTCAGTCCGAAACCGCCTTCTTGGGTCTGGAAAGTAAGAATGTGCTGAATCAGCTTCTCTCTTGTCCATACTGCATCCTTTGGAATATCTGCATTCTGACAATCCAGTGCAATCAAAGCCCATATAGGGGCATTGGAGGTATCTTTGCCGATTTTCATCTTCAGTTCATCATTATAGAGCGCCTTCATCAGATTGACACCGTCAATATCTGTCAAATCTTTTCCCATAGCTGCCAAGGTAATGCTGACTCTTGCCACATCTGTGGCCCGAAGCTTTGTCAGCCCTGTTTTTAATTTTTCCGACACACTGGCATAATAAGCGTCCAGATTTTCCTGGCTGATGGTTCCGCCTGCACGAAGGGTTGTGAAAATATTCCATTCGTCTCCATATGCATTTACAGGCTCTTTCTGCAGATAATCCATGCCATGCTGTATATCCTCTTTCACCAAAGCCGTATAGTCTGTATCGTCGGGAACTATACCGCCCTTGCTGACCAACACAGTAAACTGTACAGGCTTGCAGTCTGCCGTAGCGTCCCAGGGTGTTCCTATTACCTGTACTTCTCCGGCTTTTTTTGCCTTAATGGTGTGTACGGTTTTTCTGGGTGCATTTACATTTCCAACGACTGTCTGCACTTCATCTGTAACTTCTACAATTCCTTCCTTGCTGTAAGACCAGTTAAATCTCTGCTCCGTAGCATTGGAAGGTGTTGGTGTAATTTGAACGCTTTTGGAACTGCCTTCTTCCAGTTCATAGGTATCCTTTTCTGATTCTGCCTTTTGCAGGGGGTATTTATATTTGAATTCCACACTAATGTCCTGAGAAATATCCTTATCTTCCTGGCTGTAAATATGGAATTTTGCCACGCCTGCCTTCTTTGGCACAATGCCGTTTCCGAAATATTCCATAAACTCTGCAATTTCCGGTGTCTTTGCCTCCCAGACAAGCTTCTGATTTGTGGCATTATACGGCGTAAAGCTGCAGTTATAATCATCCGGGTCATTTCCTTTGGTGATACCTACATAGTAACCGCCCAGAGGATTCCAGGAATCTATATACCAGACACTTGGAACAGTAACCTGAAAGTCTTCCAACGCTACGTTTTTGGAGATGACCTTAAACTCTTTGGAAAGGCGTTGTTTATCTTCCCCCATGCCAAGCTTGAAAACAGCCTCTCCTTCGCTTTCCATGGTGAATTTGCTGCCCTCAGCATGATTCTGGATAATGCCGGGGCCGCTGATATTCTCATGATACATAGCGGCGACGGGAACCTTCTTAAATTCGTCTGAGCCTTTGACTCTGGCCTTTAAATAGGCAACTCCGCTGTCTGTTCCGTGCATTTCGTAAGGTTTGTCCAAAGATACTTCCTGGTCTCCTACGAAAACCTTCAGCTCTTCCACATTACTGGAAACATTGTTGATTTTAAATCTCTGGAAGACTTCTCCCATGTTGTCTGCGTTGCAGACATAACCTTCCACAACCCGGAGGTCTGCCGGCTGATACCGTCCGCTGGCATTTACCCAATAGTGTTCGGTATATTCTATATCCGATGTATACACTTTTGCGGATACATTCCAGTCTGGCCGTTTGTCTGTGCCTGCCAGAACAAAAGTACCTTCGTCCATGGCATTTAAAGTAAAGGTGTTGTTTTCATCCATTTCCTGTATTCTTCCGTCATCATATTGGAAGTATACATAGGGCTTTTCTTCTGCGGCCTGGTCTTCCGTGGTTTCTGCCTCTCCCGGCACCATTTCAGGAACCGAAATCTGCTCTGTTTCACCCGCTTCCGGCTGCACCGCTTCTTCCGGCTCCTGAATTTCTGACTCTTGATTTTCCGACTCCTGGTAATGTTCCGTACTTTCCACGTTTTCTGCCTGCTGCTCATAAGCAGTGCTTTCTTCTGCTGCGGGCAATGTGTCTGCCTGCACCGGCACAGTAATACCCGATACCATGAGAACCATGGCCAGAACAATACTGAGCATTCGGCTGCCCGCACGTCGTTTCTTGTGTTTCATATGTTTTCTCCTTTTCTTTTTATTCTGCATAATTGTCCTATGTTTGTTTTGAGGAAATTTTACATGCAAAAAAGGCTCTCTCATCTTTACCAGACAAAAGAGCCTCTATTATCACTTTACCATATTAAATTTTCATATTGTAAAACCGCAAAACATCCTCAGCCCGGAAACACGAAACGTTTATAACGGCAAGTCTTCTGACTCAACTTCTTCCGCAGAAATACCTTCTCGGGTTTTCCCCAATGGTACTATTTCCTTGTCCATTTCACAGTAGAGGTGACTGTATCCGATTTACACGGATTTCCTTTTTAACTCCGGACATATAACACATCCGGTGACCGTTATTATTATGCAGTTATACCTTTCTTTCTACTCTATACTACACAATGTTAGTCAAAGTGTCAATGCATTTCTGCGAATTTGTCTTCCAGAAATTCCAAAAACTGTTTTGTGCAGATTCCAGGCTCTGTATCCGCCCGTCTGACGTAGCCGCAGGAAATATCTGCCCCACAGTCCTCCAGTTCCAGCTTATGGAGCCTGCTTTTCTTGTCACAGCACAAATCAAATCCGGTGCTGATATTTCCCAGCTCTGTTTTTAAAAGCAGCTGCTTCATAGCATGGGCGCTGTTCACCAGAACACCGTTTACCGCTTTTGCCCCATCCGGTATCTCGCCTTTTAAATGACGGGAATTGAGATTGTAAAAAGAAGGGATTTCCTCTGCCATATTCTGCACCAGGGAAATCTTCTGCAGGTCTGCTTTTTTTATGGTTTTCTGTTCATAATACGGACTTTTCGGCCCCACATAAAGAGCCAGCTTTGTTTCCCTCAGCAGGTGAAATTCCAGCCTCATCTTTTTCAAAAGTCGCTCTGAGGCCTTTTTCTGATGCGAGGAAATGAATACAAGACCTACCTGTGCCTGGCGGTGGGCCGTGCGGTGAATGACCTTATCCAAAGCTCCTTCCCAGTACCCTGCCTGCATTCCTTCCGCTTTTGCATAAAAGGAAGCAAAGATTCCGGCGAAACAACTGCTTGGCATGGCAGCTACTAAAAGAGGCTCCTTCTTTTCCAGGTTTTTCACATCCTGAATCGTCTGCAGGCTTTTGAGAATCTCTCTTACCTGTTCGTAAACCAGTTCCCCTTCTTTTGTCATCACCACGCCTTTTTTGCTCCGTTTCAGCAGAGGAACCCCCAGACTGGACTCCAGTTTCTGAATGGTCATGCTTACATGGGGCTGGGTCGTGTACAAAAGTTCTGCGGCTTTGCTCAAAGACCCTGCCTCTGCGCTTACCACAAAATACTGCAGTTGTTTCATCTCCATATCTTTTTCTTCCTCTCTTACAACCGGTGGCATGCAGCCAGATGCCCCGGGGCAATTTCTTTCAATTTAGGTTTTTCTTCCCTGCACGTTTCCGTCCCGTATCTGCAGCGGCTCCAAAAAGGACAGCCCTTTGGCAAATCACAGGGACTGGGCACTTCTCCCTTCAGACCTTCTATCTCTTTTCGTCTGTCATCCCGGACGGAGAAAAGAGCCTGCAGCAAAGCCTGTGTGTAGGGATGTGCTCCATGACTTCCAACCTGCTCCCCCGGAAGCAACTCTACCACATGGCCCAGATACATCACCGCAATCTGATGGGCAAAGGACTGAATCAGAGCAATGTCATGGCAGATAAAGACCATACTGATATGCTTTTCCTTCTGAAGTCTTACCAGCAATTCAATCACTGTCTTCTGTACCGAAACGTCCAGCGCTGACGTGGCTTCATCACAAATGAGAATTTCCGGTTCCAGGGAAAGGGCTCTGGCAATGCCGATTCTCTGCCGCTGTCCGCCGCTCATACTATGGGGATACCGCCAGAGAAGGTCTTCCGGCAGTTCCACCATACGCAGAAGTTCTTTTGCCTTCGCCTCTTTTTCCCCTTTTTTCAGTCTCTTATAATTTTCCAACGGCTCGGTGAGAATGTCAATGACTTTTCGTTTGGGATGAAAGGACGCCAGCGGGTCCTGAAATACCATCTGCATCTTCTGCCGGTTCAGCCATTTCTCTTTTGCAGTCATTTCAGCCAGATTCTTTCCGTGAAAAAGGATTTCTCCTCTATCCGGCTGCTCCAGCTGCATCAGCATCCGCACCAGAGTCGATTTTCCGCAGCCGCTTTCCCCTACGATTCCCAGGGTCTTTCCTCTGTAAACTTCCAGACTGATGTCATTACAGGCTGTCAGCACTTTTTTCTTTGGCGCCGGAAACTGCCGCACCAGATGATTTGCCTGCAAAATACATTCTCTTTTCTCAAACAAAACGCGCTCCCTCCATTTCCGGTACTGCTGCCAAAAGCTTTCTGGTATAATCGCTTTTTGGATTGTGCAGCACTTCTTCTGTACTTCCCTGGTCTAGCACCTTTCCGTTCTGCATAATCAGCAGTTTATCTGCCATATAGGCCGCTACACCCAGATTATGCGTCACCATGATAATTCCTGTCTGATAATCCCTTCGAAGTTCCATCATCTGGCGGACAATCTGCGCCTGAGTCGTCACATCCAGCGCGCTGGTGGGCTCGTCTGCCAGCAAAAGCCGGGGCTGAAAGGTCATAGCCATGGCAATTCCCACCCTCTGCCGCATACCGCCGCTTAGCTGATGAGGATAGCTTTTCATCACAGCTTCTCCGTCAGGCAGATGCATTTTTTTCAGCATCTGAACAGCCCGGTTCCATGCTTCCTGTTTGGAAGCCCTACTGTGGGTACAGATATATTCCACATACTGACTGCCGATTTTCCGGATGGGATTTAAGGTTCCCCCGCAGTCCTGAAAAATCATGGAAATCTTCGTGCCTCTTAAGGTTCTCCATTCTTTTGGGGATTTTTCCGTCAGGGATTCGCCAAGGAACAGGATTTCACCCTCTGTAATTTTCCCGCCGCCTGCCAAAGCGCCCAAAATAGCCCGGATAACCGTGGTCTTTCCACTGCCGCTTTCTCCTGCAATACTGATGATTTCCCCTTTTTTCATAGAAAGGTTAAAATGCTCCAGCACAGGCGGCTGTCCTTCGTATTGAATCGTCAAATCTCTTATTTCCAGCATAATCTGCCTCTCTATTCTGCAAATGCAATGTCCTTTGTCAGCCAGTAATAGTCCATGGGATACAGGGTGGCTCCCTGCACCTCTTTGGAGGAAAACAGGTATGTAGTTTCATAGCCAAAAAAGACGGTTGCCGCATCATCCATAATCAGCTGCTGTATCTGAATAATCAAAGCTTTTCGTTTCTCTGGGTCAAATTCCTGCGCCAGCTGGTCTAAAAGCTTATCTGCCTCTTCGTTCTTATAGCCCGTCTGGTTCGACGCGGAAGTGCTGTACCAGTTTTCTCGGAGATACTTTTCCGGGTCTCCTGTATTTGCCACCAGAACATTCCAGATAAGCAAATCAAACTCCCCTGCATCCCGCATATCCAGCAGGGTTTCATAGCTTACGGTATTGAGTTTTACGTTGATGCCAATGTCCTTTAAGCTGGACTGGGCTGCCTGTGCATACACATTCAACTCTTCCCGGCTGGTATAAATAACGAAATTCAATTCCAGTTTTTCTCCGGATGGCTGCTCTACAAAGCCGTCCCCATCCTTGTCTATATATCCTGCCTCTTTTAGCAAAGCCTTTGCGCCTTCCGGGTCATAGGCATTTTCGTCCTGAAGCTGGTCAAAGCCAAAGTCCAACGTTGGAGGAACCGGCGCTTTTCCCGGTGTTGCGCCCCCTTCCAGCAGTGTGCTGCAGTAGGTTTCCCGGTCCAATCCCCGAATGATAGCCTGTCTTAACGCTTTGTCCTTTAAAACGCCGTTCTGATTCATAAAGGCGTAGGTGGAACGCAGGGATTCCAGCTCCTGCACCTGAATACTGTCATCGTTTTCAAAATCTGCCAGGTTTTCCGTTTTCAAATTGTAGGCAATCTGGATTTCCCCTGTCTGCAAAGCCATGGAACGGGTGGTCTGGTCGTCGATACATTTTAATACCACCTTTTCAAGGGGTACCTCCCCACCCCAGTAATATTCATTTTTCACTACCACGCAGGAATCCGTGGGGCTAAAGGATTCCACCGCATAAGGTCCTGTGCAGATAGGACCGGACATGGCAAAGGACTCCGTATCCGCATTGGCATCCACAATGAGAAACAGCGGATCCGCAAGGCTGCCCGGAAGGACTGCCACCGGTTCTTTGGTGGTGATTTTCAGATTCTGTCCCTCTGTTTCTATGGAGGCAGGCGCGAAAAAGGTTTCCGCACGGTCGCTTAGAGAAAAGGTTCTCTCCAGAGAGGCTTTTACCAGCTCCGGTGTCATTTCTTCTCCATTTGAAAACTTCACGCCCTCACGGATTTTAAAAGTCCAGGTCAGCTTGTCCTGGCTATTTTCCCAGCTTTCTGCCAGACAGGGTACAATCTCTCCCTTTTCATCAAATTTTACCAGTGTTTCACCGATTCCATACCGGGATACCACCCAGCTGAAATACTGCTCTGTCGGTTCCAGTGTATCTGCAAAGCTGGTTACACCAATGGTCAGTTCCTGCTTTTCCTGTGCAGAAGAGGAGGAGGCACTGCCTTCTGATTTTTCTCCGTTTCCACTCCCGCATCCGGTCAGCAGAGACGCCGCCATACTTCCTGCCAACAGAGTGCTGCATATTCTTCTTACCCATTTCTTTTTCATTACGCTCTCCTTTTCTTTTCCTGTCTGGGGTCTAAAATATCACGGATACTGTCTCCCAGCATATTAAACACAACAACCACAATGACGATGGCAATTCCCGGATACAACATCAGCCAGGGAGCCTTGGTCAGATAAGTTCTGCCCTCGTTGAGCATAAGCCCCCACTCGGGAACCGGAGCCTGGGCGCCGAATCCCAGAAAGGACAGGGACGCCAGTTCCAACATCATGGTTCCGATATCTGTTGCCGCAGTCACCACCATGGTGGTAATCATATTGGGCAAAATGTAGTTCAGAATGATTTTATGATTTCGGGTTCCTGTTACTACGGCTGCCTCAATGTAAAGATTTTTCTTTATTTTCAGCACCATACTTCGAGCCAGTCTGGCATACTTTGTCCAGCTCACCGCCGAAATGGCAAGGACGGCATTGACCATACTGGGTCCTAAAAGACCTGCAATGGCAATAGCCAGCACCAGTCCGGGAAAGGAAATCATCATATCTGCAATCCTCATAATCACGGCATCCACAAACCCGCCGAAATATCCGGCCAGAATTCCCAGCGCAGTTCCCACCACAAAAATCACGGCAACCAGACAAAGGGTCATGACCAGAGAAGAACGGGTGCCGTAGATAACTCTGGAAAGCACATCTCTTCCCAGCTTATCCGTACCGCAGAGATATTCTCCTCCCGGCGCCTGCAAAGAATGGCTCATCACCGCCTCGTAGGGATCTTTGGGAGCAATCCACGGTGCAAATACGGCAATGGCGGCAATCCCCAGAGCCAGTGTGAGAAAAAGTGTAAACTGCCTGTTTGTCTTCAAAAATTTCCAAATTTTCACTTACCGCTCCTCCTTCAGTCTTGGGTCCAGCCGTTCATAGGAAAGGTCTACCAAAAGATTAATGCCCATGTAGAGCAGGGCAATCCACAAAACATAGCCCTGCACCAAAGGATAATCCCTGCAGGAAATGGCTTTTACCGCCATGCTTCCAAGCCCCGGCCAGTTATAAATAATTTCCACCACTGCCGTTCCGCCCAGCAGACTGCCCAGGGAAAGCCCCAAAAGCGTTACCAGAGGAAGCGTAGCATTGGGAAGCACATGTTTCCACAAAATCTTTTTCTCTGAAAGTCCCCTCATATGGGCCCCTGTAACGTAATCCTGCTGCAGCTCTTCCAGCACGGCAATCCGCACCTGTCTGGTGTATTTGGCAGACATGGCAATAGCCAGGGTAACAGCCGGCAACACCAGGGATTTAAAATCGGTACTTCCCCCGGACACGGTCACCCACCGAAGCTGCACCCCGAAAATACTGAGCAGAATCAGACCAATCCAGAAATTGGGAACCGAAACGCCGAAAAAAGTCAGGCCCCGCACCAGATAGTCCGGCCAGCGGTTGTGATAAACTGCTGACAATATTCCCAGTGGTATGGAAAACAATATCATAATAAGCAAAGATGCCAGTGCCAGCTTGAGGGTAGGAAAAAAGCAGGATACCAGTTTTTCCACCACCGGAACCTTCATGGAATAGGATTTTCCCATATCACCGGTCAGCACCCCTTTTAACCAGTTTCCGTACTGCACCAGAAAAGGCTTGTCCAGCCCCAGTTCTGCCCTGGTCTGCTCCAAAAGCTCCGGTGTGGGAATATTTCCACATTCGGTAAGCATAATTTCCGCCGGGTCACCAGGGGACAAATAGGTCAGGCCAAAGGTAAAAAAGCTGATTCCAAAAAGCACAATTACGATTTGCAAAAGCCGCCTGCCCAGGTTTTCTTTTTTCAAAATCTTCCACCTCCTGTTTTTATAACGGCAAAAAGACAATCTGATATATGCATATACAGACTGTCTCTACTCATAAAATTCGATATTGTTATTTGTACCTAACCGTATTTTAAGAGTTCTCATCAGCCGTGAGAAACTTCCCAAAGATATAAGCAGTTCTCCTGACTTCAACTCACCGCTTCTACAGCACCTTCCCAAAGTTTTCCTTCAGTGGCATACGCTGCAAAAACTCCTTGTTACAGTGGCGGGACCGTACCGGACTTGCACCGGTTTCTCTATGAATGCTTGCGCAACTTATATCCTGTTATGATTTCTGCCCCTAATTATACTGGAAGATTTTGAAAATTCAACACTTTATGTATCACAATTTGTTATGGATACACTTTTTAAGTCTTCTTTCACTCTGTGTCACCTCGTCCTCTCCTTTCTACAGCTTTAACCGGACATCTGCGGTAACAGTTTCCGCAGTGCAGACAATTTTGCTGCCTGATAACCCCGGCAGCGACGTCAATACACTGCTGGGGACAAGTCTGACTGCACACACCGCAGTGAATACATTTCCGGGTAATCACATATCCCTCCTGCTTCCGGCTGGCTTCTCCGAAAGAAAAGTCAAAGCGCTCTATGGGCTTTTTTGACAAATCAAACCATTCCCCCCGGCCCCTGTAAATCTGAAAAACGGTCAAAGCTTCTCTCGACTGTCGTGTGGGATAAATTTCATACATATAAGAATTTTTCTGAAACAAGTCTTCCACTCTGCCGCTGCCCAGTTCTTTTGCCTCTCCCTGTACGGAAACCGCTATACTGGAAAGGGTATCTTTTCCCCGGAGGGCGGTAAACGCAATATGTCTGTTGGCTTTCAGGCGACTGAAGAACTGCTTTCCTCTGGCCATCAGAAAATACAGACTGCTTTCATCTCCATCCATCATATCAATGGCGCAGGTGACGGGATAGCCTTTTTCATCCACTGTGGAAAACACCACAGTATGCAGTTCCTTCACAATATACTTCAAACATTCCTGTGCAGTCATAAAAATCCCCCGTTTCTCTTATAAAATATCCTTAAAATGTATAGGTTCTCGGCGGGTTACCGGAGAAATCTGCAAGAACCGCTTTTGCTTCTGCCAAATAAAACACTTCAAAAATCGGATTGTCTGCGGTTTCGTACTGTCCCTTTACAATAGGATTCTCCATGCAGGCTTCTTTTACCTCCCGATTATCCTCAAAAACAGCTTTTCCGTTCAATCGAATCCAGGTATAATCCGGGCTGGATACGGTCACTTCCACATAGGGATTCTCTTTCATATCCTTAAAAACATCCTTGGTGTGATTGGTGCAAAACCATAATTTCCCCTCTTTTTCAAAGCAGAACATAAAGGGACGGCATTTTGCCTTTCCGTCACGTCCAATGGTTGCAAGATACTGTACCGGGTTTTCCTGTAAAAATTTTACGACTTCATTCATGATGTTATGCTCCTTTTTCATTTGTTCGTTGTAATAATCTTATTTACAACGACAGTATAACCCCTCTTAATTGTAATGTCAATAGTTACAACCTTATTTTTTTCATTTTGCCATAAAAAATTCCCTTCCAAGCAAATTGTTTTCCTTTTTCAACATTTGCTTAAAAGGGAGCATGTCCTCTGACAGGCACTGTCTTTCTCTATTCTGTTTCTTTTGCCATACAGGTTCTGGCATCTTTTACCACATCTGCCAGCGTCATTTTTTCAAGTTCTCTCTCTAACGCATTCTGTACCTGGATAAGTCTGCCATCCAGCACCTGATGAATATTTCTTCCCACCGGACACAGGGGATTGGGACTTTCATGAAAATGAAAAAGACCCTCTTTTTCCACACATTCTACCGCACGATAAATATCCAGAAAGCTGATTTCTTCCAGCTTTCCCACAATCGACGCGCCTCCGCTTCCCCTCTGCACCTCCACAATTCCGGCGGCTTTCAGCTGGGACAGAATTTTTCGGATAATCACCGGATTCACATGCACACTGGATGCCAGAAATTCACTGGTGAGTTTGTATTTCCCCTGAAACGTATCTATACAAAGCAATATGTGTACGGCAATGGTAAAACGGCTTGAAATCTGCATACAGATTCCCCCTTTTCTCTTTTTCTGATTCGTTGTACTAAATTATAAAACGGCCTTGCTGTCATGTCAATGAACGAAACAGAAGGAACCGCTTTGACACAGTTCCTTCTGCTTTTTCTGTATGCTTATTTCATCAAATATACATCTGCATAATTTACGCCCAGTGCATTGGCTCTGTCATGGTCACTGACATAGACGTCAATGCGGTTGCCCTTAATTGCACCGCCGCAGTCCTCTGCAGTAAATACATGGCCGTTAATAATGACTTTGGTTCCGTATGGAATCACACTTGGGTCTACAGCAATTGTCTGTCCCTCTACAACCGGTGTGCCCGTTGCGGTAATACCGGTTTCCACGTCACAGCAAATCTCGCAGGAGCAGTAGTAAGTCAGTTTAAAGTTTCCTAACAACTCGCCGTACATATCTTCTGTAGCATTGACTTCTGCAATATCACTGCTGCCGTATACGGTTCTGGTATCGTCCAGAATTCTGGTGGCCCATACTGCGCAGTTGGAATTTACATCATCGGACACAATACCATAGTTCGTTCCCTTTGCTTCAATGGTCTTGCCATTTCCTGCATACATGACCACATGGAAAATATATCCGTCCTTAGCATAGAAAATCAAATCTCCCGGCTGCGCATCTTCTACGGCAATTTTGGTACCATACTGAGCCTGGTCTTCTGCCACTCTGGGCAGGTCATAGCCGTACTGCTTGTAAATACTCTGTACAAAACCGGAGCAGTCTGCACCGTCTGTCAGACTGGTACCGCCCCATACATAAGGATTTCCGATAAACTGAGAAGCAAATTCCACGATGGAGTTTCGCACTTCTCCCCCCGGAATACCGGACTTAATGGAGGTCAGTGTATAATAGCGGGCCTGGTTTTCATCCTGCTCAATCTGAGACTCCGCTGTCGTGTAAGTCTCTTCACCTTTCTGCTCTACTTCTGTCTTAACCGTATCTGCCATGTTGAGGTATTCACGGCTTACAAATCCCCGGACATCTCCGGACTCTATGTAAATCCAATCCTGGTCCTTGTCCGCAATGACATACACCAGACTTCCTCTGGTAAGCGTTGCCACAATACGGCTGTCTGTGCCTTTTCCCTCTCTTACATTAAGGAGACTTGCTGTGGTCAGCGCATAATCTTTCTGTACAACCGTCTGATTTACCGTAGCTCTCAGATGCAGAAAAGCTTTGTTTTCCAGATAAGGCACCAGTTCCTTTGCGACCGGAGCTGTTCCCTCAATTCCCGTATAAGTTTTCTTTTCTTTCTCTGCTTTTTCTTTGGCTTTCTTCTGGTATTTTTCCAGAATCTTCTGCGCGTCCTCGCCTGTCGCCACGGTGTCTGCCTTTACAAATCCTCTGACTTTGCCGGATTCCACATATAACCAGCCGTCTTCTTCCTCTTTGAGAATATAGCACACGCCTTCCTTGTCCAAAGTTCCCACACTGCGGGATTCCTGATTCATTTCCTCTTTGATTTCCAGACTATCTTTTGCAAAAGCGTATTTTCTGGCCACGGTCCAGAAGCGGAAGTCCTCTACCAGCTGGGGAACTTCATATATCTGCTGATCCGCCACCAGTTCCTCATTGGTAGACGGTGCAGAAGTGTCATCTGCTGCAATCTGCGGAGAACCGTTTTCCAACAAAATCACATAACCGTTTGCATCCAACACATAATGATAACCTTCCGGCAGCTGATAGCCCGTTCTCTGCTCATATGCTTCCGGGGTCTCTTGCTGCGGAACTTCCGGCTGGTCTGCCTCCACCTTAGGAGAACCGTCTTCCAGTAATATCACAAAGCCATTTGCGTCCAATACATAATGATGACCTTCCGGCAGCTGGTAGCCCGTTCTCTGCTCATATGCTTCCGGGGTCTCTTGCTGCGGAACCTCCGGGGTTTCCGGAGTCTCTGGTGTCTCCGGGGTCTCTGGGGTTTCCGGCTGCTCCGGGGTTTCTGTATCTGTACCGCTATTCTCACCTTCCGGTGTTTCCGGCGTCTGTTCCGTCTGATTCTCTTGTGGAGCTTCCGGCTGTTCCGGGGTCTCTGATTCTAAATGGCTGTTGCCCTCTGTCTGTACCTGCACCTCTGCTGCATATACATTGGCAGGAACCGCCAGCGTAAATGCCATGGATAGGGCAAGCACTCTCTTTAGTTCTTTCAATTTCAATCTTTTTTCCTCCAAGTATCTCAGGATAATTATCTTTGTCTGCCTTTTTCAGTTTAACGCAACTAATTCATAAAAACAACCCTTCTTTAGAAAAAAAAGGAATTTTTTTGTTTTTTTCATTGTATAAAACGACGAAGAAAAACCTTTCCTTACACTTTATTTTATCGTTTCTTTATAGTATTTCCTTCTATCCGGTTTCTTTGTTCGCATTTTCATACCGCACTTCCCGCCCCAGAAAAAACAGAGCCAGCAGGTTTGGAACAGCCATCATACCATTTAAGGCATCCGATAGTTCCCATATCATCTGGGGCGCCAGTATGCACCCCGGCAGGGTCACCAGAATGTAAACCAGCCGGTACAGGGCCACTCCTTTTTCCTTCCCCAGGTACTCTGCCGTCTGTTCCCCAAAGCAGGACCAGCCCAGAATGGTAGCAAGAGCAAAAAGTGCCGTAGCTGCTGCCAAAAACTGCCGCCCCCAGGGAATTACTGTGGCAAAAGCCATTCCTGTCAGCGTAGTTCCGTCTGTGATAGGCCCGCCGGTCTGTATCCGGGACAGAAATCCCTGGGGTTCATACACACCGCTGACCAAAAGTACCAACGCTGTCACCGTACAAACTACCATGGTGTCAATAAAAATCTCTGCCATCCCCCACATCCCCTGCACCTGGGGCGACGATACCTGCGTATTGGCATGGGCCAGAACAGAAGAGCCAAGCCCCGCCTCATTGGAGAAAATTCCCCTGGCAATTCCCATGCGGACAGCCTGCCCCATGCCATATCCGGCAATCCCGCCTGCCGCCGCCTGCACCCGGAACGCCTCTGTAACTATAAGCCGAAACGCCTCTGGAATCCGCTCCCGGTAAACAAAAAGCACCACCAGCGCTCCGCCCAGATAGGCCGCTGCCATAAGCGGAACCAGCTTTTCCGTAAAAGCCGCAATTCTCTTCACTCCGCCGGTAAGGGCCACGGCAACCAACACCATACAGATACATCCGGATACAAAGGGAGGAATGTGAAAAGCCTCCAAAAGCCCCTGAGCCATAGAATTTCCCTGTACCATGTTCCCCATGCCAAAAGACGCCCCCAGACAGCAGACAGCAAAAACCACAGCCAGCGGCCGGCACTGTAATCCACGTTCCATATAAACCATGGCGCCGCCCTTCCAGCGTCCCTTTTCGTCTCTGTAGCGGTATTTTATTCCAAGAAAATTTTCCGCATAACTGGTCATCATACCAAAAAAAGCCGAAACCCAAAGCCAGAAAATCGCTCCCGGCCCGCCAAACATCAGCGCTGTTGCCACTCCCGTAATGTTTCCCGTTCCCAAAGTGGCCGCCAGTGCCGTACAGAAAGACTGAAACTGCGAAATAGAGTGTTCCTCTCTTCTTTCTGATTCCTCCTGTTTCTTCAGAGAACCCAGTGTGCTTTTCAGCCAAAAAGGCAGTTTCCGAAGCTGAAAAAAACGGGACTGCAGGGTAAAACGGATACCTGCTGCCAGAAAAAACACCAGCATTCCAGGTCCCCATACAAACCGCTGCAGTCCGTGAACAAATTCCTGCATATCAAAAGACTGTCCTTGTTCCGTTTTTAAAGCCTATGCAAAAACCAGCAAAAACATGCCCTTTTTCACAAGGACTGTCTGATTCTCCTCTTTCTGAAATACAAGAACACAGCCATACAGATAACCGATGACAAAAGCGAGCCCGCCGGCGCCGCCAATCCCATAGGGTACAGGGTATCCGGAAAATATACTGCCGCCAGATAAGCCCCCGGAACCCGCACAGCAGCCATGGAAATCAAATTGTGCAGAAAAGAAACCGTAGATTTTCCGTAAGCACAGAAATAACCGCTGAAGCAGAAATGCACCCCCGCAATGGCACAGTCCAGTGCATAAGCCTTCAAATACTGGCTTCCCATAAAAATAATATCTTTTTCTTTAGAGAACAAGCCTAATATCATCTCCGGCGCCAGATTGCAGGCCAAGGCTGCCACAATCCCAAAGGACACGGAAATCAAAAGCCCATATCCCAGGGTTTTCTCTGCCCTCTCATGTTTTCCTGCACCTACATTCTGTGCTGCAATAGCCGAAATGGACGACAGCATGGCAGAGGGAACCAGAAAAAGAAAACTGATAACCTTTTCCACAATCCCCACGCCTGCCGCTGCCACAACGCCTCTCTGATTTGCTATGACCGTAATTAAGATAAAAGAAATCTGGATAAATCCGTCCTGGCAGGCCACAGGCACACCAATTTTCAGAATTTTCCCCAGGGTTTCTCTTTCCGGTCTCAAATCTCTTCCTGTCAGATGCAAGGCAAATTCTTTTTTCTTCCGAATGACCGCAAATGCCATTATCACACTGGCCGTCTGGGAAAGTACTGTCCCCAGAGCCGCCCCTGTCGCCGCCATCTGAAATCCTCCGATAAAAAGGAAATCCAGCAGAATATTCAGCACGCAGGCCGCTGCCACAAAGTACATGGGACTTTTGGAATCCCCCATGCCTCTGAAAATACAGCTTAAAATATTGTAGGCAGTAATAAAGGGAATCCCGCAGAAGCAAATGGTCAGATAGCTTTTCGTCTGTGCCAACGCTTCTTTCGGCACAGCCACCCACTCCATAATCTGATCTGTGCCAAGCAGTAAAAGCCCTGTAAACACCACAGATACCGCCAGAAACAAAACCACCGTATTTCCCACAATTTTCCCGGCCTTTTCCTGATTCTTCTCTCCCACAGCCTGTCCCAGAAGCACTGTGGTTCCCATAGCCAGCCCCACTACCACCACGGCAAGCATATGCATCACCTGGCTGCCTATGGAAACAGCGGAAATAGCCGCCGCTTTGTTATACTGCCCTGTCACATACAAATCTGCCATACCGTAAAAGGTCTGCAAAAAACAACTGAGCAGATACGGCATGGAAAAAGCCATAAGTGCTTTCAAAACACTTCCTTTTGTAAAATTCTTTTGCATATTTTTCTCCTGATAAAAACGGTACAGCCCCCTATCCGGGCCATACCGTTTTCTCTTTTCTGCCCAAATGGCAGAACCTCTGCATATTCTATTCTGGAGTTTTTATCTTCTTATTCAAATGCTTTTCCAACAGAACCGAAGAGTTCCATTTTCTCTTTGATTGTATCACAGATAGCGTCAAAACCAGGTTTTAATAATTTACGAGGGTCATATCCTTTTCCTTCGTTGTCTTTGCCTGCTTCGATGTATTTTCTGGTAGCTTCTGCGAAAGATAACTGGCATTCTGTGTTTACATTGATTTTAGATACGCCTAAATCAATCGCTTTTTTAATCATGTCAGCCGGGATACCTGTACCGCCGTGCAGAACTAATGGCATTTCACCTGTTAATTTCTGAATGTCATCCAGAACGTCAAAGCGAAGTCCGCCCCAGTTTTCCGGATATTTTCCGTGGATATTTCCGATTCCTGCTGCCAGCATGTCTACGCCCAGGTCTGCAATCATTTTACATTCCTTCGGGTCTGCGCATTCGCCCATACCTACAACACCGTCTTCTTCTCCGCCGATAGAACCAACTTCTGCTTCCAGAGAAAGTCCGAGGCCTTTGCATACGCCAGCCAGTTCTTTTGTCTTTTCTACATTTTCTTCGATTGGGTAGTGAGAACCGTCGAACATAATAGAAGAAAATCCTGCTTTGATGCATTTGTAGCATCCGTCATATGTACCGTGGTCTAAGTGCAGAGCAACCGGAACTGTGATGTTCAGTTCTTCCATCATGGCTTTTACCATGTCGGCTACAGTCTTAAAACCACACATATATTTTCCTGCACCTTCGGAAACACCTAAGATGATTGGGGATTTACATTCTTCTGCTGTTAAAAGAGCTGCTTTTGTCCACTCCATGTTGTTGATGTTAAACTGTCCTACTGCGTAGTGTCCTGCTTTTGCTTTTTTCAACATTTCTGCTGCTGATACTAACATAATTCATGACCTCCATTTATTTAATGTGCTGAAACCATTATAACACATTTTCCTTTTCAGGCAAGCATTTCTTAATGCAATTTCATAGATTCCATGCTATAATGAAAAAGCACCAAAGTATAAAATTTGTAAATAAGAAAACACAGGAAAGGATTTTATATATGAACAGAAAAAATTTAATTGTAGGACAGTCCGGCGGACCTACCGCAGTCATTAACAGCAGCCTTTACGGCGTGGTATCAGAAGCCATGCGGCAGGAATCCATCGGGCGTGTTTACGGAATGTTAAACGGCATCGAAGGTTTTCTGACAGGTCGTTTTCTGGATTTCAAAGAGGCCCTTGGCGCCGATGAACTGGAAAAACTGAAAACCACACCCGGAGCTTATCTCGGCTCCTGCCGCTACAAGCTTCCCGAAGATTTAAATGACCCGGTATACCCTCTCCTCTTCCGGAAATTTGAAGAGCTTGAGATTGGGTATTTTTTCTATATCGGCGGCAATGACTCCATGGATACGGTCAGCAAACTGTCCCGGTATGCAGCAAAGACAGGCAGCAACATCCGCGTCATCGGGGAACCGAAAACCATAGACAATGACCTGGTGCTGACAGACCACACACCGGGCTTCGGAAGCGCGGCACGTTATGTAGCATCTACCGTACGGGAAATCACCGTAGATGCCAACGTCTACGAGACAAAATCTGTCACTATTATTGAAATTATGGGACGCCACGCCGGCTGGCTTACCGCAGCAGGGGCACTGGCCAGAAAACATGCAAACGACAATCCCCTTCTTATCTATCTTCCGGAAACTGCTTTTGACCAGGAAGCTTTTCTTGCAAAAATAGAAGCAGCTTTTGAGAAGAACCCCAACGTAGTTGTCTGTGTATCAGAAGGTATTCATGACAAAGACGGCACTTTTATCTGTGAATACGACAACAGCGTAGGCACAGACTCTTTCGGTCACAAAATGCTGGCCGGCTGCGGCAAATACCTGGAAAACCTGGTAAGAAACCGCTTAAACGTGAAAGCCCGCTCCGTCGAATTAAACGTAAGCCAGCGCTGCTCCGCTTCCATGATGTCCGCTACAGACCAGAAAGAAGCTGTTCTGGCCGGTGCCTTTGGCGTAAAAGCTGCCTTAAAAGGTGAAACAGGAAAAATGGTTTCCTATGTGCGTACCTCCAATCTTCCTTATCGTATGACGCTGGGGCTGGAAGATGTAAACGAAATCTGCAACAAAGAAAAAACTGTGCCTTTGGAATGGATTTCCCAAGATGGTTCTGATGTCACAGAAGATTTCTTCGCCTATGCCCTTCCGTTGATTCAGGGCGCAGTAGAAATCCCACTGGGTTCTGACGGTCTTCCGGATTTTATATCCAGAAAATAGACACTATATTTTTTATTCGAAAGGGGTGTTTTTATGTTTCAAATTTCTAATTTTACAAACAACGATGATATTCGCGTTCTGGACAGCGCCGGACCTTTTACGGTTATCGAATATCTGAGGGATTTGAGCGTTATGCCAAACAACGCAGCGGCTGCTTATTTTTGCAATGCCATGAATGTACGCAAAAGACAGGTTGTCTGCGATTTAAGCAAAGCCCGGGTTACCGTCCAGTCAGGCGCTATGCAGTGGATGGTTGGAAATGTCAAAGCGGTCACGGGAATTAAGGGCGTCGGTGACTTCTTTGGCAAAGCTGTCCGGGGAAAAGTCACCGGAGAATCTGCTATCAAACCGGAATACACCGGAGACGGCGTCATGGTATTAGAGCCTACCTACAAGCATCTGCTGCTTTTAAATCTGGAGGACTGGAACGGTTCTGTGGTGCTGGATGACGGCCTGTTCCTGGCCTGTGACTCTTCTATTCGCCAGAAGGCGGTTATGCGTTCCAACTTTTCCTCCGCAGTAGCCGGAAATGAAGGCCTGTTTAACCTGGGACTTTCCGGAAACGGAGTGGTTTGCCTGGAATCAGTCTGCCCGAAAGAAGAACTGGTAGAAATTACCCTGCAGGACGATGTACTGAAGGTGGACGGCAATATGGCCATTGCATGGAGTGGAAGTCTGGACTTTACGGTAGAACGTTCCGGAAAATCCCTTATTGGCTCTGCGGCCTCCGGCGAAGGACTGGTAAATGTATACCGGGGTACCGGAAAAGTTCTGCTTGCGCCTGTAAGCGACTAATTTGACACCAAAGAGAAAGGGAGGCTTTCCTCATGCATAAGATTTCCGGTTTTTCCGTGAAACGAATTCTGAAAAGACATGGACTGCTGTTGTTTCTGCTTCTGTATATAGGGGCTCTGACGGTACCTTATATTCCTCACAAAAAAGTGTCGGCATCTTTCAAAAAACAGTTTGCGGAGAGAGAATTTTACAGTTCTTCGGTGGGGACGGAACGGGCCGCCTATATCCCTGACAACACAGACGCCCTCTTATACCGCCTGCACATGATAAACAGCGCCCAAAAAGAAATCATTCTTTCCACCTTTGATTTTAATGCCGACAAGGCAGGAAAAGATGTAATGGCAGCTCTGTACCATGCGGCTGAACGCGGCGTAAAGGTACGGGTCATTGTGGACGGTTTCAGCGGACTTCTGGACATGAAACTGCAAAGCCCTGAATGGTTCCAGGCTTTGGCAGCCCATGAAAATATTCAGGTAAAAGTATACAATCCCATTAACCTTTTAAAACCCTGGGATATGCAGGCACGGCTTCATGACAAATATGTAATTGTTGATGAGCAGATGTATCTTCTGGGCGGAAGAAACACCATGAATCTCTTTTTGGGGGACTATTCTTCTTCCAAAAATATTGACCGGGAACTGTTTGTATATGAGACGGAAAGCAATCCGGACGCTTCTCTCTTTCAAGTAAAAACTTATTTTGAAAACATCTGGGGACTCTCAGACAGCAAAGATTTTGTGTGCAAAAAAGAAACGAAAAAGGTCTCTGATGCTGCGGCACAGTTGAAGGAACGTTTCAGCCGCCTGCAGGAACTGTATCCCCAGGCTTATGAACCCTGGAATTATGAAGAAAAAACTTTTGAGACTAACAAGATTTCTCTTTTATGCAATCCTCTGGAATCGGAAAACAAAGAGCCCTGGATGTGGTATGCTCTGCACCAACTTATGTCCGAAGCGGAAGAGGTAACCATTTACACCCCGTATATTATCTGCGGCAAAGAAATGTATCAGGATCTGGCTTCTCTGCAGGAGAAAAATATTCCGGTGGAAATCATTACCAATGACGTAGCCAGCGGTGCCAATCCCTGGGGCTGTACGGATTATCTCAATCAGCAGAAAAATATCCGAAAAACCGGCGTAAAGGTCTATGAATTTATGGGAAAACATTCCTGCCATACCAAGGCTGTCCTGCTGGATGACCGTATGAGCATTCTGGGCTCTTATAATCTGGATATGCGCAGCACTTACCAGGATACGGAACTTATGCTTGCCGTGGATGCTCCGGCACTGAACTCCATGATACGCAAAGAAGTGGAAACAGACAAAACTTACAGTAAAATCATGCAGGAAAACGGAGAATATCAGTATGGAGAAAACTATAAAGCGAAAGAAATGACCACCGGAAAGAAAGTTTTTTATGGTGTTTTGCGCGTAGTGATTCTTCCGCTTCGCAGATTCCTGTAGAACGCACAGAGCGGCGCAGTTTCTTACTGCGCCGCTATTTTTTCCGCCAAATCAGTTAAATACACCCAGCGGTCCATTTTTTCTTCCAACTGCTCTTCAGCCGCTTCCTTTTCCTGTGTCAGTTCATTGAGTTTCCCGGAATTGGTGGCGTTTTTCATAATTTCCTCATCCAAATGAGCAATTTTTTCTTCCAGCGCTGTAATGTCCTCATCAATGGTCTCAAATTCCCTCTGCTCTTTATAGGTGAATTTCAGCTTTGTACTTCGGTTCTGTTTCCAGTCTTTGTTCGCTTTCTTTTCTGTGTTCTCCGCCCTTTTCTCTGGTGAACCACTCTGCGCCTGTCCACTTTGCCCTTTTGCACTCAGGTAATCCGTATAACCGCCCTCATACTGACAGATGTGTCCATTTCCGTCAAACTCCAGAATCCGGTCCACCACATTATCCAGAAAATAGCGGTCATGGGATACGGTAATCACAATGCCCTGAAAAGAGTTCAGATAATCTTCCAGAATCGTCATGGTAGGAATATCCAGATTATTCCCGGCCTCGTCCAGTAAAAGCACATTGATATTTTCGCATAAGATACCCAACAGGTACAGCCGCCGCTTCTCTCCCCCTGAAAGTTTACCAATGGGGGCGTACTGCATATCCGGTGTAAACAGAAAACGCTCCAGCATCTGGGAGGCGCTGATTCTGCCTTCTCTTGTAGTGATATACTCCCCGATATCTTTGACATAATCAATCACTCTCTGCTTTTCGTCCATATGCTGCTCTTCCTGAGCAAAATATCCCATGCGAATTGTTTCCCCAATTTCAATGGTTCCGCTGTCCGGTTTCACCAAACCTGCCAGCATCTTCATAAACGTGGATTTTCCACAGCCGTTTGGCCCGATAATTCCCACCTTCTGATTCTTCAGAAAGATATATTCAAAATCGTCTGCAATTTTCAGACTTCCAAAGCCTTTGCTCACCTGATGCAGCTCGATGGTCTTTTTTCCCATTCTGGTTTCCACGGAATCCAGTTCCACAGTCTGGTCCTTCACCGGGGCACTCTGATTTTTTAACGCTTCCAGACGTTCCAATCGGGCTCTTTGCTTGGTACTTCTGGCCCGACAGCCTCTCTTGGCCCATTCCAGTTCCATGCGCAGCACACTCTGCCGTTTTCTCTCAGAGGCCAGTTCCATTTCTTCTCTCTCCGCTTTCATTTCCAGAAACTGGGAGTAATTCGCAGGATAGCTGTACATCTGTCCATGACTGATTTCCAGAATCCGGTTTGTCACCCGGTCTAAAAAATAACGGTCATGGGTAACCATAAGGACGGTTCCCCGAAATTCCCGCAGATATTCTTCCAGCCAGGCAATCATCTCCGCATCCAAATGATTGGTAGGCTCGTCCAGCAGCAACATATCAAAATCCAAAGCCAGTACTTTAGCCAGAGCTACCTTGCGCCGCTGTCCTCCGGAAAGATATTCTATCGGCGTATCATACTCCAGAATCCCCAGCTTATTCAAATTGCTCTCTATTTTCCACTGCTGCTCACTGTCCTGGATATAAGACAAAATCGTGGCATTTTCCGGAAATTGGGGATTTTGCGGCAGATAGGCAATCCGCAGATTATTCTGCTTAATAATCTGTCCCTCATCCGGTTCTTCCAATCCGGCTGCCATTTTCAAAAGCGTGGTTTTTCCCGTACCATTTATACCAATAATACCGATTTTGTCCCCTTCTTGAATACCAAAGGACGCATGGTCAAAAATCACTTTTTCTCCGTAAATTTTGCTGATATTTTCTATGTTTAAAATATTCATGAAAAGACTCCTCTGCATTTAATCCTTTAACTCTGCTTATAATAAAGGATTTTTCCGGGTACGTCAACAGACGAAAAAAGAGTATGGATATACGGCCTGCCCATCTAGGAAGACTTTATCTGCTTCTCAGGCAGTGCATCCTGCAGCTTGACTCCGGCCTCATTGAGCATGGCAATCAGCAATCCATACTCAAAATCCTGAACTGGTCTGCGTTCTTCCAAAAGAATCCCCATAACACCTTTGACCTCCTCTGCGTCCTGTACAGGAAGATACATGGCCTTTGCCTCGGGAAGCGTATGGGTACAGGCTCCTGCCCGGTGATGATTAGCCGCCACCCACTGCACCACCGCTTTTTCCTGAAAATTCACCAATTCTTCCAGTGTTCTTTGCTCCATGCCTTTTCTGGGAAAAAGAAGCGGCAAATCCAAAAGCCCGTCTTTTTTCACCGGGTAAATGAGAATGGACAGATTCAGCAGTTTCCCTGCCTGCTCTGCCACCTGCTTCCATACCTCTGCTTTCGATTTACATCTGCGCAGCTTCTGGCTGTTTTCCAACAGAATCTCAGTTCGATACTGCTTTTTCGCGCTTTCCCGATTCTGCTGCTTCAATTTTCTGGTCAAACTCGCTGTGAAAAATCCTACTACAAACAGCATAACAAACGTAGTCGGATACCCTTTATCATACGCCTTAAAGCTCAGATAAGGGTCTGTAAAAAAGAAATTAAATGTCAGAACACTGAAAAGCGAGGAATACAGAGCATAAATTTTTTTATCCGCAATATAAGAAGACAGCAAAACACCCAGAATATAGGTCATGATAATATTAGATTCAGAAAGTCCCAGTTTCTGAAATCCAAAAGCCACCGCTGTTGTCAGCAGCAGAACTCCTGTAATAGCCGCCAGGTCTGCTACCGTGTGTGAATGTTCTGACCGGTGTCTCCCCTTTCCTGCCGGTTCCTTCCCGGTATTCTTCTTCCTGCCGTCCGGAATAATATAAATATCGATGTTAGGCGCCCGATACATCAGCGTCTCCAGCACTTCCACCTTACCCTTTTCCCAGAATCTCCTGCGGTTGTTTTTTCCGATAACAACCTTGGACACATTTCCCACAATGGCATATTCTGCAATCTGCTGTGCAATATCCGAGCCATATACAGTGACAATCTTCGCCCCCAGAGCTCTGGCCAGCTCCAAATGACGGTTCAACACACGCTTCGTCTTCTCATCTGCCTGCTTCAGCTCCGGTGTTTCTACAGACAGCACTGTAAATTGGGCATGGAACGCATAGGCCAAACGAGACGCAGTACGAATCACCTTTGCACTGGAGGGTGCAGAAGAAACACAGGCCAGAATATGCTCTCCGGTATGATACTCCATGTTTCCCAAAGCATTTCGCTCTTCTTCCGCAATCCGATTCACGCGGTCTGCCACCCGGCGCAGCGTGATTTCTCTGAGTGCCACCAGTTTTTCCCGTTTAAAAAAATTAGAAAGAGCTCTCTCCGCCTGCAGCCGGCCATAGATTTTCCCTTCCTTCATTCGCTCAATCAATTCATCCGGCTCAATATCTATCACCTCAACCTGGTCCGCCATATCAAATATCCTGTCAGGAATCCTCTCCCGAACTTCGATTTGCGTAATAGTTCCTACCAAGTCATTCAGACTTTCCAGATGTTGAATATTCAGAGTTGTATACACGTTGATACCAGCACGTAATAATTCCTTTACGTCCTGGTATCGTTTTTCGTTGCGGCACCCCTTTGCATTTGTATGTGCCAATTCATCCACCAACATTAACTTTGGCTTCCGCTTTAAAGCTGCGTCTACATCAAACTCCCGCAGCTTGACGCCCTTGTAATCCACCATCATAGGGGGCAGCATTTCAATTCCTTCTGTCAGCGCCTGGGTATCCGGTCTGGCATGGGGCTCCACATAACCTGCCACAACCTCCACACCATGCCGCAGCGCTTCATGAGCTGCCTCCAGCATGGTATAGGTTTTGCCGGAACCGGCCGCATACCCCAGAAAGATTTTCAGCTTTCCCCTGGTTTTCTTCTGTTTTTGCTCTTCCTCATATTTCAGTTTCCTCAACAATTGTTGGGAATCCGGTCTTTCATTCTCCATCTAAAATCCCCATAGCATCTGCGATTGCCAGATTGCATTTCAAAACATTCACTCTGTCTTCTCCAAAAACACCCAGAAACTTATGCTCTGTATTGTCTTTTACAATTTCAGAAACCTCTTCCTCGGATAATCCGGAATTTTCGGCTACTGCAGAAATCTGGATTTCAGCAGCTTTCGGTGAAATATCCGGGTCAAGTCCGGAACCGGAAGCAGTCAGAAGGTCTGATGGAATATCTTCCTTCTTTACCTCCGGATGTTTTTCTAAAAATTCATCCAAATCTTTTTCCATGCGCTTTTTCAAATCCGGATTGGAATTTCCATAGTTTGAACTTCCGGAAGCTACCCCCGTATAGTCTCCGTTTTCTTTTTCTTCCTCTATATAAGTATTGTAATTTACAGTAGAAACACGGGGCTGAAAATAATAATCTTCTGTAAAATCCTGTCCAATCAGGGAAGAACCTACTGCGTCCTCTGGGTCTGAAACCGGATTTCCTTCTTTATCTACCAGACTTCCGTTTGCCTTGTCCTTCATGGTCAACTGGCTGACTCCAGTCAGGGCCAGCGGATAGACAAAAGAGCAAAGTACCATCAAAACAATACAAAATCCTAACATCTTACCTATTGATTTCAAAGACTTTTTCATGTGTCTTCCTCCTACATTCCAATTAATGCCAGCAGCGGAGCTACCAAAAGGTCAATAATCTTAATGCCCACAAAAGGCACCACAATTCCGCCCAAACCGTAAATACCCATATTTCTCAACAGCAGTCTTTCCGCTTTCATGGGTTTGTATTTTACACCCTTCATGGCGATGGGAATCAGCCCCGGAATAATCAGGGCATTGAAAATCAAAGCGGACAGTATCGCGCTTGCCGGTGTTGCCAGATGCATAATATTTAAAATCTGCATTTGAGGCAGAACCATGGTAAACATGGCCGGAATAATGGCAAAATATTTTGCAATATCGTTGGCAATACTAAAGGTGGTCAGAGAACCTCTGGTAATCAGAAGCTGCTTTCCAATCTCTACCACTTCCAGAATCTTTGTAGGGTCAGAATCCAAATCCACCATGTTTGCTGCTTCTTTGGCTGCCTGCGTTCCTGAATTCATGGCAAGTCCTACATCTGCCTGCGCCAGCGCCGGTGCGTCATTGGTTCCGTCTCCGGTCATCGCCACCAGCTTTCCTTCTGCCTGTTCCTTCTTAATAGCGTCAATTTTGTCTTCGGGTTTACACTCTGCAATAAATCCGTCCACTCCTGCTTCTTTAGCAATTGTAGCTGCAGTCAGAGGGTTATCTCCCGTACACATAATGGTTTTGATTCCAATTTCCCGGAGTCTTTCAAAACGCTCTACCAGACCTGGTTTTACCGTATCCTTCAGATAAATGACACCTAAAATCTTATTATTTACACAAACCACCAAAGGCGTTCCTCCAAGGTTGGAAACTTCGGTTACAATTCCTTCCAAATCTTCGGGAATCACTCCGCCCAGTTCTCTTGCAAAGGTTTTCATGGCTTCAAAAGCACCCTTTCTCACCATTGTACCGTCTTTTAAATTCACGCCGCTCATTTTGGACTGTGCGGTAAACTCCACAAATTCCATCTGACTGCAAATGCTTTCGTCTAAAGCGCAGCCCATCTGCCGTCCCAAATCCACTGTAGATTTTCCTTCCGGTGTGGTATCCATGAGGGAACTCATAACACTGTAGTCCACCAAATCTTTCTTTTCTACACCCTTTACCGGATAAAATTCTGCTGCCAGTCTGTTTCCATAAGTAATGGTTCCTGTTTTATCCAGAATCATGGTATCTACATCACCGCAGGCTTCTACGGCTTTTCCGGACATGGCGATAACATTAAATCTGGTTACTCTGTCCATACCCGCAATACCGATAGCAGAAAGCAGTCCGCCAATGGTGGTTGGAATCAGACATACCATCAATGCAATGGTCCAGGAAATAGGAATCTCAACTCCCAGATAGCTTGCAAAGGGATGTAAGGTTACCACTACAATCAAAAAGATTAAAGTCAATACAATCAGCAGCGTGTTCAGTGCAATTTCATTAGGGGTCTTCTGTCTTTCTGCACCTTCTACCAGGGAAATCATCTTATCAAGGAAAGATTTTCCGGGCTCAGCCACAATTTTAATTTTCAGCCAGTCAGATACTACGGTTGTACCGCCTGTCACAGAGGAGAAATCTCCTCCTGACTCACGGGTTACCGGAGCAGATTCTCCTGTAATGGCAGATTCGTCTACAGAAGCAACGCCTTCTATAACTTCTCCGTCATTCGGGATCACTTCCCCTGCGTTTACCAGAACGATATCGTCTTTTTTCAGTTCTGACGCATTTATCATTTTTTCCTGACCATTTGCCAAAAGCAGTCTGGCCTTGGTATCCTGTTTGGTCTTTTTAAGAGAAGCCGCCTGTGCCTTTCCTCTTCCCTCTGCCACAGATTCCGCAAAATTTGCGAACAGTACGGTTATAAACAATATCAGCGTTACAATTCCGTTATAAAGCTGATACTTTGCATCACCGCCGAACAGGGTTGGAAAAAAGGTCAGCACCAGGGTAATTACAAAGCCGATTTCCACCACAAACATAACCGGATTCTTTATCATATAACGTGGGTCCAGTTTCTGAAAAGAACCGATAATTGATGATTTTAAAATATCTTTGGTAATGAATTTTGTCCTTTCATTTTTAGCCATTTCTTACTCTCCTTTGGTTCCTGTCACTCTTCTCTTCCTCTACATCCACAGAGACAAATGCTCTGCAATGGGGCCCAGCGCCAATGCCGGGAAGAAGGTCAGGGCAGCAAAAATATATACGATAAATACCAGAATCAGCATAAAGGTCACATTGTCTGTACGCAGTGTACCAATGGTTTCGTTCATCTTTCTCTTGGCAAGCAGGGAACCTGCAATGGCAAGCTGTGCCACCATGGCAATGTATCGTCCGAAAAACATAGCGAATCCTGTAGTCATATTCCAGAATACACTGTTGTCTGCCAGTCCCTCAAATCCGGAACCATTGTTTGCCGCAGATGAGGCATATTCATACAATACCTGACTAAGCCCATGATAGCCGGGATTGGTAATGCCGTCCAGACCTGCCTGTACAGATATGGCAAGTGCAGAAAATCCCAGAATCAGCAGGGGGTGAATCAGAATACAGATAGCCACCAGCTTCATTTCTTTTCCTTCAATTTTCTTATTCAGATATTCCGGTGTACGCCCTACCATCAAACCGCAGATAAAAACGGCAAGAATCACGTACATAATCATATTCATCAGACCTACGCCTTTTCCGCCAAACACACAGTTTAACATCATATGCAGCATAGGAACCATACCGCCCAGAGGGGTCAGGGTATCATGCATATTGTTGACCGTACCGGTGGTAAAGGATGTGGTTACCGTGGTAAAGAGTGCAGACTGGGCTACACCGAAGCGAACCTCCTTGCCTTCCATGTTGCCGGCTGTCTGGTCGATTCCCATATTTCCGATAACCGGATTTCCTGCCATTTCCGCATGATAACAGATAACCAGACCAACCGTAAACAAAATCGCCATGGCTCCGAAAATCACTGCTCCCTGTTTTCCATAAGCAGCCTTTTCTTTCTTCTTATCATGAATCATATGTCCAAAAGTGACAATGCAGGCTCCCGGAAGAAGCATCATGGAAATCAGCTCTGTAATGTCAGAAAGAATGGTAGGATTCTCAAAAGGCGTTGTTGAGTTCGCCCCGAAGAAACCGCCGCCGTTGGTACCTAAATGTTTAATGGATTCCAGCGCTGCCACCGGGCCAACTGCGATATCCTGCAATTTTCCTTCTATTGTATGTACCGTAAGGTTCCCGCCCAGAGTCTGCGGTGTTCCCTGACTGACTAAAAACAGTCCTACAAGGAAAGACAGCGGAATCAAAACTCTGGTGATAATCCGCACCACATCTCTGTAGAAGTTGCCAATCTGTCTTCCTGCCAGTCCTCTGCAAAAAGCCATACACGCTGCATAGCCGGTGGCTGCAGAGGTAAACATCATATAAATAATGACACACATCTGACTGGCATTGGACAAACCACTTTCTCCTGCGTAATGCTGCAGGTTTGTGTTTGTCATGAAACTGATAATGGTATTGAAGGAAAGAGACGGTTCCATGGAATCAATCCCATTGGGATTCAAAAACGGCAGGTTCTGAATCCGCAAAAACAAATATCCTACAAATATCATGACTGCATTAGCCAGTAAAAGGGTTACTGCATATTTTTTCCAGCCCATGTCTGTGCCTTTAATACCGCAGATTTTATAGATAAAAGAGTCTATCGGGTCAAATACTTTATCTGCAAAAGTTTTTTGTCCGGTTGTAATGTGATACATGTATTTTCCCATAGGAATGACAAGAATCACAAAAATCGAAAGTGTTAAAATAATCTGTAACATTTCTTCTCCTCCTGGTCTTTTCCTCTCGATTCTGTATTACAGTTTTTCGGGATAAATCAATGCATATACCAGATATCCCGCTAAGGCTGCAATTATTATTCCCAAAACGATCATTTTCTTACTTCCTCCTATTTGTCCTTTGGTTTTACCTGTGATTCGCAGAAATCTGCAAATAATTTGACGAGTCCGAAGCTCACGGCCAGGACTCCAATCATGATTACATCCATCATAATTTTTTTCCTCCTTGCTGTAACATTGTATTCCTTTCCAAATTAAGGAGGTATTAATCTGAATTTATTTCGTATTAAGATAGTATTAAGAAATCTTTCGAAACTGCATATATCACAAAGAAAAGCGCAGCCTGCATTTCACCAAACGGGTGATTTACAAACTGCGCTTTTCATACTATTCCTGCTTCAGCCTTCTGTTTCTTCCAGAAATGCTCTGATTTTCTCTTCGTTTCCCTTCAAAGAGCCTTGTATCATAGGCGGTTTCCCGCCTCCTTTTCCGTGAAACGCTTCATTTAACGGTTTCCCAATCATGTGGATACTGCCTTCCCTCTGCCCCAGTACATACCGAAAGCCGCTTTCCTCTGTGCCGGCAAACACACCGCAGACACCTTCCGTCTTTTCCATTGCCTCATTCACAAAGTTCCGCATGGCAGCCGCGTCCATATCTTCCACAAAAAGTATCAGATTGGCCCCCGCATGTTCTGCCAGTTTCTTTTCTTCCTCTTTTAAAGCGGCAGCCACTAACTTCTCCTGCAGCTTTTTGTTCTTTTCCTTTAAAGCCGCAATCTCCTGCTCCATCCTTTTTACTGCCTCAAAAACCTCCTCCTGCTTTGCAGAAAGGCGGTTGGAAATCTGTTTCACACTGGTTTCTTTCTGTCGGTAATCCAAAAGAGCCCGGAAACCGCAGTGCAAAGAAAGCCGCATACCTCCTTTATACCGTATGGCACCCGTAATCTTGATCATACCCACGCTTCCCGTGGTTTTTACATGAGGAGCACAGCAGGCGCAGCTGTCATAGCCCGGAATCTGCACAATCCGCACCTGACCTTCTATCTCCATTTTACTGCGGTAAAAAATATCCTTCAGTTCCTCTCTGGAAGGTTCCAGCACCACAATGGGAACATCCTCTGCCACGGCCCGATTAGCCTCATACTCAATTTCCCGCAGCTCCTCTTCCGTCAAAGGGCCATTGTAATCCATAGTGACTTCTTCTTTTCCCAGATGAAATCCCACATTCTGGTATCCGAAACGTTTGTATACAATTCCGGATACAATGTGCTCTCCGGTATGCTCCTGCATTTTGATAAACCGTTCCTGAAAATTTAGTTTTCCCTTTATCCATGCCCCCTCTGTCAGCGGCCCGTCTGTTTCGTGTACGAGAATTCCCTCTTTTTCCTGTACGTCTAAAACCTGCACGGTCTTCTCTCCCTCTGAAAGGATTCCCGTGTCTGCTGTCTGTCCTCCGCCCTCAGGAAAAAAGGCAGTTCCCGAAAGAACTACCTCATATTTGTTTCCCTTTTGGGCGCAGGATAATACTTTTGCCTCAAATTCGGACAGATAACTGTCCTGATAATATAGTTTTTCTGTCATTCCTGCTCTCCATATACCCGGATAACGGAGGAAATCTTATGTACAGCCTCCATGCCCTCAATAATCAGCATAGCGTCATGGAAGTTTCCTTCTCTGACCTCTGAGGTTACGACAACGATTTCTGCGAAATCCTCTTTTCTGTGTTTCTGAATCATCTGTGCAATACTTACCTTATAATTTCCCAGTACGCTGGCAATGCCCGCCAGAACCCCCGGCTTATCATCTACATGCAGCCTTAGGAAAAACCGGCTCTCTGTCTCTTCCTGTTTCTTAATTGGCAGCTCTTTATAGCAGGTGCAGCTGATTCTGCCTGTACACTGAAACAGAATATTTCTTACAATGTCAAAGACATCTCCCACAATGGCACTGGCCGTCGGCAGTTCTCCTGCCCCTCTTCCGTAAAACATAGCGTCGTCCACCGCATCTCCATGGACAAAAACCGCATTAAAGGAATCGTTTACAGAAGCCAGCGGATGGCCTTCCGGCACCAGCATGGGCTGTACCTTAACCTCGATTCCGTTCTCTGCATTTTTTGCCACACCAAGCAGCTTAATCACACAACCCAGTTCTTTTGCATACCGGATATCCTTGGAAGAAATATGGGTAATGCCCTCTGTAGAAACATCTTCAAAGGTTACTCTGGAATTAAAGGCAATGGATGCCATAATAGCCACTTTCCGCCCTGCGTCATAACCCTGAATATCTGCTGTGGGGTCAGCCTCAGCATAGCCCAGTCTGGTAGCCAGAGCCAAGGCATCAGCAAACTCCATATGTTCCTGGGTCATTTTAGTGAGAATAAAATTGGTTGTTCCATTGACGATTCCCACAACCTCGGAAATATGATTTCCCGCCAAACACTGCTTCAAAGGACGAATGATGGGAATGCCGCCCGCCACAGATGCCTCAAACAGGAAATCGCAGTGGTGCTCCGCAGCACAGTCCAAAAGTTCTCCTCCAAAAGAGGCCACTAAATCTTTATTGGCTGTCACCACATGTTTTCCCGCACGAAGAGCGGCTGTAATGTATTCCTTTGCCGGATGGATACCACCCATTACTTCAATGATAATGTCAATGGATTCATCCTCCAGAATTTCCTGCCAGCTGTCTGTCAGCAGTTCCGGCTCCTGCAGTTTTGCCGCTGCTTTTTTCAGATTTCTTACCAGAATCTTTTTAATGGCAACTGCCGCGCCGATTTTCTGTTCCATTTCCTCTTCCTGGCTTTTCAGAACCTTATAAACTCCGGTTCCCACAGTTCCCAAACCTAAAAGTGCTGCATGAATTATTTTTTTACTCATTCTTTTCTTCCTTTTTTACATCTACTCTTTCCACAAATCCCTTTTTCAGTTTACTGTTGCGCTTAAAGGCCTTGCTCCAGCCTCCGATTTTATTGTATACCCAGAAGGAATGGGACAGAACCGCCTTGGCCTTCCCAATCTTTTCCTTGGTGGTATTGGTGTAAATGGTTCCGCCGCATTCCAGCTTTGTCCCCTTGATAATATGGGCAATCAAATCGGTTTCACAGGTAATGTCGTCCGGCACTTCCGTATAGGCCATACCTACACAGTCTGCCTTATGGGCATCACTGCCCCCGGTTCCCGGCAAATCATATTTCTCTGCAATTTCCTTTGCCTTGTCATTGACCTCCTGGGGTTCACAGGCATTGAAGGTTTCCATGAAATCAAATTCCTTTAAAATGTCAGGATTGCGCTTATATGCCTTGGCATTCATAAAGCTCATAAACTTCTCCCCACAGGGATGAGCCGGACCTAAAATGCCTCCGTAGTTGTGTACAATGGGAATCAGCATCTGTACCGGAATACCTCTCAGTTCCAAAAGACGCAGCTTAATATTCTCCGGCATAATGACCAGAATATGCCCTGCGTCCAGGGTGTCGTATTCAATGCCCTTTAAAACTACAAAGTCCTGATATTTCTGTCCTTTGATATGCTTTTTCCAGTACCGGTAGCCGCCGTAAGAATCGTGGTCTGTTACCAGCATTCCCCCGAATCCCTGATTTTTCAGCAGCCGAATATATTCCTCAATGGGTACTTTTCCGTCTATGGAGCCCTCCTTTGTATGGCAATGCATGTCAATCTTCATGACAACATCTCCTTTCCCGAACCTGGTTTCAGAATCTACAGGCCGAATCGCTGTCTGATAGCCCCTATTTTTTCCTTTGGCACAATCAGATTAAATCCCTGGGGATTGACCACTGCACCTTTGGCTACAGGAATCAGTACCTTTTCCAGATTTTCAAAGGTTACTAAAAGTGCCTGAAATTTCTTTTCTTTATTAAACTTTCTGAATTCCTCGGCATCCGTAAAAACAGGCTGGAAAATATCTCCGTTCTGGTTCTTCACATAGGGAACCTGAACCTTTTTATCTGCCTCCTCTTCGCCCTGCTTTTCCACTGCTACAAGATACTTGCTTTTGGCAAGGTTTGCGGCAACCTCTTCTTCCAGTTCCGGCAGATTTGCCTTTTCCTTGACGTCTCCGCCTCTTCGGAATTCCTGCATAAAGTAAATTCCGGAAAGCTGTAGCTGAGGATTTAAAAGCGGTCGTTTCTCTTCCGGAAGAGCTGAAAAATCCGGTTTTTTTACGATATCCTCCAAATCTAATTCTGTCTTTTTCTCTTTTTCATGGTAGACAATACTATTGACACCCAGCGTATACAGGGCTGTATAAAAGCTGAGAAAGCTCTTATTTTCTACCTTAATGGCTGCGATGGGATTTTTGTTTTCTGCCAGAGGTTTTGCCGCTTCCTCCAAATCTTCCTTATTCTCAAAAATCCATACCTGGTCATTGAAACTTTCCGGGTCACAGATAACAAACGGTTGTCTTGTGGCTCTGGAAAGAATGGTAAACACCTCCTGGCTGGTCTGTATTTTCTGAATCAGTTCTTTGTTTACATTGTCCATTTCATTTTCTCCTGTTGTATTCTTTTCTATGTATAGTATACACCTGTTTTGTGTTTTTGTCCTCTCTTATTTCGCATGTCCCGCTATTTCTGCTGAAAAAACAGAATACTGAAAAAGGCCACCTCACCCTCACAGTAATAAGGAATTTTGCAGTATTCCGCCAGTGCGTCTACCTTGACACAAAAGGCAGAAAGACAGGATGCTCTCTTTTGAGGAAAAGGACAGTCTTTTCCCAGTTCCTTTGCACAGGGAGAACAAATCTGACAGGGACCTGCCATAGCCGGAAGATATTCCCCCACTTCCCCGGCCACACTCTCAATCAGACTCCAGGTCATCTGGTTATGTCGGCGTTTAATTTCCTTTGTTTCACTGTCATTCGTGATATCTTTCACCGGTGTAATAGTCTGTAGAACCAGAGCCCGCTCAAACGCCCTCGCCTTATCCCCCAACTCTTTTGCTTCTCCGCAAGCCGGAGGACAGGAATAATTGTTGTCATAATTTCCACAGTAATTCGTTTCACAATACATTCTGAAACGCTCGTCAAAATGAAGCGCCGCTGTATCGATTACCTGATAATTATCAAACCCCAGTTCCTTTGCTGTCTGTAGTAAAGTTTCCTCTAAACGCATTGAAAAACCTCCCTTTATTGTCCCATTTCCTTCGTATAAAATCCGTATTCTGCCTCTCCGTTTTCCCAGTATCCCTTTACCTGATACACATACCCCGCATCACAGGATATCACCGGATTTCCCGCCTGATTTTCCGTTACCTGTACGGTTTCTCCATCTGGAATTTCAGCCGTATCTTTCTCCTGTCTGGCTTTTTCCCACTCTTCCATTGACCATCGAAGGACTTCTGTTTTCTGCGGCGCCAGACTGAAAAGCAGTTCCATTTCTGTACCATTTTCCAGGGAAATCTCCGTCATATTGTCCCTTTGCAAAATATGGGCGGTGTCTGTTGCTATGGTTTCTTTTTCTCCGTTTTCCTTTTCATAAGTCCAGGTATACGCACCCATATCGGAAACAGCCGCCGTTACAATGGCCTCCGGCTGTTTATAGGAAACGTCCAGCATAGGAATCTGGCTGAAATCTGCTGCCGGGAAAAATTCCTCCATATAGTGGCTATAAGACTCCACATACTTCTGATTTCCTTTTTCCTCTACCTGTATCTTCGTAATTCCGTTATACTGCGCCGGATAAGACTGAGCCATTACTCCGCTGCCCCATACAAGCACCACATCTCCGCTGTTCAGATCTTCCCCGGAAATTTTTTCTTCCTTCTGGCTATACACTCCGTCCTCTGGAAGAATTCCCAAAAACGGTGTTTCATTTGTCAAGTCTACAAACATAAAATCGCCCTGCTGATTTTCCAGATAGACTGCTTTCATGGCCTCTTCACTGTTCTGTTCCCGGCTCTCTTTCTTCGTTTTATCTTCCTTTTCAGAAAAAGCTTTTTTAATCCCAAAAGCGCCTCCCAGCACCAACACGGCCGTCAGCGCCACACCGGCATACACTGCTGCATTTCGTTTCTTCATAAGACCTCCTGTATCGGGGCTGTCCAAAATGAAACAACCCTCTGTTTTTCTCAGCATACCACAAACACGAAGAAAAAGAAAGGGGAACGGTTAAAGCCCTTTTCCGGCTGTTTCCGTCCCCCTTTTCTGCCCATTGTTTTCTGTCTTCAGAGATACTTTTCATTGTATTTCAACCAGCATCCATACAAAGTTTTAAAGAAAGAATCCTTTTTAAAGATTCCTCAATCCGGCTTTCCGAAATTTCTCCACTTTGCATAGCAGAAAGAACCGCTTCATAAGCCTCATGGAAGTCCACTGGCATCAGTAACATATCCGCACCTGCATTTATAGCTAAAACAGCAGCCTCCCCGGAAGTATACTCCTGTGCAATAGCTCCCATATTCAGTGCATCTGTTATAACAAGTCCCTGATACCCCAAATCAGTTCTCAAAATATCTGTTATCATCTTCTTTGATAAGGATGCAGGAACCGTATCACCGGTAATTCCCGGGCAGGAAATGTGAGCCACCATAATTACTTCCGCACCGGAACGAATCCCCTCTATAAAAGGAACTAATTCATTTCCTTTCATCTCCTCCAAAGTGGCGTCTGTACTGGCATATCCTGTATGCGTATCTGCAGTCGTTGCTCCATGTCCCGGATAATGCTTCAATACTCCAATCACTCCCGTATCTTTCATTCCTTTCAGTTCTGCCAGAGCCATATCGGACACCATATGACAGTCCGAACCAAAAGAACGATTTCCAATCACTGTATTTTGTGGATTGCTCAAAACGTCTGCAACTGGAGCATTATCCATATTAAATCCTAAATCAGAAAGAAATGTTCCAAGCTTTGTTCCCAAATTGTAAGCTGCCTGAGTATCTCCGGTTCTTCCCAATTCACGCATATTGACAGAAGCATCGAATTGAAAGGCCGGATTTCTTCCAAACCTTGTGACGGTTCCTCCTTCTTCATCCACGGACAAAAACAATGGAAGTCCAATCCGATTTCTGGAATATTGTTGAACATTTGCAGTCATCTGCTTCACCTGCTGCGGTGATTCAAAATTTTGAGCAAAATAAATAATCCCTCCAACTGGACAAGCTTCCAGTGCTGCTTTCGTACTTTCTCCTGCTGCCACAACCTGTCCTACTCCGGTCAGTGCTTCCGGCGTAATCATAAAAAGCTGCGCTACCTTTTCTTCTGCAGACATATTACGAATTTTTGCTTCCACTTCCTGTTCCAGCAATTCCTCTTTTGTTGGTTCTCTTTTTACGGGTTCCTCTTTTTCAGACTTCGAAGTAACTGGTTTTGAATCTTTTTCTGCTTCTATTTTTCTTTCAGATGCTTGCTTTTTCTCTTTTTCTGTATGATACAGGCTCCACGACCGCCAAATTACACAGCTCCCCAGCAGTAATACAAAAAGGACTAAAATTTTTTTCTTATTCATATTCAACAATGTACCCCACTTTTCCACTTAACAAATCCGGATACATTCCAGCCAGATTTGCTGAGGAGTCATTCAAGTACCAGCTTCCGGATACGCAGAATAAATTCATCACATCTTCTTCAATGGTACCTGTAGCCTCAGAACCCACATCTACGAAACTGGGCTCTCCATTGTACCAGTAAAGCTGTGCCCAGGAATCACTTGTATTCAAACCGGATTCTATAAATTGATTTTCCTGATTCACCCAATAATATGTCGTATCTGACGCTGTCCGTTTTCCTCCCAGATAAAAATGAATATCGGTATAGCCACCTGCATTCAGCAAATTCTTAATATGTTCATATTCTTCCTCTGAATTAATTCGCACCAGATATCCTCCAGCATCCATACTTTTTTGACATGCCTCTTCCCAGGTACAGTCTTCTATCACAAAGCCATACTCATGAATTCCCACATCATCTTTCATGGGCTCTATTTGAATAATCGTTTCCGGATACAATTGAACTTCACCGTTTTCTCTCCAAATTCTACATTCCAACAACATTTTTCTATTTGTATAATCACCGCCCTCAAAAATATGGGTATCTTCTACCTTTACACCATCTATATTCCTTACTACAACTGCTTTTCCAGCATCTCGGTCTTCCAGATAAATATTCAAAGGAGTTTCAAATGTAAACTTGCTGCTCCCTTCCTCTTCTAACAGGCAGCCTTCTATCTGAACATAAGAAGCATTATATGCATCCAAATCCACTTCTGACATATCAACAACCTCTTCCGTTTTCTCTTCTGTCTGCCCTATTGGCTCTTCTGGCTCAGGATAACTTTCCACATATACATCAGACTGCGGTTCTACAGAATCCGAATCATTTTTCCCACAGGATTTTACAATAAATATAAGGGCTACCAGAAGTAAGAGAAGCACTGCGCCTCCTGCAACTAAAAATGGATTGAAAGAAATGGTAACTTTATTTGAGGAAGAATTTTCTTTTGCAGGTTCTTGAAAGTTTCTGTTAATATCTCCGAAACTGTTTCCATATACATCTTCCTTTTCCTGTTCTTTCTCTGCCTCAATTTGAACGTCAGGAATCTGTCCCTCTTCCGGCTTTTCCGCCTCAATTTTCGTTTCGGTTTCTTCTGCCTTACTTTCTTTCCCGTATTCCTCAAACATTCTGGTAGGATCCAAAACTGATTGAATGTTTTTGTCTGAATTCTCTTTCATCCGATTTTTCTTTTTATGTTTTTTTTCCGGTTGTAAGGAAACAGCCTGTTTTGTCTCCGTATCAATTAATGGAAGATTACAAGAAGGACATATTTTTATTCCTTCATATTCTTTTCCGCATAATGGACACTTCATCGTTTTATATTCCTCCCTTTTTCTTTCGTTTTTTTAAATAAGCCGATAATTTCTTTCCACGGCCAGAGCATACAACGTCTCTGCACTGGTGTTAATTCCCTCTTCATCTCCCATAGATACCGCCCGTTCCAGAGAATCTAATTCTTTAAACACTCGCTGCTCTATTTCTTTTGCAGCAGATGAAGATTTTACCGGACTGCATCGAAGGACATCATATACCTTTTCTATTTTTTTCAATAAAACCCTGTCTCCGACTTTCTCCATAATGCTCCTCATTCTTACAGAAGCTGTTTTTACATAACAAAGGTCCTTACTATGACGCTCTATAGCCGTTTCGGTCTGTTCATTTGCAATCATATTGGATATCAAAACAAACAGATACACTGCCAAAATAAGCACCTGTACAATCAATGCTCCTTTTATCCCTTTGGGAGGTATAAGAATAAAAAGGATACCAACAACCAGTTCTATCCCAAAATAAGTCGCAGAAATCCACCCTAACACAGCACTAAAAGTTCCCGTTTCTCTCCCTTTTCTTACAAAAAACGGAGTAGCCAGCAGAAACAAATACGCAAAGTGAATAAAAAAGTAAGAAATCCAAACAGATGCCGGACGATTGATTCCGCCAAGGGTATAAAAAATAAGATTAAATACGACCAAAAAAATCAAATATAGAATCGACCACATGGTATTTTTTCTTTTCATATCAAATTTTCCTCTTTTCGCCACAATTGCTGCAGAATTTCATACCTGGTTCCAGTTCAGTTCCACAATTTGCGCAAAATACCTTTTGATTCAAAGGGGCACCACAGTTGCTGCAAAATTTTGCTCCTGAAGCACATTCACTGCCACAATTTACACATTTTATCCCCTGTGATATCCCCGTATTTTTTTGTGTAAATCTTCCGCTCGGTGCCTGATGAATCGGCTGTTGCTGTGTCTGATTTTTCATAGGTGCAAACATTTCCTGAGCCATACTGTTAAATACGCCTCCGGCTGCCATGCCCATGCCCATACCTGCACCAGCTGCTGCCATTCCACCTGCACCTGGATTATTAGAGAGATTTCCCAAAATGTCTGCTGCTTTTTGTCGTCCCCAGTCATTTCCTAACACGTCCATAACAGCCTTATCACCACGAGCCTGATTTATTTTTTCGATTGCAGAAATCTGCGAAACATCAATTGCATCATATTTACTCTTGTCTACATCCATTCCTGAAAGTACAAAGGCTGTACATTTCAGACCATATTCAGCCAAAATTGCTTCTATGTACGGAGTAATCTGTTCTGAAAGTTCATCTAAATAAACATCAATACCAATTAAATCCTGCTGAAGTCCATTTAAAAATTTTGCAACTGCAGATTTTATTTTACCTCGCAAAATATTTTCAAAGTACAGATTTATTTCTTCCTGTTCTTGAAAAAATACATTATTTCCAACTTGCTTTTCCAAAAACAAAGCAGGATTTTCTATTTTGAGTTTATAAGCCCCCCGTACCCGTACATCCGTTACAATATTAAAAACCTTATCGCGTACGCTGATTGGACTGTCTGTCCCCCATAAAATTTCTCTGCTCTCTGCATCTCTGACAAAATAAACGACACAGTGGAAAGTACTGATACCTCCGGAAAGCGCATTTCGAAGCCTGCTGATAAAAGGATAGTTTTCTGTTGAAAGTTTATACGTTCCTTTCTCAAAAACCTGTTCTACTACTCCGCCCTTGATAAAAACTGCTTTTTCTCCCGGCATAACAACCAATGTAGAATTCGTATTAAAATCTTCCTCCGGCTGTCTCCAAATCAACAGTTCTCCACTTGCAGAATTTTTAATCACATCTGTCCAGTGCTTTTTACCACCTATATATGCTTCTTCGTTTGGATTTCTATTAAAGAATGCCATTTGATTACCTCCTAATTAAGTTCTGTCATTTTTGCATTTTTAAGGATTTCAAAATTCGTACGTGAAGGCAGGATAAAGCTACTAATTTCTCCTGTTTCTTTGTCTATTGCAATCCCTGCATTCCCAAATCTGGGTTGCTCTTTTTTTCCTGCATATACAACCCAAATATTTTTCGATTCATAAATTTTCGTTAATTCCAATTGACCTTTTTCTTGATAATATTTTTGTGCAATTTCTATTGCTTTCTTAAAATCAATCATTTTTTCACTCCTTTACAACAATTTAAAATGCGTGATGACGGCATAAGCTGGTCAGTTCTGCAAAATGATACACTTCCTGGTTTTGCTTCATCAAAATACCAACTTACGTCGGTATCTCCCGTTTGAGGGTCTACAAAGTATGTCTTTCCATTTCTTTGTTCTGCCATAAACGTATGCCCTCCCTCGCCAATATCCCATTGCAAACAAACTTGGGCTCTTGAACCATCTCCCCAACTGCTCATTAAATCCTGGATATCATGTAATCCATTCCCTGATGCCTTCCTTACATCCGGACTTTCCCATACATCATATGGGTGATACGACAAATAATCGTTATCATCCACACAAGGGAATGCTGTAACATCATATCCTCGTGAACGCATTTCGTATGTAGGAACACACCTTTGACAATTTACTTTCCATTCATCGCTCAACTCATAATTAGGATTTGCTGCCTCTAAATTATCTTTATAAGATAAATCTGGCGGCACTTCACTCCATTGTCCAAGATTATCAAGTTTATTTAATGGTGGCAGTTCATAGTCTGGATATGCCTGTCTTTGTAACTCTCTCCATTTTGGGTCTTGTGAATAGGTTTCAAAATCATCGAGTCCATAGCTGTTGGCATTCATATAATCAATCAACTGATTGCGCGCATTTTCTTGCGTAAGTGGCGGCAGCTCATAATCCGGATACGCTTGTTTCTGCAATTTTCTCCATTCAGGGTCTTGTGAATATGTGGCGAAATCATCCAGACCATAATTATGCGAATTCATATAATCACTCAAACTATTAGCCGTTTCATTATTATTAAGTATATCGTTTGTTTTTTCAGTATCATCTACGGAATTATAAACAATGATTTCATCGTTTCCATCAATCGGCATTCCATCTACCACATTATCCTGAATCTCATCAACTGACTGTTCCCCGGTATCCTCACTGTCTGCATCAATAGCAGCTTCTTCTACCTCACTATCTTGAATGTCATCAACGGGTTGTTTCTCGACATCAATATTATCCATATTTGATGACTCATCCTCCGAAATGTCCTCTGGCGTCTCTTCCGGTATGTCATCTTCTATTTCCGTCAACCCTTCTTCCTGAATTTCCTCTTCTTCCGAAATCTCCTCTTCTTCTGGGATTTCCTCTTCCTCCGAGATTTCCTCTTCTTCTGGCATCTCCTCCTCTTCTGAAATTTCCTCTTCCTCCAAGAGTTCCTCTTCCTCTGGGATTTCCTCCTCTTCCGGGATTTCCTCCTCTTCCAGAATCTCCTCTTCTTCTGGCACCTCCCCCTCTTCTTCTGGCATTTCCTCTTCCTCTGGAATTTCCTCTTCTTCCGGAATCTCCTCTTCTTCCGGGATCTCCTCCTCTTCTGGAATTTCCTCTTCTTCCGGGATTTCCTCTTCTTCCGGGATCTCCTCCTCTTCTGGAATTTCCTCTTCTTCCGGGATTTCCTCTTCTTCCGGGATCTCCTCCTCTTCTGGAATTTCCTCTTCTTCCGGGATTTCCTCTTCTTCCGGGATCTCCTCCTCTTCTGGAATTTCCTCTTCTTCCGGGATTT
>OLRK01000089.1_pt1 | contig 107014 bp, 85 predicted proteins | sample 1672911 | NCBI WGS metagenome assembly OLRK01 (sample SAMEA3136736, study PRJEB25190) | human gut metagenome | biome: human gut; feature: human-associated habitat; material: faeces | place: Austria | collected 2013
CAGTTCAGACGATGAGGAGTCCTCCTCCTAGCCCACAATCTGCAAAGGAGGATTATTCCGGGATTACTGGTTGCCGCCGGGCTTCAGCCAGTCGAGCCAGGCCATGGCGTCGGCATGGGAGGCGTCGATGAGCGTCGTCGTGGTGCCGCCGGAACCAGCCGCCGTCGTGGCGAGCAGCGTGTCGGTGCCCGCACGACGCTGCAACGGGTTGCTCTTCGTGCAGCCGAACTGGATTTTCTGGCGCGGGAAACTCACTGTTTCTCGAGAAAGGCCGCCGTTGCTCACCTGCATGAAGCGGTGGTTGTAGGCGAAGCTGGACTCCCGGGCCCACAGCACGGCCCCAACGAGGTCGACGACAAGCAGGATGGCCGCCAGCCCATAGCCGCACACGATGACCACGTTCCACCCAATGCTCAGGAGGAACAAATCATCGGAGTCAAGCTCGAGCAGCTCGGCCGTCCCCGTCGCGCCCATCCAGGTAAGCCCCGCCAGGCACAGCGTCGCTACCACCGCGAGCCAGAAGCCGCCGCCCTGGATGATACCGCGACGAATGAGCGCCCGACGCAGGGCCACCTTCGCCACGGGCTTCGCCTCCCGGGGCAGGTCGGCGAACTCCGGCACAAGCCCGGCAAGAATCTCCGGCACGCGGTTCATCTTCACGAAGGGATGAATGACGATCCCCTGATTGGCCAGGGTGTTTTTCTGGCTGCTGCTATCTTCGCTGACGCCGGCGTCAATCTTGCCGAGGGACAGCTCGCAGTAGCCGAGCAAACGCCGGATAAAGCTCTGCTTCACCACCACGGACTGCACGCGGTCGATGTCGATGCCTTGGAAGGTGTGCTGCAGCAAGCCGTATTCCACCTCGATGCGGTTGTTGCGGCGGCGCGCCTTGAAGCCGCCGTACCCAATGCAGGAACCCACCGCCGAGAGCACCCACAGCACGAGCACCAGCACGATGACCCCCGCCGAAACGGCCCCGATCAGGTAGGCCGAAGCCTGGGAGTCGGCAAAAACTAGGGCGCTTTCCACGGCACCATCAGCCGCATCCCCCATCACGTCGAAGATGAAACCGACGATTTGCAGCACGCCGACAACCAGACCGGCGAAGATGAGCCCCACCGATGTGGTGTTGGAAAGACCCGCGAGGAACAGCTCCTTGTTAGTGAGACCGTACTCGTAGGTAACGCGGCCGGTATCCTGAGCAGGACCAGCGAACACGCCGCCCACTTGGTTCCATGCCTCGGCGCCCACATCGAGCACGTTGCCCGCGGCGGCCGGGCTCGGCACGTTGCCGGCAAAGGTCGCCGCCCCCTGAGCCATAGCCGCAATGCCGGCCTCCACCGACTGCGGAATCGGGTCGCCCGCACCCGCCATACCCGTCGCGGTCGCACTCGCCGCACCCGCCATGCCCGACGCAACGGCAGCCTGAGCGGCCAGAGCGTTCTTGCGGTTGTAGAGCTCGGCGCGCAGCCACTCGGCCTGGGCCTTGGTGACGTAGGGCACCACGACGGCCTTGTTCGCCGCGCCTCCGGCCGTGTCGATGGAAACCGTACACACGCCGAACAATCGCTGAAGGAGCGTCGCCCGCTGGTCCACGGACTGCACGCGCTGGTAGGGCACGTGCACCTGCTTCTTGTTGAAGATGCCGGAGCACAGCGTGAATTCGTCGGGGCCGACGGTGAAGTACAGATGCTTGTAGCCAACGACGCGCAGCCCGGCGACGATGCCAAACGTAAGAAGGATGACCACCAGCGTGCCGATGCCGGCCACCGCCATGATGAACCCGGCCTCGGCGCCCATGCCCTCTTCGGCAACGAGCCCAATGATGGTGGAGAAGTTCGCCACCACAACGCATACGGCAATGATGAAGATCGTGCGCACGCTTTCGAGCCAGATGTAACTGTGGTGCACATGGTGGCGCGGCAGCTCAGTCGATGGGGCAGCCGCCGCAGGGGGCATCGGCGCGGGCGCCGGGGCCGGCGGGTTCGGCATGGGCGCGGGCGCCTGCGGGGGCACGTTCGGCGCGCTCATTTAGACGTCCTCTCGGGCCAGACGCGCCAGCTCGGCGGCACGGTCGCGCAGCACGTCGGCCTCTTCGATGCCGAGGCCGGGAATCTCGTGTTCGCCGGCGGCTGTGGCCACGGTGACGCTGGACAGCCCGAAGGCGCGCAGGATGGGTCCTTGGCGCGTGTCAGTGTTCTGTACGCGGATGAACGGAATGACGAAGCGCTTGCGCCAGAAGATGCCGCGAGCAATATCCAGGTAATCCGGCGTAAGCTCGTAGCGCCAACGAGCATAGCGAATGGGCGGCAGCACCACCACGCACAGCACAAGCAGCGCCGCGAACACAATGGCCACGATTAGAGCCACCACGCCAGCCCACGCTTCTTCCGGTGCCACCAGCGCTATGATAGCGAAGGGCAGAAAGCAGCACAGGAACGAGACCGCGATCCAAATGGCATCGTTGATGCGCCAAACGCTCTTGATGCGCGGGTTCAACTGATTGGCGGGCATTTCTCGCATAGCCGAATCCTTCCCTATCCAGGCGACTCCCCGGTCTGGCGCCTCTGGAAGTCGCCACGTGCAGGCGGCCCCGTAAAGGCCGCCACGTTTTCTCGACCATACTACCCCACTTTTCGCCTTCGCAACGAAACCTCAGGGATTCTTAAGGAAGAAAAGCGCATGCGCCAACGTGCCGGTGTGCCTTGATGGAGAGCAGCAGAGAGCCGAGGGGCCGCCCTTCCTCCGAAGCGACCGGCCCCCGACGTGTTGCGAGCCCGGGGAGGGGGATCCCGGGCTCGCAAATGAGTGTCCTTGGCGCCCGAGGGGGATAGGCGCGTGCGGAGGAGAGAAGAGGAGAGAGGGGGGGTTCGTATCTCCCGCTCTGTCGAAATCTATTATAGCGATGCGTTATTCTATATCAAGAATAATCTTTGAGAAAAATAATGGCCCCTGGGAGGCCATTATCTGAAAAGGCATCGGGGACATGCCGAACGCTACTTGCGGCAGCCGCGGCCCTTGCCATGACGATAGTGGCGACCATGCTTGCGCTCACCGCGGGCGCCCATGTCCTTGCACTGGTGGATGATCTTCTCCGTGAGAACGTTCAACGACTCGATCTCCTCGGGCGTCAGGGTCGACAGAATGCGATCGGCCACCTCGGACTGCGCGGCGCAGCGCTTCTCGGCCAGCGCAGCGCTTCTCGGCCAGCGCATCGCCTTCAGGCGTAATACGCACGGTACAAGCGCGCTGGCCTCATATTCCGAGCTCGGCGTAGAGCTCCTCGCGGCGCACCTTGTCCTCCACCGCCGCGGCCACGTCTTCGGAGCGGCCGTCGGCCAGCAGAGCGCCGACGAGGGCGCCAAGCCGGGCCTCGCCTTCCTCCCGGCCCTCCTCGCGACCTTCCTCTCGGCCTTCCTCGCGACCTTCCTCTCGGCCTTCCTCACGGCCCTCCTCGCGCGCCCGGCGGCAGCGCATCTCGGTCTCCTGCTCGTAGGTAAGCACGCGGTCCACCCACTCCCTGTCCTCGTTGAACACGCCGACCAGGGCGTCGATCTCCGACGACAGGGGCCCTTCGGCCTCCCCGGTCCGGAGGTATCGTAGCACATCCCGCAGCCCGGGGTCGGCGGAGGCCTCCCACGCCGAGGCGTTCAACACCACCCACGGGGAGGCGTCGCCCACGGCGAGGTCGGGATGGGCCCCGCACCTGCGCTCGATCACGTACGCCGGGTCGCCCTTGCCGTAGGCGTCGTGGCGGCAGAAGAAATGACGCGGGAATGTCCCGATCCGTTCCCCGCGCCGACCGAGACGGAGTCGCAATGCCGCAAAGAGGCGCCATTGGCGACGAACAGCCTTAAAATTGCGCAGAATCACGAGTTATCAGCGTCTGCTCACACATTCGCACCCTTTCTTTATACATTGTTCGTTAATTTCGTCCGCATTTTTCTTCTGCAGACGCTTATAACTCAAGATCTCAGGCAAATTCCGCCCATTCGCTTACTATCGAGCGGTCGAGCACGCCTTCCGAGTAAAACTGGTAACCAACTTACGGTTGCGTAAGGTTGGAAGTTGCTGGGGGCGGGGACGGCGCGCGGGCTTACAATGGGCTGCGATGCTTGCCGTCGCGCTTGAGCGCACGAACCTCGCGCCCGCGCTTGAGCGCACGCACCTCGCGCCCGCGCTACCGCGCCCGAGCCTTGCGCGCGAGCCCCACGTCCGAACCTCGCGCCCGAGCGCCACGCCCTGCGCGGACGGCACCTGTGAACATCGCCGAAAGAGAGGCAGCCATGGCCCAGCGCATTTACCTCATCGAAGACGATACCGCCCTGCGCACGGAGCTGGCCCACGTGCTGGAGCTTTCCGGCTACGCCGTGGCGGCCTACGAGGGCACCTGGGGCGACACCGCGGCCCGTGCCCTCGCTGCCGAGCCCGACTGCATCGTGCTCGATTTGAAGCTGCCCGGCGCCGACGGGCATTCCATTTGCCGCGACATCCGGGCCAAAAGCTCGGTGCCCATCCTCATGCTCACCTCTTCGGAAAGCGAGTTCGACGAGGTGATGGCTATGAGCCTGGGGGCCGACGATTACGTGACCAAGCCCTATCGGCCCGCCGTGCTGCTCGCGCATCTGCAGGCGCTACTGCGGCGCAGCACGAGTCCCGCCGCCGGTATGACGATCCTTCACAAAGGCGTGACGTTGAACATGGGCGCCGGCACCGTGGAATTCCAAGGACGCACTGCCGAGCTCACACGCAACGAGCTGCGCATCCTGCAGACGCTCATGCGTAACCCCGGCGTAGTGGTGCCCCGCAGCGAGATCATGTGCGCCCTGTGGGAATCCGACGCCTTCATCGACGACAACACGCTGACGGTGAACGTGAACCGCCTACGCAAGACGCTGGGAGCTTTGGGCGTGCCGGAGGACTTCCTCACTACCCGCCGCGGCGTCGGGTACGCCGTATGAGCGGGCACGGCACAGGCGAGGCGGATACGCCCATCGCCCCCTTCACGCCGGCCACCTACGTGCGCGACAACGTCATCGGTCTGGCGGCGTTTCTGCTGGCCCTTGCAAGCACCGTGCTCATTCTGCCGGCCCTCGGCGTGAACTCGGCGGGCACGCTGCTCGTCGCCGACGTCCTCACGCTCATCGCGCTGGGCGCCGGCTTTCTGGACTACCGCCGCAAGGCCGCTTTCTACCACGAACTGCACCACCTTACCGGGCAGCTGCGCCAAGCCTGCGTGCTTCCCTCCCTCATCGCCGAGCCGCCCTTTCTGGACGGGAAGATCGCCTACGATACGGCCTCGCGCCTCGCACAGCTTTCAGCCGAGGAGACGGCAGCCCTGCGCGACAATGAGGCCGCCTACCGCCGTTACGTGGAACTGTGGATCCACGAGATAAAGACGCCCATCGCCGCCATCAAGCTCATGCTGGCCAACAACCCGGGCCCCGAATCCGCCAAAGTGGCCCGCGAGCTGGAGCGCATCGAAGCCCAGGTGGATCAGGCCCTCTACTACGCGCGATCCACCTCGGTCGAACGCGATTACGCCATCCGCGAGGTGAACCTGGCCGCCGTCGCCCGAGAGGCCTGCAAGCGACACAGCCGCTTCCTCATCGAGAAGGGCTGCACCCCTGCCTTCGACATTCCGGATGCCATGACGGTGCTGGCCGACGAGCCCTGGCTCGTGTTCATCTTGGGGCAGGTGATCGTAAACGCGGCGAAGTACGGCGCCACCGCGCTTACGTTTACCGCCCGCGAAGAGGAGCCCGGCACCTCCCGCGGCCGCACAGTACTTGAGGTGCGCGATAACGGCTGCGGCATTCCCGCCGCCGACGTGCCCCGCGTCTTCGAGCGCGGTTTCACCGGTCAGGTCGGCCGCGCCCACGGTTCGGCCACGGGCATGGGCCTTTACCTGGTAGCGAACTTGTGCGCCTCCATGGGCCTGCACGTGGGCCTCGCCAGTGAAGAGGGCACGGGCACCCGCGTCATCCTCACCTTCCCCCACGACCGCACCCGTAAAGAACTCTTCGGCGCTTAGAAGAGGCGGCCAGGTAGAAACAGGTAGAAACCTGCGCAACCTAACACATTCGTAAGTCAACCGTAAGTCCGATCGATGGAACCATACACACCTCCTCTTTAGGATGAAATCAAGCTCGCGATCCGTCAAATGCAGGAGGCGGATACGGGGCGTTCCGACCGAGCGAGTTCCGCAGCGACTGGAAATGCCCGGTGGGCATTTCCACAAAGCGAGGACTGTCTGAGCGAATCGGAATGCCGCATAGCCGCCTCCGGAGGGACGGAGCATCCCGAAGCCGTCTCCGGACAGGCGGAACGCGAGCCGCACATCCGAGAGAAAGGACTGTCGTGAACACTGCAGGGAAAATCATCCTGACGCTTGCTATCATCGGGGCCGTGGGAGCCTTCATCTCCCACCAGCTGCCCAAAACCGAGAGGAGCTACTAATGGCCGAAGTGTACACCGAACCCACCCCCTCGGCCTTCGGTCCGCGTCCGACCGATCCTGGCACGCCTGTGCCCCTCGATGGCGACGGCACGACGACCCTCGACGGCATCGCCGCCGCTTTCTCCCGCGAGAACTACGTGGCCGGCGCCGCCTCCGCAGCCAGCGCCGCCAGCGGAAGAGGAGCCCACACCGCCCGTGGCGCCCACCGTGCGGCCGACCCAACCCACGCTTCTCAAGCCGGCCACCCCGTCAACGCAGGCTCCCCAATCCTCTCCGTGCGCTCCATCGAGAAGGTCTTCGGCAGCCGCGACTCGGTCACCCACGCGCTGGCCGGCGTCAGCTTCGACGTGGCCGCCGGCGAGTTCGTCGGCATCATGGGTCCCTCGGGCTCTGGCAAAACGACGCTTCTGAACTGCGTCTCCACCATCGATACGGTCACGAGCGGCCACATCATCGTGGGCGGCCGCGATATCACCGGCATGTCGAAGCGCCAGTTGGCGAAGTTCCGCCGCGACGACCTCGGCTTCATCTTCCAAGACTCGAACCTGCTGGACACGCTCACCGGCTTCGAGAACATCTCGCTGGCCCTCACCATCAAGGGCGAGCCGGCCCGCGCCATTCCCGGCAAGGTGAACGCCATGGCCGCGCGCCTCGGCGTGGATGGCGTGCTGCAGAAGTACCCCTACCAGATGTCCGGCGGCCAGAAGCAGCGCGTGGCCGCGGCCCGCGCCATGGTCACCGACCCGAAGCTCATCTTAGCCGACGAGCCCACCGGCGCCCTCGATTCCCGCGCCGCCACGGTGATGCTGGAGATCATGGAGATGATGAACGAGCAGATGGGCGCCACCATCATGATGGTCACCCACGACGCCTTCGCCGCCAGCTACACGAACCGCGTGCTGTTCATCAAGGACGGCGCCGTGTTCAACGAGCTGCGCCGGGGCGACGAGAGCCGCGACGCGTTCTTCTCGCGCATCATGGAGGTCGTGTCGTTCCTCGGCGGGGAGGCCGGCCATGTATCTTAAGCTCGCCCTGCGCAACATCCGCCGGTCGGTGCGCGATTACGCCGTCTATTTCATCACGCTTTTGTTTGGCGTGGCGGTGTTCTACGCGTTCAACTCCATCGGCAGCCAGCAGATCCTCTTCGACATGGAAACCTCGGCCTCCCGAAGCGTGTTCGATTCCACCACCTACATCCTGGGCATGTTCTCCGTGGTGGTGGCCTGCGTGCTGGGCTTCCTCATTCTGTACGCCAACCAGTTCCTCATCCGCCGCCGCAAGCGGGAGTTCGGCACCTACCTGGTGCTGGGCATGACGCCGGGCCATGTGTCGCGCATCGTGCTGTACGAGACGGTGCTCGTGGGGCTGCTTTCCCTGGCCGTGGGCCTCATCTGCGGCGTGCTGCTCTCCCAGGGACTGTCTTTTTTCACCGCCGCGCTGTTCGGCACGACGATGACCAACTACCAGTTTGTGTTCTCCCCCGACGCCTTCCTCGTCACGCTCGCCTGCTTCGCTGCCATTTACGTGGTGGTGGCCGCCTTCAACACCATCACCGTGAGCCGTTGCAAGCTCATCGACCTCATCCGCGCCGGCGAGAAGAACGAGCGCGCCGGCGTGCGCAACCCGTGGGTGTGCCTTGTGGGGTTCGTCGCAGCAGTGGCCATCCTCGCCTACGCCTACGAGCAGCTCATCGAGAACGGCCTCGTGATGCTGGACCAGCCCGAGTTTATCCGCGCCACCATCGGCATGCTGGTGGGATCGCTTCTGTTCTTCTGGTCGCTCGCAGGCTTCGCCATTGCCGTGCTCACGCGGCTTCGCGGCGTGTACCTGCGCAAGCTGAACCTGTTCACCGTGCGCCAGATCGCTAGCAAGGTGAACACGGCGTTCCTGTCCCTGTGGGCCGTGTGCGTGCTGCTGTTCTTCTCCATCACTGTGTTCTCCTCGGGCATGGGGCTCGTGGAGGTGTTCGTTGGCGGCGCGGAACGCTCGAACCCCTATTCCGCCACCTTGGAGGCGGCCGTGTGGTACGGGCCCGATGGGTCGAAGGCTTCCTCGTCGGGCGACCCACTTGATCGCCGCGCCGAGATGGAGGCCGAGGCCCCTGAGCGCCTGGCCCAGGCGGAGTCCTTCAACTGGGACATGGCTGCCGCCCTGCAAGAGGCCGCTCCGGAGCTGTGGGCCGAAACCGTAGGCGCCTTCGCCCAGGTGAGCGCCTATTCAGCCCCGGATATGACCTACGACCCCCTCGTTGCCGCTGCCGAGGCCACCGGCGTTGATCCGTCGACACTGCGCTTGGACGACTTGGGCTCCGTATGCACAACGCATCTCACCGTGGTGTCGCTCTCCGACTTCAACGGCGCCCGCGCCCTACAAGGCCAGGATCCCGTGGAACTGGCAGCGGGCACCTGCGCCTTGGCGAACAACATGGACATGGTGACGCCTTTGGCCCGAGCCGTGCTGGACGCGGCCCCCACGGTGACCATCGCCAGCGAGGAATACGCCCTGGCAGGTCCCCTGTACGACACGCAGCTGGAAGACAACGCCATGGCGGCCACAGCCATGGTCATCATCGCTCCCGATGAAGCCGTAGAAGCCCTGAAAGCCGCCGGCTGCATTCCCGACACCCAGTACTTGAACGTGATGTACGCCGACAACGGTAAGACCGCCGGCGAGAATGACGCGGCCATCGACGACATCGTGGCGGCCCTGCAACCCCGCGACATGGGCGGCTTCGAGAAGGGCACCCAAGGTGCCGACGACCCCTACGCGAGCCTCTTGTGGCCGGTCACGCGCATTCTCACGGCGAACGAAATGCTCTCCCAGTCTGCCGGGCTGCGCCTCATGATCACGTACCTGGCACTTTACATCGGCTTCGTCTTCCTCATTTCCACGGCAGCCATTTTGGCCATCCAGCAGCTCTCCCAAGCGTCCGATTCGACACCGCGCTACCGCATCCTGTGGAAGCTCGGCTGCGACCGAGGCATGATCTACCGGTCGCTTCTGGCCCAGGTGCTCGTGTACTTCCTCGTGCCGCTGGGACTGGCGGTGTGCCATTCCGTCTGCGCCATCGGCGTGCTGTCCGATTCCCTGCTGGACGCCATCGGCGTGTCCTCGGCCGGCCCCATCATGATGGCCGCCGCCCTCACGCTCGTCATCTACGGCGGCTACATGCTCGTGACCTACCTGGCCGCCCGCGGCATCGTGAAAACCGCCCTCACCGAGGGGTAAAAGCGCTATGATGGAGCCTGAAGCTTCCGCAGCCGAAAGGACGAGCATGGAATATCAACAGCTACAAGACGAGATCAAGGCGGCCATGAAGGCGCGCGACAACCACCGACGCGACATTCTGCGCCAGGTGCACACCGAGCTTAAGGCCATTGAGGTGAACGAGCGCCGCGAGGTGACCGAGGCCGACGTGGACGCCATGCTCAAGCGCACCATCAAGCAGACGAAGGAGACGCTGGACGGCTCCATCAAGGCCGGCAACAACCAGGAGCGCACCGACACCCTCACCGAGCAGGTGGCCATTCTGGAAGAGTACCTGCCCCGCCAAGTGGAAGGCGACGAGCTGGCAGCGCTTATCGATGAGGTGCTCGCCGACACGGGCGCGTCCACGAAGAAGGACATGGGCCGCGTCATGGGCGAGCTCACCAAGCGCACCGGCGGCAACTTCGACAAGGCAGCCGCCGCCAAGGAGCTCGGCAGTAAGCTGGGCTAGCGGCAACTGGCAGAGCGTTCCTGCGACCTCAAAGGCCTCCCGCAACTGGGAGGCCTTTCTTCGCTAAATGAGTTAAAGCGACCTAAAACTTTTAAAGCAACCTAAAAGAGTTAAAAGGAAAGTTGCACTCATTGAGTGCAGAATATGCTAAAATATTGCACTCAATGAGTGCAATATTGAAAGAGGCACCCGTGGATCAGCTCTATGAAAACATGCATCGACTGCTCGCGAACACACCGAACCAATTTGTTCGGTATCTCTACCCGCATATTCATTGGGAGAGTCGCATGCTCGGCATTGTCGGCCCTCGCGGCGTGGGCAAGACGACCCTTCTCCTTCAGCACATCCTCAACAGCAACCAGGCAGATGAGTCCCTCTTCGTATTTGCCGACAGCATGTACTTCTCGGAGCACACGCTCTTCGATACCGCTGAGGCTTTCTCGAAAAACGGCGGCACCTTTCTCTATATCGACGAGGTACACAAATACGAAGGATGGTCACGCGAGCTGAAAGCGATCTACGACTCCTTCCCTCACCTGCACGTGCGCTTCACCGGTTCCTCGGTGCTCGACATCGAAAAAGGCGAGGCAGACCTCAGCCGCCGAGCGCCTAAGTACCATCTGCAGGGCCTCTCCTTCCGAGAGTTCCTCGCCATGCGCCACAACATCAGCTGCGAGCCCTACACACTCGAGGAGATACTCGCCCACAAGGCTGCAATCCCAGAGGTCGATCACCCCCTTCCCCTTTTCAGAGAATACCTCGCGAGTGGCTACTACCCGTTTGGAAGCGACCCTGAATTCGAGATCGAGCTCGGCCAGGTGATCACCCGCACCTTGGAGGTGGACATACCGCAATTCGCCAACATGAACGCCGCGACCGGCCGAAAGCTCAAACGTCTGATGGCCCTCGTCAGCACCATGGCCCCCTTCAAGCCGAGCATGGCGAGCATTGCCGGTAAGATCGAGGTGAGCCGCAACAATCTTGAGGACTACTTCATGTTCATGGAGAAAGCAGGGATGATAGCCCGGCTCAGGCAATCCGGCTCGTCCATCAACCTTCTCGGTAAAGTTGAGAAGGTGTATCTGGACAATCCCAACATCCTCATGAATCTCGGCAACGAGAGCTCCGACCGAGGGACTGTTCGCGAGACTTTCTTCTTCAACCAAATGCGCGTCAACCGTCTGGTGACGGCATCGCCCGTATCCGATTTCGAAATCGAGGGCATCACCTTCGAGGTGGGTGGCAAGAGCAAAGGCCCCGATCAGCTGCGGAATGCGAAGAGGGGATATGTGGTTAAGGATGACATCGAGTACGGCTTCGCCAACGTTGTGCCACTGTGGGCCTTCGGCCTCAACTATTAGGCAGCCCAGATACGATGTCTGACAAGGCAGCCGCCGCCAAGGAGCTCGGCAGCAAGCTGAGTTTGCACCGTTCATGGCAGACCGGACACGGAGAAGGCCTCCCACAGGGAGGCCTTCTCAGTTACAGCGCTTTGTCGAAAGCGGGCCCGTTTGGCTTGCCTATGGGCTAGAGCGGGACGCGCGCCGCACAGGTACGCGCCCCCTCCATCCCTAGAAGAACGGGTAGATGGAGATGCCGGTCATGTAGAACACGACGCGCAGGGCGAGCGCGCTCACGAGCACGCAGGCCACGCAGACCGCGCCCCACACCTTCCAATCCTTCTTCGCCTTGCCGACGAAGGCGCCGGCCACGCCGCACGCCGCGGCGATGAGCGCGACCACCGAGAAGGGCAGCGAGGCGCCGGAGAGGGGCTCGGTGACGCCCGTCGGAGCGATGTCCATGGTGGGCTGGGTCGGGTCGAACCAGAAGTCCACCTGGGTGTAGGCGCCCACCGTCGCCTGCATAGCGACGAGGTAGGCCACCACAAGCACCACGTTCACGATCTGGCCGATGACGTTCACCTTGGCGGTATAGTCGAGCGACTCGTCCTTCACGGCGCACAGCACCGCCATGGTGGCCGGGCCGAAGCCGCAAGCCGCACCCAGAAGCGAGCCGATCTGCAGCACGGAATCCCAGGCGGGCAGCGAGGCCATCATGTAGGAGTGGCCCATGACGGCGACGAGCACCACGGCCAGCACTAGGCCGACCGCTGCGAGCCAAGCGGGCACCTTGGCCTCGTCGCCTCCGCGACGCAGGTACACGAAGTACACCACCATGACCACCGCGAGCACCACGATGGCGATGAGCTCCTGGGTGATGCCGCTGCTCAGGTGGCCGAAGCCGTTGAAGATGCGCTCCCAGTGCTCAAGATGGAAGAACACCGCGATGCCGCCCACGACCAGCAGCACGGCCGAGGTGATGAGCGCCGGCATCTGGGCGCGGGTGCCCTGCCCGCGCAGCGCGTAGAGGCACTGCGCACCGAACACGCCCGCCGCCCACGCGAGCAGCGTCGTGAACAGAATAAGAGGCCATTGTAATTCCATAATCAATTCCTAACTAATCATAGGTACGCCCAAGGAAGTCAGCGAGGGTCCGACAGGCGCCTGGAATTGCCCCGCCTTCGCGCCAAGTTGGCTTTGGCCAACGCCGTGCGCGAAACAAGGGGCAAGGCCAGGTGCCTGTCGGAGCCGCAGCGTCGAGCGGTCCGACGGCGCGTTAGCGCCGCCGGAACCTCGTTACTCCTCTCCTTGCCACTTGCGATTGCGCAGGATGTAGCAATGCTTCGGGCCGTTGCCCGTGTCGGTCAGATGGTACACATCGGCCTCGGTGAAGGGCTCGACCCACTCTCCGAGCGTCGTGCGGTTCTGCATCATCTCCTCGTAGGGAGTCGCCAGATCGTGGGTGGGCGCCAAGGCCTGGAAGGACTCCAGCCCCTCGTCCAAGTCGCCGAAGAAGCGGGCGCGGGAACCGCACTGGGCCACGCACTGGGGCAGCTCGCCCTGGGCGGTACGCTGCTGGCAGAGCGTGCACTTCTCGACGACGCGCTCCTCCTCGTTCAAGTAGCGCACGCCATAGGGGCAGGCCATAGCACAGAACTGGCAGCCGATGCACTTGTCCTTGTCGATCTGCACCGTGCCGTCCTCGGTCACGTGCGACGCCTGAGTCGGGCACACCTTCACGCACTCGGGATCCTCGCAGTGCTGGCACTGGATGGGGAGGAAGTACATCTCCACATCGGGCCAGTCGCCGCTCCCGCCCTCTTTAGGGGTGGGGCCGATGCGCAGCGTCTTGATCCAGAAATCGCCGGGCATAACGCCGTTGATGGTCTTGCAGGCCGCCGAGCAGGCCTGGCAGCCCACGCAGCGGTTCAGGTCGGTAACGATAGCGTAGCGGGCCATCTTACATCACGCTCCCATCCCACTCGGGTTCGCCTTCGAAGCGGGCGCGCACGCCCTTGCCCGTGGGCACCCACTCGCGCAGGCGCGGGTCGGAGGCATCATGGATACATTCGACGCCATTCGGATCGCACGGAACCGGATTGCCGAACGGGGAATTCTCGGCCGTGGCCTTGTACACGATGGTCGGGGTGGAACGCATCGTGGCGCAGCCGCCGACGGTGTCCTGGCCGTAGGGGTCGTTCACCACGTTGATGCCCACCAGCTCGAAGCCATGAGAGGCGGTATCGAACTCGGGGAACCACCACGCATGGTTGGCGTTCACGACGCCCTGGGAGATGCCGTAGTACAGATCGAGCACCTCGCGGACCTTGCCCCACGGCGTCTCGATCCACACCCAATCGCCCTGCTTGAGGCCGAGGCGCTCGGCGTCCTTCGGGTTCATCTCGATGCGGGGAGACGGCCACACCTCGCGGCACCAGGGCAGCTGGCGATGCTCGGAGTGGAAGTAGGTGGGCTGGCGGGAACCCGTGGTCATGAGGAAGACGTTGTCGGGCATGGCCTTCAGGGTGTCCTTGTAGCCGTGGTTCATGAAGTAGGTGTCGTCGGCGGAATCGATCAGCGCCGGGTCGTACAGCTCGGGCTTCGCCACCGGCGAGTCGGTGGGCTCGCGGTAGATCGGGAAGCGGTCGTCGTCGCCCTGGAACTGCGGCAGGTCGGAGTGCGCCCACTTGTCGGAGTCCTCCGGAACCTCGCCCATGTTGCAGATGTAGGCCTCGCACACGAGCGACCAGATCTCCACCAGACCGGAAGCGGTCATGAAGCCGGGATGGAAGTCCACGAGCGGGAACAGGTTGAAGCCGCCCTGCTGACGACGCCAGCCCATCTCGTGGCGGCGGAAGGTGCCCCAGCGCTCGGGATGCCACTCGCGGCAGTCCATCCAACCGTGATCGGTGAACCACTGCTTGGCCTCGGCCCAGGTGGGGCCCTCGGGGAACTCGGCGGTGCACCACTTGTCCACGTTGTCCTTCAGCACGCGGTCGTGGTCGGGCCATAGGTAGCTCGGCGCGCCGGAGGCGTCGTAGTCGTCGCCCAGCTGTTCGGTCCACTTGTCGATGAAGGTCTGGCACTGCGGCGCATAGTTGAGGTTCTCGGCCGGAGCGGCGTCCGGATCCTTCGTGTTCCACGGCACGCCCATGGCCTTGTACATGCCCACGTTCCAGTCGGGGTCATAGATGGTCTCTCCCGGAGGCTCGATGGCCGCACAGCAGCAGCCGAACATGCCGCCGGAACCCTGGGAGACGCGGGTGGAATCGAGCTCCATCCAATGCTGGCAGGGGAAGATGATGTCAGCGTTGCCGTTGTTGGGGCAGAACCACAGGTTGATGTCGACAAAGAAGTCGAGCTGCGTGGTGGCGTCCCAGGCGCGGGCAATGTTGCCCATATTCATGATGTCGCCGGACTGGCACACGCCGCCGTGCAGGGCGTACAGGGTCTCCTTGACGTTGTAGCCCACTTCCTTGTTTTCGTTCTCCATGGCCAGCGACCAATCGGGATCCTGCAGGCAGGCGTCCCAGATGCAGTTCGCGTCGGCCCAGCGAGCCCAGAAGCGGTTGAGCGGGAAGCGATCGGCGTCCACCTGGCCGGCCTGGCGCATGAAAATGGTCGTCGGGTTCGGCCAGCCCTGGGAGGGAAGCATGGCACCGCCCATGCGCTTGGCGATGACGATGGCCTCCTCGTCGGTGGGCACCTTGTTGCCGTAGCGCTCGGCGAGCGGGGAGTCCTCGTCGATGAGGTACTGCACGAAGTCCTGCATGTGCTTGGCGACTTCCTCCAGCGAGTAGTCGCGGCCCGGCCACACCTTCGCAGCATCGCCCCACGGCGCCGCCTTCTGCATGTTGGAGCGGCCCGGGTTGCCGTCGAACTGGCTCTTGCAGGAACCGCGGTTGCCGGCGGGCTCGTCGGAGTTGCCCGTCACGCAGGAGAGCATCTGCAGCACGCGGCAGTTCTGGATGGAGTTGCCGTTCTGGTCGGTGGCCAGCTGGAAGTGGATGCCGCCGTTGCCGTGGCGCGGATCGACGCGGGTCGTCCACACCTTCACGGCCTCTTCCGCCTTCTCGCCGGGTACGCCGGTGATCTCCTCCACCTTGTCCCAGGTGTACTGGCTCGTCAGATCGTGGAAGCCGTCCCACACGGTGCGGCACTGGTAGGTCTTGCCGTCCTTCAGGGTAACGGCCACCTCGCCGGGGAACAGCGCGGGCTTTTTGGGCAGGCCGGCCGGATTCGTGACCTTGCCCTTCTCGTTGCCTTCATCCCAATAGGCGTCGAACTTGGCGTCGGCCGGGTCGCACCACGTGCTCGGGTCGGGCAGCCAGCCGGGAGCCACGAGACCCTCGAGCGGATGCTCGATGAACGAGCCGGTGGTCGGGATCTTGTGCATCTCGCCTTCCCACTTGCCCTCTTCGGCGTCCCAGTAGGTAAGCCGGTTGTTGTTCTCGTCCCACACCATGAAGCGCTGGTACTTGCCGCCCTCGATGATGTCGGCTTCGGTGATGAGCTTCGTGCGCATGTCGATGCCGCCGTTGCCCTCCACAAGCCAGCCCTCGGTCTTCCAAGGTTTGTCGTCGCAGAAGAGGAAGGTGGCGTTGGACCAGCGGCGCACCATGGTATCGTCGTAGGCTTCGTTCTCGATGATCCAGTTGAACCAGCCGAGCGCCAGCGCGCCGTCGGTGCCGGGGCGCAGCGGTAGCCAGATGTCGGCTTCCTTGGAAAGCGGCGTCACGCGCGGGTCGACGCAGATGTGCGCCGTGGCATGCGGGGCCACGTCCGAGATGGTGCGGTTGGTGGTGTCGTAGTTGGAGTACTCCACGGCGGTGCCCCACTGCAGGTACACCTTCGGCTCAGCCTCCACTTCCATCCAGGGGGAACCCATCTCGTCGGTCATGATGCCGGCCCAGTGGCGCGGGCCCTTGCAGACCTGGTAGGCCAAGTGCGCGTTCGGCGTACCGAACAGCTGCTTCATGCCCTGGTAGGGGCCGAGCGACCACACGCGCGAGGTTCCGCACATGACGAAGATGGACTGTCCGCCGTACTTGTCGACGACCTCGCCCAGGCCCTGGCCCGACAGCTCGAAGGCCTCGTCCAGGGTGATGCGCACCCAACCGGGATCATCGGAGCCCTTGGGGTTCGTGCGCTTCACAGGGTAACGCAGACGATCGGGGTGATAGGCCGCATGCATGGACGACTGCGACTTCGCGCAGCAATGGCCGCGGCTTTGGGGTGCCGATTCGTCGCCTTCGACCTTGATGGCCTTGCCGTCCTGCACCGTCACCCAGACGCCGCACTCCACCTTGCCGCAAGCACGGCAGCACGTGCGCACGTGCTTCAGCTCGCCAGCGGTAGCGTCGGCATCTTCGGCGAGAGCTCGCATGGGCGCGACCGCCGAGGAACTTACTGCTGCAGCCGCACCGGTGATAGCCATCGTCTTCATGAAGTTGCGACGCGACATGGTTAGCTGTGCCATAAAATCCCCACCTCTCTCTTTCCTTTTCCTTTGCCGTTTCTCTCCTGCACCGAAATGGAGCGGCTTGTCCCCCGACTCGGCGGAAGGCTGGCGCTGTGCGTTGCGCCCGCTACCTCCGCGCCCTCGCCGGTTTCCCCGGGACGCTGACAGGACGGTGCCTTACGGCCGCCATTCTACGGAGGCGCGCATCGTCCCCCTTCATAGGAGGCTTATGATTTGGGACTATTATTCTGAGGGGAGAGGATCATATGAGCCGTTTTGATCTGCGGATTCTCTAAACGGCCCGCATCCGCACGATTTTTCGCGCCGGCTGCTGACTCTGTGTTATCATCGCAGGACATAATTCTGCTGCGGACATACGGGGGAGCAGCTGCATGGACGAAAGGCAAGGGGCCGCCATACCGGGCACCTTGTTGCATGATGCGCTGGAACAGGGGAACTATGAAGCTGCCGTATATCAAAGTTGAAGTGGAATACCGCGAGGAGGAGACCGGGGCGCCCGGGAAAGTATCGCCGGCGCTTATCGTGGGATTCGGGCTGCACTGGGCCTGGGTCTATCTCTTCATGTTCAACGGGCAGTACATCCTCTTTCCCGAAGCGGATTCAATGCAGCTGCTGCTTTCCGCCACCTCCGGCGTCTTCCACGCCGTGGCGTTGCTGCTGTACGCCGTGTTTCTGAAACAGGCCCGCCAACTCTTCGACACGCCGGCGCACATCCGCCGCAACCGTGCGATCGCGGCGTTTTTGGTGGCCTGCGCGACGCTTCTATGCATGGCGGGGAACATGGTCTCGGTAGGGCCCTTGGCTGCCGCGCTCTTCGTGCTTGCCGGCGTGGCGAGCGGCGTGGGATCGGCCATGCTGCTCATGAGCTTCGGTGTCTCCTTCAGCGTGTGCGACCTGCCCACCATTGCGCTGTGCGCGGCGCTTTCCATGGTGGTGAGCGCGCTGGCGTTCGCCCTCACCCTCGTCGTGAGCGCGGCTTTTGTGCCGGCCGGCGCCCTTCTATGTCTGGCTCTGCCATTCCTCGAGTTGCTCTGCCTGAACAAATGCTCCGCCGATCTGGTGGACAAGCTGGAGTTCTCGTTCATGACCATGCCCGTGCGCACCGCCTCCTTCGTAGGGCACCTCGGTGTTCCCTCGGTCGTTTTCGGCGTGCTTCTGGGCATCCTACGCTGCTGCGCGCTCACCGGGCCTTTGCTGGACCTGCTTCTGGCCGCGGGCGGTGCGGAAAGCGCCTTCTCCTTCTCGGTGTTCGCGGCGAGCCTGTTCGCTTGCGCAGCCCTCATCATGGCCATGCTCACGCTGCGCAAGTCGCGCAACTTCGCCTTCCGCGTGCTCGTGCCCCTCATCGCCGTACTGCTCGTGACGCTGTGCACCCCCTATGGCACCGACGGCACCTTCCGCTGCTTCGCCCTGTTCGGCTCCTACTTCATGCTGGAAGCGTGCCTGTGGGTCATGTACGCCGACATCGCCCAGAGCTACCGTGTGAGCGCCTTTACCACCTTCGGCTTCGGTCACGGCCTTCTGTCCGCCGGCTCCCTCGCCGGTTTTCTCATGCTGCAGCCAGGCGGTCTTTTGGAAGCGGCGTCGACCGAACCGATGATGCTGGCTTTGGTCGGGCTCATCGCGCTGACCCTCGGCGTTGCGACGCTGCCCAACGGCGCCGAGATGCGCAGCACGCTCATACGCGGTCGCCTCTGCCCTCTGCTGGACGACCAGACCGACTTGGAAGAGCTGATGGGCGGGGAAGTTGCCGCAAGCGAACCTTCCGTCGAAGAAGCCGTGGTGCCGATGCCATCTGATACGCCGGGAGCCGTCTCTTCTGCACCGGGCGATATTCCGGAGCCAGCCACTCCCGCCGTCCAAGAATCTCCCGAGCAGCGCGCCGGACGCTTCAAACGGAAGTGCGCCGCCGTGGCCGATACCTTTTTGCTGTCGCGCAAGGAAACCGAGGTGCTGCTCCTTTTGGCGAAGGGCCGCAATTCCGCCGCCATCCAGGAGGCTCTCTACATTTCCGCGGGCACGGCCAACACCCACATGCGTCACATCTACCGCAAGCTGGACGTCCACTCCCAGCACGAGCTCATCGATCTGGTGGAATCCATGGTGGTGGATTAGCGCTCGTAGACTTGGTCGGTTTTCATCATGGTTTGGGCTTTGTGCCAGATGGTATGGGGGGTGTCGTGCTGCACGGCGCGGGGGCGCATGACGTAGCGGTCGGTGACGCCGCCCAGGAGATCCACGGCGAAGACCTCCTCGGAGATTTCGATGGCGTGCTCGGGGCAGATGGCCTCGCAGCTGCGGCATTTCACGCAGTCGCTCGGACGGTGCTCCACGCCGAAGGTGCCGTCGGCGTCGGTGAACTTCGCCAAAGCGCCGGTGGGGCAGAACACGGCGCACATCTGGCAGGAGGCGCACGCATCGGTGTCGATGACGACGTGACCCCACAGGCGCGTGTCCACCATGACGTCCTCCGGCTCGCCCAAGGCCGCCAGGCTGTCGAGCAAACGCTCGCGACGGTCGGGAATAAAATGGGGCAGCGTACCGTCGTCCATCACTTTGAGATAGCGACCCACGTCGCGGGCATCGACGACCAACGCGCCCTCGGCATCCGCGTTGCTGGCGTCACCCAGCGCCTCGGTCACCGCCGTTTCCGCTACGACTACCCCGGCACGGGCGGCCAGCGCGGCGCCTTCCGCGAGCACGGCGCGGCGCCCGCTGTCGTAGTCGGCGGCCCTCTTGGCCGAGGCCGGCAGCTTTCCCGAGAAGCGCACGGTCATGGGCGCGCCCCAAATTTCCAGCAGCTTCTCGGCGGTTTCCACCACCGCCTCGGCGCAGGCGCGACCCCGCCCGTGATCGCAGCGCTCGCAGTCGCCGTGAATGAGCACCACCTCTCGGGCGCCTTCCACGGCAAGATCGGCCAGGAGGGACTCGTCCACGCGGCCAAGGCATTCCACACGCGCGATCTTTTCTTCATCGTAGCGGCCGCGCGCCCGCTCCAAAAGCTCGCCGCAACCGAGATAGGCCGCGCCCTCGTTGGCCGCAAGCGATGCGCGGGCCGCCGCCGTGAGGGCCGCATCGCTCGGGTGGTGGGCCTCCAAGGCGCAGGTGGGGCACACCGTGGCGCAGGTGCCGCAGCCGATGCACTTCTCCGGCGACACGGTGAGCACCTCGCCGTCGTAGGAGATGCAGCCCGACGCGCAGGACTCAGCGCAGCGCAGGCAGTCGGCGTGACGGTTGCGAACAAGCGCGCACCGCTCCTGGTGCACGGTGATGTACGGGCTTTCCAGCTTCCCGATGAGCCCCAGCATGGTATCGATGCTCGCCATGATTCCCCCTTGCGTCCTCTCTGCGTATCGACCGGAACCGCGCCCCGCGGCCTTTGTCCCAGCCGCTGCGGAACAAAGGCCGCGGGGCGCAGCCCCCTTGGCGTTTTCGTCATCATAAAGGCCATTTCATAGGCGAAATCATAGGAACCATATTATTCTGGCTATGAAAGCCCTCCTAAACTTCTCGGCGTATTGGGGAATCGAGAGAAAAGGAGGGAACATGGCACTGCTAAGACCGTCGCTGACGCTCGTGCTCGATTTGGATGAGCGCGTCGCCGCCGAGCAGACCATCCTCGAAATCAATCGGAGCTACGCCCACATCGGCACGCCCGTTATTCGCACCCATGCGTGTGAAAGCGCGGAGGACGCCCCCGTGCGCAACACGGCGCGTCTCATCGTGAACATGGGCACCTACTCTTATCTTAACTCTGCCGACGAAGGCGCCGACGAGCGGTGGGAAACCATCGTGGGGCCTTGGATCGGCAACATGCTGCGCAAGATCGGCAACAACATGAAGGTGTTCAACGATCGCCAGCGCAAGATCGGCTATCCGGAAGTGCACTTCGATACCTTGGATATCGAACTGGGCGCCGGAGCTTTCACCGTCGCGGTGCGGCCCCAGGGCGCAGGCGCCGTCGACGAAGCCGTAGCCGAACGGGTCACCGCCGCTCGCAATCTGCGCAACGACGGCACCTTCGCCGAGGCCGTGCGCGTGGAGCTGCCTTGCGCCGAATCATGGAACGCTCAGCGCGACGCCGCCTGGGAGGCCTGGGCAACCGAGCATCCCGAGGTTTTGGAAGAGCCCGACACCGACGAGGAGGCGCCGAGCGGCGACGTTGCCGACGAGGCAGCCGAACCCGCGCCGGAGAAGACCCGCGAGGAACTTCTCGCCGAGGACGTCATCGCCAAGAGCTACGAAAACACCGCCGTGCCTCCCACCGACTCCGAGGCACTGCCGCGTCCCCAGCGCGAAGAGGAAGAAGAGGAAGACCCCTTCGACTTCCCCGTCGATTACACCCTGTGGGCCGTCATCGGGGCCGATGGCGCAACACGCACCTACGATTCCGTCGCAGCGGCTTTCGTCGGCTAGCGGAGATACCCATGGCACCCGAGAACGCTTCCGCCAACTCGCCCGTCTCGCGCAACGACGCGTCCGCAGCGGCCCAGCAGCCCCAAGAGATGCGTGGCGTGCACGCCCTCGTGAAGTGGGAAAGCCCCGCCGATGAGGTGCGCGGCATTGCCGCAGGGGCCGCCGTGCTGCTGCGCGATCACGCCGTGCTGCCCCATCAGATCGGCTTCTCCGTGCCGAACCGCACCTGGGCCGTACAGCTGGCCCAGGCCTGCAAGGTCATGGGCGTGCGCGCCAGCATCGCAGAGGCCGGCGAAGTGCCGAGCGGTAGCGCCGCTGTCATCTTCGACTTCCGCGCCCCGAAGAGAAACGTCGAGTGGCTGTTCGTTGTCGGCTGCACTGAGGGCCTTATGCCCACGGCGGCGGCCACAGGCGACGACAAAGCGAGCCGGGCGGCCCAAGAGGAGCAGCGCGCCGCCTTCGCCCGCCTTGTCGCCGGCGATCGGCCCCATGTGGTGCTCTCCTATTTCGCTCAGGCGGACGTTGCCCTGGCCGATCAGATTCGCCTTCCCTACCGCCGCACGATCACCCGCGACGGTGTCTCCCTTGCCTGTCTGACTCCCACGCACTTCATCAGCGAGATGGGAGCGGCACGGCCGACCACCGTCGGCAGCCAGCGCTTTCTGCGCGATGCCGGCCTGAACTAGAAAGGAGCTCCCGTGAGCACACCGGATTTGTCCGCGTTCAACTTCAGCTTCGACCCGACCTTGGACACCTGGGCCGTCAGCGATGAGCCCGCCGAGCTGGACTCCTCCGAGATCTTCCTGCCCAACGTGGAAGGACGCACGGAGTTTCTGCCCCCCGACCCCGATCGCGTGCCCGTCATCGAGAACTCGGTGCGCACCGATGACCCGGCCTATGCCGCCCGCCCCGCCGACGAGCGCACCCGCGAGCTTCTGTCCCAGATGCGCCCGCACCGCGCCACGCTGCTGGGCATCCTGGCCGCCTGCGAGGCGCCGATGGCAACCAGCGCCATGAAGGAAGCCGTCGAGCGCATCAGCGGCCGGAAGTTCTCCGTGTACACGCCTTCTAACTTCTGCACCATGCTGGAAGTGGCCGGCGGCCTTGCGCGCGTAACCGATGCCGGCGAGCCCTACACCGACGAGGTGCGCGCGCCCGAGATGGTGGAAGTGGACGGCCGTGCCTTCTGGCGCCCCACCACCCCGCCACCGGTGTACTGGCAGACCACCGAAGCGGGCGCCACGGTGCTCGCCGAGGACGACCCCGCCGCGCGCATCGAGCGCCTCTTCGCCAAGGAGCCCGAGTTCCTCCCCGTGTACAAGCGCATTCTGCTCATGGCCGACACCGAAGAGGGCACCAGCATGGGACTCATGTCCGTGGCCGTCGACACCGATCCGGCCATCGCCGAGAACCGTCGCTTCTACGTGCAGCATTTCGTGGAAAGCCTGGAGCGCGCCGGCGCCTTCGTTTGGGCCGACGGCGCCTGGCACGCCACCGATGCGGGCCGTGCGGCGCTGGCCGGCGCGCTGGCCAAGGTGGTCGACGACTACGAAGTGCCCGCCGTTGACGACGTGACGTGCGCCAATGTACCCACCCTCACCGATGGCGTGAACTGGTAAGGAGGAGCCATGACTGAGGAAGTTCTGGAAGAGACGGCTCTCGCGCCGTCCGAGCTGATCGAGCTGTTCAAGCACCGCAGTGCCACCTACGGGCTGCTGTCGCGCCTGTACGCCAAGGAAGTGGACGCCGAGCTACTCGACGAGCTGCACGACACGCTGTGGCCCATCGAGACCGGCACCGACGCCGGCGATACGGGCAACCGCCTCATCGCCACCTACCTCTCCGGCATTTGGGAGAACACGTTAACCGAGCTGGCCGCCGATTACATGCGCACCTTCTTCGGCCACGGCTATTCGGGCCATGCGGCGGCCTATCCCTTCGAAAGCGTGTACTCCAGCGAGAAGCGCCTGCTCATGCAGAGCGCCCGCGACGAGGTGCTCGCGCTGTACCGTGCCGCCGGGCTTTCCAAGCAGGAGAGTTGGAAGGAGGGCGAGGATCACATTGCGCTGGAGCTGGAGTACCTGCAAATTCTCTCCGACCGCACCGCAGAAGCGCTCTGCAAGGGCGATACCGACACAGCAACGTCGTGGGTGCGCGCGCAGTACAACTTCCTCGACGTGCACCTGGACAGCTGGGCGCCGCTGCTCACCGCCGAGGTGAAGAAGTTCGCCAAGACCGATTTCTACCGGGGACTCGCCTTCCTCACGGAGGGCTTTCTAGAGACCGACCGCGAGGTGCTGGAAGAGCTGCTCGCGGAGGACTAGCGTTCGGGCCGATCGCGTCCGTCGCGCCGGCCCTCTAAGTAGAGGAGAAGACATGGGAGACGAGAAGAAACGAGAAGGCGCGGGCATGTCCCGGCGCACCTTCGCCTTGGGCGTGGGAGGAGCCGGCGTGCTTCTGGCCATGGGCGGCTTGAAGCTGGTGCCCGCGGAGGCCCAGGTGCGGCCACCCGGAGGCCAGGACGAGAGCCGGCTTGTGGCATCGTGCATTCGCTGCGAGCGCTGCGTGGAAGCCTGCCCGCGCGGCGCGCTGCGTCCGGCCCACATTGAAGACGGCATCGTCTCCGTGCGCACTCCCACGACGAACTTCAACGACGGCTGGTGCGACTTCTGCGCCGATGAGAACGACGGGGTTCCGCTGTGTGTGGCGGCCTGCCCCACCGAGGCGCTGGCGCTGCCCGCCGACGCGACCGCCGAAACCACCATCATCGGCAAGGCCGTGCTCATTCGCGAATGGTGCCTGGCCTGGGACAAGAACAACGGCTGCCGGTTCTGCTACGACGCGTGCCCTTACGAGGCCATCGAGCTGGACGAGAACGGCCGCCCCGTCGTCGTGCCCGACAACTGCAACGGGTGCGGTGCCTGCCAAAGCGTGTGCGTGTCCCAGAAAGAGGGCTCCTACACCACCGGCGCCACCTCGCGCGCCATCATCGTCGTTCCCGAGAGCGAGGCCTAAGGAGTCGTCATGAGTCAGAAACTTCGCATCATCATTCCCCTGGCCCTGCTGGGCGCCGCCGGCGTGGCCTACGCCGCTCACGTCAGCGCGGGCACCCTGTCGGCCTTCGGCTGGGAATCCATTTCACTTATCTGTCCGATTGGAGCCTTGGGCACCATGCTCGCCAGCAAGATGCTCGTGCCGCGGGCGGTCATCTCCATCGTGCTGGCCGTGGCCGCCATCCTGCTTTTGGGGCGCGCCTTCTGCGGGTGGCTCTGCCCCGTGCCCGTATGGAGCAAGCTGCGCGGCATCTTCAAGAAGGGCGGCACCTCTACGGCAGGGGCTGCCTCCGGGATCTCCTCCGCGCCCGACGCTGCCCCTGGGATCTCCTCCGTAGGGGGCGACCTCGGTCGCCCCTCCGCAACCGAAGCTACCTCAGCGGCGCCAGCAACGAAGGCCACGCCCCTTTCCGCCGCCGAGAAGCGCGCCCTGAAAACCTCGTGCGCGGGCGGATGCTCCTCCTGCGCCGACCGAAAGCCGGCCGATTCCCGCCACATTATCCTGGGCGGCACCCTGCTTTCCGCCGCCATCTTCGGATTCCCGGTATTCTGCCTGGTATGCCCCGTGGGTCTGTCGTTCGCCATGGTGTTTCTGCTTATCGCGCTGTTCGGCGGCGGCGATGTCACCTGGTCGGTGCTCATCATCCCGGCGCTGATAGCCGTCGAGGTGATCTTCTTCCGTAAATGGTGCTCGCACCTGTGCCCCATCTCGTCGTTCATGAGCCTCATCGGTCGCGCCAACCGCACGTTCCAGCCGGCCATCGACGATGCGAAGTGCCTGGAGACCGCCCACAACGCCACCTGTGGACGCTGCGCCGAGGCGTGCGAGGTGGGCATCAATCCTCGCCACCCGGAGCTGGGTACCACCTTCAACGAGTGCACCCGCTGCCACGCCTGCGCCGATGTGTGCCCGGGGCACGCCATCAGCTTCCCGCTCATCGCCCGCAAGACGGCCGGCGCCCCAGCGCTGGAGCCAACAACTGCGGGCGCATCCGGCACCTCGGCCATCGAGCCCGAGCTCGACCTTGACGAGCCGTCCGAGACTCTCTCGTAACCCCGCCTCCTCTCCTTGGGAAGAAGCTGGGCGCGGCGCCCGTGCAGGCAAGCCCTTCTACCTGCACGACCATCGCACCGCAGCCCAGTCTCTCCCTGACCGGCCTTTCCCCTCCTCCTTCGATGCGGCACTCCTCCTTTCCCGAAGCTTTTCCTCTCCCTCCCTGCGCTTCGGATCCCGCCGCATCGGACGCCTCCCCTTCCTGCGCCCCGCGAAAGGCCGTTCAGGGGGAGCCCGGCAGTCTCGATTCCCCAATGTCCTCGAACTGCTGGGCTTCCCTTTCCTCATTCCAAACGGAAGGCCACCTATGATCCCTTCGCCAACAGTAACCGAAGCGCTCTGCATCACGGGCGGTCCGCGCTCAGGCAAAACCGGAGCGCTCGTCGAACGTGCCGCTGCTTGGGCCGAAGCGATCCCCGCAGACCCCGTCGCCCAGCCGCCGTTTTTGTTCTTCTGCGCGTCGCCCGTGACAATAGATGACACCACATCTCGCCTTTCGCAGCGCGGACTGGCGGACGCGCCCGCAGAGGCCGCAGGGCCTGCCGAATCCGCCGCCTGTCAGCACGGCCCACGCACGAGCCTGTGCACGGGCCTGGTAACCACACCCTTCGATTACGCCTGCCGCATTCTGGCCGATCCTCTCGCTCAGCGGGCCACGGGCCGAGGCGGCCGCGTGCTCAGCCAAGCCGAGGAGGCCGTTTTCTACGAGGATCTGAAAACGTGCGGCCTGAAGCGCCGACGCCTGCGCGAGCTGTGGGCCTTTCTGCAATGCGGCCTTGTGAACCTGAGCGACAGCGACCCCGACTGGATTCAGACCACCGAAGAACAGGCCGTTCTCGATCTGGCCCGCAGCATCCTCATTTTCGAAGAGGCCGTCTTACCGGGCGAAGCCGTGAACCTGGCCGTGCGCGCTTTGGAAGCCGAACCGGCGCTGCGCCAGCGCTTCGGCTCGCCCGTCGTGCTGGCCGACGATTACCTGCTCATGAGTCGCGCTTCCCAGCGACTCGTAAACTTGCTGGCTACGGGCAAGATCGCCGTGGCCGGAAGCGAGAAGACCGCCCTGCCCGCCTTCGAGCCCTACCCCTGTGCCACCGGCTTCGCGGAATTCGAAACGGCCCACGCGCCCCTGCAGCGCGTGACGCTGGAAGCGCCCTTCCGCTCCCTTGAACGCGCATGGGAAGCGGCTCCCGACCTGGCTGGCGAGATGGCCCTTATCGCTCGCACCATTGCCGAGGAGCTGGCCGGCGGCACAAGTCCCGACGCCATCGCCGTCGTGGGCACCAACCGCACCTGGCGCGCCAACCTGCAGCGGGCCCTCACCTCCGTGGACATTCCGGCAGCACCGATGCGCCATCCGGCCTTCAAGGCTCCCAAGGGCGACCTCGCCCCCGCCAGCGACAACGAGCGCGAGCACGTTCTGAGGCAGCTTCGCGACAGCATCACGCGACCGGACGATTCGCACGGGTCCCGTGCCTGCACTCGTGCCGGCATCAACGATGCTGCAACTCGGAACAACCCGCCGGCTTCCCCCTGCGCGGGCGACTCTATCGCCTGGCGCCAATGGCTCAGCTTCGACGACGCCCTCGGACGATCCGCCGCTGTCTCAGAGCTGCGGCGCATCGCGCAACCCCAGGGCCTCAATCTTGCCGAAGCTCTCGCCGCACTGGACGCCGACGCCCTGCCCGGCCTTCCCGCAACAAGTCCCTTCACCCAAAGCCTGCTCACCCCCTATCGCGAGGCGCAAAGACTGCTTGCAAAGCGCAGCGGGAACGACCAGCCGACAATCGTCACCTCGCCGGCGGCCGCAGCCAATCGAGCACGTGAGAGCTCTTCTTCGTCCAAAGCCGACACGGCCCTCTCCCTCGCCAACCTTACTGAAACGCGTGAAAACGATGCAGCGGCGACTCCAACGTCTCCCGCACCGGCCGTCGCCATCGCCGCCCCCGAAGACCTCTTCGGCCATACTTTCGAGGTGGTCATCTTCGGCGGCTTCGTGAACGGCTTCATCCCCTCGCGCGATATGTGCGACCCCGGCGTCATCGTCGGCGGCGCCCGTGTCCGCCAGGAAGCGACCGACCGGGACACCATTGCGCTGGCCGAGCAGCGCGCCACCCGACGGCTTCTCTTCACCAGCTTCGAAAGCTGCGATTTGGAAACCGCCGAGCGCCTGCGTCTTCATATCCCCCGCATCCGCTTGCGCAACGGCGTCCGCACCTGCGACATCGAGCCCAGCAACTACCTGCAGGAATTGAACCTGGGCATCAGGCAAACCTCCGGGCCGACCGATCAAAGCCACCCGTCAGCTTAGGTATCTTCAAAATTCAAGGGGCAGATGCCACTTCGACCCCGAAATGGCGTACCGCCCTGCCAGTTGAAGGCCGAAATGGCCAGAAAGTGCCACTTCATAGCCGAAATGGTCTCCCCCCTCTTACCATTTCGGGGTCGAACTGGCATTTGCCACCAGATTCGAAAGCGATGCGACTTGCTGCTTCTTCTAGGTCGCGCCCGTTAAGCGATGTCAGGTGAGTATGTTTTTCAAGGCCTCTTCGAAACTGGAATGCGAGGCGGAGGCGAGCAGGGCATCCTTCTCGTTGCGGGAAAGCTGCTTGAAGACGTATTCCGCATGCATGGCATCATGTTTGCTGGCAAACTCGGCATAGGCAAGCAAGCTCACCGGCAGCCGGGCGCGAGTGTACTTCGCTCCCTTGCCAGCGTTGTGCGCCGCCAGCCGTGCCTGCACATCCACGGCATAGCCCGTGTACAGCGAGCCGTCGGCGCATTCCAACACGTACATGTAGTGACTTTTCTGTTCCATCTTCATCTCATCCCGGGTTCGCCCAAGAAAATCAGCGAGGTTGCGACTGTGCAATCGCAATCGCACCTGCAGCATCGGCTCGTCCGCTCGTCCCGCCAGGGCGAACGGAACCTCTATCTAGTAATACCGATAATATGCCGCGCAGCTGCCCTCACTGGAGACCATACAGGGGCCCACGGGGTTCTCCGGCGTGCAAACCTTCCGGAACAGCGGGCACTCGCTCGGCGCCATGATGCCGCGGAGCACGTCCCCGCAGCGGCAGCCTTTGTGCTCGCGCACCTCTTCCACGTCGGGCTGAAAACGGCGCATGGCGTCGAACTCGGCGAACTCGTCGCGAATGCGGTAGCCGCTGCCAGGAATCTCGCCCAAGCCGCGCCAGGTGGCCGCGCAGGTCTCGAACACCTCGTCGATGGCGGCGAGCGCCACCGGGTTGCCCTCGGGCATCACGCCGCGGGCATAGGCGATCTCGATGTCGGCGCGACCCTCGTGCAGCTGGCGCATGATCATGGCGATGCCCTGCAGCACGTCCACCGGCTCGAACCCGGTGATAACGCCGGGGATGCCGTACTTCTCGGCCAGGAAGCGATAGGGCTCCGCGCCGATGATAGTGGACACGTGCCCCGGCAGAATGAGCGCGTCCAGCTTCAGCGCCGGGTCGTTGATGATGACTTCCAGCGCCCCGGGCATGTTCTTGTGGGCGCCGTATACGGTGAAGTTCGCAAGGTCCATGGCGCGCGCTCGTTTGATGGCCATAGCTACGAGCGGCGTGGTGGTTTCGAAGCCCACGCCGACGAAGACGATTTGCCGATCGGGGTTCTCCTGCGCCAGACGCAGGGCGTCCAGCGGCGAGTAAACGATCTCCACCGAGCGCCCCGCCGCCTGCTCGGCCAGCAAGCTGGACGTGGAGCCGGGCACGCGGGTCATATCGCCGAAGGTGGCGATGGTCACTTCCGGCACACGGGCCAGCGCGATTACCTTGTCGATGTCGTGGTTGCTCGTCACGCACACGGGGCACCCCGGGCCGGAGGCGAGGCGCACCCCCTCGGGCATAAGGCCGCGAATGCCGTTGCGCGCGATGGCCACCGTGTGGGTGCCGCACACTTCCATCAGCGTCGCGGACTTTGGGGCCAGCGCTTGAATGGACTCGATGAGCCCCCGCGCCAACCTCGGATCTTTGAATGCCTTCAGTTCTTGCTGCATGGCGTCCATTCTTGCAACCACTCCTTCAAGGGTGTACAATGCGGACAAGCGGAATGCCCGCTGCACTCGGGCACGACTGCTTCACATTACTGCGATTAATGTGATGAAGAGCCGTTCTTCCTATGCGAGGGGCGGCTTTTTCATTGCCGCCCGCGCGGCTACTGCCGCAAGCGCGCGGTCAAATCGATCACCGCTACGATCACCAAACAAAACGTGAGGAGTTCCATCCAGCTTACGTACATAGCTGCTCCCTTCGACGAAAGAAGCAGTCCGCTCGTCCGTGCGGTCAGTCTAGTGTAATACACGGACGGATTCAACAGGCAAAATGCACTGTTTTCGCTCCTTAGGCCGGCATGGGAGCCTCGTTCAAATCGGCCAGCTCGGGGAACTGCTTTACCAGCTCGATGGTCTCAAGGGCGAACTGCTCGTCCACCACCTCGATGGCGAAGCCGGCGTGCACGAGCACGTAGTCGCCCACCTGGGCCTGAGGCGTCAGGTCGACGGAAATCTCGCGGGTCACGCCCAGAATGTCCACGGTGGCCAAGTTCCCCTCTTCCAGGGCCGCCACCTTAGCAGGAATTGCCAAGCACATACGCTACTCCTTAATGCATGATTAGAGTTCTATTGTCGCAGGTTCGCCCAAGGAAGTCAGCGAGGTTTCGGTCAGGCTCCTACTCGCCCGAACGGGCGGAACACACCACCGCTTGGCCCAGGCTAATGCAGCCGTCGTTGGGGGGCAGGTCGCGGTTGATGGCGGCCGTAAAGCCGGCAGCGGCCAAATCGGCCAGCACGTGCTCGGTCAGGTACCGGTTCATGAACACGCCACCCGACAGCGCCACGGTAGCGATGCCGTACAGCGCCCGCACCAGCTCGGCGCTCATCACAATGGCGCTCACCATAGCGTCGTGGAAACGCCGCCCGATGACCGACACGGGCACGCCCGCTTCCAGATCGTCTAAAAGCGCGTGGAAGGTGGCTTCGGCATCCAACAGAATAACCGACGTGTCCTCGGCCGTGCTCGTTTCGGTGGCGGTGTTCTTCTCGGCCGTCACGGCATAGCGCTCGCGGGCCGCCAGATCGTCATCGGGCACCACACCGGCCGCTCCCTCGGCGGCAGCGGCGCCGGGCTCATCGGCCCCCGCCGTTTCCATGGCTGCCTCCAAAAGGATGGCACCCTCGCCCTCGTAGCTCGGCTCCGTGCAAATGCCCAGCAGAGCGCTGGCCGCGTCGAACAGGCGCCCGACCGAGGACGTCATGGGCGTGTTCAGCCCGCGCTCGATCATGGTGTCGCACACCTCGGCCTCATCGCCCAGAGGCGCCAAAGCCACCGCGGCAGCTGGATGTTCCAGCAGGTCGTAGGCCCACAGCACGCCATAGGCCATGCGCAGCGGATGCTTGATGGCCGCAGCTCCTCCAGGCATGGGCACGTAGGCGAAGTTGGCGAAGCGCTCGAAATTGGAGCGGTTGGCCAGCAGCACCTCGCCTCCCCAGATGGCCCCATCCACGCCATAGCCCGTGCCGTCGAAGGCGATGCCGCAGACTGCGTCGGTCAGCCCGTGCTCGGCCATGACCGACACAATATGGGCGTGGTGATGCTGCACTTCAGTTACGGGAAGCCCCTGATGGTGGGCCCATTTGCTCGTCAGGTACTCGGGGTGCAAGTCGCATGCCACCGCCGCAGGCTCCATTTCGAAGAGGCTCTCGAAGCGATCCTTCGTGGCCAACCACGCGTCGTAGGTCTCGGCGTTTTCCACGTCTCCGATGTGCTGGGATACGAAGCCGTCGGTGCCGCGCAGCAGCGTGAAGGTGTTCTTCTGTTCAGGGCCGGCGGCGAAAATGACGCCCTCGGCAGGCGCAGCGCCCTCGGCCGCCACCGACACGGGCACGGGCGCATAACCCCGCGCCCGGCGCAGGAACTGGATGGCGTACCCGGGCTTCTCGTCGACCTCATCCACCTGGATCAGCCGCACGACCGAATCGTCGAAGCGCGTGAGGATGGGGCGATTGTTCCCCAAAAAGGCATCGGCGATGCTGGCCAGCTTCTCGCGGGCCTCCTCGTCGGCGATGCAGATGGGCTCGTCATGCACGTTACCCGAGGTCATCACCAAAAGCGGCACAGGCGTGCCGGGGGCGCAGGCCGCGGCCGCCTCTTCAGGATGCGCCGCCTCCCAAGCCTCCGCGAAATCGTGCATAAGCAGATGCTGCACCGGCGTGTAGGGAACCATGACACCCAGCTCGGAAAGCCTGTCGGCCACGCCGGCCCCGATGGCCCCGTCGGGGCGCTTGCGCAAGAGCACGATGGGCCGCGACGCCCCGGTGAGCACCGCTTCCTCCTCCTCGCTCACGAAGCACAGCGCCCGGACTGCAGCCACCGTCGGCGCCATGACCGCCAGGGCCTTCCCGTCGCGTCGCTTGCGCCGGCGCAACTCGGCCACAGCATCGGCATTGTTCGCATCGCACACGAGATGAAAGCCTCCCAGCCCCTTCACGGCCAAAATCTTCCCTTCCATGAGCATCTCCACCGCCGCCGCGAAAATGGCATCCGACTCCTCGCGCGTCTTACCGACGAGCTTATCATCGTCAGTCCCAACGCTCCACGTCACCGAAGGGCCGCATTCGAAGCAGGCATCGGGCTGGGCGTGGAAGCGGCGGTCGAGCGGATCGGCGTACTCGGCGGCGCACTTCTCGCACATGGGGAAGGCCGCCATGGACGTCGCCACCCGATCATAGGGCAAGTGGTCGATGATGGTGAAGCGCGGCCCGCAGTTCGTGCAGTTGATGAACGGATACCGGTAGCGGCGATCGTTGGGGTTGAACAGCTCGCGCACGCAGTCCTCGCACGTGGCAAGCTCGGGCGAGACGAGCGTCGTCTCTTCTACGGCATCATCGTCGGAAAAGCGGATCTCGAAGCTGTCGAAGTCCTCCAGGGGCACTTCCTTGATGTCAATCTCCTCTACGCGGGACGCGGCCGGAGGATTGTCCGAGAGCTCCATGATGAACTCGTCCACCAGCTTGCTCTCGCCCTCGGCATGAATGTACACGCCATCGGCAGCGTTCAGCACCCAGCCGTTGATGAGGTACTTCTTCGCCATCCGGTAAACGAAGGGGCGAAACCCCACTCCTTGCACAATGCCCTTCACATGAATATCGACCGCATCAATCATAAACCGCTCCCTTGCCTTGGGCCCTTTAGCGCGATATACTACGGACAAGCGGAGGCCCGCTGCATTCGGGCACGACTGCTTCACATTACCTGTTCTAATGTGATGAAGAGCCGTTCTTCCTATGCGAGGGGCGGCTTTTTCATTGTCGCCCGCGCGGCTACTGCCGCAAGCGCGCGGTCAAATCGATCACCGCTACGATCACCAAACAAAACGTGAGGAGTTCCATCCAGCTTACGTACATAGCTGCTCCCTTCGACGAAAGAAGCAGTCCGCTCGTCCGTGCGCGCAAGTGTAGTGTAATACAACGCGACTTTCAACGGGAATCAACCTCACTTCATCAGGATGAATTGCCCATTTGAGAGGATGCGGGGAACGCCTACGCTTCGCTGGCCTCGCCCTCGGTGGCGGCAACTTCTGCGGCCACGGCCTCAGCATCGGCGTCCTGGGACGCTTCGGCGAACTCGGCTTCCACGGCAGTTTCACTCGCTTCGGCGGCCTCCACGACCACGGTAGCCTCGGCCAGCTCTTCGTCCTCGGCCATGGCAGCGGCTTCGGCCAAAGCGCGATCGGTCAGGATGTCGGCAATCACGTCGTCGATCACCTGGGCCAGCTGGCGCAGCGTCACGCCGGAGTTGTCCGGCAGATGCAGGTGCACGCAGCGACGTCCGCGCTTGACCAACGTCACCAAGTCGCCCGCGGCCTGGGCTTTCGCCAGCTCGCCGAGACTGGGCGCCGAGGCCCCCTCGGGCAGCGAGATGTCCTTCAACTCGTCGGCCGACAGGATGAGGAAGACGCCCATGTTCGGGCCGCCCTTCTGCAGCTGGCCCGTGGAATGCAGGTAGCGCGGCCCCACTTCCAGGCAGGACACGCAGCCGAAGGATTCGGCCACTCCGTGGCGAATCTGCTCGATAGCCTCGCGCCGGCCCTCGCCCGTGAACGGCAGGAAGGCGTTCAACGCGAAGAAATCGCCGGGCTGGATGGAGGACAGCAGCGCGTAGAGCGCCTCGTGCAAATCCTCGCAGCCCTCGAACATGGGCGCGAAGGACACTTCCACGCGACCCATGTCCACATCGGTCGTGAACACCTCGGTGAAGTCGGGTTCGGGCTGGCCGTTCTTCAGGATGTCGAGCACCTCGGCCTTCGCGGAGGCCACGTCGGGCTGGTCGAAGGGGCACACGCCCATGAGGTAGCCGCACATAGCGATGGCGTACTCCCACATGACGAAGTGCTCGGCCAGCTCCTCCACGGTGTCGATGCGGTAGTTCAGCCGCGGGATGGCCGGGTCGATGTAAGCGAGGCTCATCTCGAAGTTGCGGCGCTCGTCCCACAGGTCGGTCTGGGTCTGGTACATGATGATGGACCGATCGCCCGGGTCTTCCGTGAGCAGCAGCGAGTCGATCTCGATGTTCGGCAGAATGCCCTCGCCGTTCTTGCCCAGCGACTCGGCCACCAGCTGCTCGATCCACAGACCCAGCACGCGCCCGCGCTTGGGGGTAAGGAATGAGAACTTGTTGCGGCCCTTCAGGTAGTTGTCGTAGAGGAACGCCGCAAGGTTGATGGCCGGGTTGTCGATGGCGTCTTCCGAACAGGCCTCCTCGGCCTCGCGGGCGTGGGCCATGAAGGCCTCCATATCGATGCCCGTGAGCGCCGCCGGCACCAGGCCGAACACGGAGAGCGCCGAGAAACGGCCGCCCACCGTGGGCTCGCCAGAGAACACGGCACGCCAGCCCTCCTCGCGGGCTTGGCGATCGAGATCGCTACCCGGGTCGGTGATGGCGACCAGGTGCTTCACCACATGTTCGCCGAGCTCCTTCTCGAAGGAGGCGCGCACGGCCTCCAGCAGCATGCGCGGCTCGATGGTACCGCCGCTCTTCGAGGAGATGATGACCAGCGTGCGATGAGGATCGCAGATGGTGAGCATCTCGCGCACGCGCACGGGCGAGTCGGAATCCAGCGTGCGGAACTTCACCCGAGTGGAATCGTGTTTGTTGTATTTCGTGATGGTCATGGGCGCCTGAGTGGAACCGCCCTGACCGATGAGCAGAATGGTGTCGAGGCCCGCTTCCACCACCTCGTCGGCGAAAGCCTGGATAGCGTCCATATCGCACAAGGGGCTGGTGGCCAGATCGACCCATCCCATGTAGTCGCTCGCGCACGCTTGCGCCTCGGGGGAGAAATCGTACAGCGTGGCGTCCTTGGCATGAATGCGGCTTGCCGCACGAGCTTTCACCAGGGTCTTTGCCGCCGGATACAGCTTCTCAACGTCAACGGAGAGCATGGCGCTCCTCTTCTCTCTGGGCAATTTCCGCCAGCCAGCAGAATTGCAAACGGGCCCCTTGCGCCTGGCACCGGGGCCCCTCCTCGTTAATCTAGTGGAAATATTCTAGCAAAGGCCGCCGAAGCGCGCCCACATCCCCACAACCCTATGGCGGTTCTGTGAACGAAACGAGCCCCGGTGCGGGGCTCGTCAGTGCATCATTTGGCGCAAGACGTTCTACAGATTCAGCGCCTTCTTCAGCGAAGACACGCGGCGGCGGGACACGGGGATCTTCTCCTCCACGCCGTTCAGCGTAAGCAGCAGCGTGCCGCCGGAGACGGACTCAATCTCCTCCACCATAGACAGGTTCACCAGATAGCCGCGGTGCACGCGGAAGAATCCGTGGCCGTCGAGGCGCTTCTCCAACTGGGCGAGGCTCACCGTGGAGAAGTAGCGGTCGGTATCGGTCTGCAGGTAGGCGTAGTCGTCGCGGGCCATGACGAAGCGGATCTTGTCGATGCCGATGAGGATCTTCTTGCCGCCCTTTTCCACGGGGATGCGCTCGGACTTGTGAGCCTGCAGGTGCAGGGCCACCTGCTCGCGCACGCGGGCGATGGCCTGGGCCAAGCGCTCGGTCTCCACCGGCTTGACCAAGTAGTCGATGGCGCTGACCTTGAAGGCGTCCAGCGCGTGCTCGGAATAAGCCGTCACAAACACCACCGCCGGGGGGAACTTGAGGTGCTGCAGGGCCTCGGCCAGCTGAAGGCCGGTGGCCTCGGGCATGTTCACGTCCATGAACATGACGTCGCAGGGATACTCTTTCAGCTTCTCGATAGCCTCGCGCACGTTGGCAGCTTCGGCTGTCACTTCAACCCCGCCAACTTCGTCGAGAAGAAAGCGCAGTTCAGAACGGGCAGGAGCCTCGTCGTCAACGATGATTGCGTTAAGCACGTCGTCCTCCAAAAAGTAAACCTCTGATTGCATTTAATCTATTCTATAGCACAGCTGACGGGCCGTCATGTCCGATCATCAGGAAATCACGGGTTAATTCCAGATGAGAGCATCGAAAATGCCTATGCCCGCGCCTCCCGACGCCCAATCGCAAAAAAGGCCCTGCAGCGAATGCAGGGCCCGGGAAACAAGGTCGAGGGAGAAGCGCCTCTACACGATCTTCAACCCCTGCAGCTCGGCGAGAGCCAGCACGTAGATCTTGAAGGAAGTCTTCAGCAGGTCCTCGGAGACGCCCTCGTCGGGGCCGTGCTCGCCACCGACCCAATCGGGGTTCTCGATCCAGGGCATGTTCACGCCGAAAGACGCGCCCTTCTTGAACTCGCGGGCGTAGGTGCCGCCGCCGATGGTGAAGGGCTTGTGCTCGGTGTCGCCGGTCACGAACTGGAAGGCGTCCTGCAGCACCTGAATCTCCGAATCGTCGGGCTTCACGAGGAAGGGCACCATGAGCAGGGTATTCTCGAAGGTGGCACCGATATTGTCCGTGAGCTTCGTCAGTGCGGCCGTGATTTCCTCGGCCGTGATGGACGTGGGCCAGCGGCTATCCATGGTCTGCACGAGGCGGTCGCCCTCTTTGCGGATGGTGCCGCCCACTACCGTGAGCGGTCCGAAGTACTCGTCGGCCGTGGCGATGCCCACGCCGGCGCCGGTGGTGTCGGACACGAGGCTTTGCACGAGTTCCAAGAACTCGCGTTCTTGCTGGTTGCACAGGCCGTTCTCCAGCAGGTAGTTCGCCAACAGCATGATGGCGGAGATGCCACGCTCGGGCCAGGCGGCATGGGCATTCACACCCGTAGCATCGATGCGCGCCGTGCCGTCGCCGGCGTCTTCCACGGTAATGCGCTCGGCCGCGGGCAGCGCGGCGGCATCGGCGCGCACGACGGCCCAGGCCTCGCCGGGCACCGCGTTGGTCACCACGCCGCCAGAGATGTCCAGAATCACCGGGTCGGCGATGGGCGCGCTCGTGATGCACCCGTCGTAGCCGCCCTTCTCACCGTAGCACACGGGGAAGTCGGCATCGGGCGTGAACAGGAACGCCGGGCTCTCGTAATTCTCGAGGTACCAGGTCACATCGGCCATGGAGGTTTCCTCATTTGCGCCGAACAGGAAGCGGATGGTGTAGGGGCGTGGCACGTCGAGCCCGCTCAGGCACTTCACCGCATGAAGGGCAACCACCGACGGGCCCTTGTCGTCCAGGCAACCACGGCCCATGAGGTAGCCATCCTTTTCCGTCACCTTGAAGGGCTCGAAAGTCCAACCCGGGCCGGCGGGCACGACGTCCATGTGCCCGATGATGCCAAGCTGCGTCTCGGTCTCGCCGGGCAGATCCGCAAAGCCGATGTGGCCCTCGCAGTTGGTGGCGGCCATGCCCATACCCTCGGCGATCTCGAGCGCCGCTTCCAGGGCGGCAGCGGGGCCCGGGCCATAGGGTGCACCCGGTGCAGCAGCGGCCAAGTCCTCGGTCGAGGGAATTTCCACGAGCTTGGCGATGTCAGCCACAATAGCATCGCGATGAGCATCCCAGTATGCCTCGGCGGCGGCAACTATTTCCTTGCGGTCCATAGACGTTCCTTTCAAGCATATCGTCCCCTGAAGTGCGGCACACCATATCATGGCACTTCCGCCCTCTTCAGGCAGAAACGTTATTCCACACATCTCGCACCGGCGCGTCCCCGGCAGCTCTCAATGCCATTATGGCCTTTCCCAAAAAGCAGCACGGGGCATTTCTCCATTTGTTGCGGGGCCGTTAGATCGCTTGGCCACGTGCCTTATTTTCCCTGTAGATATGCTTATAATGGGGTCGGTTTATGCACGAAGGGAAAGGACGCACTGCCATGGCCGACGACTCCATCATTTCGGCACCTGCCGACGCCGCCGAGGCAACCCCATCGACGCCTGACGGCGGCAGCAAGGGGGACGGCCACGACAAGCCGAAACCGTGGTTCAAGCGCCTGTCGCTGACGACCTGGATTTTCATCGCGCTCATTTTGGGCGTGCTGGTCGGCATGGCGTTGCAAGGAGCGCCGGAGATTGCCGACACCTACATCAAGCCCTTCGGCACCATCTTCTTGAACCTCATCAAGATGATCGTCGTGCCCTTGGTGCTGTTCTCCATCATCGCTGGCGTCGTATCCCTGGACGACGTGAAGAAGGTCGGCGCCATCGGCGGCAAGACGGTGCTGTTCTACCTGGCCACCACCGCCTGCGCCGTCACGCTGGGCCTCATTTTCGCGAACGTGATGAACGTGGGCGCCGGCTACACGATGCCTTCAGGCGAGCTGTCCTACGAGGCCACCGAGCCGCCGTCACTCATTGACACCATCGTGAACATGTTCCCCAGCAACTTTTTCCAGCCCATGGCCGACGCCACCATGCTGCAGGTCATCGTCATCGCTGTGGTGTTTGGTTTCGGCATGATCGCTGCCGGAAAGAAGGCCGAGCCGGTCATCAAGATCTGCAACGCCATGTCGGACGTGTGCATCGCCATCATGCGCGGCATCATTCTGGTGGCGCCCTTCGGCGTGTTCGGGCTCATCTGCCCGGTTATTGCCAACAACGGCATCGATGTGCTGCGGCCGCTTCTGTGGCTCATCGTGGTGGCCTACGTGGCCATGATCGTGCAGATCATCCTGGTGTACTCGGGCATCATCAAAATCTTCGCCCGCATGAACCCGCTGAAGTTCTTACGCGGCGAAATGCCGGTGATGGGCTTCGCCTTCGCCTCGGCATCATCTATGGGCACGCTACCCATTAATATGGAGTGCACCGAGAAGATGGGTGTGTCGAAGGAAGTCACCTCGTTCGTGCTGCCGCTCGGCGCCACCATCAACATGGACGGCACCGCCATCTACCAAGGCGTATGCGCTATCTTCATTGCGCAGGTGTTCGGCATCGACCTTTCTATCGGCCAGCAGCTGACCATCGTGATGACCGCCGTGCTGGCCTCCATCGGCACCGCCGGCGTGCCCGGAAGCGGCATGATCATGCTGGCCATGGTGCTGCAGTCGGTGGGCCTACCTGTGGAGGGCGTGGCACTGGTGGCCGGCGTGGACCGCATCCTGGACATGATGCGCACCACGGTGAACGTCACCGGCGACGCGGCCGTGGCCACCTGCGTCGACGCCATGCAGAAGCGCGCCGCCGCCCGCAAGGCTCGCAAAGCCGAGAAGGCCGCGGCATAGCCGGCACAGCTCCAAAGTCGTTTCGGCGGACTGGATCAAGGTCGCAATGCCGAGAAGGTGGCTGCGTAACCGGCATAGGGCCACCAAGCACAAACGAGGCCCTCGACCGTTCGGCGAGGGCCTCGTCCATGGGGAGGGGCTGATTAGGCGAGCATCTGGTTGACGCAGGAAAGGCCTGTGCTCATGCTGGAGACACCGCTGTTGCCGTCGGAGCATTCGCCCACGACATAGAGGCCCTCAATACCCGCACCGTCGGCCGTGAGGGCCTGGTAATCGGGACCGACGGCAACGCCGCCGATGGTCACATGGGCGGCCCAGGTACGCGGGGAGGCGTAGAAGGGAGCCTCGACGATAGCGTCTTTCTCGCTCATGTTCTCGCGGCCGAACACCGTGTCCGCCACGTCTCCACGTGCGATGGCGTTGTAATCGTCAACCGCCTTCGCAAGCACCGAGGGATCGGCGCCGATCATCTGGGCCAGCTCCTCAATGCTGTCCGCCCGGAAGAGCTTGCTCTCCTCGATGAGCTTGTCCGCACTGTAGCCCTGCTCGTTGTAGCCGTTCACAAGACCGGAGTTGAGCGCATCGCTGATGATGAACAGCTTCTCCTCGGGCTGCTTCATTACGGCGGCGGACAGGGCGAAGCGATCGAGCGACTCGTTGATGAAGCGCTCGCCGTTCACGTTGACGAAGAGCCCCAGACCGGCATTGCCGACGATAGTCTCCGTCGAATAATCGATGGAGTCAGCAATGGGAAACACCATCTGACGCCCCATGTTCTTCAGCTCGGCTCCCAGGCCCTCGGCAAGCACGTGACCATCGCCCGTGTGGCCGTAGCTGTTGGTCGTCGGAATAACCGTGGACTCATCCCAGGGCCACATCTCGTTGTACTTCTTCAGCAGATCGGGATTGCCGGAATAACCGCCAGTAGCCAGAATGACGCCGCGATCCGCCATGACACGGTAGGTGGTGCCGTCGGCGCACTGGCCAGAGGCTCCCACCACAGCCTTGCCGTCCACGATCAGCTCGGAAACGGGCGTCTCGAAGAGGAAGGTGATCGGGAGGTTCTGGGTCTCCACCGTGTTGTCGAACACGCTGAAGAAGCCCTCGCCGTTCTCCTTGTCCACCGCATGGGCCTTGCGCGGCCACGGGAACCCGACGATGCCGACCAGCGTGCCACTCACGGTGTAGCCCTGATCGAAGAGCCAGTTGTTCAGATCGTTCACCTTGTGGGCATAGGGGAGCCAGTACTCCTTCGCCGGGCCGCCATTGCGCGAGGCGTAGTCCAGGGCGTAGTACTCCATGGAGTCGTACACCTTCGTGTTGCCCGCGGCGAAATACGCATCGAAGTCGGCCTGCACGGCATCGACGAAGTCCTTGGGAACGCCATTGTCCAGACTCTTCTGGAGCGTCGCATGGAACATGTCGCGGTTGCCGTCCGTCATATCGGGCTTCATGTCGTCGACGCCTTCGAACACCTCGAGCCAGCCACCGCTGACCAGCGCGTTGCCGCCAGCATAGGCGGTTTTCTCGAACACCACCACATCCAAGCCCTGCTGGGCCGCGGCGACGGCGGCGGCCATGCCGGCACCGCCGGCGCCGCACACCACGAGATCTGCCTGGATCTCCTTGGTCTCATCCGACTTCTCCGGCGATGCGGCCTTCTTCAGCGCCGAAGCGTCTCCGTTCGCCTGGTTGACGCAATCAGCCACGCCCTCGATGATGGCCATGCTCGTCAGCGTGGCGCCCGTCACGGTGTCTACGTTCAAGCTCTGCAGCTCCACGATCTGCTGCGGCACCCGCTCGCGAGCCGGGGCACTGATGCGCTCGGTGTCTTCGAACTCCACGATCTCGACGCTCTCGATGGCATTTTCGGACATGCGCACCTCGACAGTCACCGGGCCCTTCTTGCCGGGCGCGGACGCCGTATACGTCCCCGGGGCAAACGCCGCGGTCGAGGCAAGTCCCTCTCCCGACGATTGCACCTCGGGAGCGCACCCCGCAGACACGAGAGCGGCCTGGGCGGCGGCAATGGCCGCGCAGGCGACAAACGTCCTCCGCGAAAGCGAGATGTTGCGCAGCGTGGGGAAAACCTCGGCAGTGACATTTTCCTTCATTCTTACCCTCCTCGTTCCATGTTTCCTTTTCCTTTACGCAGCGGTATAATTCCGCCGCGAAGAGAATCGGGGAAAAGGGGTGGCAGTTCATCGCCCCCGATGAGCTAAATGCCCGCGATTCACTCGTTCATTTTGTGTTAAATGGCAGGTGGGGACAGGTTATTTGATGGCGCGACGCGAAAAAGGCTCCGTGTGCGAACAGGACGATCCGAAGGGATCAACCTTGCCCGCTACGGTTCGGCTCGCCTTGTTGTCCGGCCTCATTTGGGGTTGGCTGCTCATAGCCATGGGGCAGACGGCAATCGCAGAAGCCGGATCGGACGCTTCGCCGGCAATGCTCTCCTTCTCGTGGCAGATAGCTTTTATCGCCCTGCTCGCCATCTCGCTCCCTCTCGCCAAAAAAGGCCGCCCCGCTCCCTCGCTGTTCGCCTCTCTCGCGTTCGGCCTTGCAACTGCGACGCTCTTGGTTGCCCAGCCCCTCGTTCCTTCCGGCGAGCTCCCCCAATACCTTGTTCTTCGCCAAGTGCTCATGGGCGCGACCTGCGCCTCACTCCTCTGCCTCTGGTCGCGCATGGCCCGACCCCTTTCGGCCCGGCGCGGATCCTTCCAAATGCTTTGCGCGGGAATAGTGGCCGTGCTTGCGCTCACCTTCTACATGGCGCTGACCGTCCCCACGCGCTTCGGGCTTCTCGTGCTGATGCTCGTCGCCGTCGCCCTTGACGTTCTCCTTGCTCCATTGCCTCCAGAAGAGGAGGCTCCGGCGTCGCCGGAAGATCGATCCGAATTCTCGGCGCTCGTGCCTCTAGCTATCTGCGCCTACAGCTTGCTCAGCTTCGCCTTCCGCACCGTGTTCACACCTTCGGCGGGTATTTCGATTGCCACTACATCGTTTGCGGGCGTCGTAGTCACGGGGGCTTTCGCGCTCTACTTCCAGAGAAGGCCCTTTGTGCTACGCACGGGCCTCTGGCTTGCCTCGGGCTTTGTGCTCCTTATTTGCTTGAGCGCTCTGCTTGTCATCCTTTTTCCCGAAAGCGGCTTACACCTCATCGCCTTTCTTCTCAACACGGCGGCGTTCCTCCTGGGAGGACTCATGTTCTTCCTGCCGGGCACGTTGGCGAGCGCTGTCGGAAAGCCTGCCTGTCTCGGCTTTCGCCTGGCGGCATTCCTGTTCTTCGCATCGCGCCTCGCAAGCGAGATTCTGGTTACGGTCTTTGCCCTCGACCCTCCCTCGGCTTTGGTGCTCGCCCTGATCTTTCTCGTGATCTCCCTGCTCGTGCTGATATTCGGGTTCTTCTACACTGGCCTCCCCCATCGACCGCCGGCCGCCAGCGCCTCGCCGCTTGAGGACAAATGCGCTCACCTCGCAAAGAAGCACGACCTCACCGAGCGCGAAGCGGCCGTTCTCGTCCCCTTGGCCAAGGGGCACACGGTGAAGTCCATCGCAGAACAATTCACCGTCTCCTTCCACACCGTACGCTCCCAAGTGCGCAGTATTTATCTGAAGCTGGGCGTCCATTCACGCGAGGAGCTCCTGGATATGCTCGAATCGCTGTCGTAAGCGCCAACCCCCAGCTTCGCAGCACGGAGGCTTTCATCGTCACCGCGGTCACGATGTCGCTATCCACACGGACGGAAGGACCTTCGTGACCAAAAAGCGCCCCGGGTCTTGGCTGCCCGGGGCGCTTGCTGTGAAAGAGGTATGCGGTTGAGTAGCGCGCCAGCTTCCGGTGTCGCTGACCGAGACCTCTGAACGCTGTCCATCCGCGACCCCAAGTCGCTCCATGAAAGCATGAAGGAGCGGCGCCTGAGCCGAAGGAGAACAGCGGAGCGGGGGTTCGGGCGATAATGCCGGAAACCGGTGCGCGGAGGGGCGAGGTCGCCCCTCCTTTTACTAGGCGATGGGATCCTCGCCGAGGTCGCCGTTGCTCAGAGTATCCAGATCCTGCAACGTTTCCTTAGGGTCGGCACCGGCCGTGAGGAAGCTGGGGTCGTCCAGGTTCAGGCCGTCCAAGTCCATGGGGCCTTCCACGCGACAGCAGTAGTTGCCCTCGGCGTCCAGGTCGATCAGCACGTGGCTGCGGTCGCGCAGCTCGCCGGAGATGACCTTCTCGGCGATGCGGTCGACCACCTCGCGCTGGATGAGGCGCTTCAGCGGACGGGCGCCGTACACCGGATCGTAGCCGTCGATGGCCAAGTGCTCCATGGCCGCCGGCGTCACGTCCAAGGTGATATGACGAGCCTGCAGGCGGTCGCGCACCTGCTCGAGCTGCAGATCCACGATAGGCTCGATAGCCGAGATGGACAGCTCGTTGAAGGTGATCACGTCGTCGATACGATTCAGGAACTCGGGGCGGAACGTCGTGGAAAGGGCATCCTGAATCTTGTTCGTGAACTCCTGCATGCGCTTGGCGGCCTGCTCGGGCGTCATGGACATCATCTTCTCGGCCATCTCGCCCATGGTCTCGCCACCGGTGGCCTGGGCCTCGTCGTAGGCGCGACCCTCGGCTGCATGCTCGCGGATGATCTGGCTTCCCACGTTGGAGGTCATGATGATGATGCAGTTCTTGAAGTTCACCACGCGGCCCTGGCCGTCGGTGAGCCGGCCGTCATCGAGCACCTGCAACAGGATGTTGAACACGTCGGGATGGGCCTTCTCCATCTCGTCGAGCAGCACCACGCAGTAGGGATTGCGGCGCACGGCTTCGGTGAGCTGGCCGCCCTCGTCGTAGCCCACGTATCCCGGAGGCGCTCCGATCAGGCGCTGCACGGAGAACTTCTCCATGTACTCGGACATGTCGATGCGTACCATGGCCTTCTCGGAATCGAACAGGTACTCGGCCAGCGTCTTGGCCAGCTCGGTCTTGCCCACGCCGGTGGGGCCGAGGAACAGGAAAGAGCCAATGGGACGGTTCGGGTCGGAAAGTCCCGCACGGTTGCGGCGGATGGCACCGGCCACGACACCCACGGCCTCGTCCTGGCCGATGACGCGGCCCTTCAGAACCTCTTCCAAATCGACGAGCTTTTCCATCTCGCCCTGCATCATCTTGGCCACGGGGATGCCCGTCCAGGCAGCCACGACCGACGCGATCTCCTCTTCGGAAACCTCTTCCTTCAGGATAGCGCCGTCCTGCTGCTTCATCTTCACGGCTTCCTCGGCCACGTGCAGCTGCTGCTGCAGCTGGGGAATGCGCGAGTAGCGGATCTCGGAAGCGAGCTGCAGGTTGCCCTCGCGGGTGGCGCGCTCCTCATCAAGCTGAGCGCTTTCCAACTCGGCCTTGAGGTTCTGCACGTCGACGATGGCGTCCTTCTCGTTCTGCCACTCAGCCTTCTGGGAATCGAGGGATTCCTGGGCGGCCGCGATGTCGTGGCGCAGCTTCTCCAGGCGTTCCTGGGAGGCCATGTCGGTCTCCTTCATGAGAGCCTGTTCCTCGATCTGCATCTGGATGAGCTTGCGCTCGGCGGCATCCACTTCCTCGGGCATGGAGTCGATCTCGATGCGCAGACGGCTGGCCGCCTCGTCCATAAGATCGATGGCCTTATCGGGGAGGAAGCGGTCGGTGATGTAGCGGTCGGAAAGCTCCGCTGCGGACACGATGGCGCCGTCGGTGATGCGCACGCCGTGATGGATCTCGTACTTCTCCTTCAGGCCGCGCAGAATGGCGATGGTGTCCTCCACCGTCGGCTCGCTCACGAGCACCGTTTGGAAGCGGCGCTCCAAGGCGGCGTCCTTCTCGATGTACTTGCGGTACTCATCGAGCGTGGTGGCACCGATGGCGCGCAGCTCGCCGCGAGCCAGAGCCGGCTTCAGCATATTGCCCGCGTCCAGGGAAGAGTCGCCGCCAGCGCCGGCACCCACGATGGTGTGCAGCTCGTCGATGAACAGGATGATGTTGCCGTCGGCTTCCTTCACCTCGCGCAGCACGTTCTTCAAGCGGTCCTCGAACTCGCCGCGGTACTTCGCGCCGGCCATCATGGCGCCCAGATCGAGCGAGACGATCTCGCGGTCTTTCAGCGACGAGGGAACGTCGCCGGCCACGATGCGCTGGGCCAGCCCCTCCACGATGGCCGTCTTGCCGGTGCCGGGCTCGCCGATGAGCACCGGGTTGTTCTTGGTGCGGCGGGACAGCACCTGGATGGTGCGGCGAATTTCCTCGTTACGGCCGATGACCGGATCGAGCTTGCCCTCGCGGGCCTGCTGAGTGAGGTTCTGGCCGAACTGCTCCAGCGCTTCGAACTGGGTCTTGTCGGTCTGCGAGGTCACGCGGGTGTCGCCGCGCAGGCTCTCGTAGGCCGCCTCGATGTTCTTGCGGGTGACGCCCGCCGTCGTGAGGATGCGACCCGCGGCACCCTTGTCCTCGGACAGGGCAATGAGCAGGTGCTCGCTCGTCGCGTAGCTGTCACCGAGCTTCTCGGCGATCTTCACCGAGTTATCAATGACCTTGATAAGGTCCTGACCGGGAATGGCCATAGGAGTGGCGCCAGTCTGCTTGGGCATCTTGGCGATTTCGTCGGACACGTTCTGGGACAGCCAGACCGGGTCGGCGCCGATGCGCTTCACGATGGCGGCGAGGTTGTTCTCGTCGGAATCGAGCAGCGCCTTCAACAAGTGAATGGGCTCGATAACGGCGGCATCGGCCTCACCAGCAACGCCCATCGCGTTCTGGAAAGCCTCTTGCGCCGTCACCGCCAATTTATCTAGTCTCATATACGTTCTCCTTTATGGTAAACGCCTCGTCGGCGTTACGCGGACGATGGCGCCGACGGGGGTGCGGGTTTCCAATTCGCGAACGCGATCGGCGAGGCGGCGCACCCGCGCGTGCAGGTCTTCCACTTCTTCCTCGCGCTCATCCAGCCGGCTCTGCAGATCAAGGATGCGCGTGACACCGGCGAGGTTGATGCCCTCGCTCGTCAGCTCGTTGATCAGGTTGAGCCGATCGATATCGGCCTGGGAGTACATGCGCGTGTTGCCACTGGTGCGTCGCGGCGTGACCAGACCCTTCTGCTCGTAGGAGCGCAGGGTCTGCGGGTGCACGCCCGCCAGTTCCGCGGCAATGCTGATCATGTACAGCGGCCGGTTCTTGTCATCTAGGCCCATGGGCGCTTCTCCTCTCCCGTCGCGGCGAGGAAGTCCTCCATGGCCTTTTTCTGCTCGTCGTTCATGTCCGTGGGCACTTCAACGTGAATCTGAATCTTCAAGTTGCCGAACTGCCCCTTGTTCTTCAGATCGGGCGCTCCTTTGCCTTTAATGGTGAGCACCTTGCCGTCTTGCGTGCCAGCGGGCACCTTCACCTTGATCTTTTTGCCGTCGGGCGTGGGCACCACGATGGAAGCACCGAGCGCTGCCTCCGCCACATTGATCGGCAAATCAACCGTCACGTCGGCCTTATCGCGACCGAAGTAGGGATGCGCGTCAATCTTAGTGGTGATGAGCAAGTCGCCCGCCGCACCACCGTTTTCGCCAGGAGCTCCCTGGCCCTTCAGGCGCACGCGGCCGCCATCGACAGCACCGGCGGGCACCTTCACCGTGTGGGTGTCGGACTCGCTCTTGCCGGGAATGCGCACGGTGATGCGCTTCTCCGTGCCGTTGAACGCTTCGTCGAACGTCACGTTCAACGTCACGTTCATATCCTGGCCGCGACGGGGCTGAGGCTGGCCGCCAAAACCGCCGCCGAAGTCCCAGTTGCCCCCAAACGCACCTTCACCGTGGCGAATGCTCTCCAGAATGTCGGCCCAACTGCCGCCGAAGCCGCCGGCCCCACCGCCACCGAAGATGTCCTCGACGTTGAAACCTTGGCCACCGCCCCATCCCTGGGGGATCTGGTTCTCGTTCGCCGTGCCGTACTGGTCGTAAAGCGCGCGCTTCTTCTCGTCGCTTAAGACTTCGTAGGCCTCGTTCAGCTCTTTGAACTTGGCCTCGTCGCCGCCGGCATCGGGATGATGCTTGCGAGCGAGCTTGCGAAACGCCTTCTTTATCTCATCGGCCGTGGCGGTGCGCGGAACGCCTAGCGTTTTGTAATAATCGGGCGTAGACGCCATTCGTTCCACCTCCATTACCTTAGTTAGTTACTTAGAATTGCTCTTTCAAGCACGAGGGCGGCCAAGCTGCGGCCGCCCTCGTTCGTCTTACTCTTCTTCGGGCTTTTCCCTCTTGGGGCCGCCCGTGGTGATCGTCACCATGGCAGGCCTGATGACCTTGGTACCCATTTTGTATCCGGGTTGGTAAACCTGCGCGACCGTTTCATCGGGAACGCTCGGATCGTCCACCGTACCCACGGCCTGGCACTCAAGGGCGTCGAATGCCTCACCGGCGGGGCTGATCACGACCAGGCCTCCCTTGGCCAGCGTATCGGACAGCTTGGTCTGCACGGCCTTTACGCCGCCGAGCAAGCCGGTCTCGCCGTTGGTCTCGGCGTAGTCCACCGTACGGGCGAAGTCGTCGAGCACCGGGATAAGGCTCTCCATGAGCTTCTCCGTGGCGCGGACCTTCTCGGCCTCGCGCTGCTCGGTCATGCGCCGGCGGTAGGTATCCCACTCGGCGTGCAGGCGCACGTACTTGTCCTGCCAATCAGCGGCCTCGGCCTTGGCGGCGGCCAGCTCCTCGGATTCCTCGATCGCGCTCGCCACCGCTTCAGCGGCGGCCTGCTCGAGCTCGGCATCCAGCTCGCCGGCCTCGTTGGCCTCGATCACCTCGGCGTCGGCAACCACCTCGGCCGCGCGGGCGTCGTCGGCGGAGGCGGTGGCCGCCACATCGGCGGCCACGTCCTGTTGGGTAGAAGAGGTGACCTGGTCCTTCTCGGGCTCAGTCATCGTTCTTACTTCCCTTCGTTCTCGTCATCGACGACCTCGTAGTCGGCCTCGATGGTGTCATCGGCCGGAGCCGTCTCGGCAGCGGCTGCCTGGGCGCCGGCGGCTGCACCCTCGGCGGAGTACACGACCTCGGCGAGCTTGTAGCCGGCCTGCTGGATCTTCTCGGTAGCCGCCTTGATGGCGTCGATGTCGGTGCCCTCAAGGGCGCTCTTGGTTTCGGCGATGGCCTCCTCGGCCTGGGTCTTGGCGTCGGCCGGAACCTTGTCGCCCAGCTCGTCCAGCGTCTGCTGGGTGGCGTTCACCAGAGCGTCGGCGTTGTTGCGCACCTCGGCCTCTTCCTTGCGAGCGGCGTCCTCTTCGGCGTGCTGCTCGGCGTCCTTCACCATGCGGTCCACTTCGTCGTCGGACAGAGCCGTGGAGCCGGAGATGGTGATCTGCTGCTGCTTGCCGGTGCCGAGATCCTTAGCGGACACGTTCACGATGCCGTTGGCGTCGATGTCGAAGGTAACCTCGATCTGCGGCACGCCACGACGGGCAGCCGGAATGCCGGTCAGCTGGAAGCGGCCCAGCGTCTTGTTGCCCGCGGCCATCTCGCGCTCGCCCTGCAGGACGTGCACCTCGACGGAGGTCTGGTTGTCGGCCGCCGTGGAGTAGATCTCAGTCTTGCGGGTCGGGATGGTGGTGTTGCGCTCGATCATCTTGGTCATCACGCCGCCCATGGTCTCAACGCCGAGGGACAGCGGGGTGACGTCGAGCAGCAGGATGCCCTGCACGTCGCCGGCGAGCACGCCGCCCTGAACAGCGGCGCCCATGGCCACGACCTCGTCCGGGTTCACGGACATGTTCGGGGCCTTGCCGGTCAGCTGCTTCACGAGCTCCTGCACGGCCGGCATACGGGTGGAGCCGCCGACGAGAATGACCTCGTCAACTTCGCCCATCTTCAGGCCAGCGTCCTTCAGCGCCTGCTCCACCGGCTTCTTGCAGCGGTCGAGCAGATCCTTGGTGATGCGCTCGAACTCGGCGCGGGTCAGCGTGTAGTCAAGATGCTTCGGGCCGGAGGCGTCGGCGGTGATGAAGGGCAGGTTGATGTTGGTCTGCGTGGTGGAGGACAGCTCCATCTTCGCCTTCTCGGCCGCTTCCTTCAGACGCTGCAGGGCCATGGGGTCCTTACGCAAATCGATGCCGTTCTCGGCCTGGAACTTGTCGGCCATCCAGTCGATAATGCGCTGGTCCCAGTCGTCGCCGCCCAGGTGGTTGTCGCCAGCGGTGGAGGCTACCTCGAACACGCCATCGCCGAGCTCCAGCACGGACACGTCGAAGGTGCCGCCGCCCAGGTCGAAGACGAGGATCTTCTCGTCATGGTCGACCTTGTCGAGGCCGTAAGCGAGCGCTGCAGCCGTCGGCTCGTTGATGATGCGCAGCACCTCGAGGCCGGCGATCTTGCCAGCGTCCTTGGTGGCCTGACGCTGAGCGTCGTTGAAGTAAGCCGGCACGGTGATGACGGCCTGGGTGATGGGCTGGCCCACCTGCTTCTCCGCATCGGTCTTCAGCTTCTGAAGCACCATGGCGGAAATCTCCTCGGGGGTGTAGTCCTTGCCGTCGATATCGATGACCGCGCGGCCGTCCTTGCCCTTCTGGACCTTGTAGCTGACGGTCTTCTGCTCTTCGGGAGTCTCGTCGTAGGAGCGGCCGATGAAGCGCTTCACGGAAGAGACGGTGTTCTCAGGATTGGTGACCGCCTGGTTCTTCGCGGCCTTGCCGACGACGCGCTCGCCGTCCTTGCGGAAGCCCTCCACAGACGGGGTGGTGCGATCGCCCTCGGCGTTCACCAGGATTTCGGGCTCGGAGCCCTCCATGACGGCCATGGCGGAGTTCGTCGTGCCCAAGTCGATGCCAAGAATCTTAGCCATTGTGTACTGCCTCGCTTTCACAGTTTCACGTATAGATGAATGATGTTGAGATGCACTATAAAACCTTAGTCTAGTGCTGTCAAGTTTTCTCAACAACATTCAGTGAGACAAGCTCACTTCCCAGCACAATACGCGCCGAAATATGGCGCAGGCACGACACGGAGCTTCTGTTGCCAAACTAAAATAATGCTGTTATCAGGGGGAATTCAAAGAAATTGAGCGCGTGCCTCTTCACTTTCCTAAGCGCCTCTCGTGAAGCGATATATGAATGATTTATGTCTATGAGTCGATCGCTCATTGCAAAACGAGCCCGGCATTCCCTTCTTCTCGCCGTCGAACAGAGAGCTGCTGTTTATATATAATGTAATGCGACGGTACTGCCAGGGTAAGAGAGGCCATTATGCTCCCATCCGAATCTTTGCTTCCTATCGCGCGCCGGGCCACTTGGCGTGACACGGAATGCCTCGAGCTGGTCTGCGGCATCGCCAACGCCGGTGGAGGTCGCCTCATTCTGGATGCCGACGTAGACAGCCGCGGCGCCGTGAAGCGACGCACAAGCCGCCTCATGAAAACCATTCCCGGGCTTATCGCGCAATCGCTCAACCTCACCTGCGCGGTGGAATTGGTGCTCGATAGCGGTCGTTTCTGTTTGGAGGTGGTTATTCCGCCGGCCAATGACCCTATCAGCTTCCGCGGTATTTTCTTCTTCTACAAAGATGGCGAGAACCACATCCTTGACGATGAGGCACTCGATCGGCTCATGCAACGCGATATGGAGGCCGACGTCAAGTGGGAGCAGCGTCCCGTGGTGCAGGCCAGCTTGGACGACTTGAACATGGGCCTCGTCACGCGCTTCACCGGCGCGGCCCGCGATACCGACCTCACGGTCGACCTTGACGAGGCCTCGGCCATCGAGCAGACGCTGCGCCATGCGGGCCTCATGACCGGCGTCGGCACCCCCACCAATGCCGGCATCCTTTTGCTGCATAACCGGCCACACCAGTACATCCCCGGCGCCACGGTGCGCATCGGGTTTTTTGGAAGTCACGGCGGCACGCCCATCTACGAGGACGAGGTCTTCGGTTCCCTCATCGAGCAAGTGCACTCAACCGTCGAGCTGCTCTTTGAGAAGTACCTGCCGGAAGAGGAGCCGGCCCCGCACGGCACCTACCGTCTCGGCACCGCCGGTGGCCATGGTCGACCGCCTCGGGATGCCGTCCACGAGGCCGTGCTCAACGCGCTCGCCCATAAGAACTACGACAGCGGCGCCCCCGTGCAGGTGAGCGTGTTCACCGACCGCCTCTGCATCGACAACGTGGGCCGACCGCCCCGCACCTGGACCGTGGGCGCGCTCCTCGGACGCCACACATCGCGGCCCAACAACCCCAATCTCGTGGCGGCCCTGCGCTCGCTCGGCATCATCGACGGCTGGGGCAACGGGGTCTCGCGCATCCGCATGAGCTGCATGGAAGCCGGCACGCCCGAGCCCATCTTCGAACTACGCGACGACGAGACTATGGTGTGCTTCCCCATGGATTCAGACAGCCTTTTGACCGCCTCGATAACGCACGCGAACGCCATCAACGCCGCACCGATGGCCCGAGCTGACCTGCCCGAAGTGCAGCAAACGGCGCGAGCCCGGGCGACCCAGCAGGACACGAGCCTCACGCTGAATGACGAGAAAGTGCTCGCCATGCTCGATATCGACGGACGCCTTACCGCACCGCGCATTGCCAAGAACCTCAACATCAGCGAGAGCACGGTACGACGCAGCTTCCGTCGTCTGCGCGACTTGGGCTCATCGATCGCGTCGGCTCGGACAAGTCGGGGTTCTGGCAGGTTCAGTAGCCCGTCGCACCCTTCTTCGAACTTGCTCAACCAGATCTGAAAACAAGACTGCCCGCACGTCCTGATCCGTGCGGGCAGTCCATGGAGTTGGCCGCCGGTCGCGCGTCCTGATCCGTGCGACTCGTCGGCCTCTGCGGCCGCTTGCGCCCTTAGGCCTTATGGGCGACTCGGGCCGCGCGAGTATCTTCGGTTCCCGTCGTAACCGTGCTGGTAAGCGAGTTGTTGAAGTCGTCAATCCTGCGGGCGTAACCGAGGCGGTTCGCCACTACCACGGCAGCGTAGCCCACCGTGAGCAGAACGCCAATGAGCATCACCCAGTGCACCCAGCAGTGAGGCTCGTCGAAGGCGCCCAGAGCCGTGGCGTCGTCCTCGATGACCTCGCCGCCGACACGCGTCACCGTGGGCTCCTCGTTATCGAAGGAGACGCTTGCGGCCATGGGGACGTCCTCGTCGAGAATGATGCCCGCCACAGCCCCGAACTGCTCGGCCACGGCAGCAGCGCGCTGGCTTCCGACCATCGTCGTCACCACGCCGGCAATGGCATCAGCCGGAGTCGTGGCCCCCGCCGGCATGCCCGCGCCCAGGCTCGAACGCGGCGGCAGAAGCGGGTTGCGCGGCGGCACCACCGTAGAGCCGGCCGGGCCGATGGTGAAGGTACCGGGAACAACCTGCACGTCATAATTGGTGTTGCGCAGGTAGTTGGCCGTCAGTACCTCCGGATAGAAGCCAACCTCCTCGGTATCGTTGGTACGCACGAAGGAGATGGCGCCCAAGTCGCTCGGCTGCACGAGATGACCTTCCACAATGGTGCCCGTGAACTCAGGATCCGCGGTGGAAGCGATCTTGTAGGAGTCCTCCACGGCGATGGTCACCGGACGCGGCAGGATCTTCATATCGATGGAGCCGGACAGTATGCCATGGTCGGCGCATTCCACCGTGTAGTTGATGGTACGGTTGCCGGCGTTGGTGTAGGCGGTCGGCCCGTCGAAGCTGATCGTTGCCTTATCGGCTTCCTCAGCCGCCACCTCGTAGCTGATAGAATGCTCGACGCCGTCGTAGACACCCACATAGCCTTCCACCTTCACGGGGCAGGCGGAGCTGACCACGCGGATGGTGCCCAGGTTCGGCACAACCGTGTAGTTGCCCGGCTTGGCCGTGTATCCGTTGCCGTCGGCGGCCCAGGTCAGTTCGAAGCCGTTTTCCACCTCTTCATCGACCTGAGAGGCCGCACCCGTGGCGCGGTAGCCCACGGTCTCGCCGTTCTGCAGGCCCGTCACCGCAATACCGGCGCTCGTGGCGGTGTTGCCGTCGAAGGGATAGATGAGCGAGCTCGTCGTCACCGTCAGCGTCGCCGGATCGACGACCACCGACACACCGTTGATGCGAGACAGCTCCTCGCCCTTGGCGTCGCGAATGACCACGGTGAGGTTGCGGGCGGTGTCGGCCACGTCCTTGGCGAAACGCTGGGGGTTCGCGATGGGGCTGTTGTCGGCCGCATACAGCGTCAGCGTCTCGCCGTCCTTCATCTTCAGCGCGCTCGGCATGGCGATGCCGCGCTCGCGCCCGTTGTAGGTGCCCTGGAAGGAGAAGGAGGCGGCATCCAGCCCACGCACATCCAGCTTCCACTGGGCGTAGTACGTCGTGGTGCCGGCAGGGAAGGTGGCGGGGAAGGCCGTCACGGTGTCACCCGTGCCGTCGGCCTTGGTGTTCCAACCGGCGAACACGTAGCCTTCGCGAGCGTAGCCCGTGCCCGCGGGGAAGGCGACGTCGATCGTGCCGTCGGTCACGTCCTCGATGCCCGCCTGGGAACCGGTAACGTCGCTGGCGTTGCGGTTGAAGGTGATCATGGCCTTGTCGGCCGTCCACTTGGCGTAGTAGGTGGTGTTGCCGGCCGGGAAGGTCTCCGGCAGCGCCGTTAGCGCGTCACCTTCGAAGGCCTTATTGTTGTACCAGCCCGCGAACGTGTAGCCCTCGCGAACGGGCGTCGGCAACGCGGCGCTCACAGCCTCACCGGTTGCACCGGTCAGGGTCTCGACGGCCGAGCCGCCGTTGGACTCAAAGGCGATGGAGGCCGGCAGCGCCTTGTACTGGGCCACCAGGGTAAGTGCGGACTCAACGGAGCGCTCGAAATAGATGTCGACGAGGTTGCCGCCCACGGTCCACTTCTCGAACTCGTAGCCAGCGTGGGGCTCCACCTTGGGACGCGCCGGGAAGTCGGAACCCTTCAACAGGTGGTACTCGACGGCCTCGGGGGTCGCGAGGGCCACGTCGTCGGCGCCTTCGAGCGACAGCTCGCCATGGGCGCCCGCCTCGAAACGAATGCCCAGGCGCTTCTGCAGGTACACCTTGTAAGTGAGCGGTGTGCCCACCTCGTAGATGACCTGCATAGTGGTGCGTTCCGTATCGAGCATGTAGCGCTGCGCCTCGAAGCCTTCGATGGACTCGACACCCAGCGTAGCATTGGCATGCCCGGGCTCCAGGAAGGAGAAGTTGTAGTCCCCTGCCGTGGTCTTCCCGATAGCGATCTCAGGAATGTCGTAGGCCTGATGCGCCTGCACGTTCTGCATAACGGAAGCATAGGAACGCACCGGCCTCGTCGAGTAGGCGCCGTCATCGCCCATGAGATAGTATTCGACGAAATAGGGAACCGCATCAACGGAGGCGCTGTGGTTGTAGTCGAAGCGTGCTTCGAAAACGGTGTCGGCACACTTTCCATCGACCCAGTTGAGGTACTTGGCAGCCACTTCGGGAATCAGTTCCGGATCGCTTGAAACCGGCTGCCACGACTCAACCTGGCCGTCTTCTCCGTACGTCACCTTGAACCAGCCGGCGAAGACGTAGTACTCCGGGAACCGTGACTGAGCCACGGCGCCTTTGAGCCCCTCGGCATGGGAGCCCACCAAGTTGCGGTCGATGATCTCGTAACCTTCGGCGGCAAGGGAGCCCTGCTGGGAAAGTACGCCCACGCCAGAAGTACGGTAAGTCACCGTGTAGTACTGATCGGGATCTTCCACATACTGGGCGTACAGGGTCATGGTGCCGCCGGCGAAACGGTCGGGCAGCGCGGTGAGCAGCGGGCCGGAGCCATCAGCGTCGGTGCACCATCCCACGAACTTGTAGCCAGCGCGCACCGGCGTGGAAGCCGCCGCATGGTCGACCAACGCGCCGGTTTCACCCTCAAGGGTGATCGTCTGGGCGCCGCCGCCGAAAGAACCGCCGACGGCGTCCAGCACGATAGAGGAGGGAGAGGCTTTCCACGATGCCGTGTATGCAATGCTATCGGCACCCATCACCAGGCCAACGCCAGCCGCGAAGAGGCTTCCCGTGCTCTGATTGGTCCACCCGAGGAACTCGTAGCCAAAGCGGCTCGGCGCCTCGGGGAGCCAGTACGTGCCGCCCTCATCGGCCTGGAACGTCTTGGTAGGAGCGCCGTCGCCAAAGACCCCTCCATTGGCGTCGAACGTCGCTTCGGATGCCTCCTGGGAGAGGTAGCGCGCGTAGAACGTGGCCGACTCGTGCCCGTCGTAGGAGGCACCGGCACGCTGACGATAGCGGCCGTCCTCATACCAGCCGTCGAAGTAGTAGGTCACGCCGTTTTCGCTCATATGCTGCTTGGCCTGATAGGTGGCACCGTCCACGGTAATGAGCGTCTGATCGTCGGCCTCGAAGTTATAGCCGGGAAGCGCGATAGCAGGATCGCCCGTGCGATGCAGCACTCCGTGGGTGAGCAGGCCCGTAGGCGTGGCCACCTTGTACGTAACCGTGAACAGGTCGGCGGTCTGGATATGCATCTGCACATAGACGCGCACGGCAGAGGCAGGCTGCAGCGGATTGCCGTCGTAATCGCTGCACGAGGCCTTGCCGTCGATGCGAACGACCTCGTAGGAGTATCCCGTGATGTCGCTGTACTTTATCTTGGAGCGATTCTCGTCGAGGCTACCGTTGTAGTAGGCAGCTAGGCCGAGGCCCACTTCCCGCGCCGAGGGACCGGAGACGACAAGCTCGTTCAGATTCACAACCTTGTTGCGGATCTCGTTGCCGTTGGCATCCTTGCTGAGAGGCAGCACCGTGCCATTGAGCAGGGCGCTGTGTCCGTCATAGCCCGAGGGCAGTTGCACGGCGCCCGACCCGAGGAACGTAGCGCCGCTCATGTCGCTGCCAGCCGCCACCGCGGCACCGCCGTTCAAACCATTCTCGGAGGGCGGCAGGAAGTAGAAGTAGGCAAGCTGGGGGCCTTCGGCGTCTTCGGTCAGAGCCGGACGCACCGTGACGTTGATCGTAACCTCGCCGCAGCGCACCACCGCGTCTCCCGGAGCGACCGCTGTCACCTTGCCCGTGGTGGCAACCTCGGCCACAGCCGGGTTTTCGGAAGCCCACGTGCCGCCAGAAGCGGCAAAACGGTGCAGATCGCGAACCTCGCCCACATACAGGGTGAGCTGATGCTCGTTGTCCGAGTCATCGACGGGCTTGTTAGCGGCGGGCTCGGACGGCGCAGGCTGCTCCGGAGCGTCCACGTCAGCGTCAGTGCCTGTACCGGTATCGCCGTTATCGGTGCCAGGCAATTCACCTTCTTTGCCGGAACCGTTGCCGTTTTCAGCGTTGTCGCCATCGCCTTCATCGATGTTCTCATCACCCGTAATTACGGGCTGCTCAGGATTGGTCGGATCGGCAGGCTCGCTCGGCTCATCGCCCTCCTTTTCGGACGTCGGCATGGCGAACGCAAAGGGAGCATTGAGCAACTCGGTGGAGAACGTGAGAGCGTTGGGATTGATATCGCCCTGAGTCGTAAGGGGCTTTTCCAGCGTTATTTCAGTGACCGTTTTGGGGCCATCAATGCGGTACGCCTTCATTTCGCCCGCAAACGTGCCGCGCCACGTCACGGTAACGCGGTAATCTATGCCAGAAAGCGTGAGCGGGTCGCCCGACTCGTCAACAAGGCCGAGGCGATAGATGCGGTACAGCCCGTACCCCTCTTCCAGGGCCTTCTCCATGGCGGTCTTGCCTTCGTCGTTTTCCGCCACATCAACCGTCAGCCGCGCTCCTTCGGGAAGCGCGCCCGCAGCGGTCAGCTTCACCGTCACATCATCGGTATCGACGGTCAGGGCAGTCGCATCGTTTTGCAGGCCATCGGACGTCGAGGAATCGAGGGAGCCGTCGTCCTTCTGGCCGGGCGTCTCGCTGGCGCCATCATTCGTCGGCGTCGAAACGCTCTCGGACGTCTTCTCCGGATCATTTTCAGGCGGCGTTGGCTCCGTCGTCTTCTCGCCCACTTCGCCATCGAAGCCTTCGACGGCCAGCGCAGCATCGGCAAACACCGAGACGTTCAGGAACGAGAGCGCCATAAGCAGAGAGAGCGCGACCGCCACGATCTTTCCCTCGAGGCAGTTACGCGCGTCGGCGAGTCGCTGTATTGTGTTCATTTCCACCAACTTCTCCTTAACCCTGGCGGCTTTTTCGCCGCCTTGCATCCTCACATTTCGGGCTGTGAGTGCGATACCGAAAACACCGGCGATACGCGTAATGCAGAGTGATTTCAATATCGATGAGAATTCTACGCAGCTTTAAAGAGAGAAGCCGCTTTTTGCGGCAAGTTGATAGGATATTGATAGGGTAATGACATTGCATTTGATACGAATTTGTCATTCTTCTGTTCTGAAATGGAAATGACAGGCAAGAAAAAGCGGCCGAAGCCGCCATAAAGAAAGTCGTTCAGAGAAATTTGCTAAACGGCGCCGCGAACCAGAGAGGCCAATTCATTGCGATCATGGAACTCCCTGGGGCGATCGGGGCGTGAAACCTCCACGACATCGCCCTCCCAGGTGGCTCCCGCGTCACCGAACTTCGAGGAATGCACGATGCGCTGGAAGCGCACCCGTGAGTTGGCAGGCAGCTCGGCTAATTCGAACCCATAGGTAAGGTTCGAGAGAATCGCCTGCAACGCGTCGACCACCTCATCATCGGGGCTCAGACGCACCACTCCCATCTCGCTGTTGTAGAGCAGCCCCGGCGCAACGAAGATTGTGCGGATCCGTTCCTGACGCTTCTTTTCGGCCCAGTGAATGGCAACGCAGGCAGCGGCAATAACGACCCACCAGACAACCGTCACCACAATATCGAGGGGGTTGTCCACGAGATCGAACTGCAGCGCATGCCAAATCCAGAGGAAGGCAACGGAAGCCAGCAGAAGCACAGCGGCTATGATCCAGTTGCTCTTTCGCATACGACGTGACTCCTGAATGTTGCTTCTCGCGGGGTAACTCATTTTCATTTTGCCAATTTTACCCCTTTAAGGTACGACAGGCTACCTCATTTTGCGTGTTCATTTACTCAATTCGCAAGAAAGCCCGCTGCAGCAGCAACGGGCTTTCAATGGATTTCGATAAAAGAGACTCTGGAAGACTCCGCGCTCAATCGCACTTACCGGAAATTGAGAGCTAGTCCTCGACGATCTCCGGAATAGCACCCATGGGGCACTCCTCGACGCAGTCGCCACAAGCGATGCAAGCTTCCTCGTTCACGGCGTCGGCAACGCCATTGACGACCTCGAGCACTTCCTGGGGGCACGCGTCAACGCAGATGCCGCAGCCGATGCACTCGTCAGCTTCAATTACGGGATGAGACATGGGAAGCTCCTTCGTTCTCGGGTGATAATCCTCGTCTATGAAGCAGGGGCTTTCCGCCCCCCGTTACTTCACTGCGCAAGATACCATGAAAGAGCCGAAGCGCAAGTAGAAATAGAAAACTTTTCAGGGGGCGGCTAAGGAGTGCGTAACGAACTAGCAGATGCGGGGGAGCTGTTCGCCGACGAGCATGTCCAAGATGCGGGTGCTACCGAAAGCGGTGCGCAGGAACACCTTGGGGCCGCGGGCCGGGTCGGCCTCGGTCACGCGCCCGATAATGGCGGCATCGGCGCCATAGGGGCTCTTCCGCATGGCGGCCAGCGCCGCCTCGGCCTCGTCAGCGGCCACCACGCAGACCATCTTGCCCTCGTTGGCCACCTGCATTACATCGTAGCCGAGCATCTCGCAAGCGCCCAGCACGGCGTCCTTCACGGGAATGGCGTCCTCGTCCACCGTGATGTCGGTGCCAGACTGCTCGGCCAGCTCGTTCAGCGTCGAAGCAATGCCGCCGCGCGTGGGATCGCGGAAGCAACGAGTGTTCGGCGCCGCAGCCAACACGTCAGCGATGAGGTGGTTCAACGGCGCCGCGTCGCTTTCGATATTCGCCGAGAAGTTCAGCCCCTCGCGGCAACTCATGATGGTAATGCCGTGGTCGCCCAGGGTGCCGCTCACCAGCACCACGTCGCCGGGGCGGATTTGCGCGCCACCGAGATTCACGCCCTCGGCAAGGGCGCCCACGCCGCTCGTGTTGATGTAGATGCCGTCGCCATGGCCCCGGTTCACCACCTTGGTGTCGCCGGTGACGAACCGCACGCCGGCCTCGCGCGCCGCCTCGGCCATGGAAGCGCAGATGCGGCGCAGGTCATCCATGGGAAAGCCCTCTTCCAAAATGAAGGCGCAGGAGAGGTAGAGAGGACGGGCGCCGGAGGTGGCCACGTCGTTCACGGTGCCGCACACAGCCAAACGGCCGATGTCGCCGCCGGGGAAGAAATGCGGTGTCACCACGAAGCTGTCCGTGGAATAAGCCAGTCGCTCGCCGGGCGCGAGGGCCGGCAGCACCGCCGCGTCATCGCCGCGCAGAAGCTCATCGGTGCCGTAGGCCTCGAAGAACACCTCGTCGATGATGCGCTTCATCATGGAACCGCCGGAACCATGCCCCAGCATTACCTTCTCGTCTGCCATTACATAAACCTTCCCGTGGTGGTGAGCACCAGCTTGCCGTTCTTCACACCCTTGGTGCCCAAAATGAGGTTCGCCACGCTTTGCACGAGGCCCGTTTCACCGCGCATGACGATGACTTCCAGGCACATGTGCTCGTCCACATGTACGTGCATCGTGGAGATAATCGTGTCGAAGTAGTCGTGCTGAATGGTGTGCAGCTTCTCCTGCAGATCGTTGGAGTGGTGGTCGTAAATAATGGTGAGCGTGCCCATGACAAGGCCCCCAGGCGTTGCGCACTCTTCTTCCACGAGGGCGTCGCGCACCAAATCACGCACCACTTCGCTGCGGTTCTTCGCCAGGCCGCGGCGAGCCACCAGCTGGTCGAACTCCATGAGCAGCCCCTCGGGCATGGCCACGGAGAAGCGAACGAGGTCGTTGCTCATCGGTCGCGCCGCCTAGACGCGGGCGACGGTGAAGCCGGCGGCATCCTTCGCGTCGTCTTCCATGGCCTCTTTGGCCTCGTCCAGGGCGGCGCGCACCTCGTCGAGCAGGTGCATCACATCATGCAGCTTCTCCCCCACCGTGGCGAACCCGGCGTCGGAGGCCAGATGCCCCAGATCGTGCGCATGGCGGCGCTCGAGCTTAATGTGGTCGTCGATCTGGTCGATCATCATTTCCAGCTGGCCGGTGTTGACTCCATTGGTGCACATGGGCGCCTCCTTGGAATTTGCTACTATATACAGGAATGTTTTATCGCGAGCGCGGGCGCAGCGCAAGAGGGAGTGTGATTTCTTCCGTGAAGAGTAACATTTTTGAGGTAACGGGCGAATCGGTACTCATGCTGTACGGCAGCCACCTGACCGGCGCGCCAACCTCCACGCTGCTCGTGCTGAGCGAGACCCCCTTGGGCGACGCAGCCTTGGAGGCCCTGGAGAAGTCGGCGGCGAGCCTGGAATTCGGCGCCGCCCCGCTAGCACGGGTGGTCGTGGAAACCGACGAGGGCAAGCTGGGCGCGGAAGACGTGCGAACTATCGTGGAAGGCCTCGACCCGGTGGCCCTTGTGGCCTGCGACGCCTTCGCTGCCGAGACGCTTTCGGCCGCCTACCGCACGCCCGTGACTCTGGACGCCGACAACCGCCTGATGGGCCGCACCGCCGTCATCTTCCAAGACTTCGAGGGCATGATGAACACCCCCGCCGACAAGCAGCGCGCCTGGGCCCTGCTAAAAAAGCTGCGGTAGGAAGGCCTTCTGAATAGTGAAATTCGATTTCACTATTGTTTCACTATTTCGTATTTTAGATCCCTCATCCAGGCGGGAACTGCCATCGATATCCAATTTCGTGTACAACCTGTACGCGAAATTCCGGATTTTCATGTACAAGCTGTACACGAAATCGGAAATGCACCAAGCAACCAATTGCCCTATAGCATTTCCTCGGATGCACTCTACGGTCGCACGACCCGGTAGCTCCTTATGCGCTGCTTGACCAACTGGGGCTCGAGGAGCCCGACCTCGGCCAAGGCGGCGCTCCAGTTGATCACCGTGCGGTTGGTCACGCCGAAGGCCCGCGCCGCATCGATGGGCGCAAACTCCTCCACGCCCTCGTCGAGAAGATGCTCGTAGAAGGCCCGCTCCTTGGGCGACAGATGGGAGAGCGAAGCGTTCAACTGGCTTGAGGCCGCCTCGTTGACCAGCTCGCTGGTCTTCTGGGCGTAAAGCTGCACCATGCGGAGAAAGTACTCCATCCAGATTTCCGGATGAGGCGGCCTCTCGCGTCCGCTGTAGTATAGGGCGGGAAGGCCCATCTGAAGCGACGAGTAGTACTCGTCGACGTCGTAGGCAAAGTACTCCTCGAGCGACCCCATGCCGCCGAAGCCGTAGCCGCAGAGGTCGAGGTAGTAGCCGGACATGAGCCGCGCCGTGCGGCCGTTGCCGTCCTCGAAGGGATGTATCGTCGCGATTTGGTAGTGGATGACCCCGGCCTTCACCAGAGGATGGTCGTCGGAGTCTTCCACATAGGAGAAAAGCTCGTCGAGCAGCGCCGGCACCTCTGACGCCTCGGGCGGGATGTAGTCGGGCACTCCGGTCACGCTGTCGTAGACAGCGAACAGCACTCCCGGCGGCATCGGACCGCGCAGGCCGATCTTCTCAGCGCTCGAACCGGCGACGACCGTGCGCTGAATTTCCAGGAGCAGCTCCAGAGAAAGCGACGCCTCTTGCTTCAGGCGCTCCTCCATGATCTGGAGCGCCGCATAGTAGTTCCGCACCTCTTCCTCCGGCTTGAGAAAGTGGCGATGGACGTCTTCAAGAGCCTGCTCGGCCTGCTCCTCTGTGAGAGGGTTTCCTTCGATCTTGGTGGAGGCGTAGGAGGACTTCTTCCTGGAGTTCTTGCGCATGCGGCTGGACAGCCGAGGCGGCACGCGATCGCCCTGGAATGTGGTCTTGCACTGCTCGATAGCGAGAATGCTGTTGAGCATGGGCGTCGTGAGCGAGACCGATATCACGGGCACCTCCCAAATAGTGAAATTCCAATTTCACTATTATTTCACTATTTTGGAAGGTTCGCCAGCATCATTCCAAAAAGACGGAATGCCTTTGGACTTCCGATTCCCCAGATTCCGTCTAGAAGATCGGAGCATCTCGCTCGGCACCGTTGAGCGGACGGCTCATGGTTGCGCTGCGGGGCCGGAAGCGGTATATTCGCCGTAACTCTACGTCAACGAGAGAAGGAGACCCATTATGAACGGGAAGCGATCGGGGTCGCTTCTGCGCTTCGGGCTAGCGGCAGTGTTGGCGTGCGGGCTGGTGCCCGCGGCCGCCTTCGCCACGCCGGAGGGCAAAAGCACAGAGACCCCCCCCCATCGAGGTATTTGAGACCCTAGCGGACGACGCCGCAACCGGCGACTCGGCCGACCCGGGCGGCCCTCCCGATCAAAGCCCCTCCCCTTCCCCTCTCGACGATTCAAACGACGGCTCCAACTCGGCCGAGCCGGCCGATGCTCCTGACATTGGGGCCGACATCCCCGCCGAATCCGACGGCGGCACTGCGGACGCGCCCCCACAAGAGCCCGCATCTGCCACTGCTCCCTCCGACCCGGTGGCCCAATCCATAACCGCTGCAGCACTGCCTCTGACCACGACCAGCATGACGATCGCCCAGACCACGGCAGCAGCAACTCCCGGCCCCGGCGCCTTCGAGTTAGGCGGCTTCACCATCTGGGGCACGGACGGCGACACGGTCACCGCCGCCGACTTTGCATACGACGCGGCGGCCAAGACCCTCACGGTGAACACCGACAAGCACTTCGCCTTGCGCACAAGCGACCAGGCCCTCTCCGATAAAGAAGACGAGAACGTGCACACCATCGTGGGCGCGCACACCAATCCCACGAGCACCCGCCTCCTCATTCCTGCTGGCCGCGAGGCGCATATCACGCTTGCAGGGGTGGGAATTCGGGCAGAATCCACCATCGACACCAACAGCGCCATCGACATTGCCAAGGGAGCCACCTGCCATCTCGTCCTGGCCGACGGAACGCATAACTCGCTCGTCTCCTTCGCAGCGAATGGCTCCGGCATCCACAACCCCACCGGAGCCTCTCTCACTATCGACGATTCGGTGGCTAACAAGGACCAGAAAGGTAATGCTATCGTTCCCGAAGACGGCTTTGTTCCCGCCGACACCGTCCTAGCCAACGGGACGCGCATCACGAAAGGAGACCCTCTTACGGTGATGGACAGCGAAGACCCGGGGGCGCTCCTCGTCTGGTGCACGGCGGGCTCTGGCGCGGCCATCGGAGGCCGGGGCGACCTCTCATTTGGCTCTTCGGGCGAAGAGGGAGGCTCCTTCACCATGAACGGCGGCATCGTCACCGCCCGTAGCTCTTACAATTACGATGCTGGAGGATGGCACTGCTCGGCCGGCATCGGCGGCGGTAGCTGGGGAGGGAACGGCACGGGACTAGGTGAGTGGATCACCATCAACGGCGGACGCCTCACCGCCATCGGCGGCAACCATGGCGCCGGCATCGGCAGCGGCAATCAAGGAGCTTGTGGGAACATCCGCATCAACGGCGGCTACGTTATTTCCAAGGGAGGCGACCACGGCAGCGGGTTCGGCGCCGCCTGCATTCCCGCTGACAGTTCCGCCTTCAAAATCGTCCTCACAGGCGGCACGCTCATCCCCTCGACCATCTATCCACCCGTCTACGCCGGCACGGGAGACATCGGCGCGCCCAACGCCGACATCACCATTACCGGTGGATCCATCGGCAATGGCCGCGACCCTGAGCACTTCACCTTCTCAGGCAACGTTCACAATGCCGCCGGCGAGCCCATCGAGATGGTACAGGTGGATCTCACCTCCGACGTGGGGGCCAACCAGTACAAGATCACCGACTGGCAGCTGCTCGTGGACGGGGAACCTTACCCCTATGGTGCACCCGCCGAGTTCGACAAGGGGCACCTGTACTTGTGGCTGCCCAAAACGGTGAAGGAGAACAGCGAAGTGACCGTGAGGCTCACCTACCTGGACGAGGGGAGCCTCGATGAGGACGGCAACCCCACTCCCGTCACCCCGATGGATCTGTTCCGCCCCGGCGACAACGACCTGCCCGCCGATGCCCCCAACGACGGCAAGCTGCGCCGCTATGCCGACTTCACACTCCCCGACTCCTACACCGGAAAGCTCACCAAGTACTACGACGGCGAGCCCTTCCCCGCCCTGCCGTTGCCCTTCGAGGCCCCCGACGGGCGCAACCTCACCGACCCCACGGCCATCACCTACAAGTTCCAAATGCTCGACACCGCCGGCGAGCCCTACGGCCCAGAGCTGGAGAGCCGCGATCCGTCCGGCGCGAGCCAGATGCCCGTGAACGCGGGCTCCATGAAGTTCAACGCCCTGTCCACTCAGTACTCGGGCGACACCGAGGGGCACTTCTCCGAGAGCTACTGGGGCCACCGCGCCCAGGGGAAGTGCGAGATCATGCCCATCGGATCGCAGGTAGCCATCACGAGCGCCATCTGGGAGAACGGGCAGCCCGGCAGCCAGGAGAACAGCGCCGAGAAGAAGCTCTCCCTCACCTGCGAGGTGCGACGGGCCGACCGCGACCCAAGCGGAGACCCCACGAAACCCACCTGCGCGGCGCCTCTGGGCCGCATCCAGCTATATGTGGACGGGCAGGCTGTAGGCGATCCCATCGAGATGCTCACTGCCGATCGGACGCTGCCCGACGGAACCGTGCTGCGAGCGAATACGACTACGGCCGACGACACGGCCACGTTTACCTTCACGGCCGCCCCCGCCGAGGTCGACCACCTCCTACCCGTGGCCACCCCCAACCAGCGCCACATCATCTCGGCCCAGTACCTCGCTCCGGACGAGACCCAGCGGAGGGCGGGTGTGCCCGCCAACTACCTCGCGAGTATCGACCCGGCGAAGGATCCGGAGGAGGCCCCCAGCGCCGAGGTGGCGATCGAGCCCATCGACCCGAACCCTGCGGTAACGCCGGCGCCCGACCCGGACTGCAAGGACCCCGACTTCCCTGCGCCGTCGGTGACAACGGGGCCGGGGCAACCCGATGACCCGACGACCGGCCCGGACGAGCCCGGCGACAAGACCTACCGTGGCTCCATCACAACGACCTGGGGTGAGCCGAACGAGGACAACCCGCACCCCGGGCGCGTCACCCTTTCGATCAAGACGCCTTCCACGGGGAAGATCAGCGTCACCGACGCGAGCGGCAACGTGTTTACAGCCGACTTCCTGAAAGACGCCGACGGGCGCCCGGTGCGCGGCGAGGACGGCACTTACACGCTGGTGCTGGACCCGACCGCCGTCGGGCGCGGGCAGCTCGTCTTCAAGCAGGAGCCCAACGGAGCCTACACGGGCTCCACCTGGGTGTACGACGTCACCGTGAACCCCGACGTGACGGTGGCGCCGGCGCCGAGCCTGTCGAAGGAGGCCGAGAACCTCACCCACCCCGACGGACCCACGCAGCCCGGTGACCGCATCCGCTACACCATCACGGCAGCGAACGGCGCGGCGGGGTCGCTGTGGACTGACGTCGTGGTGAGCGACTCGCTGCCCGCCTGCCTCGAGCTGGACGAGGGCAGCGTGCGGCTGGACAATCCGCGCGGGGGCGTCGCGGGCAAGGCTCTCGCGAAGGCGCCGCTGGTCGCCGCCTCCGACGTGGGGAAGTTCTCGCTGTCGGCCCCGGATGACGACGGGCGTCCCGAACTCACCGTACCCGCAGGCAACGTGCCCGGCGGCGCGACGGCCACCGTCACCTTCGAGTGCACGGTGCGCGCCGACGCGGCCGGCGAGGACGCGCCGGCCGCCGACCTGACCAACATCGCCGAGGCCACTGGCACGCGCCCCGATCCGGCCGACCCGGACAAACCGATGCCCGACCCGGCCAACCCGGGCAAGCCTCTGCCGATCGACCCCGATCCCACCGATCCCGTCACCCCTCCCGGCCCGGGCCGCGTCGTGCCGGCCGACCCCGAGATCGGCCTGACGAAGACGGTGGAGAACCTCACGGCCCCCGGCGCAAACGTCACGCGCATCGGCGACAGGCTCCTCTACACCGTGACGCTCGCGAACACCGGCGCGGCCAACAGCTGCCTGGTGAACGCCGTGATAAGCGATCCGCTGCCCGTCGGCATCGAGCCCGCGGCCGGCACCCTGCGACTTGCCGCGGGCGGGGGCGCGTCCGTCCCCGTGCCCGACGGGGCCTACGACCATGAGACGCGCACCATAGCGGTGACCTGCGGCGATATATGGGGCGGCGGGAGCGCCGTGCTCACGTTCGAGGCCGTCGTGGAAGCCGCCGCCCTCGGCCAGAGCAGCGCGAACATCGCCCATGCCCATGGGAGCATTCCGTCGGAGGATCCGGACACCGTGCCCTCGAACCCGGATCCGGGCAAGCCGACCGATCCGCCCGCGGACGAACCCCTAGCGTCCTCCGATCCCGTCGAGCCGCCGACCATCATCCCCGACGACCCCGGGCGGGACGACCTGTCCATCGCCAAGACCGCCGAGAACGCCTCCCGCGACGACGGCACCACCCACGTGGGCGACACGGTGCGCTACCGCATCGCCCTCGCGAACAGCGGCCCCGCCACCGGGTGGATGGACGCCGTCATCCGCGACGACGTGCCCCGCGGCCTGGAACCTATCGCCGGCACCATCCGCCTCGCGCTCCCCGACGGGCGGGAGGTCGCCGTGGACGACGGGGCCTACGACCCCGCGACGCGCATCCTGGCCGTGGCCGTCGGACACCTCTACGGCGGCCAGGAGGCGGCGCTCTCCTTCGACGCGCTGGTCACCAAAGATGCGCTGGACACCGACATCGGCAACGTGGGCACGGCCTTTGGGACGCCTCCTTCCCAATGGGATCCCGACCGTCCGGCGCCGGCGCCGGGCGACCCCTTCCGCCCCGAAGAGGGCTGGGACGGGTACATCCGCAGCCACGAGAGCATGTCCACCGACCCCGTGTACCCGCCAGGCGTCACCACGCGAGGCGGCATCCTGCAGGACGCGGATGACAGCTCCGCCGCCCGCGAAAAGCAGCGCACCACCATCGCTCACAAGCTCGCCCAGACCGGCGACGCCCTGTCCCTGGCGCTGCTGCTCTCCGCGACGCTCGCCCTGGCCGCCGGCGCCCTCGCCCTGGCAGGCCGCCGCCGCGCGCGCCGGGCGAGGTAGCAACGGGGCAATCTAGCCACCGGCAATTTCCCCGACCCGCGACAAAGGGGCCGCCGAAGCTCATCTCAGCTTCGGCGGCCCCTTACCTATACGATCGATTGGAAGACTTGAGCAGTTTGAATATATGCCTCTACAGGCTCGTGACCACCGTTTCGGCGGCATCCAGAAGTTCGTTTACCTCGTCGGTGGTGGCCGCCTCGGCGTAAATGCGCACGAGCGGCTCAGTGCCGGAGGGGCGCATCATCACCCAGGCGTCGCCTTCCAAAAGCAGCTTCACGCCATCGCGACGATCCACGTCCAGCACGCGCTTGCCGGCGATCTCGTCGGCCGTGTACGCGGGCACGGTTTCGGCGCGGAAGCGGGCCATCTGCTCGTCGGTGATAGAAAGGCCGCGGCGAGCGAACTCCAAGCGGCCGATATCGGCGAGCATCTCGTCGATGATCGCGCCCAAGTCCTTCCCCGACTGGGCCATGCATTCCGTGAGCAAGAGTGCCATGAGCAGGCCGTCGCGCTCCTTCACGTGATCGGGAAGCCCGATGCCGCCGGATTCCTCGCCGCCGATCATGACGCCGCCCTTTTCCATCTCGCCGTAGATCCACTTGAAGCCGACGGGCGTACTGACGAGCTCCAGCCCCAGCTTGCGGCACATGCGGTCGAGCATAGCTGACGCCGTCACCGTGGACACCACGCGACCCGTCTCGCCGCGGTCGACCATGTGCTTGGTAAGCAGCGTGATGATGCGGTGGGCGTTCACGTAGTTGCCGCGCGAGTCGCCAGCGGCAATGCGGTCGGCGTCGCCATCGTTGATGAACAGGGCATCGTAGCCCAGCTCGCCCACTTTCGCGAGGCCTTCATCGACCCAGGGCTGAATGGGCTCGGGATGCAGCCCGGCAAAGGTGGGGTCTTCCGCGTTGTGGATTTCCACGACTTCCACGCCCATGTCGCGCAGAAGGTCGGCCAGGTAGTGGCGGCCGGCGCCGTAAAGCGGATCGCACACCACGCGCAGGTTGGCGCCACGGATGGCCTCGACATCGACCAGCTCGCGCAGGGCGGCCAGGTAGTCAGTCATGAGGTCGGCCGTTTGGAAGGGGCCGAGGATGTCCGTCGGCTCCGGCGGCAGCACGGCTTCCACGCGATCGGTGAACTCGGCGGGGCTCGCACCGCCATCGGCCATGCGCAGCTTCACGCCCAAATACTCGGCGGGGTTATGGGAGCTCGTGAGCATGATGCCGCCCACCGCGTCGTCGTTATGGGCCACCGACCAGCACAGCGTGGGGGTGGGGCAATAGTCCTCGGTGAGCAGCACGTTGAAGCCCTCGCCTGCGGCTACCTGGGCCGCCAGCTCGGCATAGGCGTGGGCATCCTGGCGGCAATCATGGCCGACGATGAGCGTACCCGGCGCATCGGCGTCGCGACCTGCGGCCACAGCCTCCTCCTTGAAGATGCGGGCCGCCGCCGCGACGACGCGGTTCAGGTTGTCGGGCGTGAAATCCTCGCCGATGATGGCGCGCCAGCCGTCGGTTCCAAAATGAATGTCAGCCATGAGCAATGCCTCCTGGGCTTTTCCTGCGAGTTTTGTTGCGAGAACGATTATAGAGGATGCGGGCCGTGGAAGTCGCTTTTTCGTTGAAGGCGGCTTTCTTTGGGCGCGGGTGAGGCGGGGGCGCGAGCCGGGGGACGGTTCTCCTGACTCCTGACTTGCCCCAAGCGAGTCAGGAGACTCCCCTGACTCGCTGGCCGCTCTGGCCATGCGCTTTCCATCAAATATAGCGGCAAGCCATCCCAACCTGATACCATAGCGTCATGCGACTCAAGAGCGCAAAACCTGCGTCGTCGTTTCCAAGAAAGAAGGCTCCCATGGCGAACGCCCTGCTTGCGAAAGATCCCGCCGAAACCTGCGTACTGGTGACGGGGGGTGCCGGGTTCATCGGTAGCCACACCGTGGTGGAACTGCTCGAGCGTAACTACCAGGTCGTCATCGTGGACGACCTGAGCAATTCCAGTCGCGAGGCCGTGCGACGCGTGGGCGAAATCACCGGCGTGGCGCCCGTGTTTGCCGACCTGCCCAACGAGGAAGAGGCCGAGGCCGTCGCGGCTGTGGCCGGCGCTGCGGTACGCGAGGTTGCGCCGGGGCCCTCTCTCACCTTCTACGAGGCGAACATCCTGGATCGCGCCGCCCTGGAGACCATTTTCACCATGCACGCCGTGGACGTCATTATCCACTTCGCCGGCTTCAAGGCCGTAGGCGAGTCGGTGGCCAAACCGCTCGAGTACTACTGGAACAACATCGCCGGCACCCTGGTTCTGTGCGAAGTTGCTCGCGAGCACGGCTGCAAGAACATCGTGTTCTCGTCGAGCGCCACGGTGTACGGCGAGCCGGAGTTCGTGCCCATCACCGAAAGCTGCCCGAAGCACGACGCCACCAACCCCTATGGCTGGACCAAATCGATGCTGGAGCAGATCCTTTCCGACCTGTACACGGGCGATAACGAGTGGAACGTCGTGCTGCTGCGCTACTTCAACCCCATCGGCGCCCACGAATCCGGTCGCATCGGCGAGGATCCCAAGGGCATCCCGAACAACCTGCTGCCCTATGTGGCTCAGGTGGCCGTAGGCAAGCTGGAGCAGGTCGGTGTGTTCGGCGACGACTACCCCACCCCTGACGGCACCGGCGTGCGCGACTACATTCACGTGGTGGACTTGGCCCGCGGCCATGTGGCGGCGCTCGATTGGATGGCCGGGCGCGTGGGTACCGGCGAGCCGATCGGCGTGGGCTCGGTGGCTGGCGAGCCGGCGGAAGACGGAACGCGCCGGGGCGTGGGCATCTTCAACCTGGGCACGGGGAAGGGTTCTTCGGTGCTCGATGTCATTCACGCCTTCGAGGCTGCGTGCGGCCACGAGATTCCCTACCGCATCATGGCCCGGCGCCCCGGCGACATCGCGGAGTGTTACGCCGACGCCACGAAGGCCCGCAACGAGCTGGGCTGGACGGCCGAATACGACATGGCCCGCATGTGCGAGGACGGCTGGCGCTGGCAGTCCCAGAACCCCGACGGCTACGGGGACGCGGAATAGGCGCAGGAGCTTCTCGTGCCCATTTCTCGCAGAACTAGCGCTTTGCGAGGACAATAATTTCGACTTGTTAGAGTTTGCCAGGCGCTCAATAATAGTGCGAATTAGATGATCGTATTCGATTCGCATATTAATACATGAATTACATTATACATAGCAATTCGGTGCGTACTTGAACCTATGCACATGCCTAACAAGTCGAAATTTCCGCCCGAAATCGCCCTCCAGATCTGCCGGAGACTTTCACTCTCTGATCCCGCCGCTCGCCTCGCCCGATCAACCCATTTGCCTCTTTGCCAACATCTTTTCAAGCGCAAGAACAGCAGTGCCAGCTCCTAATGCAGCCCCCAGCGTATCGGTGAGCCAGTCAGCGGGGTCGCACATGCGGCCGGGGACGAAGGACTGGTGGAACTCGTCGGTCACGGCGTAAAGACTGGCGAAGGCGACGGCGACGAGGGCGAGCTTTCCCCACCCCAGCGTGGGCCAGGTGCGCCGCGCGGCCACAACGAGCAGCACACCGAACACGAGATACTCGGTGAAGTGGGCCGCCACATTCACGATGTCGGTGTCGGGGCCGAAAATGGGAGCGACGAGGCCCACAAGCCAACGCTTGATTGCGGCCAAGGGGCCACTGCCGTCGAAATCGCTGCCGGTGTGGGCGGACATGAAGAAGATCGCGCCCGCCCACAGGGCGACGATAACCCAAGAGAATATGAGGTGGGCTCGCTGCGACACAGGCGCTAGGCTTCCGGCGCGAGGGCGAGAATCTGCTCCGGATCGCTTACGAGCAGGTCGGGTTCCCAGCCTTCGGCAGCGAAATCGGCCGGGTCGTGATAGCCCCAGTCCACACCGACCGCATAGCAGCCGGCATTGCGGGCCACGTGGATGTCGCCCGGAGAGTCGCCGATGTACACCGTGCACGCCGGCGCGCTTCCCAGCTCTTCAATGGTGGTGAGCAGCCCTGTGGGGTCGGGCTTGCGTGGGAAGTTCTGCGGGCCGCCTTCCCCATGCTGCACATCCACAGCGTCGGGGAGACACTTGTTCATGATGAACTGCACGCCGCCATCGAACTTGTTCGACAGCACGCCCAGCTTGCAGCCGCGCCGACGCAGCTCGGCTAGCAGGGCGGGGATGCCCGGGTAGGGCTTCGTCAGGTCGTTGGGATAGGTGCCGTAGTTCTCCTTCCAGCGGGCGAGGCAGGCGTCGGCCACGTCCTGGGGCGTCCCTTCAGGAACCGCCTGGTACATGAGCGCCTTCACGCCGTTGCCCACATAGGAGTTGATCTCCTCGCGGGTGCGCGGGGGCAGATTGAATTCAGCGAGCGCATCGTTAGTGAGCACGACGAGGTCGTCAAGCGTATCGAGCAGCGTGCCGTCCACATCGAACACGAACGTGTCGAAGGGCGGCGTTGGTTTTTCAGCAGCCATGAGGCTTTGGTCCTTTCGAGCTTTTATAGAGCCACATCATTGTAACGGTTGCCCGCTTCCAGTGCGGAAACAGCCTTCTGACTGTTAGGTTAAACCCACGGTTGTTCAGAAAAGAGACTTTCCATGAATCCTTCGAAACGAGTAGCCATCATCACGGGCGCGTCCTCCGGGCTGGGGCGCGAGTTCGCGCGGCAGCTAGATGCGCAGCAGGTGGCCGACGAGCTGTGGCTTGTTGCGCGCAACGAGAAGGCCCTGACAGACGTGGCCGGCGAGCTGGACACGCCCTCCCGCGCGGTAGCCGCCGACCTCACCAGCGAGGCCGACATCGCGAACATTCGCGCAACGCTTTCCGCGGAAGACCCCCGCGTCACGTTCTTGGTGAACGCGGCCGGCTTCGGCAAGTTCGGCGATTGGCAGACCATCTCCGATGCCGCGGTGGATTCCATGATCGACCTGAACTGCCGCGGGCTGGTGGATATGACCCGCGCGGCACTCCCCTATATGGAACGGGGCAGCCGCATCATCCAGGTGGCCTCCGCCGCTGCTTTCACGCCCTTGCCCCATATGAATGTGTACGCCGCCACCAAGTCGTTCGTGCTGCACTACACGCGCGCCCTTCGCTGGGAGCTGCACGGCACGGGCATCACCGCCACGGCGCTGTGTCCCACCTGGGTGAAGACCGGCTTCGAGAAGGTGGCGCGCACCTCCGGCGGCGACCACGACGTGGGGCACCTCCTCGACGAGCAAACGCCGCAGGAAGTGGTGCGCCGCGCGCTTTGCGCGAACAAGGCCCATTTCGCTGTGGCCTGCGCGAGCCCTCAGTCGGCGGCGCTGCGCCTCATCGGCAAGGTCGTTCCCTCTTGCATCACCATGGCCGGCTGGGACGTGCTGCGCCGGTTGTAACTTTCCCTCGAAAGGAACTCCCTCATGAACGGTACCTCTTCCACGCCTTCCACGACCCCCATCCCCAACAACTACGGCGTTGCCACCTCCATGGCTGACGTGCAGAACCAGATCAACGAGATGGAGGCCTTCTTCGAAACCGGCGCCACCTTGCCCGTGGACTTCCGCCTACGCCAGCTGCGCCGGCTGCAAGCCTACTTGCTTGCCCACGAGCAGGAAGCCTTGGATGCCCTCCATGCCGACCTGGGAAAATCCGCCTTCGAGTCGTACGCCACTGAGCTGGGGCTCGTTTACGACGAGATTCGCCTTTACCTGAGAAAGCTGCGCCAATGGGCGCGCCCGCGGCGCGCGCCTACGCCACTTGCGCATTTCCCCTCCTCGTCCACGGTGTACCCCTACCCCTTCGGCGTGGCCGCCGTGCTCTCGCCGTGGAACTACCCGCTGCAGCTGACGCTCATTCCGCTAGTGGACGCCATCGGCGCGGGCAACTGCGTGGCCATGAAGCCGTCGAAGACCTCCCCGCACACGTCGCAGTTTCTGCGCGATATGTGCCGCGAGCTGTTCGATCCGCGCTACGTGTACTGCTGGCACGGATCAAACGACATGAACGACTGGCTGTTGCAGGTGGAATTCGACAAGATCATGTTCACCGGCAGCCCGCGCGTCGGCAAGGAAATCATGACGGCCGCGGCCCAGAACCTGACAAGCGTCACCCTGGAGCTTGGCGGCAAGAGCCCAGTGTTCATCGCCGCCGATGCCGACATCCGTCGCGCCGCCCAGCGCATCGCCTGGGGCAAGTGCCTGAACTCGGGCCAGACCTGCGTGGGGCCCGACTACGCGCTTGTGCACGAGGATGTGGCCGACGAGTTCGTGGAAGAATCGCAGCGGTGGATTCACGAGTACTACGGCGAGGACGTGCTGGCCAGCCCCGACTACCCGCACATGATCAACCAGAAGCACTTCGACATGGCGTGCCGGCTTATCGACGAGAGGCCCCAAGGCACCCGTATCGCCTTCGGCGGCCGGCGCAACCCCACGACGCTGCAGATCGAACCGACCGTAGTGACGGGCGTGCGCATCGATGACCCGCTCATGAGCCAGGAGATCTTCGGCCCGGCGCTGCCCGTCATCACCTGGCGCGACCTGGACGAGGCCCTGGACATCGTGCGGCCGATCAAGCACCCGCTGGCCTGCTACATCTTCTCAGAGAGCCGCGCGTTCCAGCGGCGCATCCTAGATGCCGTGCGTTGCGGCGGGGCCACCATCAACGACGTGGTCATTCACGCGAGCAGCAATCGGATGGGCTTCGGCGGCGTGCAGAACTCCGGCATCGGCGCCTACCACGGCAAGGTGGGCTTCGACGCGTTCACCCACTACAAGTCAACCATGAAGAAATCGACCCTCATCGAGACCGGCATTCGCAACCCACCCTTCAACGAGAAGAAGATGCGCCTGTTGAAGCTGGTCATGCCGGGGAAATAGACCATCCCGTTCCACTCCACCCCGCCGTAGGGGCTGACCTTGGTCAGCCCTCGCAAGCGGAGCAACCGCGGGGAGCCAAACGAACCGACATCCCCCTTAACTCAGCAAGCTAGAGGGAGTATTCCGACAAGAGAAGCCTGAGCTTTTCAGGATCTTCCAGGAGAACGAGATCCCCTTCGCGCCCATCGGCCACAAGACGGGAAACAAGGGCCGTGATGCGAGCCGTTTCCTGGGCTCGCCCTTCCGCTCGCCCTTCCTCCAAGCCTTCTTCACGGTAGAACTTCTTCGCCATACGGACGCGACGCTCAGCATTTTCCTCGACGGTACTTACGGATATCATCTCGCCCTTCACCCTCTCGTCGTTGTTTGCTTCCAAAACCAAGCGATCGATTTGCTTGACCAGCTCGTCGCCTTCCGTAACTATACCGCTTTCGATGTATTTTAAAAGCGCTCGCAAGCCCTCGTCTTCTTCTTGGGCCCATGCGCTTCCATTCAACACAAGCCATTTACACCGCATTTCCAAATGGCACTCTGGCATTTCTTCACACTGGGGCGCAACCGTATAAACGGGCAGCCCTGACCCCAAAGGATCATTCACACAAAGAAAAATTATATAGCTGAACGGCAGATCGCCGTATTCCATCCCTTTGCGCAGGAGATCGTAGTCGATGACCGACTGATAGTAGCGCAATCGACAGCCTATATAGAATTCTGTTTGGGCCTGCATCTCCACATCGAAGGATTTCCCGCCTCCTCTCGCGTACACATCAAGCCTTACGCCATGGCCCTGCAGGCCCGGCTGAATTGAGTGTTCCTCTGCTTCGAACTCGATACGATCTACTTCGATGCCAAGAATTCTCTCCACGAGCTTTTGACACACGTCTTCTTTCGAAACGACGTAATTGAACATTCGGGCATTACTAAATGCTACGAATTCTGTTGCTTCCTGTGCTGCCATTGCTTCCTCCGTATATCGCTTTGCGGGAGGCAAGCATGCCAGATCACGACCGCATCTATGACGCAAGAATGTCGCACTTTGTTCCTCGCGCCGACCCCCATAGGGTCGCAGGCTGAAGTAAGCCCTCATCGAGACCCTCCCTCTATACAGGTACCGATTCTGCCTCTCTCCAGAGCCAGCAGCTGTCTTTCATCTTCCCCCTCCTTGGGCTTCTTCACGCGAACCGCTCATAGGCTGACTCGATAACAGGTAAAATCGCCGGAGAGTGGTTTTCATCGAAGAACCGGGAGGAAAGAAATGGCCATCAAGACGGATGCTTACTATGCTTCTTGCACGTATGATTCCCCGGTGGGGATGCTGACGCTAGCGGCCAGCGAGGAAGGGCTGAAAGGGCTTTGGCTGAACGGTCAGAAGTATTTCGCCGGTACCCTGGACAGGCCGATGACAGAAGGCGCGAACGATCATCTCGATCAGGCGTCCCACTGGTTGGACGCCTATTTCGCCGGCGAGTCTCCTGCTATCGCCGCGCTTTCCCTGGCGCCGAACGGGAGCGGCTTTCAACAGGCCGTATGGAAGCTGCTCTGCGAAATACCGTCCGGCGAGGTACGCACTTACGGTGATCTGGCAAAGGATGTGGCGACGCATTTGGGCAAAGAGTCCATGAGCGCGCAAGCCGTCGGGGGCGCAGTGGGGCGCAACCCGATAAGCATCATCGTTCCCTGCCACCGCGTAGTAGGGGCCCATGAAAGCCTGACAGGGTATGCCGGGGGCATCAATCGCAAATTGTGGCTGCTCGAGCACGAGGGCGTCGATTGCAGCGGCTTCCACATTCCCGCTCACAGCACCGCGCCCTGAGGCGAGACAAGGAAACGATAGCGAATTTCTTCTCTGGCCGTGAGTCAGGGGGGGCCGATTCTCCTGACTCCCAACGCCTACTACTCTGACCAGCGGTACAGGACGTTCCCGGCGCCTATCTCGAAGTGGCACTGGGCGATGCCGAGATCCATCTGGGTGAACGCGCCGCGCTTGGTGGATGCGCGCACCACCGGCACGTCGTTCTCTTCGCCGTCAAGCGAGAAGGAGAACTTCTGCTGGTTTAAGGCCGTGGGAGCAAGCAAGGCCGCGTCCACCCCGCGCTTGAACCATTCCGGCGCCCCGTCGTAGCCCGGGGCCACCTCCTGGGGCGCCTTCGACCGGTGCGGCACCCCCTGCGAGGCCCCATATCCGAGCGCTACCACAGCGGCCAGCTTCTGGCCTAGATCCACGTTGTAGGCGCGGTTCACCACCTTGTAGGTGCCCCCGACCCAGCAGCTGTTCAGCCCGAGCGACTGGGCCAATAGCACCAGCTGCTCGCCATAGTAGCCGACGATACCGTCGAGTTCCTTGCATTCAGGCCCCACAAGCGCCAGGTAGTTGCGCACGTTTGTGAAGTTCACAAGCCGCGCCTTAAAGCCAGTGAAAGCCCGCGGCTCGTCAAGTACGAGCTGAATATTCAGGTTCGCTTCCTCGTTCACCAGGGCGATGGCCTTCTGCAACACCTCCACCGCCTCGGACGCGAGGGGCTCGTCGGTATAGCTGCGCACAGCATGGCGCGCCTCGATCGCCTGCATCGGCGTGAGCTGTCCGGCGGAAAAGGGAAGGAGCGCACAGGGATCAGGTTGCAGAGCGGCCATGGAAGTCCTTTCAGCGAAGTTGCCGCGCCCAGCATAGCACAAGCAAGATGCGCCAAAAACGCAGAGGACGACTTAGAGGATACCCAGATAAAACTAGGGCCAATCCCAGTGGGACCGGAGCAGACCCTGAAAAATCGTCGACCGTGAAAACCCGCCATGGGTTGTTTCGGCTTGCGCACATGGACGATGGGCACGAGAACGGGCAGGCGTCCGTTCTCTTTTTGTTTTCACCCCCCCCATCGAAAGGCTTTCCATGTCAGCATCAACAGATCAGGCGGCAGTCCTCTATCTTCGCATCACCTGCAGCGTCAACGGGATCTTCTACGCGTCGATGTACGCCCTCGATTCGTTTGCCCTGGCATCGGGCGCGCCGAAGCTGGCCCTTGCGAACTCTCTCATCGACGCCTTCATCATGAGAATGGGGCTAGCCTGGCTCCTGGCGGCCTCCTTGGGCTGCGGATTCATCGGAATCTATGCGGCGCAGGCAGCGGCGCCGGTTCCGCCCGCCCTCATCGGCTTCGCTTACCTCCGGCTATGGGCGAGAAGAAACTCGCCCGTGCATCAGTGAGTCAGAGGGCCGTCCCCCTGACTCACGCCAAGCAGCGGTCTTTCGCTCTCGAAACAATATCCGCGTCCAAAAAACGAACGACCCCGCCGGAAGGCGGGGTCGGGAAGTTCATGGAGCGGGCGACGGGACTCGAACCCGCGAATACAAGCTTGGGAAGCTTGGGCCTTACCACTTGGCGACGCCCGCATGCGTGAAGGGAATTATAGCGCACCTTTCCCCATTCGAGAAGAAACACATATTTCGACATGGTTGATCGGTCTTCCCGCAGAGGACGCAAAGGGCGGCTTTAGTCACCCCCCCCCGACCCCAGACGTAGCCACTATCGGAACACGAGGGCGGACTAAAGTCCGCCCCTAAGGGGTTTCGACGGCCCAGCAATAAAGCCTTCTCAGCAGCACGATATCAAGAGATGTTGCAGTTATGCCAGTTTGATAATTGTTTCATGCAACCATTTGTGCCCATGATAAGGTGCCTGTCGAACAGCCAAGGAGGCACCTATGAGCAACTTCTTCCAAAATCTGCCCTACAAGCTGGCGAACTTCATAGCGGGGCGTAACGGGCCGGATGCGCTGGCGCGCGCGTCGCTGTGGATGGGCGTGCTGTTCACGTTCCTGGAAATCATCACCGGCCTGGGCATCTGCTCGCTTATCGGCATGGTGTTCCTGTTGTGCTTCATGTTCCGCTGCTTCTCGCGCAACATTACCGCCCGCGCTCGGGAAAACGCCCGCTACATCGCCTTGACGGCCAAACCGCGCGCCGCCTGGGCTCGTTTCAACACGCAGTGGGATCAGCGCAAGACGACCAAGTTCCTGAAGTGCCCGCAGTGCGGCCAGTCGCTTTCGGTGCCCAAGGGCAAGGGCACGCTGAAGATCACGTGCCCGAAGTGCCGCAACCAGTTCACGACGAAGTCGTAGAGAGCCAATCCTCAGGCTAAAATGCCAGCGGACTCATATCTTCGCGAACACTTGAGAAAGGAATCGCATGGACGGGAAAGCTATTCACCGGTGCCTGCATGTGCTGGATTTGGAGAAGTCGATCGCGTTTTACGAGAAGGCGCTCGGCATGACCGAGATTCGCCGCATGGGACCCGAGGACGGCTCGTGGACCAACGTGTTCATGGGCAGCGACGCCTCGGGCTTCCAATTGGAACTCACCTGGAACCGCGGGCGCACCGAGCCCTACGACAATGGCGGCCGCGACTCGCACCTGGCCTTCATCGTGGACGACTACGAAGCGGCCCGCGCATTGCATGAGGAGATGGGCTGCATTTGCCACGTGAACGAGGCCATGGGGCTGTACTTCATCGAAGACCCCGACGGCTGCTGGCTGGAGATTCTGCCGAATAAGGCCGAGTTCGCGCCCCAGGCCGGCGTGGACGTGCTGGACGCCATGGCGCGCCGCCGCAGCCTGCGCCGCTATTCCGGCGAGCCGGTGCCGCAAGCGCTGCTCGACCGCATTCTGGAGGCGGGGCTGCGCTCGGCATCGGGGCGCTCGCGGCGGCCGTGGGAACTCATCGTCGTGCGCGACCGAGCCATGCTGGACGATCTGGCCGAATGCCGCGAGCAGGGCGCGGCCATGCTCACCGGAGCCGACGCGGCCATCGTCGTGGTGGCCGACCCGACGTGCGCCGACACCTGGGTGGAAGACTGCTCCATCGTCATGGCCAATATGCATCTGGAAGCGGCGGCCTCCGGCGTGGGCAGCTGCTGGATCCAGGGCCGTTTGCGCCAGGCGGCCGATGGACGCTCGACCCACGAGTTCGTCGCGAACCTCCTGAAAGTGCCGGCCCCTTACCAGCTAGAGGCCATCCTCTCCCTCGGTATGCCCGAAGCCGAAGCCCCGCGCCGCCCCTTCGACGAAGCGCTGCTGGGGAAGGTGCACGAAGAGCGCTTCTAATCATCAAGGGCGTCTCTGTTCGGTAACGGCGGGGCGCCCCAGGCGGTTCCCTTCTCTTTGGCGGCTATGATGCGACGCAGCTGCTGCTGCCTGAAAGCGGGACGGCAGCGCGCCCCTTGACCCGTAAACGAGAGGAACATCATGGAAAACGTGGTTATGATCACCTTCGACGTGGAAGCCCAGGCCTACCAGGCCTTCTCCCAGCTGAAGAACGATTCAGTGAACTCCGCCTACACCATCTTGCAGATGGCCGTGATTAAGAACGGGGACGGCAAGATCGTCCCCGTCGACGGCTTCGATTCCGGCATCGACTCTACCGACGACACCTGGACCGGCGGCCTTATCGGCAGCGTCGTGGGCATCCTCGGTGGCCCGCTCGGCGTGCTGCTCGGCGCCAGCATCGGGCTGCTCACGGGCAGCATCATGGACGCCAATGACGCCGACGACAACAGCTCGCTCATCCTGTACGGCAGCCAGGCGCTCGGCGAGGGCAAGACGGCCATTGTGGCACTGGTGCAGGAGAGCGACGAGAAGGCCTTCGATCTGCGCCTGGCCGACTACCGGTGCACCATCACCCGCTGGGACGCCGGCGAGATCGCCGACGAGGTGGAGCAAGCCGAAGAGCAGCAGAAGCAGCTGGCCAAGGAAGCCCGCGAAAAGCTGCGCGCCCAGAAGAAGGCCGATCGCGAGAAGGAGCGAGCCGAAAAGCGCGCCGCCATCCACCAAAAGTTCGAGGACTTCAAAGCGCGGCTGTAACGCGTGATTCCCACAGGGCGGCTTCGGCCGCCCTTCCATGTCCCAGCATTGCATGTGCCCGGGCAAGATCGTCAGTTCGGTATCCCTCGTCGCGCCTGGCGCCGGCAATATGAAGCGGTTTGGCATCTTCCCTCGCCGGCGCCCCCCATGCCGCGCCCCGGCCTCAGCGACACCCTAACCACAACATCATCCCAACCATACCGCTATCCCAACTCGCCGCCGAACTTTGCGCCCTAAGCGGAGCACTTCTACACGTAAGCCGAAATAATGGTTGCACACGGGCCGGTTCGTGGAAAAATGGAAAGGTACGCAAGTCAGTCAACGAACGCAACGCCATCGACGAAGCGCTTTCAACCGAGCGGAGGCAACACCATGAGCAACGAGACCATCGCGACCGAGACCACCGAGGCCGTCGGGGAACTCCCCATCGACGAGCTTCTGTCCGACGGCATCACCAACACGCCGCCGTCGTTCGTGCGCGCCATCTTGGCCGCCGCCTCCGACCCCGCGGTGACCTCCTTCGCTGGCGGCCTGCCCAACCCCATCTCATTCCCGCAGGAGGCGCTGCTGGAATCGATGCAGCGTGTGGTGGCCGAGCGCGGCGCTGACGCCTTTCAGTACTCCGCCACCGCCGGCATCGAGGGGCTGCGCGATTGGATCGCCCGCCGCTACAACAAGCGCTTCGGCACCGATTACACCGCCGACGACGTGCTCATCACCACCGGTTCCCAGCAGATCCTCGACCTTCTGGGGAAGGTGCTGCTGGACAAGGGCGACGGCGTCATCGTGGAGAAGCCGACCTATCTGGCCGCCATTCAGGCCTTCGCGCTGAACCAGCCGACCTTCCACGAGGTGGAACTGACCGAGGACGGCCTGAACATCGACGAGCTGAACGCGGCACTCGACGCCGGCGCGAAAATGATCTACCTCATTCCGAACTTCCAGAATCCCACGGGGCTCACCTACTCCGCCGAGGGGCGCCGCCAGGTGCGCGAGGCGCTGACCGGCCGTAACATCGTGGTCGTGGAAGACGATCCCTACGGCGAGCTGCGTTTCGAAGGCGAGTCGCTACCCTACATCGGCGGCACGGCGCTGCCCCACGGCGTCATCATGGGGTCGTTCTCGAAGACGGTCACGCCCGGCTTCCGCATGGGCTACATCCTCACCAAGGACCACGCGCTGCTGAAGGCCATCAACACGGCCAAGGAGGCGGCCGACCTGCACACCAACGTGTTCGCCCAGTACGTCATCTTGGATTACCTGGAGCACAACGACCTGGACGAGCACCTGGTGAAGATCCGCAATTTGTACCGCGACCAGGCCCGCGCCATGACCGACGCCATGGCCGAGTGCTTCCCGGCCGAGGTGTCCTTCACCAAGCCGGAGGGCGGCATGTTTTTGTGGGCAACGCTGCCCGAGGGCATCAACACCATGGACTTGTTCCCGAAGGCCCTCGAGCGCAACGTCGCCTTCGTGCCTGGCGAGCCCTTCTATGCTGAGCCGGGTGCTCGCTCCACCATGCGCTTGAACTTCACTAACGCCGATGAGGAGACCATCCGCGACGGCATCCGCCGCCTCGCCGAGGCCATCGCTGAGGCGCTGTAAGGCTACTGGCTCGGCTGGTCCTTCACGAAGGAGCCGACCGCGATGGCGGCCACGGCGCACAGCAGGCCGCCAATGGCCCACGCGAGCCAGAAATACGGCGTCCGATACTCGGGCACAAACAGCATGACCAAACCGGCAATAGTGGCGATGATCATGATGATGGCGCACAAGCCGCTCGCCAGCTGATCCTTGCGGCGCTTGCGCTCGATACGGGCCCGAGCGCGATCGATCTCGTCATCGGTCGCCTCGGGCACGCCGAGCAGCGAGCAGATTTGCTCGTCGGTGTACATCGCGCGCAGCGCCGCGGCGTCGGAGTTCACGATGAGCTTCCCCTCGTCGCTCTCGGCGATGGTCTGCTCGCGCGCGTCATTGTAGTTGGCGATGTTCAACCGACCCAGCATCATAGAACCGTAGACGATGCACCACACGCCCGCTGCAACGAGCCCCATCATAAGGGCAGCCATTTCTTCCTGAACGAACTCGCTGGCCCCCTCGGTCAGAGCAAGAGCCACAATGCCCGTGAAGATGAGCACGATGCCCGCAACAAGCAGCCACGCGAAGAGTCGCTGGGCGCGCTGACGGTCCTCCACCGTGTAGAAGTCCTGGATGAAGGGATGGCTGCGCTGGAACTCCGTGTGCTGGAAGGCGCCGGTGAGAATGAAGGCAAGGCCGATGGCGATGCCGGCGAACAGCGGTATGAGCCCAACGGCCTCCAGGGAAGGCGCCGAGGCCTCGGCCCAGCCGCCCCAGGCCATGAGCAGCGCCACTCCAGCGAGAATGGCGAACACGCCCCAGGCGATCTTCCACGCAAAGGTGCGCATGTGCTCGTCGTAGCCGCACACATCTTGAGGCGGCCCACCGGCGGCCTCGCGCAAGATGGCGGCACGCGCTTGCACAGCGGGGGTGGGCGCGCTGGTCGTCAGATCGCCCTGCACAAGGTCGTCCAACGTCACGTCGAAGATCTGGCACAGCTTCAGCAGCTTGTCCATTTCGGGATAGGACTTCTCGGCCTCCCACTTCGTGACGGACTGACGGCTGACGCCAAGCATGAGGGCCAGCTGTTCCTGGGTCATCGCATGGGTAGCGCGAAGATGTTGAAGGTTATCACGGAAGCTCATGGTGGGCCTACTTTCTCTGAACGAGGGAAGGCCGCTGCCCTGTGCTTTCGGGCGCCGCGAAGGAACCCGTGCCATCAGTCGTCGCCTTCCCCAAAGGACAAGTTCGGTTGATCAACAACGATCACTTTACCTGTCACGCAAGGTGCATTCTACCAACTTACGGCATCAATTTCCGCAACGCACAAGCGCCTTCTGGTTGCAAACCCCAGGTCAAGCCTTTAGAGCAGCGCCGCAAGAAAAGCAGCAAGCGCACCCGTAGCGGAGCCAATGAGGGCACCGGCAACAACGTCACGCGGAAAGTGCACGCCGCCGAGAACGCGGCAAACCGCGAGCACACCGGCCGCGACCAGCAGCACGACGGCAACGGGCACACTGGCCACGAACCAACTTGCCGCAATGGCGAAGGCCGAGAAGGTATGCCGACTCGGAAACGACTTACCCGCGCCATCGCGAGCAATGAGCGGCGCGATGGCGCAGCACTCGTAGGGCCGCGGCGCATTGAACCGCCTCCGGAAGAAACTCACTGCGACGAACCCCACGGCGGTGACGCCGACGAGGGGAACCAGCCTCCACGGATCGCTCACGCAGGCCCACCCGAGCAACAAAGCATAGACCACATAGAACACTATCACGATGCCGCGGTTGACGATGTTGAGCGCCCGAACAACGCCAGGGCGGCCCCGCAGGGGAGCCGCCCATTGCTCATAGCGTTGCTCGTAATGTTGTTCGCAGCGTGCCTGATTCGTTCCCACCGTTGTCGCTTCCTCTTACTGAAGATTGCCTCCCAGAGTGTACAACGAAGAAACGCGCGCTAACGGCGAATCTTGCGAAACGCCATGGCGGCCCCAACGGCGGCAACGCCACTCACAAGAAGGATCACGGCGAACACCAGGCCCTTCTCGTCGCCCGTCTGAGGAAGCGTCAGCACACCGTCTTTGGAAGCAGCCTCCGCTTCGGCGTGATTGGCATTCTCCGCCGCAGCCTCATCGATCACTTGGGTGCCTTGGCTGCCGCCGTTGGAAGTCGCTCCCGCGTTCGGCTTGCTCGCGTCCGAACCGCTGCCCGAGGAGCCGCCCGGCGTCCCCGGCGCGCTGCCCCCATCGCCCGTGACGCCGTCGGAGGGCCCGTCGGGCGTTGCATCCGGAGCCTCCGGCGCGACAGGATCACCAGGCGTCTCGCCCGCGTCCGGATCGTCGGGCGTCTCGGTCGATTCGGTTCCCACTTCAATCTCATCGGGTCGCACCACAGGACACGTGTAGACGAGGTTGATCTCGTTTTTCGAGGAGTCCATGTTCACGAACACGTCCTCGGGGTAGCTGCCCACATAGGCCAGACCATCAACGGGTTCAGTCGCCTCGGTCAGCTCATCGCCCGTTAGAACGTCGGCGAACAGCTCGTTGCTACGTACCTCGCTGCCCATCTTCGTGAACCCGACCGTATGATCGCCGATCGTCTCGACCACCGTATGGTTGTACAGCGGCATCGACCCTGAAGCGTCCAGCAAGGACGCCTCGTAGTAGTTCACCGTCACATCGCTGGACTGACGGAAGTAGTTCAGCCGAATGGCGTTCTTCGACGGGTCTTCCGAAACGGTCAGCTCACGCGGCCAGCCGTCGAAGAAGGCGAACCCGGGGTTGGTGCCCACATGATCCCATGCCTTCACCACATCGCCCGGCTTCAAGCCTTCCACCGTCGTGGTGCCGAGCAGACGCGTACCGGTCAGCTCAGGAACGCCCCAATCCTCGAGCGTCGGGTCGTCGTAGTGCACGAGCTCGAAATGGTAGATGGTGACCGTTTGCGTCGCCTCCTCATCGGCATTAGCGTCGGCACCGGTCTTCTCGCCGGCCGCCTCACCGCTGGCGGTCGCAGGGACCGCCAAGACCGACTCGTCAGTGCGGTCATCTTCCATGGCCATGGCCGGAAGCGGTGCCGCGGCAAGGGCAAGGGCGAGAACGCCGGCCATCACCGGCACGCCGAGGCGGCTTTTCAGCGCAGCACAAGATCGCGAAGCAAAAGTAAGCAGCGTTTTCACGTGAAACTCTTTTCAATCAGCGTCGGCCCGGGGCCGACATCGCTCATCTTATTAATGTCTAGTATATTGCTAGACTTACAGAGAAACTGTACTAAAAACGGGATAGGTATTCAATCACCTATCCCCAGGAAAAGCACGAGAATGCTCCCATTCCATAAGTTAAACATTGATGACTTTTCCGCATTGAATTGGCGATGCTCTCCTAAAGTTTCCCGCGCTATAATGCGGACAGCATCCACGAGCGTCGAAAGGGGCATCCATGCGCAGGAAGGACCGCGAGCAAAGCGAGGAATTCGGCTGGGACGTGCTTGAGACGTGCCCCTACGCCATACTTTCGACCACCGACGACGAGGGGCTTCCCTACAGCATCCCCGTGTCTCCGGCGGTGCTCGAGGGCGCCATCTACGTTCATTCCGCCAAGCACGGCACAAAGTCGAAGCTTCTGCGCGAGCACCCCGCAGTGTGCCTGGTAGGCGTGCGCGATGTCGTGCCGCTGCCCGAGGCGTACTCCACCGAGTATGCCAGCGCCGTGGTGCGCGGCACCATCGCCGAGGTGACCGACGACGCCGAGCGCATTGCCGCCCTGCACACCATCGTCGAGCGCTACGCTGCCGAGAACCTCGCCCATTTCGACACCGCCCTGGCTGAGGAGCTTTCACACACGCTCGTGTGGAAAATCACCACGACCGAGATAACCGCGAAGGCCCGCCTGCACGAGTAATCTAAGAAGAGTATGATGGAACCCAGCGCGGCAAGGGGTCGCGCCATCACGCAAGCAGAGGAGGAAACCGTGCAAATCATCGAAGACAGGGTGTACGCATTCTCGAAGGACAATCCGCCGTGCTACACCGCCCAGCCGGGCGAGGTGCTGCAGTTCAACACGCTCGACTGCTTCTCGGGCCGCCTGACCGACGAAACCGTCACCATGAAGGACATGGACTTCTCCTACAACATCACCAACCCCGCCGCCGGCCCTGTGTACGTGGAAGGCGCTGAAGTGGGCGACGTGCTCGTCGTGGACATCTACGACATCCAGGTGGCCGACGAGGGCACCATCGCCACTGACGACCATTGCGGTCCTCTGTTCGAGGGCACCGATTACCGCACGAAGAAGATCAAGATCGAGGGCGGCATGGCCGACTTCAACGGCGTGCGCTTCCCCATCAACCCCATGATCGGCGTCATCGGCACCGCGCCAGACGAGGGGGCACCGGCCGATGGCTTCGTGGGCAACTACGGCGGCAACATGGACAACAAGCTCATCACCAAGGGCACCCGTCTCTACTTCCCCGTGCGCGTTCCCGGCGCGCTTTTGCAGATGGGCGACGTGCACGCCACCATGGGCGACGCCGAACTGTGCGGCACCGGTATCGAGATCGCCGCGCAGATCACCGTCCGCGTGAACGTGTTGAAGAACTTCGAGCTGCATTGGCCGGTGCTGGAAACCTTCGGCCCGGCGGGCAAGTGGTACGTGAACGCCAGCGCCCAGGAGTACAACGAGGCGCTCGTGTGCGCGTCGAAGGAGATGCAGCGCTTGCTCATGCGCATCACCGGATGGGACGCCGTGGAAACCTACATGTACATGTCGGTGCAATCCGACGTGGAGATCAGCCAGGGCTGCAAGCCCTGCGAGGTGCAGCTGTCCCTGCGCATCGGCACCCCGAAGCTGACCGAGTTCCCGCCGCTGGTGGGGTAGACGCCAGCACCCGCAACAGCACCCCCTCCGAGAGGCCGGCTCGCACGCCGGCCTCTTTCTGCTTTGCTGCTTTTTTATTCGTTTGACGTTCTCGCCTCGCCCCTCTTCCCCGCACTTCCCCCAATATCATGCCTATACAGGCGAGTTTTCCCTTGTTCTTGTCCTTTTACCTTGAGTCAAATGGTAAGCTATGGCCGCGCACAATGCGCAGGAAAGGGGAATCGCCCGACCCGTGTTGGGAGGGATCACGGGCCGCACGATTCACGAGGAGAAGACTTGGAAGGGATAGAGAGGAGACGTCTATGTCACAACCCATCCAAGAGCCGACTATCGGCCTCGGCGAGGACATCGAGGCGTTCGGCTACAAGCAGGAGCTGAGGCGCGGCCTTCAGCTTCACGACGTCGTTCTGTACGGCGTTTTGTTCATGGTGCTCATCGCACCGCAGTCCATCTGGGGCTCGCTGCAGGTTGATTCCGGTGGTCTGACCCCGCTCGTGTACATCATCGGATTCGTTGCCATCAGCTTCACAGCCCTGAGCTACGCCGCGATGTCCAGCAAGTTCCCCATCGCGGGCTCGGTGTACTCCTACGTGCAGCGCGCCATCAACCCGCATGTGGGCTTCATGTCCGGTTGGCTCATCCTGCTGGACTACATCCTGGTGCCCTCTCTTCTGCTGGTCATGGTCGCCAACTGGGGAACCACCCTCGTGCCTGGCTCGCCTTGGTGGCTTTGGGTGGTCGTGTTCATCGCTTTCAACACGTTTGTGAACGTGCGCGGCATCACCATGTCGAAGGGCGTTGACTGGATCATCTTCGCCGTGGAGATCCTGGCGCTCATCGTGTTCATCGCTGTGGGCTGCATGTATGTCTCCGGCGGCGGCGGCTACGGCGAGTTCTCCACCGAGCCGTTCTACAAGCCCGGCGAGGTCGACCTCCACTTTGTGGCCACGGCCGTATCCCTGGCCTGCCTGTCGTTCCTCGGTTTCGACGGCATGTCCACCCTGGCCGAGGAAACCTACAAGCCCGAGAAGAACATCGGCAAGGGCATCCTCATCGCGCTGTGCATCATGATCGTCGTGTTCGTGGCTCAGACTTATGTGGCCGCTCTCATTCTTCCCGACTGGGCGAATACCGATCCCGACATGGGCTTCTTCGATGCCTGCTACGCTGCCGGCGGTCTGCTGCTGCAGAACTTCATGCTGGTTATCAACATCGTCGCCATCGGCATCGCCAACATCATGAATGCCCAGATCGCCTCTTCGCGCCTGCTGTTCTCCATGGGCCGCGACGGCGTGCTGCCCCGCGTGCTCGGCAAGGTGCATCCCAAGTACCAGACCCCCTGGGTGGCCGCTATCTTCCTGGGCGCGTTCTCGCTGGTCCTCACTCTGACCGCCGGTCAATTCGGCGGCATGACGGTGCTCGCCCCCATGGTGAACTTCGGCGCGCTGGCGTCGTTCATCGTCCTGAACTTCGGCGTGTTTTGGTACTTCTGGTGCAAGGAGAAGCAGCGCGGCGCCAAGGCCGTCTTGCGCTACCTCATCTGCCCCTGGATCGGTATCCTTATTCTGATCTACGTGTTCACCGGCTTCGATGCGCTCACCTATGGCGTGGGCATCAGCTGGTTCATCGTGGGCCTCATCATTGCCGCTGTCATTTCCAAGGGCTTCAAAGAAGTGCCCGACGCCTTCAAGAACCTGGAAGTGTAGCCGCTGTTCCTGCGGGCCTAACGGTTCCGAAAGGCATCCACCGATCCAGCAGCTTTGCCCGCCGTAGCGCACGGCATCTTTCGAGCCCCCGGCCATGTCGGGGGCTCTTCTTGTATACTAGGTTCGCCCCTCGAAACTCCCATCTATTTCCAATGCGCTGACCAGGAACTTCTTTGCGTTTTCCCAGATCAGTCTAGTAACCGCAGAATAGAAATAGATGGGAGTTTCGAGGGGCGAACCAGAAATAGATGGGAGTTTCGAGAGAACTCAACACCTCTGGACGCGCGAAAATGATGGAATCAGTTTGCGGGTCCTTGCAGAAAGGAAAGGGGAGGATTCCCATGAAGATCGGTTTCGTTGGGCTGGGGAATATGGCCACGGCCATTATCGGAGGCCTGCTGCGCGAGGGCACAACGTTCAGCGGCGAAGACGGCGACGCGACGGTGATCACCGCTGCCAACATCATCGGCTCGGCCAAGACCGAGGCCACGCGACAGAAGCGCGCCGAGCAATTCGGCATCGCCGTCACTGCCAGCAACCGCGAAGTTGCCGAAGCGGCCGATGTGCTGGTGCTCGCCGTAAAGCCCCAGTTCTTCCCCGAAGTGATCGCCGAAATTCGCGAGGTCGTAAACGAGAACACACTGGTTATCTCTATCGCCGCTGGTCTCACACTCGAGCGCATCGCGGCCCTTTTCAATCGCGATGTTACCGCCATGCGGCTCATCCGCTGCATGCCGAACACCCCGGCCCTCGTAAACGCCGGGTGCACCGCCGTCGTGCCTGGGCCGGGGGCGACGGAGGCCGACGAAGCCCTCTGCCTACGACTCATGGAAAGTTTCGGCCGGGCCATCGTCATTCCCGAGCGCCTGATGGACGCCGCCAGCGCCGCAGCTGGCTCCTCCCCCGCGTTTGTCTTCATGTTCATCGAAGCTTTGGCCGACGGGGCCGTGGCCGCTGGGATGCCGCGCGCCCAAGCTTATGAGTTCGCCGCCGCCGCCGTGGCCGGTTCGGCCCAGCTCGTTCTGGAAACAGGACGGCATCCCGGCGACCTGAAGGATATGGTCTGCTCACCGGGCGGCACCACGATCGAAGGCGTGAAAGCCCTGGAAGAGGGTGCCTTCCGTGCGTCGGTCATGAACGCCATCGTCGCCTGCGTAGAAAAGGCGAAGGCCCTTTAGGCGCCGCAAAATCCACACGCAGGCACGTTCCGCTGGAAAACCGTGCAGAATGGGTGAAATTGCGTAGCAAGCCAGGAACGTTTCGCAATCGCTCAAATCCTCCTCGCTTTTCTGTGCATTATCATGGGAAAGTCAACCGCATTAAGGAGGCGACGTTCTGGAACAGCGCAAGGCATTCCTTCAAAACGCCCCTCTGCTCCTCGTTGAAAGGTCTCGCCATGAGGAAACATATTCGCACCTCCCTTGCTCTGCTCGTGGTGGCACTTGCTGCCGCCAGCTTCATGCTCATGTTGCCCGGCTGCACCGGCGGCACCAACGACTCGCCTGGCAAACCCGATGCCGTGGGAAATCGCTCTGCTGACGGAGCAAGCGAGGCGACCCAGGGCGACATCGTCAGCACCGCTATGGTTGCCTACGCCAACGGCGATCAGGTGCTTTTCGTCGACCAGGAGACGCAGACTCCCTACATTCCTACGGAAATTGATGACGCGACCATCATCGTCGACGGGCAGCAGACCGACGAAGAGGCCTTGGTCGCGGGCAATATCGTGCAGGTCACGGGCAACGGCATCATGCTGGAAAGCTACCCGGGGCAGTACCCCGGCATCACAAAGGTCGAGGTCGTTGAAACGGGCAGCCCTGCCGATGCCGAGCAGTACGCCGACATCGTGGACACCGTATTCGCTGCCCCCGATCAGAGCCAAGTACCCGTCGGCAGCCTCAGCTACAAAACGGATCAGGCCGACACCTCGGTCGTCTTGAATCCCTACGAGTTTGACTGGCAGTGGCAAACAGAAGACGGCCAAACCAGCACGTCCCAGGTTGATGGGTTTGCCGCCGACGGAAGCGGTGCGCTGAACGAGACGGTGATCGACGCACGCATCCCTAGCGGCGTCGACGCCTTCGCAGCCTTCTCCGTGAACCCGACGTCTGTAGAAATCGAGCGCCAGCCCTTGGTGAAAGGCGATACGGCGAAAGTTGACCCGCAGGCCGATGGCGAGGACGTGCCCTACACCTTGGGCGACGATGGCACCACGGCCCTGCGCATCGAGCCGAACTACCTCTACGAAATAAAGGCCACCTTCCCCCAGGGCGAGGCCGAGTACGCCTTCTACACGGTGAGCTAGCCTTTCGCGAACATCACAAAACGGCCAGCGCCCGGCTCCTTCGAAGGAAGACGGACGCCGGCCGTTTATCGGAGCAAGGATTAGTCGAGTTAGTCGAGGTACCGCAGCGCCGCCTGGCTTTTGCCGGCGCGCTTGGCCACATAGAGCGCCTCGTCAGCCACCTGGTACAGGTCGTCGAAGGTGACGGGCGTGCGGGTGCAGGCCACCGCGCCGATGGTGATGGAGGGGTGTAAGCCCTCGGGCATATCGGCGGGGCGCGGCGTTGTGGCGTAAATGCCGCCGGACAGCTGGGACAGCACGCGGTCTAAAGCCGGCCCAGGCACGAGACCGGCGGCAAACACGGCGAACTCGTCGCCACCGAGGCGGGCCACCACGTCATCCTTACGCATGTTCCGGCTGAGAAACGCGGCAATCTCCTGCAGCACCCGATCGCCTTCCGGGTGGCCGAAACCGTCGTTCACCTGCTTGAAGTTGTCCACGTCCACGAGAAAGAGACTGCAACCTTGGGCGCAATCCTCACTCGTCAGCGCCTTTTCGATGCGCGTCATGGCGGCCTCGCGATTGAAGATGCCCGTAAGGCCATCCAGCTCGGCCTTCTTCCGCAGGGTGGCCTCGCGCATGACCATCTCGTGGGTGTCCAGAAGACGACCCACATGGCGAACGGGACAACCAACGCCGTTGAATAGCACGAAAGACTGGTAGCGGCACCAGATGGGGTCGCCTTCCGCATTGGGTAGCGAGGTTTCCATATCGATGAAGTCGCCTTGCGCAACGATGTCGCGAATGCGCTCGATGTCGTGCACTTCCAGATCGATAGAGCATTCTTTGTCGCAACGCTTCTGCAAAATGAGGTCGTCCGACTGCGGCTCACGGTTGAAGCGCGCCTCGAAATCGCCGAAGATCTCGCCGGTCTGCGCCTGGCAGTCGATATCGAAGATAACGTCGCGCGAGAGCACTGTGAGCATTTCCACCCGCTCTTCGGCCCGTTCCAGCTTGCGCTGGTAGCTCATCTTCTCGGTGATGTCGATGATGGTGACATAGAACCACGCCTGTCCCTCGTCGTCCACCACATAGCGGCCGCGGTCGTCCACCCATACTTCGGCGCCGTCGGGACGATTCAGCCGATAGGTAACCGCGTAGGTGTTGCCGCACTTGATCTGGGAGGTTATCTCGTCGGTGACGCGCCGGCGGTCATCCGGGTGGACCATGCCGATAAAGCTGTTGTCCGTAATGGCGCAGAATTCCTCGTAGGTAGCGCAGCCGAACAGCTCCAGCACGTCGCGGCTCACATAATCGATCGTGCCGCCTTCATCGTCGGCGCGATAGCGAAACAGACCTCCGGGAATGCGATCAAGAAATTCCTGGGACACCTCATCTTCGATCGCGCACCCATCATGAGAGCCGAGCTTGCCCTCGGTCACCCGATGAAATATCGTCATAACCAGCCCCTTTGCGCTTCATCCAAACGAAAAGCCGCCAGCTGCGGTTCCTCGCGCCTCGTTCTCTCCCCCACGATCATACCACCGCTGACGCATTCGGAAGCCGTTGCTGCAACAACTCCTTCCTCGCATGTAATTATTTGTTGCGACACGGAGGTCAACGGCACGATCTATTGCCAATCTATGACGAATGCCGATGTTTCGAAGAGCGCTGCTATACTGGCGAGGCACTATCGATGGGGCGCTATGGGAGCGTACCCGTTTTGAAGGAGAGCCCTATGCGCTATCTCATTGCTTCCGATATTCACGGCGCGCTGCCAGCCGCTGAAATGCTGGTGGCGCGCTTTCGCGAAGAGGGCGCCGACCGGCTGCTGCTGCTTGGCGACCTGCTGTATCACGGGCCGCGTAACCCCCTGCCCGAGGGCTACGCGCCGGCCCAGGTGGCGAAGCTGCTGAACGGGCTGGCCGATCGCATCACGGCAGTGCGGGGCAACTGCGACTCCGAGGTGGATCAGATGGTGCTGAACTTCCCCTGCCTAGGCGATTATGCGCTGGTAGTGGACGAGAGGACGACGCTGCTGCTCACCCATGGGCATCTGGATTTGGCGGCCGCCGTTGCGGGGCTTCCTGCAGGATCATTCGTACTCTCGGGCCACACCCACGTGAAAGGCATCGGGCCGGAAGCGGCGCCGGCGTTCGCAAAAGGCATCGCGGCCGCGCGGGGCACGAGCGAGGAAGAAGGAGCCGGGACTTTCGCTGCGCCAGCGGTCACCTTCGTCAATCCCGGCAGCATCGGCCACCCCAAAGATGGCTCCGCCAGCTACGCCATCTACGAGCACGGCACCGTAGAACTGCATCAGCTCTAGGCCGTGCCTTTTAAGATACAGCCTGCGATCTCGGAAGAATCTCTGAATTCTGATATTAATCTCTGAATTCAGAGATTCTTTCTGAGATTCCCCTGAGTCCTGTGGTTTGGAGCAACCGCGAATGATCGCCGTTGCTTCCGTGGGCCCGCCAGAGGATTTGCCCAGATACAAAAAGACCCCCATGACTGGGGGTCTTTTCAAATTCATGGTGGTCGGAGGGGGACTTGAACCCTCGGCACGCGGATTTTCAGTCCGCTGCTCTACCAACTGAGCTACCCGACCGGATATGCGGAAACGGTTTCCGTTTCGATGCGAGCATATATTCTAACGGGTATGGCCCTCCAACGCAAGAACTTTTTTATCTGAGCCTGAGTCTGCGTCAATGAGTCAAGGGGGATTGGTTACTGTAACTTCTTTCCTTTGACTTCGATCTTTGACAAATAGGGAAAAAAGGAAATAATAGGAAAGAAAGGAAAACAAAGGAAAGAAAGGAAAACTATGTACGACGAGGTATTCTCTCCCTCCTTCGGCAACCGCCCTTCTTTCCTCGTGGGCCGCAGCCAGTTGCTTAGCCAGCTGGAACAGGGCCTTCAATCGCGGCCGGGCAGCCGAGAGAGGACCGTCGTGGTGCTGGGCCAGCGGGGCAGCGGGAAGACGGTGCTTCTATGGGAGCTCGCCGACCGCATGCGAAAGCAGGGCTTCGCCGTGGCCTCCCCGACCATTGTCGCAGACGGTATGCTGGAGCGCATTCTCGAGAAGCTCGAGGACGACTGCCAGCTGTACGCGGGCGGGAAACTGCACCTCGCAGGCGGCAGCGTGGGCGCGCTCGGCTTCTCGGCGGGCATCCAACTAGAGAGGGGGGCGGCAGCGGCCAAAAGCCCCCAGCAACGGCTCGTGCAGCTGTGCCGCCAGCTCACCGCCAAAGACCGCGGGGCGCTCATCCTGATAGATGAGCTGCAGGCCTCGTCCCCCGAGATCCGCCACCTCATCGGCACCTATCAGGAGATGGTGGGCGAGGGGTTGAATGTGTCCCTCGTCATGGCCGGCCTGCCGGGAGCTGTCTCTACCACGCTCAACGATAAAGTGCTCACCTTCCTCAACCGTGCGCGAAAGGTATCGCTTCCGCCCCTGGAGCAGGGGGAAGTGGACGCCTTCTTCAAGCGGTCGTTCGACTCCCTCGGCATTGCTATAGAAAGCGGTCTGCGCCGGAGCGCGTCGGCGTACACCGCCGGCAGCCCGTATCTTCTCCAACTTGTGGGGCACTACACCTGCCTCTACGCAGAAGACGGCAAGGTGTCCGAGGAGAGCCTTGCCGAGGCGCTGCGAACCTCAGGCGACGATTTCCAAAGCGATGTGTGCGCCACCACACTCGCCGCGCTTTCCGAGCGCGACGTGGACTTCCTTGAAGCCATGGCCGAGCTGGGAGAGCCCACGTCCGTAGCCGCCGTTGCCGAGGCCATGGGCGCAACGGCGGATTATGCGCAAAAGTACCGTCGCCGGCTCATCGACGGCGGCGTCATCAAAAGCGCCGGGCGAGGAAAGGTCGCCTTCGATGTGCCTTTCCTTGCCGAGCATCTACGCAGAAGGAATGAGTGATGAGTCAGGGAAACGTCTCCCTGACTTAGGCTACGAAGGCGACAAGGGTGCCGAGGGCGATGAAAGGGGCGAAGGGCATCGTGCCGGCGAGGAGAGAGTCGCGGTCGTGCTCGGAGGAAACTTCCCGAATGGCGCCGCTTAGGAAAGGCTCACTGAGGGAAGGCGCTCCAGTGCCAGCAAGGTCGGCACTCGCGAAAGCGCCCGTGCTTCGATCGCGGCGGTTCTTCATCACTCGCCGACCGAACTCGCGGCCGAGCACATAGGCGACGCTGAGAAGGCAAGCCGTCAGCAAGCAAACGACCCCGCGCTCCAGTCCGAGGAACAGCCCGAGCACGGCCATGAGCTTGATGTCGCCGCCGCCGAAGGCCTCCTTGCGCCTGATAAGCTCGTACAAGGTGGTCAGCACGAGCAAGCCGCCGCCGAGCACCACGGCGCCCAGAAGGCCACTCGCAAAGGAGATGCCGCCGATTTCCAGACCGGGAGGCACCAGCACGTCGGGCGCCGGCCCAAGAAACTCGGCGCGAAAGCCCAAGCCCATGTGCGCCCCAGCAAACCCGAGCACCACACGCCAGGCAACCCACAGAAAGCCCAGAGCCGCCGCCAGCCCATTAGGCACGCGGCGCGACCGTATGTCGATGACGGACACAACGGCCAACAGACCCAGCACCAGGGCGTAAGTAACCAGTGTTATGACGGAAACGTAGGTCATTAACACCTTTTCCCGTCGCCGAAGATAAGCTCGCGCTCCTCTCCCGTGAGCGCCGCGCGGGCCTGGTCGCGCAGGTTGTTCACGCCGATGAAGAACTGGCGCATCATGACCACCACCAGGTAGCGGCCCTTGGGGGTCAGCGTCAGCTCGTCGGCGTTGTCGGTGGCAAAAGCCCCGCACGCGCGCATGAAGCCCATCTCCACGGGAAGCCCGCGTTCCACCGACATGCCGAAGTCGCGCTCGAACTGGCGCTTGTCCAGACGCAGGCCGAACAACTGCATCATGAAGCGGTAGCGCATGCGGTCGCGCAGCGAGAACGTGGTCTTGCCCATCATGGACATGTGCCCCGCTTCGATGGCCTCGTTGTACTCGCGCACCGAGAACGTGTTCACGTACAGGTTCTCGCCCAGATAGGTGATGCCGCCCGAGCCGATAGCCGGGTACTCCTCGTAATCGACCACGTACTCGTCAATCATGGCGTCCTCGCCGGCAGCACCGGTGCCGCGACGGTTGAACGTCCAGGCGCTTCCCAGCTCGAACAAGCCCGGCTGCCCGCCAGGCAAATCCCCCAGTAGCAAATCGCAGATGATCTCGTAGAAGCGGCGCTCGCGGTTGTAGTCCACCTTGCCCACCGTGGCGGCCAGCGACCGCTGCACCGACGGCGAGGCCATCAGCGGATAGAATGTCGTCTGGCTCGCACCGGAAGCCACCACCATCTCGATGTCGTGAATAAGCGTGTCCTCGGTCTGCGCGGGGAAATTAAAGATCATGTCGGCATTCATGGAAACGAAGTACGGCGACGCCTCCTGAATGCGCTCGAGAATCTCCTGGCCGCTGCCGTACTTCTCGTAGCGATCCATCTGGCGCAGCAAGTCGTCGTCGAAGGACTGCACACCCACGGACAGGCGCTGCACACGGCCCTTCAACTTTTCCAAGTACTCATGGGTGAGATGGTTCGGATTCGTCTCGCTGGAGACCTCTTTGATAGAGAACAGATCGCGGGCCATATCGATAGTCTCACACAGCTCGTCGATCATAATGGTGGGCGTGCCGCCGCCGATGTACACGGAATCGAAGTCGTAGCCAAGATCCTTCAGCATGCGCATCTCGCGGCGCATGTTCTGGAAATAGGGCTTCGCGCGATCCTCGCGGAAGGGGAAGCGGTTGAAGGAGCAGTAGGGGCACAAACGCTCGCAGAACGGCACATGCATGTACAGCATATAAGGCTGCCCCGGGTTGGGCGAGGGCATGAACGCCTCGTCGCAGGGCTTAAGCTGCAGGTAGTTGGCCGTGCACGCCTCCACTACCTTGGAAAGCATTCGTTCTGAAAGCATATCGCGCGTTCCTTCTTTCTTGACTGGTTGCCTTGGTTGAGAAGGGCGGACCTTTGGTCCGCCCCTACGGAATCTATCCCAAGCGCTGAACCTCTAGACAGCGGCTATTGATCCCACGCGCTGCGGCCCTGCAAGGCCTTCTTGCCGATATCGTGGCGATACATTTTGCCTTCGAAGTTGATGAGGTCGCAGGCCTCGTAGGCGCGTTCGCGGGCCTCCTCGAAGCTGTCGCCTTTGGCCACCACATTCAGCACGCGACCGCCGTTGGTGAGCAGTTCGCCGTCATAGTTGCGGCGGGTGCCGGCATGGAAGACGGTCACGCCGGGCAGCTCCTCGGCCTCTTCGATACCCAAGATGACCTTGCCCTTCTCGTAGGAGCCCGGATAGCCCTCGCTGGCGAGCACCACGGAAACGGCCCAGTCGTCGGACCACTCCAGCTGCACATCCTCGGGTCGTCCCTCGGCCACGGCGAGCATGACCTCCACCAGGTCGCTTTCCAAACGGGGCAGCACGACCTGGGTCTCGGGGTCGCCGAAGCGCACGTTGAACTCCACGATCTTCGGGCCTTCCGGGGTCAGCATGAAGCCGCCATACAGGGTGCCGCGATAGTCGCTGGCGAAGGGCTCGCGCGCCGTAGCGGCGGCCGCCTTCTCCATGATAGCCACCATGGCGGCCATCTCCTCGTCGGTGACGATGGGCACCGGCGAGTACACGCCCATGCCGCCGGTGTTGGGGCCCAAGTCGCCATCATAGGCGCGCTTGTGATCCTGGGCCGGAGCCATAGGGAACGACTGCCCGGCCGTGACGAAGCACAGAAGCGAACACTCAGGGCCCGTCATGCACTCCTCGATAACCACCGTGGAGCCGGCATCGCCGAAGGCACCGTCGAAGCAGGCGCGCACGGCAGCCTCGGCATCTTCCACGGTTTCGGCCACGACGACGCCCTTGCCCGCCGCCAGGCCGTCAGCCTTGATGACAATGGGCGCGCCCTGCTCGCGCACGTAGGCGAGCGCGTCGGCCTCGTTGTCGAAACGGCCATAGGCGGCCGTGGGAATGTCGTTGGCCATCATGAATTCCTTGGAATAGGCTTTAGAGCCTTCCAGCTGGGCGCCGTCGGCGTTAGGGCCGAACACGGGGACGCCGTCGGCGCGCAGCAGATCGGCCACGCCATCGACCAGCGGTGCCTCGGGGCCGATGACCACCAGCCCGATGTTGCGCTCGTGCACGAAACTCAGCAGCGCCTCGCCGTCGGCGATATCCAGATCGACGTTCTCGGCGATTTCCGCCGTGCCGCCGTTGCCCGGCGCCACGTACAGCACGTCGGTGTTCGGAGACTTCTGCAGCGCCCACGCGATGGCATGTTCGCGCCCACCCGAACCGATCAGCAGAATGTTCACGTTCGTTCCTTTCAGTAATTTCTTCTAAGAAATCACAGGTCGTTCGTAACGTCAGCGAGGTTCCGACTGGTGCCTGCAATTGCCTTGAAGCGCGGCCGAGCGGCCTTCGGGCCGTGAGGGAAAGCGCTGAATGGCAAGGGCAGGTGCCAGTCGGAACCGCAGCGTCGGCTTAATCGTTCGTCTGCCAAGACGAACGAAACTTACTACTCGTCTCTCAACCAGGACATGCGGATAATCGTCTGGTCGCGGTCGGGGCCAACCGAGATGATGCTCATGGGCACGCCGCACACCTCTTCCAAATACTCGATGTACTTGCGCGTGTTCTCCGGCAGCTCCTCGTAGGTGCGGCAACCGGTGATGTCCTCGTCTTTCCAGCCGGGCAGCTCCACGTAAATGGGCTTCGCGTGGTGCAGCACCGATTGCTGCATGGGGAAGTAGTCGTAGCGCACGCCGTCGCATTCGTAGGCCACGCACACCTTGATGGTGTCGAAGGCCGAAAGCACGTCCAGCTTCGTGAGGGCCACGTCCGTAAGCCCGTTCACCTCGGCGGCGTAGCGCCCGATGACGGCATCGAACCAGCCGCAGCGGCGCTTGCGGCCCGTGGTGACACCGAACTCATGGCCGGCGGCGCACAGAAGCTCGCCGTCCTCCGCATCCTGACCGGTGCCGCCGTTCTCGGGGAACTTCAGTTCCGTGGGGAAGGGGCCCTCGCCCACGCGGGTGACGTAGGCCTTCTGAATGCCCAGCACGCGGTCGATGGCCTTGGGGCCGACGCCCGTGCCCGTGGAGGCGCCGCCGGCGCAGCAGCTGGACGAGGTCACGAACGGGTAGGTGCCATGGTCGATGTCGAGCAGCGTGCCCTGGGCGCCTTCGAAGAGGATGGACTTCCCGTCGGCCAGCGCCTCGTTCAGCATATGAGCCGACTCGCACACGTAAGGGGCCAGAATGCGCGCGTAGGGCAGGTACTCGTCGCAGATCTCCTCCACCGTGTAGGTGTGCAGACCGTAGATCTTCTCCAGAATGGGGTTCTTCTGGGCGAGCACCGCCTCCAGTTTCAGGCGGAAGATCTTCTCGTCCAGCAAGTCCTGCATACGAATGCCCTTGCGGCCCATCTTGTCCTGGTAGCAGGGGCCGATGCCGCGCTTGGTGGTGCCGATCTTCTTGTCGCCGAGGCTCTTCTCGTCGGCGCCGTCCAAATCTTTGTGGTACGGCATGATGAGGTGCGCGTCGTTGGAAATCTTCAGGTTTTTGCAGGAGATGCCCTCGGCCTCCAGCATGGCCATCTCCTTCACGAGCACGCCCGGGTCTACCACGACGCCGTTGCCGATGACCGGGACGGCGTTTTCGTACATGACCCCGGAGGGCATCAGGTGCAGCGCCAGCTTCTTGTCGCCGTGAATGACGGTGTGGCCGGCATTATTGCCTCCCTGGAAGCGCACCACGTAATCGTAGTCGCTGGCGATGAGGTCGGTGATCTTACCCTTGCCTTCGTCGCCCCACTGGGCGCCGACGAGCACTGTGCTGGGCATCTTCAAGTCCTTTCGACGTTGGGCGGGGAATGCCCTGAAAACGACATTCCGCAAGGGCTCAGTATACCAGCCGCACAGGCTAATGCTTCGGAATGGAGGGCTTCGTGCTAAGATTTACGGAGTTAAGACGCTTCCGCTTGCGAAGGACCCTCCATGACCGACAACCAGCCACCGCGCCGCACGCCCGCTGCGGCAGATCCTCCCCTGGGCACGCCCGAGGGCGATCGGGCCTTCGTAAGGCGCACGGCGCTGCGACGCCTGCAGCGCAACCGGCGTATCTTCAGCATAGTGGTGGGAATTCTGCTCGCGCTGTCCTTCGTCGTCTTTCTGGTGACTGAGTTCATGCAGCCACACCCGTTTAACCTATAAGTTGATCACCGTCGCCGGGCGTCCTGACTGCTTTGCAGCCTTCTTCAAGGCTCGGGCCACGCCTTCGTGGCAGGTGAAGAGAATGACCTGGCGCTGCTCCGATAGTTCCACCAAAGCGCGGGCGGCGCCCAGCCGGCGCTGTTCGTCGAAGTTCACGAGAATGTCGTCGGCGAGAATGGGAATGGCCCGCCCCACGTTGTCGGCGCAGGTAAGAAGCGCAATACGCAGGGCCAGGTACAGTTGCTGGCACGTGCCGAGGGACAAGTGCACCGGCTGGCGCGTGCGCCCGAGGGCGTCAGCTACCTCCAGAGTGCCCTCGCGCGTAAGACTCACGCGAGTCCACCGACCTTCGGTCATGAGGGACAGCAACCGGCTCGCCCGCAGATACACCTCCGGCTGGCGCTTCGATTCCCAGGTGGCAATGGCCGCCTCCAGCATGTGCTTGGCCAGAAGCAATCGCGCGAAATCGGTGCGCGCCTCTTCCAGACGCGTGGTCACTTCCTGCACCTCAATCTTGATGCGATCGAAGTCGCGCTCCGTTTCGGCTTGGGCGAGGACAGCGGCCAATTCCCCTGCTCGCTGGTTCATGGACTCCAGCGCCTCAATGAGCCCCGAGCGCTGACGAACGCGCCGCTCGAGCTCCTCCTCGGCATCGCCTACTCCGCTCTCGGGCGACAATCCGGCGCGCTGAAGCGCCGCCGCCCGTTCAGAGGCGATTTCCTGAAGGCGATGCTCGGCATCCGCTCGCCGAGCGGCCGCCGCTTGCTGGCGCTGACGACACAGCGCCATGGCCTGACGTGCCTCGCGGGCCTCGTCAAGAAGTGCCCGAGCCTGGCGCACCGACCCTTGGGCCTCGCCCAGCCCTTCTTCATCCAGCGCCTCGCGTACCTGCGCGGCCACCGATCCCTCCTCAGCCTGGCACGCTTCCAGCTTCTTCTTATCCTGGATCATCACCCAATGGGCGTCGTCGAAACGGGCTTTGCGGGCGCCTTCCTCCTTGTTCGGCCGGAACAACATGGCGAAGCCGCCGGTGGCCATGAGCGCCGCGAAGACGGAGAGGAGAAATCCGATGGCCATATAGCTGAGAGCACCGCGGGCACGGCCCTCGATGAAAAGAGGGACGCCCAGAAGAAACAGCACGGCGGGAATGACCACGCAGAATGCCACCTGAATGCGCCTCTTCGATCGCTCGCTGCGGCGATCGGCCTCATCGTCGGCCGTTTCCTGCAGCGCCTCGTACACTGCCACGGAGGATGTGTAGTTCGCGCGAGCCACCTCCACGGCATGGGCCTGCCGCGATTGACGGGTCGCGAGGTTTTCCAAGCGGTCACGCAAGGCCCGCTCGTCGGAGGCCGTCAGACGTGCGAGGCGGCGCCCGCAGGAACGCTCGTGAAGTTCGTAGTTGTTGGCTGCCTCTTCCTCGCTCTTGGCCAGCCGGGCGATATCCCCCTTAAGCTTGTCGCGTTCGGCATCCAGGGCCGCCAGAGAACTTTTGGCCATGGTGAGCGCCTCAATCACGCGGTTGGCCTCTTCCACCCGCTCTCCCATGGCGGCGCGCTCGGGCTCCAGCTCGTGCAGCTCGCGATCTTGGGCGCGATAGGCATCGGCGACGCCAGCCGCGCTCTGCTGCTCGGCGCGCAGGGCGTTGCGCCGAGCCAGAAGCTGGGGGATCGACTGCTCGGCCGAGGCGGCGCGGGAGGTGAATGCCGCCAAGCGCTCGTTCACATGAGCGAGGGCGTGGGCCGGCGACGAGCCCGTGCCCGAACCGGCCGTCAGCAACTTCGCCGTCGTATCCGTCGTGTTGCGCAGCGAGCGCAGCTCATCGCTGTTCAGGGAAAACATCGTGCGATAGGTGTCCTTGTCGATGTCTTCCACCAGGAAGGTATCTCCCTGCAGGCCGTCGGCGTTGCGGGCGCGGGAAAGCACGAACGTCTCCTCGTCTTCCCTCGCGCTCGCGTTCGCGTCCGCCCCCGCCGACCGCGCGAAAAGCAGCGAGCCCGCGCGCTCGGCCCCCTCGGGCTTGTAGGTGTTTCGGTTTCCTCGAGCCTCTTCCCAACCGAACAGCACGCCGCCCACAAAGGAGGCCACCGTCGTCTTGCCCGCCTCGTTGGCGCCGAGGACGATGTTCATGCGGTCGCTGAAGGGCCCGACCACCGTATCGTGAAAGCGGCCGAAGCGCTCCAAGTGAATAGAGCGGAGGTAGATGCGCGGCTCGGTCATCGGTCGTCGCCCCCTTGCAGCAGCAAGTCGAGCACAAGCCGGGCGGCCTCGTTCGTGAGCTGACGCGCCTTCTTCTCGGAAAGTGCCGCCGTAAGGGGAACGTTGCGCGCAAGATATTCTTCCTGCAAATAGTCGATCTGCCCTTCGACATCCTCGGAGAGCCGATCAACGGTGCGAAGAAACACCGCTGGGAACAGCCCCTCGGCGCGCAACGCCCCTTCGTCGATGGGAGCCGTTGTCTCGTCGATGAGACTATCGCAGTAGAATTCCGAATACGCATCGTTCAAAGACGCGCGCACCTCTTCCAGCACTCCGGGGCGGCCAAGCACCTCGTGAAGGGAGGTCGCTCCGGTGAGAACGATGCGCGACACCATCATCTCGCAGGAGGCGTCGCCGTTGACCGCGAACAGCTCCCGCATGGTTTTGGACACCAGAGCCGGAATGTTCATGCAATCGGAGACGTCGATGCGAACCTTCTCCCACACCACCGAGGCCGTGGGGATGAAGCTCACCTTCGGCGGCGCGTCAACCGCCAGCGTGACGAGGTTGACACCGCGCGGGCCCGTTTCACGCACATCGCGCCCTTGAATGCAGCCGGAAAAGGCAATGCGCGGCACACGCTCGTCGTTGACCCACCGCTTGTGAATGTGGCCGAGCGCCCAGTAGTCGAATCCAGCACGCAGCAGCGCCACGGGGTCGGTGGGAGCCTTCACGGGATCGAGCGTAAGCCCGGTGTGCAGCACGCCCACCGCAAAAGGCGCCTCGGCGGCACGCGGGCCCAATGCCCGAATGGCGGCGGCGCGGGTGATACCCTCGGCGATGTCCTCGTTGGGCGACCACACCTTGTTCGGGTAGCCGCGGCCTCCGATGACCGCAAGGGGACGCCCGTCGCGCTCGTACAGGGCGAAATCGGGACGATCGGCGGCGAGCATCGTAGCGGACGGGGGCAACGCGAAGAAATCCTGCTGCCAAAGACTCAGCGGATCGTGGTTGCCGGTGCACAGGTAGGAGGGAATGCCCTCCGCATCCAGGCGGTTCAATCCATCGAAGAAACGCAGGTAGTCGCGATAGGACGCGCGAACCGAATCGAAGATGTCGCCGGAAACGACCACGAAATCGACCTTGCGCGACACGGCCGCCTCCACTACGCGATCCCAAGCACCGGGAATGGCATCTACCAAACGGCGCGCCCATTCATCGGACAGCGCCCTCAGGCCGCGAAACGGCGCACCGATGTGCAGGTCGGCAGCGTGGATGAATGTCAGCGTTTCCGGCACGAACAGACCCTAGAAGCTGCCCACGCGGGAGTCGTCAATAAAGTCCATGAACTTCGTGAACTCGGGGTTGAAGGCCAAGTCGATGTCGCGCGTGGCGCCGTTGCGGTGCTTCGCGACGATGAGCTTGGCCATGCCCAAATCGGGGCGCGACTCGCTTTCCGCCTCGATCTCGTTCATGGAACGGTCGATGAACATGACGATATCGGCGTCCTGCTCGATGGCGCCGGAGTCGCGCAGGTCGGAAAGCATGGGGCGCTTGTCCTTGCCGCGTTGTTCGATGGCACGGGACAGCTGCGACAGGGCGAGCACCGGCATGTTCATTTCCTTGGCGAGAATCTTGAGTCCGCGGGAAATTTCGCTCACTTGGTCGTTGGTAGATTTATTGGCCGTCATGGGACCCGGCTGCATGAGCTGCAGGTAGTCCACGATGATGAGGCCCTTTTGGCCCTCTTTCAGGCCATGCAGCTCGCGGCGGCCCTTGGCGCGGGCTTCCAGTACCGAGAGGCCTGGGGTGTCGTCGATGAACATATCCAGCTGGGAGAGCTTGCCCGAGGCTTCGGCCAAGGCACCCCAGTCGCCCTCGGCGATGAAGCCGCTGCGCAGCTTCGAGAGATTCACGCGAGCCTCGGAGCACAGGATACGCTGAACCAGCTGCTCGGCGCCCATCTCCAACGAGAAGAACGCCACAGCGGCGCCGGATTTAGCCGCGTTGGTGGCCAGGTTCAGTGCAAAGGAGGTTTTGCCAACACCGGGGCGCGCCGCCAGAATAACCAGATCGCCGCCGCGAAACCCGTGAAACAGCTCATCGACGTCCTTGAAGCCCGTGGGAACGCCGGCCATCTTGTCCTTCTGGTTGGCGAGACGGGAAATTTCCTCGTAGGCGTCGCTTACCAACTCGTCCATCTTGCGGAACGACGAGCTGACGCGTTTCTCGGTTACGTTGAAGAGCGTCTTCTCCGCCTCTTCCACCACCTGATCCAAATCATCGGGCGCGTCATAGGCCAGAGCGTTAATCTGCGTGGCGGCGAACACGAGCTCGCGCAAAATGGACTGCCGCTTGACAATGTCGACATGGCGCTCCCAGCTGGTGAGCGAGAAGGTGTTGTCGGCTAGCTCGGCCAGATAGGCGCGGCCGCCCACGGCCTCCAGCTGCCCCGTGGACTTCAAGGTGTCGGCGAGAGCGATGGGGTCAACGGGAATGTGGCGGTTCGTGAGACTGATGATGGCCTCGAAGATGATGCGATGGGCCGGACGGAAGAAATTCTCCGGACGCAGCCGCATGACCGCCTCTTCGGTCACCTCCCCGTTGAGCAGGCAGGCGGCGAGCACCGATTGCTCTGCCTCGATGTTCTGAGGCAACTGCGCGCGGGGCGCAAGTCCGGGCGTATTGTTGGCATCCATGGGAGGCTGAGGCTGGTAGGGCATGAAACATCCTTCGCGTCGTCGGTGCGCCTATTGTATCGCGTTTCTTCCCGCGAACGCTGGAACTCGGCTTACCGCCACTGTTTCACGGGAAACAGGCTCATTATAGAAAATGGCCCCTCCGAAGAGGGGCCATCAAAGGGTCTCGCAAGACGAGGACTACTCCTCGGTCTCGGTCACCTCAACCTCGACGGTGCCGTCGGCGGCAACTTCGCCGTCAACTTCAACCATCTCGTCGGCCGGAGTCTCGGCGATATCGATAGCTTCCTCGATAGCGTCGATGGCCTCTTCGGCCTCGGACTCACCAGCGACGACCACGGTTACCGTACCCTTGATGTCGCGGTACAGAGACACGGGCACATGGTAGGTACCGGTCATCTTGATGGGCTTGCCCAGTTCTACACGACGACGATCGATTTCGATGTCGAGCTGCTCGGCGATGGCGTCGGCCACCAGAGGAGCAGTGACGGAACCGAAGAGCACGCCCTCCTCGCCCACCTGGGCGATAACGCGCACGGTGGCGTCGTTCAGCTTCTCGGCCAGAGCGTTGGCATCGGCAATGCGAGTCTCCTCGCGCTTGGCGATGTTCTTCTTGCGCTCCTCAAGCTGCTTCAGGTTGCCCGGGGTAGCCTTCACGGCATAGCCCTGGGTCAGCAGGAAGTTGTTGGCAAAGCCGCGGTTGACGTCGATGACGTCACCCTCGCCGCCTTTGCCCTGGAGTTCCTTCAGAAGAATAACTTTCATGGTTCTCCTCCCTTCGCCTAGCGGTTGCGGCGATCGCCACGGCCGCTGACAGCGGGAACGGCATAGGGCATGAGAGCCATGACGCGGGCGCGCTTAACAGCTTCCGCGATGTCGCGCTGGTGCTGGGTGCAGGCACCGGTCACGCGACGGGGCTTGATCTTGCCACGATCGGTAACGTACTTGCGCAGCATTTGAGTATCTTTGTAATCGATATACTCCACGTCGTCCTTGCAGAACTGGCAATACTTACGACGAGGCTGCTTAGCGTAATCGGCCATATTAACCTCTTTCGTTTCGCTTAAAACGGAATGTCATCATCGTACACGGAAGAGGAAGCGTCGATAACCGGAGCAGCGGGCATGGGCGCGGGCGTCGGGGCCGGTGCGGGCATGGGAGCCGGAGCACTATAGGCCGGAGTCGCCGGAGCATAGCCCTGGTTGCCGCCGAAATCGCCGCCGTAGGACTGAGCGCCGCCGCCGCTGCGGCTCGACATGAACTCGAGCTCGTCAACGATGACTTCGAGCTTGCTGCGCTTCTGACCATCGCGCTCCCACTGGCTCCAGCGAAGCTTGCCCTCGATGGCCACCTTGGTGCCCTTGGACAAGTACTGGTGCAGGCTGCGAGCCCGGTTGCCGAACATGGTGCAGTCAACGAAGTTCGGATAATCCTCCCATTCGTTGGTCTGAGGATTACGACGACGGTCGTTCACGGCCACGCCGAAGCTCATGACGTCCATGCCGGACTGGGTGCTGCGCAGCTCGGGGTCGCGGGTCAGATTGCCGCTGATGATCACTCGATTAATGCTCATTTCTACCTCTTCTCATGGTGAGCGCTTAAGAACGCTCAGTTTCCAACTAGTCGCGATCGGTGCGGGCGACGATCATGTGACGCACAACGGCATCGTTGATGCGCAGCACGCGATCGAGCTCGGCAATGCTCTGCGGGTCAGTATGGAAATCGATGAGAGTGTAGTCGCCATCAGACAGACCGTTGATCTCATAAGCGAGTTTACGCTTGCCCCAATTGTCGACGTTGTCCACCACGCCCTGGGCGTCGGTGATCGTCGTCTCGATGCGCTTCATAACGCCAGCGCGCGTCTCGTCGTCAATCGTCGGAGCAACAATAAACAGCAGTTCATACGCCTTCATCAGCTCACCTCCTTTGGACTTTACGGCTCCGGGCTGGTGAAGGCACACACCGGAGCAGGAATAGCCTTGTTATCTTAGCAGAGCTTTCCCCGCTGCGGTTGAACCTGCATTTCTCCATCACGGTAAGCACACATTGCCTCGGTCGCTGGGGCCATGGTAAACCAAGCGAACCGTAAAAATGACGCGGGAATGTCCCGTTTCGTTCCTCGCGCCGACCGTATGGGCGTCGTATCTCCGTCCCCCCAGGGCACGACTCTGGTTGCCCCCGCGGAACTAATTTCGATAGCAATCATGAACCACCCCTCAAAGGGGTGGTTTGCTCTGGGCCTATAAGGCCGAGGGGGGCCGGCAGCGTCTAAAGGCGCTGCCTCTCACTTCGTTCAAGCCGTACCGCCCTTGTCTCTCGCGGGCCGCACAAAGCGGCCCTCGTACTACCGGGCAGCCCCTAAA
>OLRK01000099.1_pt1 | contig 101956 bp, 98 predicted proteins | sample 1672911 | NCBI WGS metagenome assembly OLRK01 (sample SAMEA3136736, study PRJEB25190) | human gut metagenome | biome: human gut; feature: human-associated habitat; material: faeces | place: Austria | collected 2013
GCAGTGCGGCCTTGGAAGAATCCTTTGCGGTCAGGCGCTCGGACAAACTGTCCTCATCATCAATGTCCAAATGCGCGTAAGGAACAACACCAATGACAGGTTTGTCCGTTAATCGCTCTAAATCATTTAGTCCGGGCCGGAGAATTTCCAGATCACCACGGAACTTATTGATAATCAGACCTTGAATGCGATCTTGCTCGTCCGGTTCCAGAAGTTTTACCGTACCATATAACGAAGCGAATACACCGCCGCGATCGATATCACCTACGAGCAAAACAGGAGCATGTGCCATCTTGGCCATGCCCATATTGACCAGATCATCCTGTTTGAGGTTAATCTCTGCTGGGCTGCCGGCACCCTCAATGACGATAATATCATAGTCATTTGCCAGACTGTCGAAGGCCTGCTGAATAAAGGGACGCAGTGCTTTTTTGTCACTCCAATATTCTTTTGCCGTGCGGTTTCCAATTGCTTTGCCGCAAAGAATGACTTGAGAGCCAACATCACTGGTGGGCTTTAACAAGATAGGATTCATTCGAACATCCGGAGCAATTCCAGCGGCCTCTGCCTGCATCACTTGTGCACGGCCCATTTCTAGACCGTCGGCTGTAATATAGGAGTTGAGCGCCATGTTCTGCGACTTAAACGGAGCAACGCGATAGCCGTCCTGTTTGAAGATACGGCAAAGAGCTGCGGTCAGGATACTTTTTCCGGAATTCGATGCAGTTCCCTGTATCATGATTGTTTTAGCTGCCATGCGTCAGCACCTCCGAAATGGTTTGAATTAAAATTTGATTGTCTGTATCTGATTTGACTGCAACGCGGTAGTACCCTTGGCCAAGTCCCCGATAATTTGCACAGCTGCGGATCAAGACACCATGTGGCATCAGGCGTTCCCGTAAGTCGTGACAGTCGGAGTAAAAAAGCAGATAGTTTGCCTCGCCGCGAAATACCTGAAGTCCGCAATTGGATAGTGCAGAGGACAATGTTTGTCGTGATTTGGCGATTTCAGACGCAGTTTGCTCTTCCCAATCGGTGCACGTTAGTGCAGCCACACCACATGCTTGTGCAATTACCGAGACATTCCAGGGCTGCCCGGAAGTAGATAACTCAGAGATTAAATCCAGATTTTTTGTCATGCACCAACCTAAGCGCACACCCGGAACGGCATACATTTTGGTGAATGCACGAACGATGATGAGACGGTCGTATTGGTCCAGCCAAGGACGCATTTCATGTGCATGTGCATCCAGCAGAAAATCTCCAAAACATTCATCCAGAATGAGCCATGTCTGATGTGCTCGACACCGTTCAATAATTTGAACCAAAAGCTGAGGATCAATCGTGCAGCCGGTTGGATTATTTGGATTACAGAGAGTCAAGAGAGATAAATCATCCGTGATTTGCTCCAGAATGCGTGCAGTAATCCGGAACTGCTCCGAGGCACTTAATGTAAAAAAGTCGATATCACATCCAGTAGGACGCAACGCCATTTCATACTCGCCGAAGGTGGGTGCAGTCAGAAGTGCACGTGAGGGTTTGAGACAAGTGGCAAGGCGATAAAAGATCTCTGCTGCACCGTTGGCACAAAAGAAATACTTGGGATCTAATTGCCAGCGCTGCCCCAACGCTTTTCGTAAAGCTCTGCAATGCGGATCGGGATACTGTGTGCAAAGATCGATTGCATCGTGCATTGCAGCACGTACACGAGCGGGAATTCCGCGCGGATTGATATTGGCAGAAAAGTCCAGCGGAGTCGTTCCAGGGAATTGCTCACTGTAACTATACACATCACCGCCATGCTGATATTGCATGATGATTCTCCTTTACAACAAATTCACCGTACAGGCAATCCGAATCGCTGTGCCAAGCACTAGCATGATGAGCGACGCACCGGTCATGAGTCGTTCTGCATGGGCGATATCATTGCGCGTGATCGGTCGGTCAGGGTCACCGATGAATGGCTTTTCCATTTTCTTACCAAAGTACACGGCATCCCCTGCAAGCTGGATGTGCAGCGCACCGGCACATACAGATTCGGTCTGTGCGGAATTTGGACTCTTATGATTTTTGCGATCCCGTCGAAAGATGCGCAGTGCATTGCGATTATCAAAATGCAGCATACCCGCTGCCGCGATCATGCAGATTGCCGATATGCGAGCGGGAATAAAATTGAATACATCATCGACTTTTGCAGAAAATCTACCGAAATACTCATATTTGTCATTGTGATAACCGACCATAGAGTCCAATGTGTTGACCGCTTTGTACAGGAAACCGAGCGGAGCACCACCAATAAGCATGAATATCATCGGAGCAATGACACCGTCTGTCGTATTTTCTGCAATGGTTTCAACGGTCGCTTTGATAACGCCAGTTTCATCCAATGCTTGCGTATCGCGGCCAACATACATAGAGACTGCTTTGCGTCCGTCATCCAACGATCGTGCAAGAGCGGTATAAACATCCTTGCCGGCATCAGCAAGGCACTTACGGGCAAAGATCTGGTAGCAGAAAAAGGTGTTTGCGATAAATGCAAGTGCAGGATGAATACGGGACAGCAAATATAACACGATGAGTGGAATAAGGAAGCTGAGACCGCACACGATGAACCATAATAGAATGCCTGCTATAAGGAGCGCGTTGGGCGTTGGTGGAAAGATACGACGCAGCAGCGCTTCGGTTTTTGAAATCAGCTTGCCAATCGCGCAAATCGGGTGCCAAAGATTGGCAGGATCACCAAACAGGCAGTCCAGACAAAAACCGATTAAAACCGATAAGACAATGGTCATGCTTTTTTCTCCTTAATGCGCTGCGCAATCCCTGCACGCAGCCAATACACCGCATCAGCGCGCTCGGCCAAATCACAACACAAACGACCGGTTGCTTCTCTCCAATTGTTCTCCGATTTTTCAGCAGGTACGACACCGCATCCCAGTTCATCGCACAATACGATATGTCCGTCCAGACGTTCCAGTAGACCGGAGACAGACTGGTTGCTTTCCAGCATACGTTTGACCAGTAGGTGCAGGTGGTCGACTGCGGGCACAGAGATTTCGCCAGACAACGGCATATCTGCACCATCGGCAAATGCGTTATGATCTAAATGAAATGTTTTCTCAACAAATGCACGTTTTCCCTGATAGGCGCCGCCTATAATTAAAATGTTCATGCACATAAACCTCCGATTACTGCGATGAGCAGCAGGAGCAGCTCGGTTGTTGAAATCAAGAATCCTGCTAAGTCGCCTGTGATTCCGCCAAATCGATTTTGACACAGCCGCGCATGTCCAATACACCACAGGATGACCGCTGCAATGCTGATTACTACCCAAATACTGCGGGAAATTACAGCTAAAGCAAGAAATGCTGCAATGAGCTCAAACAGCATTGCATGCTTGGTGCGCTCTTTTTCGCTGTTCTCTGCAAAAATATAAGCAAGACCTGTGTTTTTTGCACATGGCAGGGATACAATCGCACGCCCACCGATGATACGCGCCAGTGTAAATCCGCAAAGTGCTAAAAATAAGTAGTTCGGTGTCTCGTAGAGCTGTGCAAACAGCGCAGTTTCACACATTAAGAAGACAACCATACCCAGAACACCAAATGCACCTACATGGGGGTCTTTCATAATTTCCAGTCGGCGTTCCGGTTCGCTGTGTGAGCCTAACGCGTCTGAAGTGTCTGTCAGACCATCCAGATGGATGCCACCGGAAATCAGCACCGGAAGCAAGGTTGCACCGATGGCGTAGAATAGCGTATTGGCCTCAAAATGTGTACAAAACAGGAACCATAGATATTGGCACGCACCAATGAGCACGCCGACAAAGGGAAGAAAACAGAGTGCATAGCGCATGGTTTTTTTATCCCATGTGAGCTGTGGCATGGGAATGAATGAATACATGGAGAATGCGACACAAAAGCCGCTTATTAGGCTGTTCATAAGAGGTCTGCTCCTTTCAGTGGAAGAAGAATACCGCAGACCGAGTGCACGACAACATCAGCCTTTTGTGCGAGCACGGCATTGAGCTGTGCCAGCTGTTTCATGTATTGCATGGTTTGTGCGGGATACTCGATACCATCTGAAAAAATTTCGTTTGTTACAACGACCAATGTTTGGCAGTAGCACGGATAGAGTGAATCGACAGCTTGAAGAATGGCAGAAACGGCATTCTCTCCTGCCCCATCCGGGCTGAATATTTCATTGGCCAGAAGTGTGGACATGCACTCGAGCAGGATACCGTCGTACATTTTTGCAGGCAGTTCGACGTGTGCCAAATCCGTATATCGTTCTACGGTTTGAAATCCTTTTCCTGCGCGCAATGCGTGGTGCCGCAGCATGCGTGCCTGTGCCTCAGCACCAAATGGCTGCATGGTCGCTAAGTATAGCCGGCTGCCTTCACGCGCACGCTCACACAGCAATCGTTCTGCGTGCTGAGATTTTCCTGATGCTGCACCGCCGGTCACTAAAATGAACATGGCAGTGTCCTCAAGTTAACGGCTGGTAGGCTTCGATTGCAGTATCGGCAAAACAGGGCATTTCATCATAAACAGCAAAAGCCAGATCTAATAACGCGATTGCGGTAATTGCGCCGGTGCCCTCACCGAGGCGCATGCCTGCCGTAATGAACGGATGCACGCCAAGGGTATCCAGCAGCACTCTGCCTGCGGGTTCCTGAGATTCATGCGCAAAAATGATGTAGTCCTGTACAGCCGGGCAAAGACGAACGGCGCAGAGTGCAGCTGCTGCTGTGATTACACCGTCGGCGACGATCGGCATTCCCTGCGCAGCGGCTCCCAGATAAAATCCGGTGATACCAGCAATGTCAAAGCCACCGACCTTGGAAATGACATCAACGACATCGGAAGGGTCAGGCTGATTGAGCGCAATGGCTTTTTCGATTGCTGCAATTTTTCGATGCAGTCCTTCGGTAGACAATCCCGCACCGCGGCCGGTCACTTCGGTCACCGGTCGGCCGGTTAAAACAGCCGTAACAGCAGCGGTGGATGTCGTATTGCCAATACCCATTTCGCCTACCGCGACGATATGGTCACCGTCAGCCTTGCATTTTTCAGCCATTTCGATGCCCACTTCGAGTGCACGAATACAATCTTCGCGTGTCATGGCGGGTGCCTGAGTCATATCCTGTGTACCGTACGCGATTTTACGTCGGATGATTTTTTCACCCTGCACATCGCAGGCGACGCCGATATCGATGGGCAGCACCCGGACATTGGTATGGAGCGCCATTCGGCATACAGACGTTTGGGCACGATTGAGGTTTTCGGTTACGATTGCCGTGACATCCTGTCCGCACTGGGTAACGTCCTGTGCAACAACACCGTTGTCTGCACAGAATACAGCCACCGATCGCTGAGAGATCTTAGGATGCGCCTGATGCTGAATGCCTGCAATCTGTACAATCGCATCCTGAAGCATTCCCAAACTGCCTAAGGGAATGGCAATCGAAGAAAAATACTGTTTTGCCTCCTTTGCGCTTTGTGCACAGAGAGGACGAATAGCCGCAATCGTTTGTTCCAAAGTCATTATTTTGCCCTCATTTCTATACAAATTTCAAGAAATTGACGAATGGATGCGGGAATAGCGCGAAAATATAGATGAGGATATCCTGCGTATAGGGTGTGTGACGCGAATACACAGTCCCATTGCTTTCCATTTGGTTTTTTGGCTGTGAAATCACAGCCGGAGAATTCAGATTTTGAGTAATGAAACTCATGTGCGGGTAAGACTTGTCCTTGTTTGCAGAGCAGACAATCTTTTTTTGCTATTAAGGAGGTATAGCCGAAATTTTGAAGACGTGCAGTCAGCTCAGCGCGTCCGGGCAATGCTCCAACCACGGGAGACACACCGGTTTCACAGCAAATTTCTTCGCCCAAGTACATAAAACCGCCGCATTCCGCAATGGTGGGAAGTCCTTGACCGATTTTCTCTTTGAGCTCGGCACGTAATTGCCGATTTGAGGCCAAACGCGGTGCATAAAGTTCGGGATAACCGCCGCCAATATACAAACCGTCGATTGCTTCTGGCAAGAAGGTATCTTCCAAGGGAGAAAATGGTACTAGTTCTGCACCCAAAGCGGTGAGCATGTCCAGATTGTCCTGATAATAGAAGCAGAATGCACGGTCTTGCGCAACACCAATGCGAATGGGTGCGTGCGTAACTGGCATGATGGGATCGAATTGGTCTGGGAGCGGCGGTGCGGTATGTGCAAGCTTCAACAGTCCATCAAGATCTAAACATTCCTCCGCTGCATCAGCTAAGCGATCCAGTTTTGCTTGGATATCTCCAATTTCTGCCGCGGTCACCAGACCAAGATGACGGTCGGGAATTTCAGATTCCGGTGCCGGAGGCAAAAATCCATACACTTTCACACCGGCTTGTTCCAGTATGTTGCGGTAAAACGGATACATCCCTTTGGACACATCATTTAAGATAACACCCTGAATGGTGTTTGGTGCAAATTGCAGAAAGCCTTGCACCATAGCGGCCAATGACAAGGACTGTCCCTTAGGGCGTACGGTTAAGATGGCCGGTGTTTGTGTGGCTCGCGCAAGATGCGCGGCAGACGCTTGATCGGTCGTGCCAGATACACCGTCATAGAATCCCATGACGCCTTCCATAATGCCGACCGTCTGGCCTTGCAGATGCTGCGCAGTTAACGCACGAATTTGAGACTCAGACAGAAAGAATAAGTCTAAGTTATAAGATGGAAGCCCTAGGGCTGCGCGATGAAACATGGGGTCGATATAATCCGGACCGCATTTGAAAGCGCACAATGAAACACCGCGTCGTTGTAATGCACGTAAAATCGCACTCGATACCGTGGTTTTACCGCATCCACTTCCGGTGCCACCAATTAACAGGCGAGGCTGAGAACCGGTCACGGCTTACCACCTCCTGAAATGAGAAAGACAGGATTGTTTGCTGTCATCATGGTATAGCTTGCCACCTGTCTGCCGCGTGCGGCGCTGATCTGGCAGACCTCTATGTTGGAAAATTCCAATTTTTTGAGCGATTCCAGCGCACAGCTCATGGTTTCCAGTGCAATGGCACTGATGCAAACACGGACATGCGGATTTCTCTGTTTCAATACAGCTAAAATTTCGGGTAACTCTCCCCCGCTGCCGCCGATAAATACTGCGTCCGGTGTTGGAAGACCTTCCAGCGCTTCGGGGGCATATCCCGAGACTGGAATTACATTTCCGGCGCCCAAAGCCAGTCGGTTCTGTTCAATCAGAGAGAGTCCGGCATCTTTTCGCTCGATGGCGTAAACCAAACCTTGGCAGGCATGCCGTGCCATCTCAATAGATACCGACCCGGTTCCTGCACCGATATCATATACGATATCGTTTTTTTGCAGATCCAGGAGATTTACAGCAGTCCAACGCACCTCCTGCTTGGTCATTGGCACCTCACCACGCACAAAGTCGCGATCTCTCAGAGCTTTTTGCCAGTCAACTGCATTGGGATTTAGTACCAGCAGTACAGCCAGATCACTGTACGACTGTAAAGCCAGTTCCTGCGCAGTTCCGGCAGAAATACGCTCTTGTGCAGCACCCAGATCTTCACCAACGTAGACGAGCAGATGACCGAGTCCGGCGTTCACCAAATCCTGACAGATGCTTTGCACCGTGTGGGTGCCGCCGGTCAATGCGAATACTTTTTTGTGATAGCTGGCAGCACCTAAAATACTGCCAGATCGACCGTGCAGGCTGAGAATGTATGCGTTGTCATAGCTTTGTCCGCATTTTGCACAGAGGTATTGCATGCTGCTCAGTCCCGGTAAAATCTCAACCGAGCCGTGTGCCATCAGCTGGTGCTGAATGGATTTCGTCAGACTGAAGAATCCCGAATCACCAGACACCAGCAATGCAACCGGAGATTGCGTGCATGCAATCGACCATTCCACCATTTGAGACATGGTCGCCGGCTTGATCTCGCGCAGGCCTCCCAGCTGCTCGGCCAACCGCGGCGCAGCAAATACGCAGGTAGCGTCCATCAAAGCCTGTCTGGCTGTTTCGGTCAGATTGGCAGCCTGTCCTGTTCCTGCTCCAATAATGATAAACCGACGACTCATATCGCTAGACTCCTTTTATAATGCGTTGATGACTGCCGCAGCTGCCTGACAGAATGCTTCGACATCTTCTTCTGTGTGGCTGGCGTTGACAAAGGTTGCTTCGTACTGCGAGGGTGCGATGTACATGTGATGCTCCTGCATACCCCAAAAATACGTGCGGAATTTTTCGAGATCCGACCGCTGCGTATCTGCAAAGCAGCGCACAGGTTCACTAGTAAAGTACGGACACAGAAGTGCGCCGCACTGATTGACTTGTAATGCAACCTGTGAAGCCGCAGCGGCCTGACGCATTGCATCTGCCATGCGCTGTGCCTTGTGTTCGATTTCGGTATAAATTTCAGGATGTGCATTCAGAATCTGAAGCTGGGTCAAGCCTGCGGCCATCGCAACCGGATTGCCGGATAAGGTTCCAGCCTGATAGATCGGGCCGGTCGGTGCAACCTGCTCCATGATTTCGCGCTTTCCGGCATACGCACCAACCGGCATACCGCCGCCGATGATCTTACCGAACGTTACAAGATCGGCACGTACGCCGAAGTATTCCTGTGCGCCGCCGCGTGCGAGGCGGAAGCCGGTAATGACTTCGTCGAAGATCAGCAGAGCACCATGTGCATCGCACAATGCGCGAAGACCTTCTAAAAAGCCGGGTTCCGGCGGGACAACACCCATGTTTGCAGCGATTGGCTCTACAATGACTGCTGCAACCTGTTCCGGGTTCGCTTCTAACAGCTCACGCACCGAATCGAGATCGTTGTACTGTGCAATCAGCGTGTCGGCTGCAACCGCAGACGGAACACCCTTGGAATCGGGTGCACCTCCGGTCAGAGCACCCGAGCCAGCCTTGACCAGCATGGCATCGCTATGACCATGATAACAGCCTTCAAACTTAATGATCTTGTCACGACTGGTCACGCCACGTGCAACACGCAGCGCACTCATAACCGCTTCGGTGCCCGAATTGACCATGCGCACCATATCGATGTTGGGCACCATGGACACAATCAGTTCGGCAACGTCTACTTCGATTGCGGTCGGTGCACCAAAGGACAGGCCGTGCTGCATGGCCTGTCCGACAGCTTCCAGTACAGCCGGATGACTATGACCGAGAATCAGCGGGCCCCATGAGCCGACGAAATCGACGTATTCATTTCCGTCTTCATCCCATACATGACTTCCCTCTCCGCGTACCAGAAACGGAGGCGTACCGCCGACCGAACGATAAGCACGTACAGGGGAATTCACACCGCCGGGAAGGACTTTTTTTGCACGTTCGAACAGTGCTTCGGAATGGGCTTGCGTCAACATCAGCCAATCTCTCCCTTCCGAATGGCATCTGCCAGCTCACATGCATAATAAGTAATGAGAATATCTGCGCCGGCACGGAAAATGCTGACAGCAGATTCACACATAACACCGTGTTCGTCGATCAAGCCAGCCTTTGCAGCAGCCTTAATCATAGCGTACTCACCGCTGACCGAATAGGCTGCAATCGGCAGATCAAAACGGCGGCGTGCCTCATGGATGAGATCCAGATAGCTCAGTGCCGGCTTGACCATCAGGATATCTGCGCCTTCTTGCACATCCAGTGCACATTCCCGCATCGCTTCACGGGCGTTATGCCAATCCATCTGATAGGAACGGCGATCACCGAACGACGGAGCAGAGCCAGCAGCATCACGGAACGGGCCATAGAAATAGGACGCATACTTTGCAGCATAAGACATAACCGGAACATTCTGGAAACCGTTGGCATCCAAAATTTCACGGATGCGTGCGACACGGCCATCCATCATATCACTAGGTGCAACCATATCTGCACCAGCCTGTGCATGGCTCAGTGCAGTTTTGCACAGAACCTCAAGGGTCTTGTCATTGTCTACATCATGACCGCACAGAATACCACAGTGACCATGCGAGGTATATTCACACATGCACACATCGGTAATGACATACATTTCAGGTGCCAGTTCTTTGATTTTGCGGATGCCCTGCTGTACGATGCCGTCAGCAGTCCAGGCACCCGAACCGCATTCGTCCTTGTGCGCAGGCAGACCGAACAGAATGACACGGGACACGCCGTGCGCACGTGCGCGTTCGATCATGCGGTACAGCTGATCCGGGCTGTAGTGATACTGACCGGGCAAAGACGGGATTTCTTCATAGATATCCGTACCTTCGCGTACGAAGATCGGCCAGATCAGACTATCCGGTGAAATACGGGTCTCGCGCACCATGCGGCGCAGACAATCAGATGTGCGCAAACGGCGCGGACGAATGGTTTCGTTAAACATTGTTTATTCCTCCAATAAGCATGCGATCATGCTGTCAATGGTCGCAGTTTTTGCAATTTTTACCTGCATACCATAGCTTTGTGCCTGAGCAGCAGTTTGCTGACCAATACACAAAGCGGTAAATGCCTGAAAATCAAGATCACCTACGGCTTCGACAAAACCACGCACGGTGGATGCGCTGGTGAATGTCACAACATCCAGCGTACCGTTAGCAAGTTCTGTGCGCAACAAGTCGCCCTGATCGGTGCGATAGATGGTTTCGTACGTTGCCACATCGGCGAATGTGATTTCTGCTTCTCGCAGTTTAGCCGTAAGTTCAGAACCTCCCTGCGCCGAGCGCAGAATCAAAACGTGTTCCTTCGGGTCTAACGCATCGACGAGCGCCTGGCCTAAGTGTGCCCCATCATATACGTCGGGAATTAAGTCGGCTTCGATTCCGTAGGCTGCCAGTGCTTGCGCAGTACCCGGGCCGATGACGGCAAACTGCATACCATATAAAGCACGTAGATCATAACCTGCACGCTGTAAAGCATGCACCATCGCCGAAACGCCTGCCGGACTGGTCAGTACAACCCAATCCCAGCGGTCGGTGAGCTCGTATTTGAGCAGTGCAGTGTCTTCGATTTCCTGTGTCTCGATGCAGGGACATTCAATTACGTTCGCACCCAATGCACGCAGTTTTTTGGACAGTGTTCCGATGCGCTCCTTGGGACGAGTCACCGCGATGGTTTTGCCATGCAGCGGCAGCGGCGTAAACCAGTCCAGTGCCGAATGAAGCTCACAAACACGGCCGACGACGATCAGCGCGGGACTTTTAAGACCTGCTGCGCGAACCGCATCATACAGTGTGGAGATCGTGGCAACGACTTGTTTTTGATTGCCGCGTGCGCCGTTCGAAATGACTGCTGCGGGCATATCCGGCGACATTCCAGCAGAGAGCAAACCTTGCATGACTTCGGACAGAGCGCTCAATCCCATCAGGAAAACCAGTGTACCGCCGGTCTGTACCAATGCATCAAAGTGAATGTTAAGCGGTTTGCCTGCCCGCGCATGTGCAGTCACAATATGTACCGAAGAACAGTAGTCACGATGGGTTACCGGAATACCTGCATAAGCGGGTACCGCCAATGCGGATGTTACGCCGGGGACAACTTCGAATGAAATGCCATGCTCTAACAGATATTCGCATTCTTCTCCACCGCGACCGAATAGATAACAGTCGCCGCCCTTCAAACGAACGGTCTGCTTGCCCTCCTGGGCCAGACGCACCAAAATTTCATTGATCTGATCTTGCGGAACCGGATGATGGTTGTTTTCCTTTCCGACGTTGACGCGTTCAGCGGTTTGGGGAATGAGTTCCAGAATGTCCGGGCTGACCAAGCGATCATATACAACTGCCTCGGCAGATTGCAGCACCTCAGCACCGCGCAAGGTGAGCAGATCGCGACCGCCAGGACCGGCGCCGACTAAAATTACTTTTCCTGTCATATCCATTTACCTCGCTTGTTTGAGCTGCTGTGCCAGCTGAATGCCGAGTGCAACTGCCTGAGAGCGATCCCCTTCGCATTGACCGAATCGCACAATCGATTCGTCTTCGCTGACATACATACCGTGCAGAATTAAGTGATCGTTCTCTAATTTTGCATAGGCAGCAACCGGAGAAGAACAGCCACCGTCTAACGTACGGGTAAAGCTGCGTTCTGCCAATGCGCAATCGCGTGCATCTGCATCTGCGAATGCCGAAAGGCAGGATAAGTCGCTGCCTTCCCTGCCCTGCACCGCGACAATTGCCTGACCAGCAGCCGGCAAAATTTCATCCGGAGAAAAATACCGGTGAATGCGTCCTTCCAACCCCAATCGGTGCAGACCGGCAGCTGCAAGGACAAGCGCACCGTACTGGCCTTCATCCAGTTTGCGCAAGCGGGTCTGTACATTGCCGCGTACCGGCTGAATGTCGGCCTCGGGAAAGAGTCGCTTGAGCTGAATGCGGCGGCGTGCGCTGGCGCAGCCGATCGGCTTGGATAAGTCAAGCTCCTGCAAACCAGCTTGCAGCACGAGCGCATCGCGTACATCGGCGCGCTTGGAATAAGCGACGATGGGCAGTCCGTCAGGCTGCTTCATCGGCATATCCTTAAGACTGTGCACGGTAAAATCTACCTCTCCGGCAGCGAGTGCACGGTCAAGTTCCTTAACAAATAAGCCTTTTCCGCCGATCTGGTCTAGTGTTCGATCCAGAATCATGTCTCCGGTCGTTTTCATGGTAACCAGTTCACACGGAACCGGAACCGCTGCCCGCACCATTTCTGCTTGGATGACTGCGAGTTTGCTGTCCCGGCTACCTAATTTGATCGTTTTCATTTTTTACTCCAATATCTCGCGAATTTTTTTTGCAGTACGCGATACTGCGTGATGGTCGGAACCATCTGAAACCAATCCAGCAATCAATCCGTTGCCTTCACAGATTGCAGGAAAATAAAAGGTACTTTCCTCTGCACAATCCGCGACGCTCACCGGAATCTCGTGCTGTTTACAGATTGCAGCAACTTCGTGATTTACGGTACGATCATTGGTTGCGGCAATGACCAGAAACGCAGCATCAATATCTTCAGGCTGAAAGCTGCGGGCTTGATGATGAATCTTTGATAGATCGATATTCTGTGAAATTTCGGGGGCAATGACGTGAATATCCGCACCGAACTTTTGCAGGACACCGATTCTGCGTGCTGCAATTGCTCCTGCACCAACAATTACAACTTTTTTTCCAAGCAGAGAGACGAACAAAGGAAATCGAGGAGGCTTCTGTACATCAAATTCTGCCAGAAGCTTTTGCTGCATTTCTTCCAGAGTAAATCCCTCTTCGTTTACTGGGCGGGCGATCATCAATACCTGTGCGCCAACTTCCCGAGCGGCCGATAACTTTTCCGCAAATCCACCGCTCTTTCCAGTATCTTTTGTGACCAGAATCGATGCACCTGTTTTATGAAGCAGGGCGACGTTCATCTCGTGGGAAAAAGGCCCCTGCATTGCCAAAATAGACGCACCGGGGAAACCAAGTGCCGCACATTTTTGAAGCACTTCGGCTGTGGGCAGTACACGCGGATAGAGACGCTGCTGATAATCTGGAATCGCAGTATAGGCGTCTAATTCCTTACTTCCGGTCGTGAGAAGAACTTTACCGGGTATCTGGCAGAGCCATTGCACCGCAGCTGCTGTGTCGGGTACAATATGCACGCCGTCGAATGATTGCGCAGGTCGAATCAGACGCAGGTATCGTGCACCGGATGCCGCACAGGCTGATTTGATATTCTCGGTCACTTCACTCGCATACGGATGGGTCGCATCGACAACCACGCAGTTTTCGTGCATCTGCTGCGCCATTTCAGTATATGAGAGGCGCCCTGTGTGTATGGTAATTCCGGGCATTTTTTCCATGACCGCTTCCCCATAGGCAGTGGCCACGTACACATGTGCCGGGATATTGTGCGATGATAAAAACCGGCATAACAAATGTCCTTCTGTTGTACCAGAGAAAATCAGTAGCTGTTTCATACGCCGTGATAACCGCGCGGGGTGACCAGATGACCGTTGATAACCTTGGTCTGAGAGTTTCCGATAAATACAGTCGTTAACATGTCGACGTTGGTATCTCTCAGTGCGCCGAGGGTGGTCAATGTGAACGCCTCCCCTTCGCGACCGATATTGCGCACGATGCCGCAGGGCGTTTCGGGTGCGCGTTCGCTCAGCAGAATGTCACATGCTTTCTGCAAGTGATCGGTGCGGCGCTTGCTTGCGGGATTGTACAGGGACAGACAAAAATCACCAGCTGCCGCAGCATGCAGACGCTTTTCGATGGTTTCCCAAGGGGTAAGCAGGTTGCTGAGGCTTACGACTGCAAAGTCGTTGGTCAAAGGTGCACCCAGAACAGCGCCGCCAGAGCTTGCCGCCGTGATACCGGGAATAACTTCAATATCAATCTCCGGATGGGATTCGCATACTTCAAACATCAGTCCAGCCATGCCGTAGATACCGGCATCGCCGCTCGAAATGACAGCGACCGTGTGGCCTGCCAGAGCAGCATCTCTTGCTGCCGTGCAGCGATCAACTTCACGGGTCATTCCGGTCTGAATGCGTTCCTTTCCTTGAATGAGAGAGTCAATCAGATCTAGATATAAACCATAGCCTGCGACACAGTCGCACTGTTCGAGTGCACGGACTGCCCGCAGCGTCATCTGCTCTTCGCCACCCGGGCCAATGCCAATTACATATAGTTTCATTTTCCGTTTCCTTTCTGCATCTTGGACAGACACGACTGTACCTGTGCCGCAGTCAATATTTCTTTCATGCCGCCGAGCAGCATGTCAATGGTTTTATGTACTGCAAGTTCGGTCAAACCATCCAGGTCACCGTCTGCATAGAGTCCAGAGAATGCATGATCATACTTGACTCGCGCAACCGCAGTGTCTTTGATCTCTGCGATCAGCGGCAACGCCTTTCGATATTCATACCAAGCGTAGAACTCAGTTTCTTCCTCTTCCAGGATTTGCTTTGCTGCTTCGCGCTCGCCTGCGTTTTCATCTGCAAGTTGTCCTAGATCATCGAGATTATAGACGGTCGTCAACTGAGAAATTTCATCATCAATATCACGCGGCATTGCCAGATCGACGATCAATTTCGGTGGTGTTTGCATAGCTTGTACTTGCTCCTGCGTGAGTGTAAAGTGCGGACTGGTCGTCGCACTCACCACAAGCTCGGCGCCGTCGATGATAGAAAATCGATCATCGTAGGGATGGGTTTTACATCCAGCCGGGACAATGGTTTCACCATGCCGGTATGTACGCAGCGTAATGGTCACTTCACATCCTGCCTGATACAAAAGCGTAGCAGTCAAGCGACCCATTTCTCCGTTTCCAATCACCACAGCGCGCTTTCCGTTCAGTCCGTGCAAGGCGTCGCGTGCTTTTTCTACACCACGATGTGCGGCCGAAGTCGGAACACCGATCAGATGTGTCTCGGTTTTGACTCGCTTTCCACCGGTCACTGCGTGGCGAAACAGCGTATCAAGAACACTGTCCGCACAGCCTAACCGGCGAGAGAGTGTGATTGCATTGCGCACTTGAGATAAAATCTGATCGTCACCGAAAATCTGTGACTGCATTCCGGAAGCGACTTCCATCAGATGCGCGACGGCATCCTGATCGGTTCTCACGGTCGAGATCGCTGTGTAAGCATCATAAGAAATGCCTGCAGTTTTACACAAAATAAATAAAGGATCAATGTCGGGATGTTCGGTGTGCAGATACAATTCGGTTCGATTGCAGGTTGCCAGAAGAGCACAGCCCAGTACACCGTCAAATGCTCGAATCTTGGGCAGTAAGGTTTCGACTTGTCCCTGCACAAACGATACAGGTTCACGAGCTGAAAGATTTGCGCGCTGGAAGTCAATTCCAGTCATACAAATATTCAAAAATGTGCCCTCCAATCCTCAATCGCCAAGGCGGCAGTCATGCCGTCTCGAGCGGTTTTCTTTCTCAAAATCGTTCCGCCGCAGCTGGAAAGAACTGCGGAACGCTCACACACATTATCTACACCGATCGTCTTTTGCACAAAATTGGAAGTTGTAAACGAGCCCGGCGCTTGCGCTAAAGCGTGTGCGGAATATGTGACAAACGGGAGATTGTGCTGCTTGCAGAACATGCATAATCCCAATTCATCCTGTTTTAAATCAATGGATGCCACACGGCGAATGGCTGAAAATGGGATGTGTTCCTCGTCTAAAATCTCTGCAATCAATGCTTCAATCTGTTCTGCGGGAGTTCCGCGTCGGCATCCAATTCCCAAATGCACCACACGCGGAATCACATGCAATGTGTGAGCAAAAGGCTGCAGCTGCGTGCGGACAGATAAGACGATGCCGCAGGATGCGGGTTCATTTACCCGGATTTCTTTAGGAATCTCTCCTTCTAAAGGAAAGTCACTATGCAGTCCGACAGAATCACCCGCTAAGACTGCACCGGAAATATGCTTGATTCGTGGCACCTCATGCACGGTACAGTCGTTTTGCTGTGCCCAGGTATCGACAGCGAATGCGTGCCGACCGTCAGTTGCCGTGGTGATCACTGCCTGTGCGCCGAGCGCTTGCGCAAGCTGTTCTGTCAGTGCATTTGCACCGCCAATGTGACCGGATAACAGTGAAATCACAAATTTTGCGTTCTCATCGATGACAAGTACAGCGGGGTCATATTGTTTTCCCTGTAAATAAGGTGCACAGGAACGAACAGCAATGCCGCAAGCACCGATAAAAACAATCAAATCGCAGTCGACCATCGCCTGCTGCACCATACGGGACAGGCTGGTCTTTTTAATCGATTGATCGGTTCCGCGTGCATACTGTTCTGCATGAGCCGGATACAACGCTTGTGCAATCCGACTGCCGGTTTGTGCGCCGCGTGCCGTAAAAGAGATAATTTTTGCACGAATCACTGTTTGGCCTCACGAAATTCGGTTGTAAAGGTTGGATCGTACAGCTTAGATCGCTCGTAATTCGAGCCTAAAAAGTTACCAACAGTGATCAACGCTGTTTTCGTAATATTATGCTCCTTTGCAGCCTGTGCCATCTGTGCAATTGTCGTCCGTACGACCTTCTCATCAGGCCAAGTCGCCTTATACACAATGCCGACCGGCGTATCCGGTGCATAGCCGCCAGCAATCAGACGCTCAGAAAGCTGCTCCATCTGACCGGCAGACAGAAAAATGACCATAGTAGCACCGTGTGCTGCAAGCAACTCAATCTTTTCTTTTTCCGGTACCGGGGTACGGCCTTCCATACGGGTCAGAATCACTGTCTGGCTGACATCAGGCAGCGTATACTCTGCCTTGAGTGCAGCTGCTGCACCGCAGAAGGACGATACACCGGGAACGACTTCATATGCGATCTCGTGCGCATCCAAGATATCCATTTGCTCACGATGTGCGCCATAGACGCAAGGGTCACCAGTGTGCAGGCGTACGACAAGCTGTCCAGCTTGTGCGGCCGGGATCATAACATCCATGACTTCCTCGAGGGTCATGGTTGCGCTGTTATAAATCTGACAGTCTGCTTTGCAATACTCTAAAAGTGCAGGATTTACCAGAGATCCGGCATAGACAACAACATCTGCCTTTTGTAAGAAATTGGCACCGCGAATGGTAATCAAATCGGGGGCACCCGATCCTGCACCGACAAAATAAATCATTTCTGTTCCTCCCGTACTAAGATGACCGAAAAGTAACCTGTGGGATCGTCCAGTTCTCGTAAATCCCGTACAACGCGCTCGCCTTCCATGCTGCATCGTTCTACCAATGCGGCGCTATCAAGCTTGCCATCGGCCTCCAACAGATCGCGCACTTCAAGAATGGATTTTCCTGCCTTCATCAGAATCTTATTACCGGACAGCGCAAGACCTTCCTTGGTAGAAGAATGCGATGCCGGGATGATGTGCAGCATCTGGCTGCCTTCGCATAAAGCCTGCCCCAGGCGTGCAGCAGCAGCACAGAAAGACGGTACACCGGGAATGATTTCTACCGTATATCCACGCGCTTGCACACGTCGATGTACATACCAATAGGTCGAATAAACTGCGGGATCACCCAATGTCAAAAAGGCAACATTTTTGCCTTCATCTAAAAGCGCACAGATATCATCAGCTGCTTGATCATGGCAGGCATTGAGCACAGCCTGATCGCGTGTCATGGGCATATCACAGTGCAGGATTGGCTTGTCCTGAATGAAAGCTGCGGCGATCTGTAATGCAGTCTGTTCTCCACTGCCGCCTTTAGGAACTGCGATGACATCGCATTCCTTGATGAGGCGGACAGCTTTACAGGTCAAAAGCTCGGGATCTCCAGGGCCAACGCCGATTCCATATAATTTTCCTTGATTCATAATAGACCTCTGAATTCTTCACAAAGTTTTACAGCATTTTTCGACTGTGCTAAAACACCGCTTTGATTGGTAAACATTAAATATCCGATCTTAGCTTTTCCGCGTAAACGGTAATGTAGTCGTTCGTCGATAGCCTTACCGATTCGCTCCAAAACGGGATTGCGTAGATTAACCTTATCTAATACTTCTAAGCATGCATCGATTGTGACCGATTGCATGAGGGTTTGCAGGGTATCGTGCGGTGCACCGCAAAGTGCAGCGTGCGCGGTGAAAATTTCCTGTCTGCCATCGGCAACCGATGAATGTGTATTCATCACGCCCGCTGCGATTTTGACCAGCTTTCCAGCATGCCCGACTAGAAAAATCTGCTGGAAACCTTTCCAAGCAGCATAATCCAGTGCGTCACCGATAAAATTGGAGCACTTAACAGCTTGGTCTAAGTCAAGTCCGAGCTGATCACGTGCAAAATCTGCACCATAATTTCCGGGACAGATTAAAACTTTCCGTGCACCGGCAGCATACAGACTGTCAAGTTCCAAGTGCGTCGTATCCATGAGTGCAGCTTCACTCATCGGTTCCACAATGCCGCTGGTTCCCAAAATTGAAATTCCACCAACAATGCCTAGGTGCTCATTGTAGGTTTGTTTGGCAATTTGGTCGCCATTTTCGGCTGAGATTGTGATTTGCAATCCACCCGTATATTCAGCCTGTTGTGCCGCAGTGGTAACTGCTGCGGTAATCTGTGCCCGCGGGCCGGGATTGATGGCTGGTTGGCCAACGGGGACAGAAAGTCCGGGTCGTGTAACAACACCAACACCGTCGCCGCCGAGAATTACGATTTCTTGCGCTTGTTTTTGAACGTCTGCATAAATACAGATGCCATTTGTCACATCGGGATCATCGCCGCTGTCTTTGCGAATACAGCAGCGTGCGACCGTACCGTCGAAGCCGGCTTGCTCGGGATGAAGGAAAAGATCAATTCCTTTTGGCGTATGCAGCTCGATCACTTCGGGCAGTTGTCCGGTAAGGAGCAAGAGCGTTGCAGCTTGTGCAGCTGCAGCCGCACAGGAACCGGTTGTATAACCTCGTTTGAGAGTAGTCTGATTTTTGTAAACCAGATTTGACATTTACTTCCTCCTTCCCTGCGCAACAAGATGATTGGTATTATGATGTGCGCAGAGTCTGAAAAAACGCACAAAAAAATCGCATACCATCCAATGACAGATCAAAGGTGGCTGCGATTTGAATTCAGAAAACGATCTGGGACCTTTGGCAGACCGTATATTCCCCTATCATCACAGCATCCGTTCCTCGTCGTTGCGTGTATATTGACCAAAAAGGCAGGTTTTCTGACTCTGGAATCAACGTCACATGCGGCCTTCCCGGTGTGTGTGTGTTTACCAGTGACCATATACTTGCATGTGACTCTTCCATTACAGCGGCGGGCCCGTTTGGGATTTTCACCCAATTCCCTTTTACCCTGTCCAAAGGCAGGCACCTCTTTGGTGGACTGATCGTCCCATCTGATTTATTCCATTGTATCGCGTTCCTCTTCTCTTGTCAATCATACAACAAGGCTCTAGGATATTTGTCCTAAAAATTGATAAAATTGTCCAAAAAATTGCGGTCAGAAATCGTTCTATTTCGAGTGATTCAAAAGGGGCGAAATATAGATGTAAAGGTAATTTACTATTTTTTCTTAGTGTTTTTTATTTTAGTTTTAATTTATATTGCCTACGTTTTGTATAATTCATCTTTTAAATTGCTTCTTTTCTTATTAGATACAATTTCATATCTCCCACTATATAATAATATAACAAAAAGGATGCAAGCAATTTTACGCTTGCATCCTTCTCTTCTCTTATAGCAGACCTGCCATTTGTGGCAGTCCCAAACTAATTACGGGCACATACGTGACGAGCAGCAAACCAATGAGTATTGCAATATAATACCATAACATGTATGGCATCACCTTAGATAGACTGGAGCGTCCTACCTTGATTGCAACAAACAACGTGTTGCCGACCGGCGGTGTAATGTTGCCGATGCAGAGGTTGTACACCAAAATCAGACCGAACTGTACCGGATCCATACCGAAAGTCTTTACAACGGGTAAAAACAGAGGCGTAAAGATCAGGATTGCCGGTGTAACATCCATGAACGTACCTGCGATGAGCAGAATCACATTCATAATCAGCAGAATGATAATCGGATTCTGCGTCAGACCCAGCAGCGCTTCGGAAATCGCCTGCGGAATCTGGGTGAACGCCATAACCCAACCAAGAATGTTGGATACACCAATCAGGAATACGACCATGCCGCTCATCTTCGCACTATCAACAACGATTTTCCAGAACGACTTGACCGTGATATTGCGATAGCAGATACCAAGAATCAATGCGTACACGACAGCGATTGCAGAGCCTTCCGTTGCGGTGAAAATACCACCGACGATACCGCCGATAACAACAACGATCAGAGACAGGGACGGCAGCGCGGACAGGGTTGCCTTACCGAGATTCTTCCAATCAAACTTACCCGGTGTTCCCTTGTATCCCTTTTTCTTTGCAATGACGATGGCAACCACCATACATGCCAGTGCCCAGATGATGCCAGGTATATAACCAGCGAGGAACAATGCTGCAACCGATGTACCACCTGCTGCAAGCGAGTAGGTAATCAGTGCATTGGAGGGCGGAATCAGCAGACCAGACGGAGCCGACGCACCATTCGTTGCTGCACATAGTGCCTTATCATAGCCCTGCTCCTCTTCTCCCTGCTCTACCATGCTGCCAACCGCCGCCGCAGCTGCAGAGGCCGAGCCAGAAATTGCACCAAACAGTGCATTTGCGCCTACATTGGTGACAAGCAGCGCACCCGGCAGCTTGCCCAGAATCGCCATAACAAAATTAACGAGTCGCTTTGCAATACCGCCCTGATTCATCAGGTTACCCGCCAGAATAAAGAACGGAATTGCCGTCAAGCTGAATTTGCTCATGCCAACGAAGATACGCTGTGCACCTGTTACGACCGATACATCCATCGAAACGGTCTGCAAAATCGCAATCAGCGAGGAAATACCGATAGAATAGGAGATCGGTACGCCGACAACCAGAAGAACCGCCAGCACACCAACGATAATCAATAAAGACTGGATTGCCATAGCTTACGCCTCCTCCTTCTTCTCTTGTGTGGTACCATTACAGATATCTGCAATGTTGAGGATGGTATAAATCATGTTAAGTATACCGCAAAGAGGCATAACTACATAGAAAACACCAACCGCAACACCAAGCGACGAAGTCATCTGTCCCATCGCCAGCTGAGAGATCTGGATACCACCGTAGACCAGAATGATAGCCGAAAAGGCAAAGGCGACGATTTCACCAAAAATTCCAAGCGCCTTCTGCGCACCGGCATTCAGACGTTCTACGATAATCGGAATATTCATGTGACCACGTTCACCAGTGATCAGGGATGCGCCCAACAAGCTGGCCCAGGCAAACAAGTACGATACCAGCTCTTCCGACCAAGTCGAAGGACTTTTCAGGATATAGCGTGCGAAAACCTGCCAGCAAGTCAGAATAACCATCGCAATAAAGCTGATTCCTGCCAACGCATTGAGCAGTTTTGTCAGCACATTTCTTAAAGCTTTCATCTTCCGGCACCTCCCTTATGAATCAGACGGATACTGCTTGTTGTATGCCTGAATAGCGTCATAGATCGGCGCAAGATCAGGATGCCGTTCGAGCATTGCCTCGTGCATCGGTGCACAGGCTTCCTGGAAAGGTTTGGTGTTCGGATAAATGAACTGAACGCCTTGCTCATTGGCTGCACATTCCTTTGCCTTCTCTACCGCAGTGACCCATTCTTCGCGCTGAACCTGGTTAACCAGCTCAAAGCCCTCTTCGAAGATATCACGCTCCTCTTCGCTCAGCGCATCAAGGAATGCAATATTGCCGATCAGAATATCGGGAATCATCTGGTGCATGTCGTACGAATAGTACTTACATACGTCACCATGACCATTATCGGTCAATGCCATCTCGTTGTTTTCTGCGCCATCGATAATCTTGGACTGGAGCGCTGTATAGACATCGCCAAAGCCCATCGGTGTTGCCGAACCACCCAGCAGATTCATCATCTGCACATTGGTCGGAGACTGCTGCACACGGATCTTTAAACCACGCAGATCCGCAGGCGTCTTAATCGGCTTATTAACGGTGTAGAAATTACGAGTACCGGCATCCAGCCAAGTGACAGCCTCAAAGCCAGCCTGCTTGGTGGACTCGAAAATCGGTCCTGTAATATTCTCATCATCCATCGAAGCATGATATGCCGTGCTGGATGCAAACAGATACGGAAGATTAAACAGCGTATAGTTCTGGCTGAAAGTTTCCAGAAGCGAGTTCGAAGCAACACAGAAGTTGATTGCACCCGTCTGGGTCAGCTGAACCATTTCGTTCTGAGAGCCCAACAATTCGCTGGGGAATACTTCTACATCGTACTTATCCCCCAGTTTGCTCTCAATGAATTCTTCAAAAGCAACCAAAGCGATGTGAGTCGGATGGTTCGTAGACTGGTTGTGTCCGATGCGGATGATCTCCCTATCCTCCGCAGTCGACGTACCGCCGCAGCCAGCCAACGTACCCAATGTCAACGCCGCCGCCAGTGTCAGTGCTACCGCACGAATCCTCTTGTTCATAAAGCTCCACCCTTTCTTTCGGAATGCTTCTTATCCCGGACTTATACGCCCGAGTAAGCCGCATAGCCGCCGTCGATCGGAATGCAGACACCGGTGATAAAGCCGGCAGCAGCATTGTTCAGCAGGAACAAGACGGCACCTTCTAACTCGTTGAGTTCACCGAAACGACCCATAGGCGTACCTGCGAGAATCTTTGCAGTACGTGCAGTGGGCGTGCCGTCCTCATTAAACAGCAGACGACGATTCTGGTTGCCAACGAAGAAACCGGGAGCGATTGCATTGACGCGAATACCAGACTTTGCAAAGTAAGTTGCCAGCCACTCGGTAAAGTTCACGATTGCAGCCTTTGCACCCGAATAAGCCGGAATCTTGGTCAGAGGGGTATAAGCATTCATGGAAGCGATATTCAGAATGTTGCCATCACGATCGATCATATCGACAGCAAATACCTGGGTCGGAAGCAGTGTACCCAGCCAGTTCAGCGCAAAGACAAATTCGACACCCGACTTGTCCAGATCAAAGAAAGTCTTGCAGCCTTCGATGTCCTTGGCCTCAAAGTGGAATTCATTGTCGGTCGTAGCGCGCGGATTATTACCGCCTGCACCGTTAATCAGGACATCGCAGGGACCCAGATCAGCCAGTACCTGTTGGTGAACTGCTTCCAGATTCTCCTTTTCCAGCACGTTTGCCTTGTAAGCCTTTGCAATGCCGCCCTCTGCGTTGATCTCATCAGCTACCTGCTGTGCTGCCTGCTCGTTGAGATCGAGTACAGCAACTTTGCCGCCTGCACGTGCCAGCGTCTTTGCGAACATGCCGCAGATTGCGCCGCCCGCACCGGTTACAACGCAGACCTTGCCAGTCAGATCGGTGCTCAGAACGTTCTTCATCATGGTGATTCTCTCCTTTTTCTTCCTATATCTTTATGCGCCTCAAAATTGAGGCGCATAATCGTTTCAATTACTTACCCAGTGACTTCTCACAAGCCTCGAACAGGCCGTTGAGATAGGTTGCACCCAGTGCACGGTCATATAGACCATAACCCGGCTTGCCAGTCTCGCCCCAAATCATACGACCGTGGTCAGGACGGACATAGCCGTCAAAACCGGTCTCGACCAGTGCCTTGACGATCTCATACATATCCAGAGAGCCACAGCCGGACAGATGTGCACGTTCCTCGAACGAGCCGTCGTCCATGATCTTTACGTTGCGCATGTGCATGAAGCCGATACGGTTCATGGACGAATACTTGCGCACCATCTTCGGGATGTCGTTAAACGTCGCGCAGCCTAGCGAGCCGGTGCACAGGCACAGCGTATTAGACGGCGAGTCTACGATAGACAGGTAGCGATCCAGGTTTTTTTCGCAGGTGATAACGCGCGGCAGACCAAAGATCGGGTACGGGGGATCGTCCGGATGCAGTGCCATCACAACATCGCATTCCTCTGCGACCGGAATGACCTTCTTGAGGAAGACTTCAATGTTCTTCCACAGGCCTTCCTCCCCCAGCTCACCATACGCACGAATCAGATCACGTACCTGATCCTGGGTGTAGCTGGCATCCCAACCGGGCAGGTTGATATCGTCCTTGAGCGGATCAAGACCCTTCATCTGATCCCAGTACATAACAAGGCTGGTCGAACCGTCCGGTGCCTTCTTGTCCAGCTGGGTGCGCGTCCAGTCGAAAACCGGCATAAAGTTGTAGGTAACACACTTGACACCGTATTTTGCGCAGCGGCGAATGTTCTCGCAGTACGCTTCGATGTGTGCGTCACGCTTATTGGTACCCAGCTTGATGTCCTCGGATACCGGAATGGACTCAACGACATCGAATACCAGGCCGTGTGCTTCGCACTGTTCCTTCATCTTAGCCAGACTCTCTTCCGGCCATACCTCACCCGGCTTTACATCGTAAACAGCCGAGACGATCGAGTGCATACCCGGAATCTGGGAAATATACTCCAGAGATACCGGATCGGACTCGCCATACCAACGAAACGACATTTTCATGTGGATTTCCTCCTTTTATGCATCCAGTCCAATATAGTTCCAAACGTTGTTAAAGCAGATATCTTCGATCATCTGACCGATACCGTCGTAATCCTCGGGTGCCATGCCGCGATCAATCCAGCCACCGACAACCTCGCAGAGAATGCGGCGGAAATATTCATGACGCGGATAAGACAGGAACGAACGAGAGTCGGTCAGCATACCAACAAAGCGACTGAGCACGCCGATATTGGCCAGCGACTTAATCTGTGCGGTCATACCGTCATAGTGATCGTTAAACCACCAAGCCGAGCCGAACTGTACCTTGCCTGCCGTGCTCTCATCCTGGAAGCAACCAGCTGCAGCGATCAGCTTGTCATTATCTGCTGCGTTGAGCGTGTACAGGATGGTCTTAGGCAGCTTATCACGTACTGCCATACGGTCGAGCAGCGCTGCCAGAGAAGCAGCCGATACGACATCACCAATTGCGTCGCCGCCAACGTCAGCGCCCAGTGCACGATAGAGCTTGGTATTCAGGTTGCGGATGGCACCGATGTGCAGCTGCATGGTCCAGCCATGATTGCTGTACTGCTCACCCAAGAAGTCCATCAGGAATGACTGATATGCTGCGACTTCGTAATCGAGTAGCGCCTCACCCTTCAGCGCCTTCTGCATCGCCTCTTCTGCTGCACTCTCATCCCATACGGTAAAGTCCGGAGAACCGAAAGAGTGGTCGGACAGACGGCAGCCGCAAGATGCAAAGTAGTCAATTCGATTGGACAGCGCCTGCTTTACATCATCGATGGTGCGAATATATACATTTGCCGCTGCACCGAGCTTCTGCATATACGCAGGATAGTTAGGATCGGCAATATTGAGCGCCTTTTCCGGACGGAAGGTCGGCAGAACCTTCGTGTTAAAGCTCTGATCCTGCGCCAGCAGACGGTGATACTGTAAATCATCGATCGGATCGTCGGTCGTGCACAGTGCACGTACATTGCTCTCTGCAATCAGCGCACGCGCGGTACCCTGCGCGCTTTGCAGCTTACTGTTTGCACGATCCCAAATCTGGTCGGCGGTCTGCGTATTCAGCAGCTCATCAATGCCGAAGAAGCGCTTGAGCTCCAGATGGGACCAATGGTAAATCGGATTGCCAATCAAAGTAGGCATCACAGCTGCAAAGCGATCAAACTTTTCACGATAGCGTGCATCACCCGTCACGTACTTTTCAGGCACTGCATTTGCACGCATGACGCGCCACTTGTAGTGATCCCCTGCCAGCCATGCCTCGCCAATATCGGCAAACTGCTTGTTGTCATAAATCTCCTTCGGATTCAAATGACAATGATAGTCGAAAATCGGCATACGCTCCGCATGCTCATGGTACAATCTGCGTGCGGCCTCGGTGGTGAGAAGGAAATCTTCACTAATAAAGCTTTTCATCCCAAATACCTCTCTTTCTAATGATTTCCTAACGGAAATCTAATTTTTTCTTTCCTTTATGCCTATATTATACAAATTATTTTATGTCACTTCTCGGAATATCCTGCTTGAAACCTGGTGAAAATTGCTATATAATATAAACGTGACCAAAGAAAAGGAGATGATTTTGTTGAATTCTCCCAAAGATATTTTTACCTTGCGTCAAACGATGGAACGACAGGATTTTGAGTGTTATCACTATTACGATCCCATTCCACCAGTCATTGATTTTCACGAACACGAATTCTTTGAAGTGTTCTTTTTCCTATCTGGAGATGTCTCTTATGTGATTGAAGGTCGTACCTATCAGCTGCGACCGGGTGATATCTTATTGACCGATAACCGTGATATTCATAAACCAGATATTCACAGCGATAAGCCATACGAACGATTTGTCATCTGGATTCAGCCGGACTTCCTGACACGCACCAAAGAACTGGGCTCCGATCTTACTGCGTGCTTCACCGATGCCAGTGCCAAGAAGTATAAACTCATTCGCCCTGAGAGCGGTGTGCTCACGCATCTCAAAGGCATCTGTGAAAAAATGCTCCGGAGTCGAGACGGTAGCGAGTTTGGCAGCAGTACCTTGTCCTATATTTATCTGATCGAATTTCTGGTCTATCTAAATCGTGCGTATTTTGCAACACCAGATGCTATTCGTAAGGATGTCACAGAAAACGAAAAAATAAACGAAGTCGTCGCATATATCAATGACAATTTATCTAGTGACCTAACTTTAGATCGTCTAGCAGATGTTTGTTTTATCAGCAAATCTCATCTGGCACATCAGTTCAAAACCTATACTGGACTGACCCTATATCAGTTCATCATCAAAAAACGTGTCACAGTGGCAAGAAATATGATCCGGGCAGGTTCCCCTGTCATGGATGCATGTATGCGCTGTGGTTTTAATGATTACTCAAACTTTCTAAAAGCTTTTAAGCGAGAATTCGGACGCAATCCAAAAGAATTTCAACCTGGAAAATAAACAAAAGGGCCGGTACTTGTAATGAATTACAGGTACCGGCCCTTTTTCTGCTCTTATAAATGTTGATACAAAAAGACCTCACACATCAACTGTGCAAGGTCTTTCTATATGACTGTATTTATTTTACGTAAATGAACTCATACTCCCGCTCGACGCAATCCATTTCATGAACTGTCTCAAGGCACTTAGAGCGACTCGTACGCTTCATCACTGACACTTTCCAGCCATTCATTTGTGCAGTTTACACCTGGAACTTCAACTGCCAAATGCGAAAACCAGCTATCGGGAGCTGCACCGTGCCAATGCTTAACGCCCACAGGGATATTCACTACATCACCCGGATGCAGTTTCTGTGCTTCTTTTCCCCATTCCTGATAATAGCCTTCTCCTGCTACACAGATCAAAATTTGACCGCCGCCCTGATCTGCGTGGTGCACATGCCAATTGTTTCGGCATTTGGGTTCAAACGTCACATTGTAAATGCCCACCTGACTAGTCGAAAGTGGTGCAAGATAGCTGTTACCGATAAAATACTGCGCAAATCCATCGTTGGGCTGTCCGATCGGGAAAATCATGCTATTTTGATGCTTCGTTTTCTCATCTGCATTAGAGTCCGTTGCTTCTTCTTCAAAGACTTCCTTTGCCATACGGAATGCAGCCCAAGCTTTAGGCCAGCCTGCATAAAAAGCTGCATGTGTCAAAATCTCCGCCATCTCAGTCTTGGTGATTCCGTTTTGCTTAGCACTCATCAGGTGATACCGAAACGAGGAATCTACCAATCCCTGAGACATCAAAGATACGACTGTAACGAGCGAGCGATCTCGCAGCGAAAGCAAACTCTCTCTGCTCCAAACCTCTCCAAACAACACATCATCGTTCAGCTGTGCAAATTTAGGTGCAAACTCTCCGAGTGCATCTCTGCCTGCTGTCTGTTTTACTGCCATAATTATTCTCCTATTCCAACGAAAACGTCGCTTGAATTGTTCCGCTTCCAAGCTTCTCTTTCAATCCTTCCGGATCATCAATCTTGGCAAGTCTGGTAAAATTCCAGGTATTCGTACCATAGTAAATGGTAATCTGATCCCCCTGATAAAGAATGACATCTCCAGGTTCTGTGGTAATGCGTTCATCCGTGCGCGTAAGCTCTATATCAAGTGATCCTACCTTCTCAAATCCACCGTAATCCTGCATTTCTACTGTGATTGCGCCTTGGGCAAGCAGCTCCTGAAATTCATCGGCGGAAGGATTCTCCGCGAACGTTGCATAGAATGTATGCTCACCGACTGTAATCTTCAATGCAGATTCCTCCTGATTGCCTTCTCCTTGATCTGCAGATTCGTTGTATGATTCTTCTGCCGAAGGGGTTGGCGTTATTTCAGTGTTTACCGGTAACTCTCCTGTTCCACAGCCGGAAAGGCTGAGAGCTGCAAAAAGAATTCCAAATAGTCTTACCATAGGACTCACCTTTCCGTAATCTAAATTATTTCAGATATGTGTTAAAGAAGCATGCCATTTTATCAAAGGGAATGATATCTACACGATCATATAGATCTGTGTGAACTGCATCCGGAATCAACATCAATTCTTTATTGTCTCCTGTCAACTGCTTAAATGCATCTTTGCTGAAATAGCAGGAATGTGCCTTTTCTCCATGGATAAGCAGTACAGCGCTTCGAATCTCATTACTATACTGTAAAATCGGCATATTCAGGAAAGAAAGCGAAGACGTTACATTCCAGCCATCATTGGAGTTCAGCGAACGAACATGATATCCGCGATTGGTCTTGTAGTAATCATAGTAATCCTTGACAAAGAACGGTGCATCTTCCGGCAGCGGATCTACAACCCCTCCCGCTCGGGCATAAGCACCATTCTTATAATCTACTGTTCTCTGTTCATTGAGTGCTTTTCGCTTCTCGTATCGAAGTGTTTCGCTATCTTCAGAATCAAAATACCCCTTTGCAGTGACTCGGGTCATATCGTACATGGTAGAAGCAACGGTAGCCTTGATTCTTGTATCAATCGCGGCAGCATTCAATGCCATTCCTCCCCATCCGCAAATACCGATAATGCCAATCTTTTCTGGATCAACCTGCTCGTGTACGGACAGAAAATCAACGGCCGCCTGAAAATCTTCTGTATTGATATCTGGAGATGCAACATAGCGAGGCATACCACCGCTTTCACCCGTAAACGAAGGGTCAAACGCGATGGTCAAAAAACCACGCTCCGCCATAGCCTGCGCGTATAATCCCGAAGATTGTTCTTTGACAGCGCCAAAAGGTCCGCTGACCGCAATTGCCGGTAATTTACCTTGTGCATTTTTAGGCACGTAGAGATCGGCAGCCAACGTGATACCATAACGATTATGGAACGTCACTTTTTGATGATCTACCTTGGGGCTTTTTGCAAATGTTTTATCCCTCTCTGCAGTTAAATTCAATTTTCCTTCCATCATAAATACTCCTTTTATCCAATCGCCTTGCCCATCTCATAGGCTTTTTGCAGTGCAGGATGTCCTTTGATTTCTCCAGCTGCGCCTACGCCACCGCCGAAGACCGTTCCTGCAAGATGTGCTCTTTCAAAGCAGGCAATCCATCCTTGCAAACCGTTAATCGCACCATCCATTGTACTGTCGTCTTCTTCCGCAGCAGCTGCCAGTAAATAAATGTCTTGGAAACGATAATCAGAGCCATACAACGGATTGGAGCGATCCAGCATAGTTTTCATCTGACCACACATCTCGTAGTAATAAATCGGTGTTGCAAATACAATCACATCAGCAACCAACATTTTCTGTACAATTGCGTTGGCGTCATCAGCTATGGCGCAGCGTCCGGTATTTAAACAAGCCAAGCAGCCCTGGCAAAATCCAATCTGCTTATCTCTCAATGTAATCTTCTCTACTTTATGGCCTGCCTCCTGTGCACCACGTAAAAACTCGTTCGCCAGCAGATCAGAATTACTGCCTTTACGAGGGCTGGTCGAAATAATTAAAACATTCTTACTCATACATTTTCCTCCTCATCAATTTCACGCATGACTTTTGCAGGGACTCCAGCTACTATGGTATTTTTCGGAACATCCTTTGTCACAACGGCTCCGGCTGCAATAATCGCACCGTCCCCAATCGTAACGCCCGATAGAATCGTAGCATTTGCACCAATCCATACGTTTTCTCCGATGCGGATCGGCGCTGGAATCATAGTACTGCGCTCCTTGGGTGACATCGCATGATTTAGCGTCGCCAAAACCACATTATGTCCAATCAATGTTCCATCTCCGATGAAGATACCGCCTTGGTCTTGAAACTTGCAGCCCATATTGATGAATACGTTTTTGCCAATCGTAATGTTTTTCCCGCAGTCCGTATAGAACGGTGGAAATAGTGCAAAACTTTCATCCACTTCTTTTCCAATCAACTTGGAAAAGAATCTTCTCAGCTCTTCAGGTTCGTGATAGCTGCCATTGATTTCTGACGTAATCTTCAATGCTTCTTGGCTGACGCGATGCATAAATAAATGGACTGCACCGCCTCCTGTTACCGCATTTCCACTATTAAGATGATCTAAAAAATCTTTTAACTCCATTACAACCTCCAGCATAGCATGTTAGCTATTTTTATTGTAACATCTTCAATATATAATAACAAATACCTATAATCAATGCTTTACTATACTTGAAACCTATAGATACTTTCGTTTATAATGACATTAAGGAGTGAGTATTATGGAGTTACGCGTATTACAATACTTTCTTGCTGTTGCGAGAGAACAAAATATTTCGGCAGCTGCACAATCATTACATCTTACCCAACCTACACTTTCTAGGCAGTTAAAAGAGTTAGAAGATACACTAGGAAAACAACTCATGATTCGTGGAAATCGTAAAATCACCTTGACCGAAGATGGCATACTCTTGCGAAAGCGTGCAGAAGAAATTTTAGATTTGGTCAACCGTACCGAAAAAGAAATCATGCAGTCGGACGAAATGATTACGGGTGATATTTATATCGGAACTGGTGAAACCGACGGTGTACGGCAAATCGCTAAAACAGCAAAGCAACTGCAGGCAAGCTATCCCGGTATCTCTTTTCATATTACCAGCGGAGATGCCTCCGATGTGTGCGAGCGTTTAGATCGCGGGCTATTAGACTTCGGTATCCTTCTGGGCGATATCGATAAAATGAAATATAACTACATGGAACTTCCTATGAAAGACATTTGGGGCGTTTTAATGCGGCGTGATTCTCCTCTCGCAGGGAAAAATACCATTGCACCAAAAGATTTATGGGACAAGCCTCTGATCTTATCTCGCCAAGTAGGAAATAAAAGTGGTCTTTATCGTTGGTTGGGAAAAGAACCAGTTGAACTTCATACTGTCGCAACATATAATTTAATCTACAACGCTTCGTTGATGGTAGACGAAGGCATGGGCTACGCTTTTACCTTGGATAAACTCGTTAATACATCAAACAGCAACCTGTGTTTTCGTCCGTTAAAGCCAAAATTGATGTTAGACATGTACTTGGTCTGGAAAAAATCTCAGGTCTTTTCTAAACCAACCGAACTATTTCTGGAGTCTCTCAAAAAGAATCTAGCGGAATATAACGAAGATTAAGCCTATACTTCTATCTTGCCTGTATAGAGGCAAAACAAAAAGACCTTGAGTGATAAAACTCAAGGTCTTTCTTCTAATGCCTTATTTAATTGCGTGCAGCCTCGTTGAAAATCATTTTGCACATTCAGTGAAAATTCCATATTTCAGGAGTACATAATTCCTGGGGCGGGATCTCTAAAAAGAACGCAAGCTGGCAAACCCATAAAAAATTTGTATTATACCCTGTCAATATTTTTTGTAAGTGATACAACTCTTGAATGCCTTGTGGAACATTATCTCCGAAGAATTTCAGGATGTCTTCATATAAGCGAGCAACATGCTTTTTGCGCCCACCACTCGATAGATACTGTGTTCCATCTAATTTAGAACTAATGAACATCCCAACGGATTCTGATTGCAAGAATCTAAATTCGAGATAAAAGCACTGCATGAGGTATTCATCAAAACTCTGTTGTATTTCGCTTACGCTTATATCATCGTCACAGAATGCAGTTATTGGAATGACATCTTCTGGAACGTAGAGCCTTGGAGATCTATATTTGGCGATCTCTATTTTTGTATCTCTCAATTTGCATTTATGTTTTGTACATGTCATTATTCCTCGTATTAAATGGCTTCGATGAAAATAGGTTTCACCATACTTCTCCCGGTCTTCTTGAGCACATAAAGGACAATACCGAATAACCCGAGTAGAGCTACTCGTGGGAACAGACAACAGGTTGTGAGGATCTCCCCCACCAACTATTAAAGATTCTATTGCTATCTTCTGGCGATCTGAGTCTAAGAACCTTGCATACTGAGGAAACATAGTGTGCTCAAATATCAGTTTATCCATTGTGCAAATAGATTCCATAATACTTTTCGCCTCTTGATTTATAGGGCCAATAAATTCAATGTCTGCTGCGCAATTTCTTTTTATGAAAAGATCTTCCAACGCATTCACATAACAAGGGTATCCAGAGTGGGCAAAATATCTTGCAAACCAGCTATATACCAACTCATCTTCGTAGATCTCTGGAAAATATGAAATCATATCTCTACCTCAACCACGGCGAAATGTTTCTTCATCAAGGTGGTGATATCTACCTTGATGATCTTAGATTCTGCCACAAGTACATCTATTGACACATAATCCAATTCTCTATATTCTTCCACATCCCCAAATTCATTTAGATTTTCCCCAAAAACAAAATCAGTTTTGGGATTTTCATTTTTGGGAAACTGTATTTTGGGAATCGCGGTACTACTAGTTTTCTTTTTAGGAGTTGTGTTTGCTGCAATGTAATTATGAAGCATCTGAAATCTTTGATTATAGGCTTTTGTGAGAGTTTCTATCCCCAAGTATTCATCGCCTTCTAGTATAGCAATTTCTTGTGCATCATGGAATAAACTAACTAGGGTGCTCGGGTTTCCTCTCGTATGCTCATATAGCCATGATATTATGCCATCAGTAATCTCTGACTCAATAGAGACATATTGATATGAGAACAATATGCTGCATAGCGCAGAAAACTCATTTCCGTATTCCATCGCTCCATATTGCAGACCAACGCTTCTTCGTGCCATTTGAAATGCATTTTGATTTTGAGTAAAAAATGGAAGACATTCATTCGTTCCTACTAATAATATATTACAACTTGTGTTAATCAACTGCAATATCATTCGGTATAGTTGTTGTCCTGACTTATGCTGAACTATAAATTGAATTTCGTCTATGATAAGCGTACCAACAAATTGTTGACAAAGTTGAGCCACCATTCCTAATATCTGCTGCGCATTCATTGTAGATTTTTGGCTCTTCTCATAATAATTTGTTCCTAAAGTTTCATCGATTGCTATTAAAATTTGACAGAGCAACCCTTTATAATTACAGTCGAATGGAGTGCTCACAATCAAAGCGGGAATTAGCTTGCGATATGGCTTATCACACTCTATAATGCCTCCAAGTAAATTCATAGCTTTTCTTATACACGTAGACTTACCTATTCCACTGCAACCTATTACAGTTGCAGAAGTTGCTCCAGTTGCTACACCATGGAATTCTCCTGTTGTTGCCCATCTATGATTTTCATTTAATCGTTTGACTTCAGACATAGATCCTTTTTGGCTAAAGCTCATTGAAGTCATCATGTATAGTTTATGATAAATTTCTATTGCCATTTTGCCAGGGATAAATATCTTGTAAATCTCCGAGAGCTTCATAAGCCTCACGCTTGCTTCTGCATCTCTTATAGTAGTGTTATAATCTGGCAAAACGGTTAATTCATTTCTAAGGGCTTCTCCAAATAACATATTTGGAAGCATAGCAGCATAATCAGCCATAGATCAACTATCCTCTCTCCTATTATCTTTGGGTGCAGTCAGCTCCAGTGTGAGATTATGGCGTCTCTTACTTTTGTGAGATTGCTTTGTTATGCGTACATTCTTTATGTCAACATCCTTTCCATAATCTGTTTGTGCCGAAATCGCTTCAATGTGTTGTATCAAATCTATTCTCGCTTGTATATTTTCTTTTTTGTGCTGCTGGGTTAATTGTTTTTGTTTTTCTTTAATGCATTGCGCGTCTTCCAGTTTCTTTCCTTCGAATCTAGCTTCTATCAAGTCAAACTGAATATACGCTCCATCCTTTATAAGCCAAGCATGAGATACATCATCCGGGTCGTATGCGACAACACATCTTTCTTGTTTAAGAAAATCTTCTGTAAATCCTTCTGCTTTATATCTGAAGTTATTTGCTTTAAGTCCCCATCGTGTAAATCTAGCAGCCGTTCTCGGAAGTAATGTCAATATCAAATCCTTCTGAGACACTTTAATCAAGTTAGATTCCTTTTGGGCTTTGCAATAATTCCATATATCACTCGCATGCGGGTTTATGCCATGATCTAACATCTCCTCAGAATATGGAAAGTTTTGAATGATTCGTTTTGTATTGTAGTAAATAATGCATCGTAGAAGAATCTCTTCAAACTGATCCATTGTAAGATTGGCATCTTTTCGATAATCTCTGGCTCCTCGTTTTTTGAAGTCAGTATCGATCACGCCTTTCCCTTTTAAATGTGGCTTGAATAATTCTTGGAGAAGATTAAAAATTTGTTCTACTGGTCCTTTTAGCTCTGCCCTAAATGGTGGTAGGTTAATTACTCTACATCCCAGCTCCGTAATTTGCTCCATATTGTATGACGTAAATTCCGCGCCCATATCTGTTACCAAGGTTCTCGGAATTTCCTGGCAGTTCCAGTCTTCTTGTTCAATTAGAATTCCAAACTTCTTGCACCATTCCACTTTATTAGTAGCGCAATTAAGAAGTAGTTCCCGTATAGAATACATCCCTCCTTCCCACAGAAGCGCGTAGCCACACAACAGGCTGCTAAACGCATCCACACACGTTATAAGAACAGGGCGTCCTACAAGGCTTCTAGAGTCATCACATAGGTATATATCGCATATCGTAGCATCCAACATTCCAGTTCCAATTTCAGGAGCGAACTGCTGCACGCCATCTCCAAGAAGGGGTCTGCTATTCATTTCATAATTTTTTATTCCATCTCGACTGATGTATTCTTTTTGTAAGGATCGTGTTTTTCTATAAAAATATCGAAATTGATGGATCGATGGGTACTCTGAATACAAGTTGCCTAGAGAGTCAGTATACTTGGTTTTCAACATCATGATATATGCGTTCATGAGTGTGTTTTTTCTTCTCGTATAATAAAACTTGTTTAATGCCCATCTAATATTTTTTTGATCCTGAGTGAGTGAAGTTTCAAGGTGGGATTTTTGAGGAGCCAATGCTCCTACATTCTGATAAGCTAGATACGTACACAAATAATTTGAAACTGTTCTTTTGCTCAAATTATTTTTTTCAGCTACTGCTTTTATAGCCTTCGTTCTCATGTGATCATCAGAAATGAATGGAATAATTCCACAGATGATGTTGTATCTTCTATGTGTTTCCTTTTGGCTTTTGGGATCTAACAATTCTAAACTACAAGTTTTCCTGTTCGCTCTTTTTAGTAGTTCTTCCTCTGTGCAGAGATCATCCCAGTCTGGAGAAATATCAATCCACTTTGGCATTGTAAGTCTGAGACAATCGATACAGAAATACTTTTCATTATCTGTTTCCAGGACTCTATAAATGCTCCCATCTACTAAGATCAATGAATTTCGTTTAAGGTTGTCCTTCATGGTATCCCTCCTTGTTGGTCACAATTCCCCAATTACTAATACCATGTTTTGCCCAAAACTTTCGGCTTTCTTCTAATTCTTTAACAGTTTTTGGTTTCATCAAATGCTTTCTTTGGACGCATTCTCTAACCATATATGTGTTGTCAGATAGTTTGCATACGAAATCCGATGTGTACTCTCCAAGTTCAAGACCTTCCATTGGCATATTGCAAATTATCTCTGTGACCTTCGGATCATTTTCTAAAATATCTCCGTAAGCAGATTGGATGTCTCCAAAAAATCTACAGATCTCTTTGGATTTTGTAAGCTCTTTTTTTTCGCAGCGTCCTTTATAGTTCTTCTTCTGCATATTTGTGTCCTCCAATAATCAGGCTGCTCTTCAGTTAATCTTTGTGTCGATATCACCTCCTGATATTGGTTAGACATTTTTAAACTCCCAAAAATCAATTTGTTTTTGGGGATTCCCAAAATTCAATTCGTTTTTGGGTTCCCAAAAATGATTTCTGGGGAATGCCTCTTTCCAAAAACGCAGTTTTGGGGAATATCTTTCTCCCCAAAACGTAATTTTGGGAGAAACAGCCAATTCCCAAAATTGCTTTTTGGGGAGTAGACTCCCAAAAAGCATCTTCTCCAAAATACAGTTTTGGGGAAATGTCTTACACTTCCTGTTGGAAAATATCGCCTTCCCAAAAACACAGTTTTGGGAAAATATTGCCTTCCCAAAAACGCATTTTTGGGAACAGGAATCTGCTATTTTTATGTATAATCAATAAAATGGAAGGAGACTTTATAGCTATTTTGCTATCAAATCATCAATACCACTCTTGAAAATCCCCCCCAAATTTGCATTTTTGGGAAAACTCTATGTATTGGTGCAAGGTCGTTTTCACTCAAAATGCGAATTCGTTTTCCATGGCACCAATTTTTCGCGGTTTATATCCTAAATAAAAATGTAATTTTATCTAGTGTATTCTGGCCGTTTTTGAATAAAAAAAAGACCCTGAGCAACAAAACTCAAGGTCTTTCTTCTAATGCCTTATTTAATTACGTGCAGCCTCATTGAAAATCATTTTGCACATTGAGTGAAAATTGGGTTGCACCATAACAATTTTGCTTATTCCCACTCAATAGTTGCCGGCGGCTTGGAGGTAATATCATACACAATACGGTTGATATGCTTAACCTCATTTACGATACGAACCGAAACACGGTCCAGAACCTCATAGGGGATTCGAGCCCAGTCAGCAGTCATAAAGTCAGAAGTGGTTACACCTCTGAGCGCAAGTGTGTAATCATAGGTACGACCGTCACCCATAACGCCAACCGAACGCATACCAGTCAGCACGGCAAAGTACTGGTTGATGCTGCGATCCAGACCAGCCTTCGCGATCTCCTCGCGGAAAATCCAGTCAGCCTCCTGCAGGATTGCAACCTTATCCGGAGTAACTTCACCCAGAACACGAATGCCGAGACCGGGACCCGGGAACGGCTGACGCCAAACCAGATAATCCGGCAGGCCAAGCTCCAGACCCATAGCACGTACTTCATCCTTAAACAGCAGGCGAAGCGGCTCAATGAGTTCCTTAAAGTCAACAACGCTCGGCAAACCGCCAACATTATGGTGGCTCTTGATAACTGCGCTGTCGCCCAGACCAGACTCAATTACGTCAGGATAAATGGTACCCTGTACGAGGAAGTCAACTGCACCAATCTTGCGAGCTTCATCCTCAAATACACGAATAAACTCTTCACCTATTGCCTTACGTTTATCCTCGGGGTCGCTCAGTCCCTTCAGCTTATTGAAGAAACGATCCTGCGCATTTGCGCGAACAAAATTAGAGTCGAAACGAGTTGCAAAAGCCTGCTCTACCTCGTCACCCTCATTTTTACGCATCAGACCAGTATCTACAAAGACACAAGTCAGCTGACGGCCAACGGCCTTGGAAACCAGTGCAGCAACAACAGAAGAGTCTACGCCACCAGAAAGTGCACACAGAACCTTACCGTCGCCTACCTTCTCACGGATGGCCTCAACCTGCTGCTCGATGTAGCGAGTCATGGTCCAGTCGCCGGTGCAGCCACATACATCATACAGGAAGTGACCCAGCATGTCCGTACCGTGCGGCGTATGATTTACTTCTGGATGGAACTGAACGCCGTAGAAGTTCTTCTCTGCGCACTCCATTGCAGCAGTCGGGCAGGTATCGGTCGTAGCGGTAACACGGAAACCTTCCGGGACCTGCGAGATAAAGTCGGTATGGCTCATCCAACAGATTTCTTCAGGCTCCAGATCAGAGAACAGCTTGCTGCTCTTATCCAGCTTGACGCGGGTCTTGCCGTACTCGCTCTTCTCTGCAGCATTGGATACGGTGCCGCCCAGTACGTGTGCCATAAGCTGGCAGCCGTAGCAGATACCCAGTACCGGGATGCCCAGTTCAAAGATCTCACGACCACAGCGCGGAGAGGTCTCCTCGTATACGCTGTTAGGGCCGCCGGTAAAGATAATACCGACCGGATTCATTGCCTTAATCTCCTCGAGAGGAGTCTTATAGGACTTTACTTCACAGTAAACATGGTGTTCACGCACGCGGCGTGCAATAAGCTGGTTATACTGGCCACCAAAGTCCAGCACCAGAACAAGCTGATGATGCTCCATGCGTTATATTCCTCCAAATCATTCTTTTGCTTAGATAAAATTATGCCATATTTTGCGCGTTCGGGCAAGACCTTTTCTGCTAGAAATTAAATTTTGCTGAAGCGCACAAAAATAAAGCGTTCATTCTGATCAAGGTTGCGTATGGGATTCGTTCGAACTGGAAACACTTTGACTAAACTCTTATAAAAGGATGGATTGCAATGAATACATTGACCCGAAAGGGAATTTTATCCCTGGCCTGCATCCTGGCTTTCATCATGCCTTCTGCAGCTTTTTGGCGGGATGAAGTACAGGCATTGGCAGAAGAGTCTTTGCTGAGTTCTTCTGTCGGACATGCACCGGTTGTTCAAACCGTTGAAACAGAGACCGTGAAAGATGTTATGGTGCATATTCCCCTTGCAGCAACCGATCCCGACGGCGATACCGTGACGCTAAAGCTGATTGATCAGCCTCGGCTGGGCACCGCTGCCTTTGAAAACGGAAACCTGATCTACACGCCGGCAGCAGGCAAAACCGGTACTGACCAATTCTCTTACTGTGCTGTCGATGTCATGGGCAATGAATCAGAACCGGCTCGTATTTCGGTCAAGATCGAAAAGAACAGTTCAGGCATCACCTATGCCGACATGACATACAATCCCAACCATTTAGCCGCTGTTCGACTGGCACAAAAGGAAATCTTTCTGGGAGAAAAAGTCGGCAGTGCTTATTTTCTGCACCCGACACAGACCGTCACACGCAACGAGTTCATTGCAATGGCTGCCGCAGCTGCCGATCTGGAACTCGAAGATACGACCGTAACCGACTTTCAAGATGACAGTGCCCTTTCCCCGTGGGTCAAGCCCTATATCAGCGCAGCAGCAGAAGCTGGCCTAATTCAAGGATATCAGACTGCGTCCGGTAACGCGGAGATTCGCGGCGAACGTGCAATCACGATCTCAGAAGCAGCTGTCATCGTATCCAATCTGATGGCACAGCAGCAAATTCCGACTGCTGCCCCGACAAGTGACACCATTTCTTATCGTGTTGTTCCCGCGTGGGCAGAGTCCGCAGTCAGCACACTGGATGCTGCCGATATTCTCCCTACCTCCGAACTGGGCAGTGCTGAACCGCTGACTCGTGAAACAGCATGTGTCATGCTCTATCGTGTTCTGTGTCTGGCAGATGAAAACTGAATCCCATAACAGGCGAGTATATCACTCGCCTGTTTTTTGTTAATCTTTCACGCGTAAAGACTCAATCAGTGCCTCATCCGGCGTTACAAACGCCGTTTGATAGACATGATAGATCACAAATCCGGGCTTTGCACCAGAAGGCTTTTTCAGATTGCGCACTTCGGTGTAATCAACCGGTACCAGAGAAGACGTTCTTGCCTTGGAATGATATGCTGCAATCATAGCAGCCTGCGTCATGGCTTCATCTGTCGGCTGTTTTCCGTCGGTAATTAAAATAACATGCGAACCGTGAATTTTCTGCGTATGGAACCAGATATCACTCTTAAATGCGGTCTTCATACTCAAAAGATCGTTCTGCAAGTTATTCTTACCTGCCCAGACTGAAAATCCATCTGTTGTGCGATACTCATACGGTGCAGATCGCGCTGGCTTCTGTCTGCGCATATTGCGCTGCTGCTTGTGCGAGAGCACGCCCGTCTGCGTGAGTTCCTCACGCAGCTGCGCCAGATCAGCTTCATTTTCCGCTTCATCGATGGAAGCAAGCACGCTTTCCAGATAATCCAGCTCCTGTGTGCCCTGCTCAATCTGCTCTGTGAGCATCTGCTCGGCTGTTTTCGCCTTATTGTACAGCTTAAAGTATTTCTGTGCATTCTGCTGTGGTGTCAGGCGTACATCCAGAGAGATTTCGATTTCCGGACATTCCGGATCATAATAATCGATCACTTTTGCTGTGCGCATTCCCTTTTCCAGCTGATAGAAATTCGCAGAAATCAGTTCGCCTTTTCGCTTATACTTTTCACGGTCATGAGTTTTGGTCAGTTCCTGACGCTGTGCAGCCAGCTTACGTACCAGACGATCACGGGCTGCGGTAACCGTGCGCAGCATATCACCCGCTTTACGGTGCATGCGCTCGGTCTGACCCTTTTTCTCATAAAATGCCGCGAGCAGAGAAGAGAAATCCGGCTTGGTATCCAGGCGCATCAGCGAGCCGTACTGCGTAATTGGCAGACAGGTAAAGTCAAAGACTGTTTTATCCTCTGCTTTGACAAGCAGATAAGGCCGCGCCTTGTCTGCTTGGACATAGCTCAGAAAATCTTCAAACACTTCGCAAAGTTTCGTGCGATCTTCGGCAGAGAGTATGCTGACCGGCTTTCCGGTCTCCCCTGTCGCACGGTATGCGATTTCCCGGCACAACAGTGGTGACAGGCCACAGAAAGAAGAGAGCAGCCACTTATCCAGTCCCATCTCCCCTTCTGCCTGACTGACCGCGGCTGCGATTCCGGCACCCGAAACCGTAAGCGGGTCTACCTTATGCTCCTGCGCCGGCGGCATCCGATAGAACAATCCGGGCAAAATCTGTCGTTTTCCTGAGATATCTCCATCAATACGACGAATGGAATCGATGATACGGTCGTCCTCTCCCTTGAGGATGAGGTTGGAATACTTACCCATGAGCTCTGCGATCAGATACCGTTTGACCGGCACGCCCATTTCATCATTGGTGTCCAATTCCAGAACCGCCATACGCTCGAGCGAGGGTTGGGTCAGCGATACAATCTTAGCGCCCTGAATGTGCTTGCGCAGCAGCATGCAAAACATGGGCGGTGTTGCCGGGTTTTCACGGTTTTGCTCAATGAGATGAATACGCGGCGCTGACGGCGAGGCAGAAAACAATAATCTGCATGCGCCCTGACCGCCACGCAGCTGAAGCACAATTTCTTCGCGGTCGGGCTGATATACCTTTTCGATTCGTGCACCTGCGATTCGTGTATTCAGCTCAGAGAGCACGGCACGCAGACATACAGCGTCTAATGGCATAAATTCATTTTCTCCTTATACGAATTGAATACAATCCCGGTGATCCTCCGAAACCATAGTGGTAACCGTCGGGAAGCAGCGTCCGAGATGTTCTGCGAATGTTTTCGCAATGGGGTTCTCTGTGGGGAAATGTCCGGCATCCACCAGAGTCAGTCCCAAGGACTGTGCACGCTGCATGATATCATACGAGCAATCGCCGATGACAAAGGCATCTGCACCCTTGGCCAGTGCACAATCCATCATCTTGCCGCACGCACCGCCTCCAACTGCGACACGGCGAATCGGCTTACCGCCATCGGTGAAACGCACACCACCCGCGTCCAGAGAGTCTTTGACATACTCTGCAAAGATTTTCGGTGACATACGCGCAGGCAGGTCACCCACACGGCCCAGCATCTTATTTTCACCCGCTTCCATGTTAATGACATTGGACAGGCCAAGCGCTGCGGCCAGTGCATCGTTTACGCCGCTCTTGGCGCAATCGGCATTGGTGTGCATGCAGATGACGGCAATATCATGGCGAATGGCTTGACGCAATGCGCGTCCGGTTGCGTCATCCTCGGTTACACAATGCACCGATGTAAAGATCAGAGGGTGGTGTGCGACCACCACTTGTGCATCGCGGCGAATGGCCTCTGCAATGACATCCTCTGTCGCGTCCAGTGCGCACAGGATGCGCTCAACCTTCCGGGTTCGGTCGCCGGTCATCAGTCCGCAATTATCCCAGCTTTCTGCCAATTCATAGGGTGCAAACAGCTCCAGGCAATGCAATACATCATTTACAGTTGGCATGTTAATCCCTCCAATGCACGTGAAATGGTTTGTACAACCGTTCTCTGTGCTTCTATCATCGCGGCATCTGTATTCTGTCCCTGCTCCATGCCGGACAACGCACGGCTCTCCCGCGTATAGAGCGCGTTGAGATACGCTATAGCACCCGGTGCACGCAGTAAGGCATCGGACAGCACACAAGCCTCTAGCGGCTTATCCTGACGTTCTGCGTCGCCGCAAACCGTCCAGATCAAGTAGTAACGGTGTCCTTCTTGACATACCGTTTCTTCCTGAATGCAATATCCGTGTGCCCACAGCCATTGTCTGAGCTGCGGCAGCATGGTCATGGGCTGTAAGAGTAGGGTATGCTTCCCGTCTGCCGTCCACGGTGCAGCCTCCAAAATCGCAGCAATGGTTTCACCGCCCATGCCTGCAATCGAGATGGTATCGCATTCATCGGGTTCAATTCCTTCCAGTCCACTGGCCAGTCGGAAGCTCACGCGGTCGGTCAGTTCATGAAACCGTGCATTGTCCCGTGCGTGATCGAGCGGGCCTTCGCGCAGATCGGATGCGATTGCGCAGGTTAATCGATTCTGCGTCAGCAGCCACAGCGGCAAATGTCCATGGTCAGTACCAATATCTGCCAGTCGTGCGCCCTGCGGTACCCGGTCGGCAATCGCTTGCAGGCGCGGTGTTAAATTCAAATTTTCTTTGGTTCGTTCGGTCATTCTGTCATCCTATGATCTGAAAAAACAAGGCCGACAGCGGACTGTCGGCCTGCGTTTGTCTGATTATTCACCCAGGAATGCGTTGATCTGTGCAACCAGCTCGTCCGCATTGGTGCCATGCACCATGCAAGCCTCCTCGATGCTCTCGCCCTGAGAGGACGGGCAACCCAGGCAATGCATACCCATATCCAGGAAATACTTTGCGGTGTTGATATCACGTGCGAGAACCTCGCCAATCGTGGTCTTCTTCGTAACTGCAGCCATAATAGACCTCCTGCAAAATTCTGAAATAATTTGATTATATTATACTGCCCCTGTCCACAAATTTCAATACCGGAAATGTAAGAACTTACAAAGAAAGGGAGCGAAAACCGAATCGGTCTTCGCTCCCTGACAAATCAAATGGAAATTAACCCTGCGCCTTCATCTTAGCGAAGCACTCGCTGCAGTATACCGGGCGATCGGACTTGGGCTCAAACGGAACTCTTGCCTCACCGCCGCAAGCTGCGCAGGTTGCAGTGAAGAATTCACGCGGGCCGCGTGCTGCGTTCTTGCGAGTGTCACGGCACTTCTTGCAGCGCTGGGGCTCATTCTGGAAGCCGCGCTCTGCGTAGAACTCCTGCTCACCAGCAGTGAATACGAATTTCTCGCCGCACTCCTTGCATACTAAAGTCTTGTCCTGATACATGATTACTACCTCTCTTTGATTACCTTTGGTCCCTATACCCTTTTTGCGTTGCAGAAATGCTAGGAACAACTGGATTGTATTGCGAACAAGGAATTGTTCCTTGTTTCCGCCTAGAAATGATTGGGTATTGTCACAGACGCTCTGCTTTCTGATGGACACGCTGCATGGCGTTTGCCGCGGATTTACGCGATTTTCCGATCTTGCAAGCAATCTCGTCGTATGACAAGCCATATAAATATAGCTGCAGAACCTGGGCCTCAAAATGCGAGAGAAGATCAAAGAGACGTTCCAACGTTTCTTTGTGTTCCTCACGACCGATGATAAACGCTTCGGGATCGGAAATACAAGAAACGGAGGGATAGGATTTCAAATCTTCGAACGGAGGTTTATCAAGCGAAACGGCTTGGCTTAACAGTTCGTGTTTGCGTGCCGCATTGCTTCGCATAAACGAACGCAGGCGACGCTCCACACATAGACGAGCGTAAGCCGGAAACGGGACTCCCTTCTGCGGCGAAAAACTTTCAATCGCAAAAAAGAGTGCCAATAATCCTTCTTGAATCATGTCCTCTACATCGGTACCGCGCAGCGTAAACATATGCGCCTGTGCTCGTACCATGCGACCATAATCGCGCAGCAAGCATTCTAACGCTTCGCTGTCCCCCTGCTGTGCCGCCTTGAGAACATCATTTTCGTCATTTTTACTGATATCCCAATTCATTTGCTCGGTTCCATTTGCCATCTTGTCTATCATTATATAAGGCATCCATAGATTTGTCAAGCAATTTTGTGAAAAACAGATTTTCCTGACACAAATCCACAAAATATATTTGTGCGCATTTTACAATTCCCTGACAAATTTATTCTACTGTGACCGATTTTGCCAGATTACGCGGCTTATCGACATCGCAGCTGCGCTCAACGGCAACATAATATGCAAGAAGCTGTAACGGAACGATGGACAGCGATGCGGAGAACAAAGCGGGGCATTCCGGCAGGCGAACAACATGTCGGCATGCACTTTCATCACCCGAGAAGTCCGATCCTGCAATCAGGATAACCTCTGCACCGCGCGAAGTAACCTCTCGAATGTTAGACACCGTTTTCTCATAGAGCTCGGGCTGTGTTGCCAGTGCAACAACCAGTGTACCATCTTCGATCAGCGAGATCGTACCGTGCTTGAGCTCACCTGCCGCGTATGCTTCCGAGTGAATATACGAAATCTCCTTGAGTTTGAGCGATGCTTCCATCGCAGCAGCATAGTCAAGGCCACGTCCCAAAAAGAACACACTGCTTCGGTTATAATATCTGGTTGCCAGATACTGCATGGTCTGCTTACACTCCAGCATTTTCTCCAGCATCTCGGGCAGCGCCTGAAGCTGATCACAGAATGCACGCTGCTCTTCTTCGTTCATTTTTCCACGTGCATAAGCCAGTCTTCCTGCAATCAGATAGAGTGCTGCAAGCTGCGCAGAATATGCCTTGGTGGTTGCAACCGAAATCTCCGGGCCTGCCCAAGTATACAGAACACCATCTGCTTCGCGTGCAATGGTCGAGGAAACCACATTGACAATTGCGATTGCAAACGCACCTGCCTCCTTTGCCTGACGCATTGCCGCCAGCGTGTCGGCAGTCTCGCCCGACTGACTGATTACGATGCACAGATCATCCGGCTCGACGATCGGATTCTCGTAACGGAACTCCGATGCTACACGTGCCGTGCAGCGTACGCGGCCAATCGTCTCAATGACGCGCTGACCTACAATACCTGCATGCAGTGCCGAACCACAGCCAATGATATGCACATGATTGGCTTTTTTCAAGCGGTCATCGGTCAGGCCGTTTTCTTCAAATACGATCTGACCGTCACGGATACGCGGCTGGATAGTCTGCGCAATTGCGCGGGGCTGCTCCATGATCTCCTTGATCATAAAGTGCTCGTAACCACCCTTTTCGGCTGCGGACATATCCCAGGTAACCGTGCGTACCTCCTTCTCAATCGGTTCGCCAAATGCGTTGAAGACCTGCACGCTGTCCGGACGAATAATTGCAACCTCATTGTCGTCCAAAATCATATACTTACGAGTGCGGCGAATGATCGCGGTCACATCGGACGCGATCATATTCTCTCCGTCGCCCAAACCAATAACCAGCGGGTTGTCACGACGCGCTGCGACAATTTCATCCGGTCGATCAAGCGAGACAACACCCAGGGCGTAAGAACCACGTACGCGGTGAATCGCACGCAGTACCGTCTTGGCAATATCGCCATCCTGCGATTCCTTGTGCAGATCAGCAATCAGGTGCGCTACGGTCTCAGTATCGGTCTCCGAACGGAATACATAGCCACGTGCCGTCAGATGCTCACGCAGTTCCAGATAGTTTTCGATAATGCCGTTATGAACGACTGCAATCTTGCCGTCGCCGCCCAAATGCGGATGTGAGTTTGCGTCGGACGGTTCACCATGGGTTGCCCAGCGCGTATGACCGATACCACAGGTGCAGTGCAGTCCGCCTGCCTCGCGTACCTTTTCCTCCAAAGCGTCGATGCGTCCACGCGTCTTGATGACACGCAGGCCATCCTCGGTCATTGCCGCAATGCCGGCAGAATCATAACCACGATATTCCAGTGCATGCAGTCCTTTAATCAGGATCGGCAGTGCATTTTCTCTTCCTGTAAAACCAACAATACCACACATTTGTGTTTAGTCCTCCAATAGTTTAACGCGATAAAGATCTAAAAAAGGTATAAAAATAGTGGGTCATGCGAAGACGCTCTGTTTCCGGGATCACTCCCGGGGTTTACACGTCCTGCTAACGACCGGCTCACTCGCGGCCGAAGGGTCATCCGCCGAATTTTCGATCAACCCTTACCTCGTCCACTGCGAAACGGGCTGCTCCGCAGTTCTGGCGCTATCGATATGCAATTATACGTTCTGGCCTCACCTTCTTTCCTGATATTAAAAATGATAAATTCCGCCGCATGGCACATACGCGGCCACACGGCGGGACATTCATCCATACTTAGCCAACAACCGACCGAATCACATCAGCCACTTGCTCTGCAACCGACTGTACCTTGTCGGCATCTACGCCTTCAACCATAACGCGTACCAGTGCTTCTGTGCCCGAAGCACGTACCAGAATGCGACCCTCACCGAGTGCTGCATTGCCCTCTTCGATCGACTTTGCAACCTCAGGACGCTCTGCAATGGTGTGCTTATCGCTATTCGGCACCTTAACGTTGATCTGCACCTGCGGCCACGGTACAACTTCATCGGCAATCTGAGAGCACTTCTTGCCGCTCTCCTTGAGAATGTGCATAAACTGGATTGCAGTCAACTGGCCGTCACCCGTCGAGGCATACTCGAGGAAGATAACATGACCGGACTGCTCACCGCCCAGAATGTAGCCATCACGCAGCATCATTTCCAGCACGTAGCGGTCGCCAACATTAGCGCACTTGATCTCCATGCCGTTTTCCTTTGCATACTTATGCAGGCCCATATTAGACATGATGGTTGCAACAAATGCATTGCCGCGCAGCTTACCCAGCTTCTTCATGTGTGCTGCGCAGACTGCCATGATGCGGTCACCGTCCAGCACCTCGCCGCGCTCGTCAACAACCAGGCAGCGGTCAGCGTCGCCGTCAAATGCGATACCAATATCGTAGTTGCCCGTGCGCATGCGCTCCTGCAGGTTTTCCAGATGAGTGGAACCGCAGTTTGCGTTGATGTTGATGCCATTCGGCTCGTAGAAGCGCAGATCTGCACGGCATTCCAGCAGACGCATCAGTCGAGTCACGGTCGTTGAAGACGCACCGTTTGCGCAGTCAACCGCAACACGCAGGCCGCTCAGATCGCCCGGAACGGTCTCTGCCAGATGATCGGTGTACTCTACAACCGGATCGATCGACGAGCGAATGACGCAGCCCAGATGCTCATGGCTTGCCTTGGGTACACTGTCGAAATTATCGATAAACTCCTCAATACGGTTTTCCAGCTCATCGGACAGCTTATAGCCCGAGCCTGCAAAAATCTTGATACCATTGTACTCAAAGGAGTTGTGGCTGGCCGAAATGACGATGCCTGCGTCTGCCTTATGCTTGATGGTCAGATAAGCGATTGCCGGAGTCGGAATAACACCCAGAAGCTCGACATCTGCACCAACCGAGCAGATACCGGCAACCAGTGCGCTCTCCAACATATCCGAAGAAATACGGGTGTCCTTACCGATCAGCAGCTTTGCCTTGCCACCGGCATTTCTCTCCTGCGTCAGTACATGTGCAGCAGATGCACCGATCTTAAACGCAAGCATTGCATCCAGTTCGACATTCGCCACACCGCGAACACCGTCAGTTCCAAAATATTTACCCAATGTTATGACACATCCTTCCATTTTTATGAAGGGTAATTTACAGCATTTGCTGGCCGTTCGGCAGTTCTACCCCTAAATGCTCATACGCTCGAAGTGTAACACACCGTCCACGCGGTGTACGGTTCAAGAAACCGATCTGCATGAGATACGGCTCATAGACATCTTCCAGCGTGACTGCTTCCTCTCCGATTGTCGCCGCGAGGGTATCCAGACCCACAGGGCCGCCGTTATAGTTGACAATAATGCTGGTCAGCATTCTGCGGTCAATATTATCCAGCCCCAATGCATCAATATCCAATGCCTTGAGGGCCATGTCGGCAGTCTCTTTGGTGATGACACCGTCTCCTTTTACCTGTGCAAAGTCACGCACACGGCGCAGCAGACGGTTTGCAATACGCGGCGTGCCCCGCGAGCGGCGGGCAATCTCGTAAGCGCCGTCATACCGGCTATGTACGCCAAGAATACCGGCCGAGCGGGTTACGATCTTTTCCAGATCCTCTGCGCTGTACAATTCCAGACGCAGCATAACACCGAATCGGTCTCTCAGCGGAGAAGTCATCTGACCGGCACGCGTTGTCGCACCGATCAGCGTGAATTTCGGCAAATCCAAGCGGATAGAACGAGCAGACGGCCCCTTGCCGATGATGATATCCAGCGCGTAGTCCTCCATCGCAGGGTACAGAATCTCTTCGACACTACGGTTGAGGCGGTGAATCTCATCAATAAACAGAATATCATTTTCTGCCAGATTGGTCAAGATTGCAGCAAGATCTCCTGCCTTCTCAATGGCAGGACCGGAAGTGATACGGATATTCACTCCCATCTCTGCTGCAATGATGTTCGCCAGCGTCGTCTTACCCAGTCCCGGAGGTCCGTAAAGCAGCGTGTGGTCAAGCGGTTCGCCGCGCTGTTTGGCTGCTTCAATAAAGACAGAAAGATTTTCTTTAACCTTACTCTGTCCGATGTAGTCTTCCATACATTTGGGACGAAGTGAGTTGTCAGTCTCATCCTCTTTGATCTGGCGGCTGGATACGATGCGTTCATCGTCCATCATACCGCCGGAAAATTCAATACTCAATCCTGTTCACCGCCTTAACCCATTGCCAAGCGCTTGAGGCAAACACGGATAATCGATTCTGCATCCGGGTACTCCGACAAATCCAGTCCTTCCAGTGCTGCGAGGGCTTCGGACTGTGCATATCCCAGCACCATGAGCGCTGCAATAGCTTCCTGTGTATGATTTACACTTGCACCGCCCTGTGCCGGAAGCTCCAATGCAGCAGAGCTGCCATTTTTCGCGCCTTCCAGCTGTTCTTTGCTCATTTTATCGCGCAGTTCCAGCACGATGCGCTGGGCAATCTTTTTGCCGATGCCCGGTGCCTGGGTGAGCAGCTTTTCCTCTCCCGTAATGATCGAGAGTGCCAATCTGCTGGGCGGCGCGACCGATAAAATGGCCAGTGCCGCTTTGGGGCCGACACCGGATACACCGATCAGCATTTTAAAGCAGCTCAGCTCTTCCTGATCGGCAAAGCCATACAGGTCAAAAATATCTTCCCGCACATAGAGATAGGTATACAGGCGTGCAGGCTTGCCTACCTTGACCTGAGAAATCGTATTTTGCGATGTATGGCAGGCATAACCTACGCCTGCACAATCGATCACACACAGCGACTGTTCGACAAATGCCACTGTGCCTTCCACATAATAAAACATAAGCGATTACTCCGTATTAAAAGCTCACTTTTGCGTCGTATAAAGTGCCGAACGGCTTGCATGACCATGGCAGATTGCCACCGCCAGTGCGTCGGCTGCGTCATCCGGCCGCGGCACTTTGGCAAGACCCAACATGATGCGTGTCATTTCCATCATCTGATGTTTATCCGCCTTGCCATATCCAACCACCGACTGTTTGACCTGAGACGGTGTATAGGATACAGGATACAGTCCCTTTTGCGCGAGTGCCAGCAAAATGACACCACGTGCCTGTGCGACCTGAATGCCGGTCGTGATATTCTGATTGAAAAATAATTCTTCCACCGCGGCAGCTTCCGGATGAAAGGTATCGATCAGCGTACACAGATCATCGTACAGTTCACACAAACGCAAGTGCATCGGTGCACCGATCTGTGTTGTGATCGCTCCATACTGAATCGGGGTAAACTTCCTGTCGTCATACCGGACAACACCGTAGCCGATGGTTCCATAACCAGGATCAATCCCGAGAATTACCATATTGTACTTGCTCCTTATTCTTTGGAAAGACCTGAATGCAGCACATTTATGTGTTGCCCTCCGGCTATTATACCACACCTGTCCTTTTCAGAAAAGAAATTTTTCATATTTCCAGTCCATAAAAGGGACTCTGTTTTATTTGCAAAGACCGCTCTGAATCAATTTTTCAGCAGCGAGCAGAATACCCGCCTTGCCCGACGGATAAGTCAAACCGCCCTGCATATAGCAGACATAGGGCTCACGCATGGGAGCATCTGCACTCAGCTCAATCGACGCCCCCTGCACAAAAGCACCGGCAGCCATGATAACCGGGTCGTCATAACCGGGCATTGCCCAAGGCTCAGGCGTGACGAAGGAGTCAACCGGCGCACCTGCCTGAATACCCTCGCAAAAGCGGCGCAGCGGATCGGGTGCACCGAATGCGATGGTCTGGATGATGTCGTAACGCGGTGCTTCAGGTGCCGGATCAACGATAAATCCAAGCAGCTGCATGACCTTTGCGCAGAATACAGCAGTCTTGATGGCCTGTGCCGTCACATGCGGCGCAAGGAACAGTCCCTGATAGAGCAGGCGATTCTGACCCATTGTACAGCCGCACTCGCCGCCGATGCCCGGTGCAGTCAGGCGGTAAGCCGCACGCTCAACCAGATCCTTTCTGCCCACGATATAGCCGCCCGTGGGCGCCAGTCCGCCGCCCGGGTTCTTGATCAGTGAGCCTGCACACATGTCTGCGCCAACTTGGGTCGGCTCCAGCTCTTCGGTAAATTCGCCGTAGCAGTTATCGACCATGATGACCGCATTGGGATTGACACGGCGTACCACAGCACACGCCTCGCCAATCTCAGCACAGGACAGCGTCTGACGTACCGCATAGCCGCGCGAGCGCTGTAAAAAGACCATCTTGACATCGTCTGCCGCAGCTGCCTTTTCGATCGCATCCAGATCCAGACGGCCATCCTTCAAATCTACCTGTCGATAGCCGATGCCGTAGCGCTTCATGCTGCCCGGGCAGTCTCCCGTAACCGTGTTGAGCAGCGTATCATACGGTGCGCTGGTTACAGACAGCATAACGTCTCCCGGCTCCAATGCGCCAAACAGTGCGCACGATAGTGCATGAGTGCCATTGACAAAACCCAAGCGTACCAAACCAGCCTCGGTGCCGAACAGATCTGCATAGATCTCTTCCAGCGTGTCGCGGCCATGATCGTCATAGCCATAGCCGGTCGTTCCGGCAAACATGGTATCCGATACGCGATGTGCACGGAATGCTGCAAGCACCTTCTGCGTATTATAGTCTGCAATCTCATCAATGCGGGCGAAATACGGGGTGAGATACTGCTCTGCCTGTTTTCCCAGCTCTACGACCCGCTCCGACAGGCCTAAAAAGTTTTCCTTCTTCAATTTACTGATCTCCTCTATTCAAAATACTGTATGCGCACGCGGCGCAAAATAATGAGTTCTCTTTTTATGATACAAATACAAATCTATGGCCGGCACAACTCGGTGCCGGCCATAAGACAATTAAGCGTCAACAAAAATTGTGTGATTCTGCCCGGGCAGCGTGAACAGATTATCCGCCGGACGCTCCAAACTCAAAACCGAAGTCTGGATAAACTGCGTTCGCGTTCCTTCCTGCGAAAAGCTCGCGCTATACAGCAGGCCAGTCACTGCGGATACAATATACTCTGCCGTGCGGCCATCCTGAACCGCTGTCACACGAATCATCGGCTGACCAGAAAGTTCGGTCAACTCAGCTTCCTGAATCTGGTCTGCCGGAAGCTCGCACACAGTTTCATACGTCGGCAGCATAGCTGCTTCTCCGGGAGAAAAGCTGCCAGCCTGACCGCTGTAATACGTGCTGCTGCCCGCATCCCATGCGTAGATCTTTCCATCGTACTGAAGCTGCACCTGCGTAATCACGCCGTCTGCATTCAGTGTCTCGACGCGGTATGCGCTATCACGCGCATACTGCCTGCACTGCAAGGTTCCGGCACCGCCATCCCAATACAGGGTATTGGTGACCGAACAGCTATACGAACTTGGTCTGCTCAGTGAAACGATGACCGCTTGTACATTACTGGGATCGACAGTGATCTGCGCAATTTTGCTCTCGTTTTGCTGGGCAAAATCTTCGGTTTGCTCATCGATCATGCCCTGCTGCTCAGTATCACTCGGGAGTACCAAGGTGGATTTGCCATCCTGAAACAAGTTGGACGATAAAATGAAGCTCAGTCCCAAAGTGACAATCATGGCAAACGCACACAGTGCGCCGATCAAAGCCGACTTTTGTTTATTCGGCATACTGTCCTCTCCTGCTCAGTCTTACGGACAAAAAGACTCGGGTGCATCCGCACGCAGACCAAAGTGATGCTCAATCGCCTGTACAATTCTTGCACAGGTATGGCCATCGCCATACGGATTGACCGCGTGCGCCATCTTTTCATATGCCTGTGCATCGTCAAACAGCTCGCAGGCCATCTGGAAGATCTGATCTTCTACGATGCCAGCCAGCTTAACCGTTCCAGCCTCAATCGCCTCGGGACGTTCGGTCTCATGACGCAGCACCAGAACCGGCTTGCCCAGCGACGGAGCCTCTTCCTGAAGTCCGCCCGAGTCAGTCATAATCAGATAGCAGCGTGCCATCAGATTGTGCATCTCATCTACCGCAAGCGGAGCAATCAGATGAACGCGGTCGCGTCCGCCCAAGAATTTCTCCGCAGTCTCACGAACGTACGGGCTCAGATGTACGGGGTAGACAAAATGCACATCCGGATAGCGGTCGGACAGACGAGCGATTGCACGGCAGATGTTTTCCATCGGCTCGCCGTAATTTTCACGGCGATGTGCAGTCACGAGAACGACGCGGTCGTTCTTGAAATCCAGTGCCTGCAATGCAGGATCACGGAACTCAAAATCATCACGTACAGTCATGTGAATGGCGTCTACTACCGTATTGCCACAGACCAGAACGCCATCGGTAATCTGTTCACGTGCCAGATTGTCGCGATTGCGTGCGGTCGGTGCAAAATGCAGATCGGCAATCTGGCCGACCAGCTTACGGTTCATCTCTTCCGGGAACGGAGAGTATTTGTCGTAGGTACGCAGACCAGCTTCTACATGTCCGACCGGAATCTTATGATAGAATGCCGCAAGTGCACCGGCAAACGTAGTCGAGGTGTCGCCGTGTACCAGGACGATATCCGGTTTAGCCTCTTCCAGCACGGCATCCAGACCATGCAGTGATTTTTCGGTAATGGTTGCAAGCGTCTGACGCTGCTCCATGATATCCAGATCATAGTCGGGCTTGATATCGAAAATATCCAGCACCTGATCGAGCATCTGACGATGCTGCGCCGTTACACAGACAATGCTTTCAGTATGTTCGTTCTGCTCCAGTGCGTGAACCAGAGGAGCCATCTTAATCGCTTCCGGACGGGTACCGAAAACGGTCATGACTTTAATGTTTTTCATGGTCTTCCTGTTCCTTTCTTCCATGCGCGGATTTTTGCAGGCTCCACAGGATACGCCCGCCGACGGCCATCACCAGAATCACGGCCAGAATCAAGATCATTGCCTTGGCCTCGCCGCTGGTCGTCAGGATTACCGCCGTCAGTCCCAGCGTACCCGAAATGGCATACAAAATTGCAACCGCCTGCTTGACATTGAAGCCCATGTCAACCAGCTTGTGATGTACGTGACCGCGGTCAGGGCTCATCGGGCTGCGTCCTTCCATCAGGCGGCGCGTAATCGCCGAAGCGGTATCAAAGATCGGCAGTCCCAGAATCAGGAACGGAACTGCAAACGAAATGACCGCATAGAACTTGAAGAAACCTTCAATCGACATCGTTGCCAGCATAAATCCTAAGAACGTCGATCCGGTATCACCCATAAAGATTTTAGCCGGATTGAAGTTATACGGCAGGAAACCAATGCACGAGCCAGCCAGCGCTGCCATTGTGATAGCAACCATCACTTCGTTGGTCAGCAGACCGACCGCAAGCATGGTCATTGCTGCAATCGAGGATACACCAGCTGCCAGACCATCCAGACCGTCAATCAGATTGACCGCATTGGTAATACCGACAATCCAAATGATGGTAACCGGAATAGATAAAACACCCAGAGAAAAATACGGGTCATTGGAAAACGGATTGAAACTGGTAAAAAACTCAATCTTCAGTCCGCCGATACAAACCGGAATGGCTGCTGCAATGATTTGAATGCAGAATTTAAACTTAGCACCCAGTGCGACGATATCGTCGAAGATACCCAGCACAACGATGATCATTGCACCCAGCAGAATACTGAGCATCTGCGCATCCAGTCTTCCGAAGATCATCAGGGCTGCCATAAAGCCCATAAAAATTGCCAGACCACCCATGCGAGGGATTGGCTTTTTATGCATACGTCTGCTGTCGCGCGGCACATCCATTGCACCGACTTTATGCGCAAACTCACTGACATGCGGTGTCAGCCAGAAGGATAATACACCGGCAAGAATAAATGCGCCCAACACCAGCAGAACTACGATATATTCCTGTGCCATCGCAACCTCGCTTATCGCTTGATGAAACCGACCTTGCGGTATACCTTATCGAGCGTCTTTCTTGCCATATAGGATGCGCGCTGTGCACCTTCGGTGTAAACCTGCTCCAGATAATCCTTGTTCTTGAGCAGATCCTCGGTCTTTTCACGGATGGGACGGAGCAACTCGACAACCGCTTCACCGACAGCCGGCTTGAATTCTGCATAGCCCTTGCCAGCGAATGCTTCCTGCGCCTGCTCTACGGTCTGACCGGTAGCCAGCGCGTAGATCTGGAGCATGTTGGATACGCCCGGCTTGTTCTCCCAGTCCATGCGGATGCTGGCGTCGGAATCGGTTACCGCACGCTTAAACTTACGCATGATATCTTCCGGCTTATCCATCAGCAAGATGAAACCATTCGCGTTCTCGTCCGACTTGCTCATCTTGCGTGTCGGGTCCTGAAGCGACATAATTTTCGCGCCGGTCTTGGGGATATACGGCTCAGGCATAACGAAGGTATCCGAGTAAATACCATTAAAACGCTGTGCAATGTTTCGGGTCAGCTCGATGTGCTGAAGCTGGTCAACACCGACCGGAACCATATCGGTCTGATACAGCAGGATATCCGCAGCCATCAGCACCGGATAATCAAACAGACCGGCGTTAACGTTATCCGCATGCTTTGCCGACTTATCCTTAAACTGGGTCATACGCGACAGCTCACCGAACATCGAGTAGCAGTTGAGCACCCATGCAAGCTCAGCGTGTGCCGGTACATGGCTCTGGATAAACAGCGTGCTCTTCTGCGGATCCAGTCCGCAAGCAAGGTACTGCGCCAGAACTTCCAGCGTCTGACGGCGCAGATCTGCCGGATTCTGACGCACGGTGATCGCATGCAGGTCAACCACGCAGTACAGGCACTCATATTCGTCCTGCAGCATGCCGAAGTTTCGAATTGCACCCAGATAGTTACCCAGCGTCAGCTTACCGGACGGCTGTACGCCGGAAAAAATTCTCTTTTTCTTTTCGGTCGTTTCACTCATAAAACTAACTTCCCTTTGAATTCAATTTTAGCGGTTGCAGAACCCGTCCGCAACCGTATATCTAAAAGACATGATAGCACATTTTGACCGCGCTTGCAATGAACTTCTCTGCTTTTATCCCTGAATATACCGGATTGCACAGAATTGCGCCTTGGAGTCATTGACATTTTTTTCATTTCTTCGTATCATGAAAGAAAAGCGAGGCTATATATAGCCACGGGAAATGAGGCGGAAGATGAAAAAATATCTGTTGGCGCTCGACCAGGGAACCACCTCATCGCGCGCGATCTTATTTGATCGAGATCAAAATATTTTAGCCATCTCACAGCGAGAATTAACCCAGATTTACCCGCATGAAGGTTGGGTAGAACAAAATCCCATGGAGATCTACTCCTCCCAGTACGCAGTTATGGTAGAGGTTCTGGCCTCCTCGGGTATCGACCCCAACGAAGTTGCCGCGATTGGCATTACAAACCAGCGCGAAACCACGATCTTATGGGATAAAGAAACTGGTCGACCGATCTATAACGCTATTGTCTGGCAGTGCCGCCGTACCGCTCCGCTGGTACAAGAACTGCTTGATCAAGGACTTGGCGACCACATCCGCAAGACAACTGGTCTTGTACCCGACGCATATTTTTCCGCGACGAAAATTAAATGGATTCTTGACCATGTAGAAGGCGCACGCGAGCGGGCTGTCAAGGGTGAAATCTTATTCGGCACAGTAGATTGCTGGCTGACATGGAAGCTCACCGGCGGCAAGGTGCATATCACCGACGCGACCAATGCCTCTCGTACCATGCTTTACGATATTCACAAGCTCGATTGGGATGACACCCTGCTCAAAGCACTGGATATTCCCCGGGCAATGCTGCCCGAAGTCCGTTCTTCCAGCGAGGTTTATGGCTATGCTGCGCTGCCCGATGCACACATTCCCATTGCCGGTATTGCTGGCGATCAGCAGGCTGCTCTATTCGGTCAGACCTGTTTTGCACCGGGTGATGCAAAGAACACGTACGGTACCGGTTGCTTCCTGCTAATGAATACTGGTACCCGTGCCATTGAAAGTAAAAACGGACTGCTTACAACAATTGCTGTAAAGCTTGGCGACACCGTCCAGTACGCTCTGGAAGGTTCGGTTTTTGTCGGCGGTGCTGTCATTCAATGGCTGCGAGACGAGATGCGCTTCTTTGGAGAAGCGCGGGATGCCGAATATTACGCACAAAAGGTCAAGGACACCGGCGGCGTTTATCTGGTTCCGGCATTTACTGGTTTGGGTGCACCGCACTGGGATATGTACGCGCGCGGCTGCCTCGTAGGCATCACCCGCGGCACGAAACGTGAACACATCATCCGTGCAGCACAGGAGTCCATCGCGTACCAGTCCAATGATCTGCTGATGGCCATGCAGCGAGATTGCAATACACAGCTTGCCGAGCTCAACGTAGACGGTGGCGCCAGCCGTGATGCTTTTCTGATGCAGTTCCAGGCGGACATTTCAGGCTGTCCGATTCGCCGCCCTGTCATTCGTGAAACCACGGCACTGGGTGCTGCCTATCTGGCAGGTCTTGCCGTTGGCGTATGGCACGATCAAGACGAACTCAAGCAGCTCTGGCGCTGTGATACTGTTTTCCAACCGGAAATGGACGATGCAACCAGAAAAATCAAACTGCATGGCTGGGATAAGGCAGTCGGCCGCAGCCTGCACTGGATGGAACCGGAAAAGGAGTCTTAAATGCCTTGGTGTCCACACTGCAAAACAGGATATCAACCGGGCATCACAAAGTGTGTTGACTGCGGTGCTGCTTTGGTAGATCATTTACCTCAAGAGCAGCTGATTTTTGACGGTCAGCCGGTCTTTCTCATCGAAATCCATCACGATGCCGAGGCAGTTTTGCTCGTACAGTTGCTGCAAGACAACGATATACCCGTTTTACAGCATGGATGTAACGAAGCAGACCATCTGTCCATGCTCTATACTGGTGCGACCCTGTGTGGACAGAAATTATATGTAAGTTCTCATCAGCTGGCACAGGCCAAAGAGATCGTACAGGCTTATCAGAGCAAAAAAGGTGACTTTCTCTATGAACCCGACGCATTCACGCAACCTGATGAAAGTAAATTTGCCGATATTGATGACAAGAGTGAACCTGTACGCCCACGCAGGTTGATTCGGCTCGCCATCATCTGCGTCATTAGCTTACTGATAGGTTTTCAATCTCCTGTACTTGGTATTCTGGTTTTTCTTATTTTGAGCTGCGCCGCATTTCTCTTGTCCTAAACGGTACAATCGAAAAGTAAAGAAGAAGACAGACATTGAAATGTCTGCCTTCTTCTATCTGTAGATATGAAAAGGCATCCCGTATTTTGTGGGATGCCTTAAATATTGAGCTTTTCTTAGCCCTTGATTACCTTATGGAAGGTCTTCTTGCCCTTCTTGATGATGCGCTCTTCTGCAAAATCTGCCGTGGACAGCGTCATCTTAAAGTCTGCAACCTTTTCACCGTCAATCGACACGCCGCCGCCCTGAACGAGCTTACGTGCCTCGCCGTTGGAAGCTGCCAGACCGCACTTTACAAGAAGAGTCAGTATGCCGATGGTGCCATCCTGGAAGTCATCGTCGGTCAGCGCCGTGGTGGGCATGTTCTCGCTCGACTGGCCGCCGCCGAAAATGCTCTTTGCAGCGTCCTGCGCCTTGTCAGCCTCTTCCTTGCCATGAACCAGAGCGGTCAGCTCATACGCCAGAATCTCCTTGGCACGATTGAGCTGTGCGCCTTCCCAAGCGTCCATTTCCTCGATCTGCTCAAGCGGCAGGAAGGTCAGCATGCGGATGCACTTGAGTACATCTGCATCATCGACGTTTCTCCAGTACTGGTAGAAATCGTAGGGGCTGGTCTTGTTCGGATCAAGCCATACTGCGCCGGATGCAGTCTTGCCCATCTTCTTGCCCTCGGAGTTGAGCAGCAGCGTGATGGTCATTGCATGCGCATCCTTGCCCAGCTTACGACGAATCAGCTCAGTGCCGCCCAGCATGTTCGACCACTGATCGTTACCGCCAAACTGCATGTTGCAGCCGTAGTGCTGGAACAGGTAGTAGAAGTCGTAGGACTGCATGATCATGTAGTTAAACTCGAGAAAGGACAGACCCTTTTCCATGCGCTGCTTGTAGCACTCTGCGCGCAGCATATTATTGACCGAGAAACATGCACCGACTTCGCGCAGCAGGTCAACATAGTTGAGGTCCAGCAGCCAATCCGCATTGTTGACCATCTGTGCCTTGCCCTCGCCGAACTCAATGAAGCGTTCCATCTGCTTCTTAAAGCAGTCACAGTTGTGCTGAATGGTCTCCGGGGTCATCATCGAGCGCATATCGGTACGGCCGGAGGGGTCACCGATGTAGCCGGTACCGCCGCCAACCAGTGCGATCGGCTTGTTGCCTGCCATCTGCAAGCGCTTCATCAGGCAGAGCGCCATGAAGTGACCAACATGCAGGCTGTCTGCGGTGGGGTCAAAGCCGATATAGAAGGTGGCCTTGCCGTTGTTGATCATTTCACTGATTTCTTGCTCGTTGGTAACCTGTGCGATCAGGCCACGCGCTTTGAGCTCATCATATAATTTCATTGGTTTCAAACCCTTTCTATGTTCAAATTGCAGTATATCAGAGAGATATCCTGCATTCAGGGAGCGCGCTCCTTGAAATTTTCATGAAAAATTCTCATGCCGTCCCCTTTTTCAGTGCTTCCGCATGTGCAAGCAGCTCTTGCGCATTGGTTCGTGTATTCTCCGTGATCTCTTCACCGGCAAGCATGCGCGCAATCTCATCTACACGCTGGCCGTCAGCAATCGGAACCACCGAAGTATAGGTGCGCTCCCCTTCCACCGATTTGGAAATCAGCAGATGATGGTCGCCCATCGCGGCAATCTGCGGCAAATGGGTGACACACAATGTTTGCTTTTGTGCACCGATCTGTTTGAGCTTTTTGGCAATCTTCTGTGCTGCCCGTCCGCTTACGCCGGTATCAATCTCATCAAAGATGAGTGTACCAACCGGTTCGCGTGCCGTCAAGACATTTTTCATTGCCAGCATGACACGAGAAAGCTCACCGCCCGATGCAACCTTGGACAAAGGCTTGAGGTCTTCGCCCGGATTGACCGAAATCAGGAAGGATACGGTATCCAGTCCGCGAATGGTCAGCTTGGTGCCGGTCTCTACCTGAACAGCAAGTCGGACCTTGGCCATGTCCAGTTCGGACAGCTCAGCGACAATTCGCTCTTCCAAGCGTGCGGCTGCATCCTTTCTGCATCTGGAAAGCTCCTGTGCCAGTTCCTTGGCCTGAGACAATAGCTGACGATACTCAACACGCAGCGCGTCTCTGCGTTCATCGGCAGATTGCAGGGTTTCAAGCTCCGCTCGGCACGACGCTGCATAGGCCAGTACCTCACCGATCGTCGCACCATATTTCTGCTCTAGTCGATAGATTTCATCCAGTCGGCTTTCTACCAATTCCTGCTCGCTGGGCGAAAATTCAATGCGTCCCTGCTCTTCTGCAATCGCATCACGCAGGTCGCACACCAAATACTTGAGTTCTTCGGCCTTGTCTGCAATATTCTTCAGTCCATCGGACACATCGCCAACATCCAGCAACGTATTGGAAGCCTGCTCCATGAGCGTACACACGCCGCTGTCTTCATCATCCAGCGCATCCCGTGCTTCGGCCAGCGCACGCGCCAATCGACCCGCATTGTCAAAGAAGTGTTTGCGTTCGGTCAGCGTCTCCTCTTCCCCATCGGTCAGATCGGCCTCTTCAATTTCTTCCAAATGGAAAGATAACAGGTCAATTCGTTCCAGACGATCGTGCTCACTGCGCTCGAGTTCGTTAATCTGCCGTTTCATTGCAAGCAACTTGTGATAGAGCGGCTGATACTCCGCTAAAATGCTCCCGACCTCGGCAAAGCTGTCCAAAAACTCAATGTGATAATCGTCATCCATGAGCTTTTGTCCATCGTGCTGACCGTGAATATTGATGAGATAAGGCGACAACTCTCGCAGAACCGAAACCGATACCGGCTTCATATTGACACGGCATACGGTCTTTCCGTCGGCTGACAGCTGACGCTGAATGTGTACGCTATCCGGCTCTTCTCCGTCCAGTCCATACTCCTGCAATTTTTCGGTCAGTTCTTGGGGCAGATCGTTGAAAATTGCACTGACAAACCCCTTGGATGCACCGGCACGCACCAGATCGCGACTGGTTCTGCGTCCCAGAATCGCACCCATTGAGTCAATAATAATAGACTTACCGGCACCGGTTTCACCGGACAGTACAGTTAAGCCATCCGAAAACTCGATATCCGCCTGCTCAATGACTGCAATGTTTTCGATGTGTAATAAACTTAGCACCTTCGCCTGTCTCCCCTCAGGACAACATCAAATGTGCTTCCGCACAGAAGCTCTCTGCCGCTTCGTTATCCTTCATTACGATAAATACCGTATCATCGCCGCCCAGCGAACCGACAACCGCCTTATTGCGCATTGCATCGATTGCCATTGCAGCCGCCTGACCCAAGCCCGGCAGCGTTTTGATAACCACGATGTTCTGTGCCGTATTGATATCGGTTACGCACTCTTTGAAGATATTGCGCAGACGAGTCGTAAAGCTGCTCTCTACTTCAGAGGATGCAACCGCATACTTGTATTTACCGGTCTCAGCCGAAAGGATTTTGATTAAGCGAAGCTCCTTAATATCACGGGATACCGTCGCCTGAGTGGTGTTGTATCCCATGTTTCGCAGCTGCTCGGACAATTCCTCCTGGGTCTCTATTTCATGTTTATCAATCAGATCCAAAATCTTGGCCTGTCGCTGAAATTTCATTGTTTTTCGCCTCCATCGGAAAGTTTGTGCCGGAGTATCTGATAGAAGTTCCGATTTTTCACCCGAATCAGCCGTGCCGGGTGTTCTGCCCGAACCACAGCAATAATATCTCCCGGGTGCATTTCAAATCCAGGCCTGCCATCGGCAGAAACACAGGACATGCCGCCGTCGATGCCGTATGCCTGCACGGTCAGACGACGCTGCGGAGAAAAGACCAGCGGTTTCGCTCCAATCGTAAACGGACAAATCGGAGTCACCGCGATATTTTCAGCAGTTGGTTCAATAATCGGGCCACCTGCCGAATGTGAATAAGCTGTCGTACCAGTTGGTGTGGCTAAAATCAAGCCATCGCCTTTGAAATCGGTCACGATCTCACCGTCCGATCTCAAAACCATCCGGATAATGTGAAACGGATGATTCTTGGACACCATCACTTCATTGAGTGCAGTGCTTTCGTACACGCATTTGCCATCCCGCAAAACCTGCGCAGACAGCATCATGCGGTTGTCGATTTGATATTCTCCCGTGCACAAACGCGACACTAAAGAAATTTCTCCGGGTTCCAGCTCGGTCATAAAGCCGACGTGACCCATGTTTACACCCAAGATTGGCGTGCCATACTGCGCAGCAAGTCCAGCAATTCGAAGAATCGTGCCGTCACCGCCAAGTACGACGATAGCATCAGCTTCGTCCACGCCGTGCTCCAAGTCCAGATAGCGAATGGGTAGCGCTTCCTCGCCGAGCATCGCAACTTCTCGCGGCATCAAAACCTCTGCACCATGGGAAGTCAGGATCTCACAGGTCTGCCGCACAGCATCCCCAATTCCTCTTTTTCGCAAATTCGGACTGATCAGAATTTTTGTCATACAACCTCCCGGTTATGCGTCCAACTCCGCATGTGCCTGCTGCACGATGTCATCGATATCGATCTCGTTCTCTTCCAGCGTCTTGCCCAGATAGCCCAAAAATTCAATGTTGCCTTCCGGTCCCTTGATGGGAGAGAAAGTCATGTCATGTACATGCATGCCTGCTGCATGCGCATTTTCAATGAAAGCAGCCAATACCTCGCGATGGATTTCCGAGTCACGGACAACCCCCTTCTTTCCAACCTTTCCCTTACCCGCTTCAAACTGCGGCTTGATCAGGCAGGCGATACGTCCGGTATCGTCAAGCAGGCCGGCAACAACCGGCAGTACCAGCTTGAGCGAGATGAAAGATACATCAATGACCGCCAGAGACGGTATCTCTTCCAGCATATCCGGTGTCACATAACGAATGTTGGTGCGCTCCATGCACTTGACACGCGGATCAATGCGCAGCTGGTATGCCAGCTGACCATATCCGACATCAATCGAATACACCTTTACCGCACCGCGCTGCAGCAGGCAGTCGGTAAATCCACCGGTCGATGCACCGACATCCATGACAACCAGACCGGCCGGATCGATTTTAAAATAACCGAGTGCTTTCTCAATTTTCTTACCGCCGCGCGAAACAAACTGCTTGGCATTGGAACGCACTTCGATTGCAGCGTCTTCGGCAACCATCGTACCTGCCTTATCGGCTTTCTGTCCGTTGACATACACCAGACCTTCCATAATGGTAGTCTTGGCACGTTCCCGGGACGGAACCAAGCCCTGTTCAAAAATCAAAACATCCAATCTTTTTTTAGCCAATGGATTCGTCCTTTCCGCATTTCAAGATGTCAGCAAGCGACTGTGCGACGCTTGCGCCATCAATTCCACATAACTGATAAATCTCGCGCACCGAACCGTGCGGCAAGAATTGATTCCCTACGTTATAGCAATGCACCTGACAGCTATGTCCAGCTTGTTCTGCCGCGCGCAGAATGGCTTCAGAAAAAGAGCCGTTTTGCACGACGTCCTCTAACACCGCAACATGCGATGCGAAGCTGCTGACCAAACTGCTACATAACTGTTCGGTTTTTGCACTAATTTCGTTTATCTTCCAGAGATCAACCTGATATCCCTGCTGTTTTAACAAGTCAGCAGCCGTGATTGCTTCGTTGATGAGAATGCCATACGTCACGATCGTCACATCCGGCTTGTCCGACTGCCGAATATGGCTCGCCCAATCAGCTACCGTATTCTCCTGAAACACACCTTCTCCGCCGCGTGGATAGCGAATCGCCATTGCACCGCCGGTTTCATTGTGGTAAATGGCGCGGGTCATCATCGTCCGCAGTTCGGCAAAATTCGCCGGACAGAGAATGGTCATGCCCGGAATGGTGCGCAAAAACGGAACGTCAAACGTGCCGTTATGGGTTGCACCATCTGCACCGACAATACCAGCACGGTCAATAGCAAAGACGGCTGGGATATCGGCTGCGATTGCAACGTCATGGATGAGCTGATCGTAGGCACGCTGCAAAAAAGTCGCATACAGCGCACACACCGGTCTCAGTCCCTGCTTTGCCATACCAGCAGTCATGGCGACTGCATGTTCCTCCGCGATACCTACATCGAAGAACCGCTCAGGAAATTCTCGAGAAAAACCAGACAGACCGGTGCCCGATGGCATCGCTGCCGTGATGGCACAGATTCGCGCATCTTTCCGCGCTAATTTGGCAAGCTCTGCGCCAAATACTGCGGAGAATCCTGGCGTTGAACCAGGCAGCTGTCCGGATACCGGGTCAAACTTGGATACACCGTGATACTTGTCCGGTGCATGCTCCGCATAGCTGTATCCCTTTCCCTTTTTGGTCATCACATGAATCAGAACCGGACATTTCAGCCGTTTTGCCAGTTGTAAATGAAAGGACAGCGCCTGTAAATCATGTCCGTCTACCGGTCCCATATAAGTAAATCCCATTTGCTCAAACATGGAGCTTGGCAGTACGACCGACTTGATCGCTTTTTTCAGCTTGGTGCCCTTTGCGATCACCGATTTACCACCCGGAACATGGGAAAGCGTCTTACGCAAGCCACTTTTCGCGCTCAGGTATCTCGGAGACACACGGAGCTTTGCCAAATGGCGTGCCATACCACCAACATTCTTGTCAATGGACATATTGTTGTCATTGAGTACGACGATCAGCGGCTCACCGCTTGCACCGGCGTCGTTGAGTGCCTCATACGCCATACCGCCGGTCAGCGCACCGTCACCGATGATGGCAACGACATGATACTTCTCACCCCGAATGGAGCGCGCATGCGCCATGCCCAGCGCGACCGATACCGAACTGGAGGCATGACCGGTGACGCACGGGTCCGCAGGGCTCTCGTCCGGCTTCATAAAGCCGCAAAGTCCCCCGTACATACGCAGTCGATCAAATGCTTCTTTTCGTCCGGTTAAAATTTTATGGACATAGCACTGATGACCAACATCATAAATCAGTCGATCTTTGTTGGAATCAAATTCCCGTTCGAGTGCAACCGCCAATTCCACGATACCAAGATTAGAAGCCAGATGACCGCCAGTCTCCGAAACATGATCGACGATAAATTCCCGTAATGCTTGGCACAGTTCCTCTTGCAAGTCAAATGACATATCTCGCAGGTCTTCTGCACCCGAAATACGATCTAATATACCGTATCGATTTGTAGTATTATTCACTATGGATTCACCGTTTCTTTTCCAGCGGAAGATGCAGAACAGCCAAAATACGGCCCGCTGTATGAATGATTGCGACACTGTTGGAAATACCAAACGCCTTGCCGGTTGCCTTGCCGCCGATGGTCATGGCAGCAATACAGCCGGTGATGGTCAATGAAATCACCGTTGTCGGCAGAGGTGATAGCCCCTGGGTGACGTTTGCAATGATGACTGCACCGGTCGCACCGGAAATGATGCCCGAAATATCGCCTACAACATCGTTGCAGATGCTGGCGACCTTTTCGGCATTTCGGGACAGCCACACCGCCTGTTTTGCACCCTTCACCTTCTTTGCTGCCATGGAGTGCAGCTCCTTTTCAGTTACCGAAGTTGCTGCGACACCCACAATATCAAACACGATACCCAGCAGGATGAACAGGAGCAAAATAAAAAATGCGGCGATGTTATTGACCGACGAAAGCGCTTCATTGGATAAATAGGACATGGAAATTGAGATCAGAAACGATAAAATCGTGATCGTTCCCACCCATTTCCAGTTTACCTTACTCAAAAAACTGGTTTTCTGCTTCTTCCTTTGTTTATCTGTCGCGTCCAATTCTCGTCTCCTCAAAAATCAGGTATGCAAACTGCAAAGAATGCCCGAAACGACAGGTTTCAGGCATTGCATCAAATCGTTAAAAATGTGACAGCGGGGGTGGTAAATCTTGCGGCTTAGGTTCGGTTGGATTTCCCCACAGACTACCGTGCGTCGCCGCCCCGGCGGTTTCCCATTAAAGCCTGTACCGGAGTGTTACCACATCCGGGACCGAATTGCCACTGAGTCCGCACTGCAATCCCACGCCCGCCCTTTTGGGACAGTCTAGGTGATTTCCACGGCAGGTTCGATTCTCTCCTTAGCCTCTTTTGCAGCCATGGTTTCAGAAATCAATGCCCTCGAAGCTATGGCCATAGCCTCTCGGGTGGGTATCTCATCCACCATAACCACGCAAGGCAGGCTACGCTGTACACAGCACGTTGAGGCGCCGCACGGGCCCGACTGGCCGGTCAGTTCCCGTACGTCTTTCGCTGCACCGCATTACAGGTTTCACCCCGGTCCGTAGGACATCCATCAATTCAGAAAGAATGCTATAGGTGTCCCACAGAGTCGGGTCTCCACGGCAATCGGGTCGGTATTTCATGCCATTGAAACGCGCCCGAAAGCCTTAACCTCCAGCACCCACCCCAAACTGGGCGTAAGAAGCAAGCACCAGAGACTTCATCGATGTGCCCTTCGATGGCTTTTTAGGTCCATCCTGGGGAGAGATCGCCTGACTAGAATACTGCGTCACACGGATAAGTTACCACAACCGCCTGCTTTTTTCAAGCGGTTGTATGTAAATTTTATGCGAACGCTACAATTTTATTCATTTTTTCCGGCCTACGAGGCTCTCCGCAAGCTGTACAAGGAAGTCTGACTCGGGTAAAGTTTTTACCGCACAAACAGCCTCGTCGGTCAAATCCTGTACCATTTTGCGACAGGTTTCTACGCCCATCAGGCCAGGAAATGTGGACTTTCCGCTTTTTTCATCCGATCCGATCGGTTTGCCGAAGACAGCCTCGTCGCCCTCGATATCCAAAATATCATCCTGAATCTGGAAGGCAAGTCCCAAACGGTTTGCATAAGTTTTCGCTGCTTCCCGTTGTTCCTCGGTCGCATAGCCCAGAACACAACCCATCTCAGCCGCTGCGCGAATCAGTCCACCGGTCTTTTTATCCTGTAAGTTGACCAGCTCCTCATACGTCAAGGTCTGATGCTCTGCGGCAAGATCAAGAACCTGACCGCCGATCATTCCATAGTATCCTGCCTCATGTGCCAGAATTCCAATCGCCTCAACTGCCTGCTGGGCAGTCACGTCAGACCCATTCATGCCGCGCGTTGCGGTCTCGAACGCATACGTCAAAAGCGAGTCACCTGCCAAAACTGCCAGTCCCTCGCCATACACCTTATGGTTGGTCGGCTTGCCGCGGCGCAGATCGTCGTTATCCATGCAGGGCAGATCATCGTGAATCAAAGAATACGTGTGAATCATTTCCAGCGCACAGGCAAACGGAAGCGCTGCATACGGGTCTCCGCCCACTGCTCTGCAAAATTCCATCGTAAGCACCGGACGCAGGCGCTTTCCACCGGCAAGCGCTGAGTAGCGCATAGCCTCGACGATTTTTTCCTGTCCGTTGCATCCAAACGTCGTCAAATATTGATCCAACGCCTGTTCAATCTCTTCAACATAGCGATTCAGTCGTTCCTGAAATTCCATTTAGGCATCCTCCTGTACGTCAAAAGGCTGCTCTTTGACCGTTCCATCGGACATTGTCATCATTTGCGTCACCTTCTGCTCGGCCTTATCCAGCTGCGTATGCAGGGATGCCGCGAGCTTTGCGCCCTCTTCAAACAGGTGCAAGCTCTCATCCAGCGGTGCATCGCCTCTTTCCAGCAGTCTGACAATCTCTTCCAAGCGCTGCATGGACTGCTCAAATGTCTGTTTTTTTGCCATAGTTATTTCCTCGATTTCTGCACGGATGTAATCTGAGCCTGTGCTGTACCCTGCGCAAAGCGCAGCGTCACTGCATCTCCCGTCTGCAAATCCGCACTGTCGGTAATAATCTTGTTCTGTGCATCGGTGACAACCGAAAATCCTCGCGCCAGTACACGCAACGGACTGAGTGCGTCCAGCTGTCCCGACAAGGACTGCAGCTTTCCGCGCCGACGTTCTAATAAAACACCCGGCATGTCGCGCAATTTCTTTTCATGGTAAGAAAAGCTGGTCTTCAAGCTGTCGATTTTACGCCGCTGCGCCAATCGCATCCGCTCGATCAGTTCTTCGGTTCGGCGGCGACGCTCGGCGACGTACTGCGCCGGTGTGCAGCGTGCTAAGCGGTTTTCCTGTGCTTGCAGCCGGTTGGCAAGTCCGTTCAGCCGGTTTTCCAGTGCAGTCATCAAACGTTCCTGCTCTCGGTCGATCAAAATGCTCAGCTCTCCCCGATCGGGCACGGCAAGCTCGGCCGCACCTGACGGTGTCGGCGCACGCAGATCGGCCACGAAATCGGCAATCGTGACATCAGGTTCATGACCAACCGCCGAAATCACAGGAATTTTGCTGTTATAAATCGCGCGTGCCACGATTTCTTCATTAAATGCCCACAGATCTTCGAGCGATCCACCGCCGCGTCCAACGATCATCACATCAGCCTGTCCGTGCGCGTTGACACGCGCAATCGTTTTGGCGATGTCTGCCGCTGCATTTTCGCCCTGCACCAACACAGGCCACAGCTGCACTTTGGCAAGCGGATATCGTCTGCCCAAAATGCGAATCATATCGCGCACGGCCGCACCGGTCGGTGAAGTCACAAGTGCGATGGTATGCGGCATGCGCGGAATCTCCTGCTTGTGAGACTGGTCAAACAGTCCTTCAGCATAGAGTTTCGCCTTGAGCTGTTCAAAAGCAAGATGCAGCGCGCCGGTTCCGTCCGGCATCAAATCAGCCAGGTACAGCTGTACCTGGCCGGTTTTCGGAAAAGAACTTACCCGTCCACGCGCAATCACTTTCATACCGTTCATCAAGCGAAAGCGCAGCCGTGCGGCATCGGCGCGGAACAATACCGCGCTGATGGCTCCGTCCGCGTCCTTGAGCGTCATGTAGTGATGCCCTGACGTATGCTGCTTATAATTGGAGATTTCACCCTGCACAAAAATATTGCGGAAACTCGGGTTACTCTCCAGCATTCCCTTGATCTGCTGATTGAGTTGTGTGACTGTGTAAATCATAACAGTGTTTCTCCATGCTGCACCGCAGCGAGTACCGCAGCGCCAACTGCATTGTCTCCCGAAAGAACGGGTTCCGCAAAACGAGCACCGAAGCGCTCGTGCATGCGGCGCTGAATCAATTGATTGCTCATCACACCGCCCGCACACAGCACAGGCAATTTTTTGCGTTCCATCGCTTGTGCGGTTGCCCGTTCGACTGCTGCACAGATCGTACGCACGGTAAACGAAGCGACGTCCTCAGGTGCAGTACCACGCGCGCAGAGATCACGAATCTTATTTTCCATGCCGGAAAGCGAGAATCGGCAGTCAGCGACCTTGGGCTGGAAACGTTCTTTACTCTGCGACTGTTTGGCAAGCTGCTCCAGTGCTTCTCCTGCCGGGAAATGCAGTCCTAAGAGCGCACCGGCACGATCGACCAACTGTCCAGCTGCCAAGTCCGTTGTGCCGCCGATGCATTCCGCAACAGGCAAACCATCCGCGCCCGGCGCAACATGCAGCAACTCGGTCGTACCACCAGACAAGTGCCATGCATAAAACTCCTGGGTACCAGGCCAAGAAAGTGCCTGTGCAGATAAGGCCGCGGCAGCTAAATGTCCCTGCTGATGCGAACAAGTATAGAGCGGTACGCCTAAAAGGTGCGCGACGCTTCGTGCAACGTTCTCGCCTGCCAGAAAGCATGGCATATACGAGCCTTCCACCGCACGAGGTCTGGTAGACACGCACACCGCCTGAATTTCCTTGCCGATACCACCCGGCAGTCCGGCAATCATCTCATGCAAGTGCAGTGTGTGCTGAAAAAGTGCATCCGACTGACGCAGTCCGATTGCGCCGTCCGGCACATCGAGCAGTCGACCGCTGTTTTGCCATGTCGTATGCTCTGCATCAAAGATCGCAGCGGATGTACGGTAATTGGAGGTATCAATCCCCAGATACCAGCGGCTCATTCCTGTTCAGACTCCATCTTGCGCGCAACTGCACCCAAGACACCGTTGATGAACGAAGCAGCTTCGTCCGAGTCGTAAACCTTTGCCAGCTCGACTGCCTCATTGATTGCAGCGCCGACCGGAACGTCCTCGACATAGTACATTTCGTAAATCGCCAGACGCAGGATAGCAATGGTAATGCGAGACAGGCGCGACAGCGTCCAGCCCTTCGCATTGTTTTCAATGTATGCGTCCAACTCTTCCAGATGCTCTGCAACGCCCTTGACAGCAGATACGATGTACTTGGTCTGTGCTTCGTCCAGCTTGCCAGCATAGAGTGCAATATCGCCGCTGATCGACTGCATGATCTCTTCGCCGAGGCGATCGGTCATTACATTCTCAGCCTCAAACGCACCAAAGCCCATCTCAAAAACCAGATGCAGTGCAATCTCTCTTGCCTGCTTTCTACTTACAGTATTGTTCACGGTATTCCTCCGACATCTTTTCTATCAGAATTTTTATATCATTCCAGTATATTTTATTTTACCTGATTCGCTATATAAATGCAAGACAGGTACATACGATCAATTAAAGATTTCGCCGTGATCGTTTCGGAACATGCGCTCTACCCGCTCGCGCAATGCAGGGTGTGCCTGCAAGGTTGGGTCGTCCGACAACAGTTTTTCAGCCTCTTCTTTCGCCGACTGCATCAATGCCAAATCGCCTGCAATGTCTGCCATTTTGAGCATCGGCAAGCCATGCTGCCGTTTTCCAAAGAAATCGCCCGGGCCTCGCTGTGCCAGATCGGCGCGTGCAATTTCGAATCCGTCATTGGTTTGGCACAGAACTTTGAGTCGCTGTTTGACTTGTTCTCCCTTATCTGCTCCAAAACAAACGCAGTAAGACTTTCGTTTGCCGCGTCCGACGCGTCCGCGCAGCTGATGCAGCTGGGACAAACCAAAACGGTCGGCGTCTTCAATCACCATCAAACAGGCGTTGGGTACATTGACACCGACTTCAATAACGGTCGTCGCAACCAGTATGTCAAGTTCTCCCGCTGCAAAAGCATTCATTACCACATCTTTTTCCGCTGGTTTCATCTTACCATGCAGAATACCAATGCGGCGATGCGGCAAAATCTTTTGTAAGGCTGCGCCGTGCTCCTCTGCACTTTTAAGCGGCAACTCTCCGTCTTCTACAAGTGGACAAACTACATAGACCTGTCCGCCTTCGGCAATCTGCTTGTCAACAAAGGCATAGATGCGTTGGCGCATCTTTTCACCCACGGCAAAGGTTTCCACCGGTGTACGTCCGGGCGGTAATTCATCGACAATCGATACGTCAAGATCACCGTACAAAATCAGCGCCAAAGTACGCGGAATCGGAGTCGCCGACATGACTAGCGTATGCGGTCTCTCGCCTTTCTCATGCAGTGTCGCACGTTGGTCAACGCCAAAACGATGCTGTTCATCGGCCACGACTGCGCCAAGCCGATGGAAGGTGACATCCTTTTGAATCAAGGCGTGCGTACCGATGACGACCTGTATCTCTCCCGCCGCAATCTTTTCCTTACACTCTCTTTTCTGCTTTGGCGTCATAGAGCCAGACAATACCGCACAGGTAATACCCTGCTGCGCAAAGATCGGGCCGAGCGATTCCATGTGCTGGGAAGCTAAAATCTCGGTCGGCGCCATAATTGCTGCCTGGTATCCATTCTGTACCGCCAGATAACAGAGAACGGCTGCAAGCACGGTTTTGCCAGAGCCTACGTCACCCTGTACCAATCGATTCATGGGCTTACCACTGCGAATATCGTTCCAGATTTCCTGTGCCGCACGCTTCTGCGCACCAGTTGGCGCAAACGGAAGCAATTTCCAAAATGCATCCGGTGTGCCCTCACGCATGGCAATACCAGCTTCGTCTGCACGGCGTTCTTTGAGTCGAGCCAGCCCGCAGCAGAGTAAAAACAGTTCTTCAAAAATAATGCGTTGTCTGGCCTGTGCGACATCGTCCAGCGATTGCGGTCGGTGAATGCACTGTACTGCCTGCGTTTGTGTCAGCAGTTCATATTCCCGTGCAATCTCCTCCGGTATCCAGTCCCGCTCGCCTGCATTCTGTTCTCCCAGAGCAGCCGCTGTCACGCGTAGCAGATCTTTTTGCGTCAGCCCTGCGGTCAATGGATAAACCGGTACGACGCGCTGCGGCGGAGGCATTCCGGGCAATACCGCTTCGCAAGCCGGAGAGATCATCGTTCTCTGTGCACCCTGACCTTGTATGCGGCCATGAAACAGATATTCCTGTCCTTCCTGCAAGGCTGCCGCCGTGTAGCGATTGTTGTAATAGGTAATCCACAATGCGCCGGAAGTGTCAAATACACGGAATTTGGTGATCTCCATGCCCTTGCGGATGCGACGGGTAACCGGCTGGGTACCGACCACCGCGCACACGGCAATCTTTTGTCCTTCCTTTGCCGCAGCAACCGGGGTGATATGAGTACGATCTTCGTAATCGCGCGGATAACAGTCAAGCGCGTCCTGCATGGTCTCTATGGACAGCTTTTGAAAGAGTGCAACTTTTTTCGGGCCGATGCCCTTGATTTTGGCAATCGAATCTGAAAGTGCCATTATGCGAAGTAATCCCGATGCAGTGCTGTTACAACACCGAGAATGACCGCACCCTCACCGTCAATCGGGGAATAATCCGGGTTTTCCGGCATGAGCCATACATGACCGTCATCCTCAATTTTGAGTGTCTTACAGGTCGCCTCGTCTTCAATCATCGCTACAACGATCTGTCCGGGAGTCGCTGTATTCTGCTGACGCACGATAATGTAATCTCCGTTGAGGATACCGGCACCGATCATGGAATCGCCCTTGATGCGCAGTGCAAAGTATTCGCCGTATCCGTTTGCCTGCTCATACGGCAAATAACCCTCAATATCTTCTACTGCGAGAATCGGCATACCCGCTGTGACCTGTCCCAAAATCGGAACCTGCGGTACACTTGCCGCTGCACCTTTTACCACCAATGCACGCGTTTTGTGGTCATCTTTTTCTAAATATCCCTTTTCACGCAGTTTGATCAGCTGGGCATGTACCGAAGAAGACGAACTCAGACCGACATGCTTGCCAATTTCGCGCACAGAAGGCGGATAGCCTTGCGCAGCGGTTGCTTCTGCTATATATTCGAGAATGCGCTTTTGCTTCTCGCTCAACTTTTTCATCGTGACACCATCCTAAAAAATAGCCGATTATCTCCAATACCTCACGCACGGAGAAACATTTGTTTGTTTTTTATTCAATTATATCCGAATTTTCTGGAAAAATCAAACGTTTGTTGCAGTGCAGCATAAAAATAATCCACTCTCAAAAGTCCCCTCACAAATCCAATAATTTGTCACCCATAATACAGTTTTGCAGAAAATATATCTTGTTTATTCGCGCAAACTATTATAAAATAGAGAATAAGTATAGAATGACTTCTGAACGGTTTGGTTTGCTGGAGGTATTTTATGAGAATCAACAACGAATTTGGATATATTGAGATTGCCCCCGACGTGATTGCCGGGATTGCCGGCTATGCCGCTTCTTCTTGTTTTGGCGTTAAGGGCATGACCGTCCGTTCGGTCGCAGATGGTGTTGCGCATCTTTTGCGCCGTGAAAATATGAGCCGCGGTGTCAAAATCACCGAAGCTTCCGACGGCGGCATCAACATTGATCTGCACATCGCGGTCGATCACGGAATCAATATTGCCTCGGTTTGCCGTTCAATCATCAGCGAAGTCCGCTACCACGTGGAGCAGCTGACCGGCATTGATGTCAAAAACATCGATATCTACGTCGAAAGCATCAAGGCCGATTGACAGAAACGAAGGAGTAACGTAAGACATGAACGAACAAAAAATCACCGGGTCACTGTTTCAGCGCATGGTTATTGAAGGTGCGCTTGCGATCGCCGAAAAAAAGGAAGCTGCCAATGAGCTCAATGTCTTCCCGGTGCCCGACGGCGATACCGGTACCAATATGTATATGACCATGCACGCCGCACAGGAAGAAATGGAACGCCTGACCGAGCCTACCCTGCGCAAAGCAGTCGATCAGACGGCATCTGCTCTGCTGCGCGGTGCCCGCGGCAACTCGGGTGTTATCCTCTCCCTGCTTTTCCGCGGCATGGCAAAAAAACTGCGCGAAAAGGAAAAAGCTGGCGGCTGTGACTTTGCACTCGCGCTGCGTGAAGGCGTAGACACCGCGTACAAGGCTGTTATGAAGCCCGCAGAGGGTACCATTCTGACTGTCACCAGAGTTTCTGCACAGCACGCAGTCGAGCTGTGTCAGGCCGATCCGCAGCTGTCGGTTGAGCAGGTCTTTTCTGCTGTGCTCGAGCGCGGTCAGACCGCATTGCAGGAAACCATGTCCCAGAACCCGGTTCTGGAAAAGGCTGGTGTCGTTGATGCCGGCGGCTTTGGCTTCCTGACCATCTTCGAGGGTATGTTCGATGCCTTCCGCGGCATCCACAAGGAGCGCGTCATTGAAGAAGCTCCGGCTGCCAAGAGCGCTGCGGACTTCAGCGCAATTGCAGATGAAGATATCACCTTCACCTACTGTACCGAATTCATCGCAGAGCGCAAGGATAAGGCGCGCAACGTCGGCCGCATGCGTTCGCTGCTGAGCGAAATCGGTGACTCTCTGGTTGTTGTCGAAGATGATGACATCGTAAAAGTCCATGTACACACCGACCAGCCCAACAAGGCACTGGAAGAGGGCTTGAAGTTTGGTCCCCTGCTGACGGTCAAGATTGAGAATATGCGTCAGCAGCACACCGCAAAGGTCATCGAGGGTACGGTAGCACCGGAGCACCGTGAAATCTGCCCGCCTGAGAAGAAATACGGTTTTGTCTGTGTTGCTGCTGGTGACGGTCTGCACACCGTATTCACCGACCTCGGCTGCGATCAGGTTGTACAGGGCGGTCAGACCATGAACCCCTCGACCGAAGATATCCTGCGTGCTGTCGATCAGACCCCCGCAGAGATCGTCTACGTCTTCCCCAACAACAAGAATATTATCATGGCGGCACAGCAGGCTGCTGCACTGTGCGAAGACAAGCAGGTCGTTGTTATGCCCTCCAAGAACATCCCGCAGGGTATCTCGGCAATGCTGGTCTTTGATGCCGATGCAGAGCAGGAGGACAACACCGCTGCGATGAACGAAGCGATGGAAGCCGTTCGCGCGGGTCAGGTCACCTACGCTGCACGTAACTCCGATTTTGACGGCAAGAAGATCAAGGAAGGCGAATACCTTGGTCTGTGCGAGGGCAAGCTGGCTGCGAACAGCAAGCGTCAGCACGACGTCCTCAAAAAGCTCATCCGTGAGCTGGTATCCGCAGACAGCACCTTTGCTACGATCATCTACGGCGAAGGCGTGACCGAGGAGGAAGCTGCGAAGGTCGAAGAGCTGTTCCGCAAGGAAAATCATGACCTGGAAATCACGGTCATTCATGGCGGTCAGCCGGTCTACTACTATATTCTGTCAGTTGAATAAATCATTTAAAAGCTCCCCTTTTGGGGAGCTTTTTAGAGGAGATTCCCAATGTCTATTTTTGATATCTTTGCAAAGTTGGAACAGGAACGCAAACAGCAGGACTCTTCTGCCGGCCCGATCGAGTGGCTGGTTGTCGGTCTTGGCAATCCCGGTTCCAAATATGAAAACACCCGACACAACGCTGGTTTCCGCGCACTGGATTCGTACTGTCAAAAAACCGGTCAGCGCATTGACCGCATGAAGTTCAAGGCGCTGGTCGGCGAGGGTACATTCGGCGGAAAGCGTGTCCTGTTCATGAAACCGCAGACCTTTATGAATCTGTCCGGTGAAGCTGTGCGCGATGCCGCAGATTTCTACAAGATTCCGCCCGAGCGCATTGTCGTTTTGTTTGACGATATCTCGCTGGATGTCGGCCGTCTGCGCGTACGCGCAAAGGGTTCTGCCGGTGGCCAGAACGGTGTCAAGAACATCATCTATCAGCTGTCCTCCGACCAGTTCCCGCGTGTCAAGATCGGTATTGGTGCAAAACCGCATCCCGATTACGATCTGGCCGACTGGGTACTGTCCAAGTTCCAAGGTGAGGATGAAACCAAAATTCAGGAAGCCGCTCAGCATGCAATGGAAGCTGCGGAAGAAATCGTCCGCAACGGTCCTGCGGCTGCAGCGCAAAAATTTAACGGTAAATAAAGCAAAAGAGCTGGTTCAATCAGAACCAGCTCTTTTTTAAATCGGTGTAATGCTCATCGCCGTTAAAACAATCAGATAAATAATCAAAAGCAAAATAGGCGGTGATGTCATCAGCAGTTTTACTGTTTTCTTTTCGGCATAACCCTGTCGGGCATACGCACGAATCGGTTGATGCAGCTTGGTGATACATAAAAACAGCGCAATGAGTCCAAATGCAAACAGTGCCTGATTGACACCCGCTGCGGCTACCTCATCGGCATCTCCCAACCGTGCCAGAATCTCTGCGGTTAAGTTGGTCAGCGCATGCAACACCATGGAGGCCGAAAGCGAATATTCTACCGCAATATAGCCGAACAATACACCGCATAATAATGCCATCGGCAGCTGGATGATATTGCCGTGCATGAGTCCAAAAATAACAGCCGCAAACAAAATCGCAAAGGTATTGCCGTAGGGCTTTAAATATTCCAGCACAAAACCGCGGTACATGAACTCTTCACAGAATGGCGCAATCAACACACTGTACAGCAGCATAGATACGGTCTGTGAAGCAGCGGTCGCACTCGCATGTGCGCTGTAAAACGATCCGCCCAGCAAATTTGCGGTGACTTCCACCGGAATGGTGAGCAGAGACGCAATGTTTTGCAATCCCATGACCAGCAGGAAGCAAAATACCATGATGGTGCCGCCGATCCGCTGATTCTTCTTGCCCAAAAAAGCAGGTAGCTGTTTCGGGTGCTCGGTCAGCTTGAGCGCGAGGCACGGCGTTAAGCCTGCCAGCGCACCTACAATCAGCCACACGCCGCTGTCCTGCAATTTGTGCATGAGTTCGACGGCTCCAATCATTGGATCTCTGGCAATGAGCCATCGAATATAGAGTTCTTCTCCTGCCCAGACCACTGCCATCATCAGCACCTGTGAGGCGATCAGTACCCATCCCAATTTGGCAAAGGTTTGTTTATATGTACTTTCCCGGGATGCTTCCATATCATCTCTCCTTGCCGAGTACGGGGATTCTCACAGGCAGGCGATTCTCCGAAACCACCAGTCCTAACAGAACCAATACCGTTCCCAGCACAGACCGCGCCGACATGCGCTCATGCAGCACGATCGCAGCACACAAAATGGTAATGACAGGTGACAGATAAATATAGACGCTGGTCTTAATCGCTCCCAGCTTCTTAACCGCAGTATTCCATGTCACAAAGCACGCTGCACTTGCCAGAAAACTCAAAAATGCGAGCGTCAGTAAAATGGATGGCTGCTTGAGCGCATCAAGCGACGGAGAAAATCCCATCTTCCAGGCAACCGGCAGCATAAACACGACACCATACAGAAAGACATGGCGCGTCATCGCAATCGACGGATAACCGAACTCGCCCAATCTGCGAATCAGTACCGAGTAGATACCCCACGCAACAGCAGCCGCCAGCGCCAGCACATCACCGATGGGGTTGATCTGCATGCGCTCGGTACCGCTGAAAGAGATAAACGCAATGCCGCTGATGGCAATGGCAAAACCGATGATAAAATGCAATTGCAGGCGCTCTCGCGATGCGATTGCCCAAAAGATTGCCGTGAACATCGGCGCACAGGACACCACAACACCAATATTGGACGCGGTCGAATATCCAAGCGCAATATTCTCCAGCAGATAATAAATCAATACACCGGTCAGACCCGCGCCTGCAAAATACAGCTCATGCCGCCTATCTTTGAGCCGCAGTCGTTTGGGACAGGCAATGCTCAGCGCCGTAAATCCCAGCACAAAGCGAATGAGCAGAATTTCTACTGCCGTAAAATGCTCGAGCAGGACTTTTGTCGCAATAAAGGTCGTACCCCACACGCACACCGTTCCGAGCGCAAGGGCATGGCCGATCCATTCTTTTTCCTGTTTCATAGCTTCCCCTTTATCCATCGATAAAACCGCCGCCAATCACGATCTCGCCATCATAAAAGACCGCAAATTGTCCGGCAGCCGGTGCACGAACAGGCTGTGCAAAAGTGACCTCTGCCTGTCCGTTTCCGAGCAGTCGAACGGTTGCCGGATCACTGTGCTTGGAATAGCGCACACGTGCCTGACAGTCAAACGATCCGCTCTCTGCATATTCCGGTGCGCACAGATTCAGTCCGCTGACCGTAATTTTCTCACGGAACACATCGGAAAGCGAAAGTACAACCTCATTGGTATCCTGTCGCAGCTCGTGCACGAACAGGCGGCCAGTGGACGCGATGCCCAGTCCCTTGCGCTGGCCGACCGTATAATGATGCAGTCCCTTATGTCGCCCCAGCACCCGACCGGTTTCATCTACAAAGTTACCCTCCGGCAGAGCTGCACCGCGCGACTCCAGCCACGCGCTGTAATCGCCGTCCTGGATAAAGCAGACATCCATGCTGTCTTTCTTCTCCGCAACCGGAATCTGGCTCTCACGTGCCAGTTCCCTCACCTCAGCCTTGTCTGCCGCCTCTCCGAGCGGGAATACGCAGCGTTCCAACACCGAACGCGGCAAATTGGCCAGCATATACGACTGATCCTTCGGAGAACGCGCACGCATGAGCAGGGCCCTGCCCTGCGCATCGTGACCAATCCGCGCATAATGTCCGGTCGCGATATACTGTGCGCCGATCTCATCGGCATACTGACACAGAGAAACGAACTTTACCTTGCGGTTGCATACGACGCAGGGATTGGGCGTGCGTGCCGATTCATACTCGTGCTGAAAGTACGAGCGTACTTCCCGCTCGAACGTTTCTTCCTGATGGGCGATATACAACGGAACATCGATTACATCCGCAACGCGCTGCGCCTCAGCTGCGCCGTCTAATCCAACATCCATGTACAGGCCGTATACCTCATATCCCTGCTCTCGCAGCAAGCGAGCGGATACCGCGGAATCGACACCGCCCGAAAGTCCTAATACAACTTTTTTCATCCAAGCCTCCATTCATTGGGTGTCCAGAAGATATTATAAGGTCTTGGGCTGAAGCCGGTCAGCAGACCGCTGCGCACAATGACCTGATTGCGTTCAAACGCCAAAGGCAGAATGGGCATTTTACTCAGGAAATATTCATAAAAATCGGTCTCTGCCGGTTCCAGTGTATCCGCAGATGCCGTCCGGACAGACATAATCTTGCTGTCCAGCGTGGCATCTGTGATTCTGCCGTAATTGAGCGAACCGCCCGACATCAAGAGCGCACGCACATCAAAGTCAGGTGTCAAAATGACATCGCCGTAGTACAAATCAAAGTTTCCACTGTTCAGCGCCTGCTGGTACTGATCGAAAGGCAAGCTGTTGATGTTGAGCTGAATGCCAATCTGGCTGAATGCGGTGACCAACTGACTGCACACATTGCTCTTAAAGCTATTTTCCGAATTGCACAGCAAGGTCAGCGTGATTTCCTCGCCCGAGCTGGTCTCTACCTTGCCGTCGCCGTCAACATCTCGAATGCCCATCTGTGCCAGATAGGTATTTGCCTGCTCCAAGGCACCGGTCAAGCGGCTGTCTTCCAGCATTTCCGGCTGCGGATTGACCGGCAGAACGGCAGGGTCTGCAAAGGTTTGCAGGGACGAACGGCAAATCGAAGATCGATCAATAGCCAAGCTCAGTGCCTTACGGAAATTCTCATTGGACAGCAGCGGATGGGACATACGAACGCCGAGATAGTGCAGTTCGGTGGTTGGCGTCTGGTAAACATCGACTGCACCCTTGATGGTTGCCGGGTCATCACTGATACGCTCGGCGCGTGTCAGCGAGATATCACCTGCCGCAAAGCTGCTGATGACCGCATCGGCACGTACGGTACCAACCAGATTGATCTGCGGTACGTTGGAAACCTTACCGCCATGCCAATTCTCATTGGGCAGCAGCAGGTAATCCGTATCACTCTGCGATGCTACAAACGGTCCGGTACCGATCGAAAACGTCTGATTCTCCGTTCCTTCTTTGAAAATCGGAATATCCAGCAGACTCAGGAAATGACTGTTCGGTGCACTCAGCGTAATCTGAATGGTTCGACTATCGGTTGCGCGGATAGAAGACATATAGGACCCGCGATTGTAATACATAGAGGTCGCGGTCGACTTTGCCAGACGATAGCTGTACACAACGTCGTCCGCGGTCACGTCCGAACCATCGGAAAATTTCAGTCCCTCTTTGAGTACCAGCGTGCAGCTTGTGCCGCTCAGTTCATAGCTCTCACACAGAACCGGTTCGGGTTCAAACTGATCGTTTAAGCAGAACAGACCCTCGTACAGTGCCTCACAGATGATACGGTTGATGGTAGAACTCGAAGTGATCGGGTTGACCTTCTCGGCTGTATAATACGCAAGAGACACCTGACCGACCTGACGCTGACTGTCCGAAGTCATATTGGTCAGTGTTGAAGTGGTTTCATCCAGACGCTCGGTCAGCGTACATCCGCACAGCAGAGACAGGGCCAAACTGCACGCAGTCACGCGCAGCAATATTTTACCGGCCTTCTTCACAGACAAATCACCCCCGCTTGTACGCCCCGGTGTCCGTTGGTCGCACGGTGTGACCAGAAGACATCGGACATGCACTTGGTGCACAGGCCGCTGTTTATGATATTCTCCGGGGCAAGTCCAACCGATTGCAGCGTCATCTGCTGAATGCCCTGCAAGTCAACGTGATACTTCTTCCCTCTCGTCTGGATGAACGGTGCAACCCGTTCACCCATCTGCGCACGCATAGCGTCCGGAACATCCGCATCGGTCTCAAAGCAGTCCTGACAGATGGACGGTCCGATGACCGCAATCGTCGTTTCCCGGCATGCGCCGAGCGACACCATTTTCTCGACCGTCTTACCCGCGATTTCCTGCGCTGTACCGCGCCAGCCCGAATGACAGACCGCACACACTGTGGCAGTCGGATCGTAGAACAGTGTTACCACACAGTCCGCGTAAAAGCCCGCGATGGGCGTGTCCGGCAGAGCGGTGACTAGGCCGTCCACTTTCCAGTCCATCGGCTGATGCAGACCGGTTCCCACATCTGCTTCCTCAACGATCTGTACACGGCTTTCGTGCACCTGCTGGGTCAGGGTAAAGCGCTCAAACGGAATGTGCAATGTGTCCGCGAGAATCTGATAATTACGCCGGACGTTCTCCGGACCATCCCCGCGGTTAAACCCGAAATTCAGGCTTTCACAATCTCCGTGACTGACACCGCCCGATTTGGTCGTGAACGCATGGCGCACCGGCAGCCGGTCACAGGTATAATAAATCAAATCACCGCATTGTCTGCGGCGCATGGAGCTATGCATGGCTTTCCTCCTAAGGATCTTGCGGACGCGCAGGCCAAAGCCAGACGTGTCATATTTTGCAGTTTCCTGTCCGTTTTTTCACTGTATGAAACATAATCAGTGCCTTGCAGGACAAGAATGGTTTAACTATGTTATTATACTACAATTATCCCGTTCTCTACAAGGGTTCTCCCCTGCTCTCCCTTTCTGTTTGTCAGGGTGTATAAATACATGTCAAAATTGTGCCTGCTCCTTGACAGGAAAGACAAAAGGCTATACAATATTTGTGGTAATACCTTTTGTAGTATTCATCGGCGCCCAGGCCGTGAAACTTATGGTGGGTTATTATTACTTTGCAGATTTCTAAAAGTCAAAAATCCTGGAGGTGTTTCACAGAAATCATGATTGATACCATAATCACTCTGATCGTCGGTGTTGTCGGATTGGTTATTGGTGTGATCGTTGGCTGCCTGTATCGCAAAAAGGTAGCCGAAAAGGAAATCGGCAGTGCCGAACAAGAAGCCACCCGCATTATCAACGATGCAATCAAGGCTGGCGAAACCAAAAAACGTGAAGCGATTCTTGAGGCGAAAGACGAGATTCACAGAAGCCGTACCGAGGCTGAGCGTGAGATCAAGGAACGCCGCAACGAAACGCAGAAGCTCGAGCGCCGTCTGACCCAGAAGGAAGAAGCACTCGACCGTAAAACAGATGCTCTGGATCAGAAGAATGAAGAGCTCAATCGCAAGCTCGCACAGGTTCAGAAGACCCAGGAATCGTGTGACCAGCTCAAAAATGAGCAGATTGCTGCGCTTGAGCGCATTTCCGGCTTGACCCGTGAAGAGGCGAAGGACTATCTGGTCTCCTCCATCGAGCAGGAAGCACAGCACGATGCAGCTGTTAAACTTCGAGAAATCAATCAGCGCACCAAGGAAGAAGCAGAAGCGACTGCCCGTGAGCTGATTTCTATTGCTATTCAGCGCTGCGCCGCTGACCACGTTGCTGAGGCAACCGTATCGGTTGTACCGCTGCCCAACGACGAGATGAAGGGACGCATCATCGGCCGCGAAGGCCGTAATATCCGCACGCTTGAAACGCTGACCGGTGTCGATCTGATCATCGACGACACCCCGGAGGCTATCACGCTGTCCTCTTTCGATCCGGTACGCCGCGAGGTTGCTCGCATGGCTCTGGAAAAACTGATCGCAGACGGCCGCATCCATCCTTCCCGCATTGAAGAGATGGTTGAAAAGTCCAAGCGTGAGATCGACCAGATCATCAAGAGCGAAGGTGAGCGCGCGATGTTCGAGACCGGTATCCACGGTCTGCATCCTGAGCTGGTCAAGCTGCTCGGCCGCCTCCGTTACCGTACGAGCTACGGACAGAACGTTCTGCTCCACTCGATCGAGGTTGCGCACGTCGCAGGTATGCTCGCTTCCGAGCTGGGTCTTGACCCGGTGCCCGCGCGCAGAGCTGGGCTTCTGCATGATATCGGCAAGGCAGTCGATCATGAGGTCGAAGGCTCTCATGTCAGCATTGGTGTCGATCTGGCCAAGAAGTACAAGGAAAATCCCCAGATTGTTCATGCAATCGCAGCGCATCACGGCGACGTAGAGCCGCAGACGGTCATCGCTTGCCTCGTACAGGCAGCGGACGCGATCTCTGCCGCTCGTCCGGGTGCACGCCGCGAGAATCTGGAAAACTACATCAAGCGTCTGGAAAAGCTGGAAGAGATTGCAAACACCACGTCCGGTGTTTCCAGCTCCTATGCAATTCAGGCTGGACGCGAGATCCGCATTATTGTCAAGCCCGATGAGGTTTCTGACGATAAGATGATCCTGCTTGCCCGCGATATCGCAAAGCATATCGAGGACGAGCTGGACTACCCGGGTCAGATCAAGATCAACATGATCCGCGAGACCCGCGCAGTAGACTACGCAAAATAACAAAAATTCCGACAACACCGCTAAAAGGGAGAAGCACACAGCTTCTCCCTTTTTTATGCTCCAAAGCAAAAACGCACCGCGTATGCAGTGCGTTTTATTGCTCTCATCATGCACTCTTTCGGCAGCTGAGCAAGATTACCTGTCGCTTGCGTCCAAGCTCCTTGAGCAGTGCAATGCCCCGCTCGGTGCGGGCATCGTCCGATGTCAGGAACGGATCATCCAGAATCAGCGGTGCTTCCTTGGCGCCCGCCAGTGTCTCACAGACCGCAAGGCGCAATGCCAAATACAGCTGATCGCGTGCACCCGAGGACAACTGACGCTCGTTTAACAACTGGCCGTCGGCTCCCGCAGTCCGTGCGCGGAACTGATCGTCCAGACGAATTTCCTGGTAGTTATCCGCAGTCAAATATGCCAGATAGGACTGTGCCAAACTGGTGATCTGCGGCGATACCCTTGCCTGCAAGGCTGCATTTTCAGAAGACACGATCTGACGTGCGTGCTCTACTGCCTGATACTGCTTTTGCAGCTGCACAATGCGCTCCTTACATGTGGACAGCTTTGCGCGAATCTCTTCCATCGTTCCGATCATGTCGGCCTGTCCCTGCAAGCGAGAGAGCTGCTCCCGCGCAGCGTCCAGCACACGGCGTGCCTCAGACTGTCTTGCGCCCAGTGCATCCAGCTGCTGTCTGACCTCATCCGCTGCCTCATCGTCTTCCGGGCCGCGCTGGATTTCCAAAATGACATCACCCAATGCACTCTGTTCGCGTCGGATGAGCTGCAAGTCTGCCATTGCCGAACGAATGACCTCGGCTGCTTCCTCTACATTTGTTACTCGCGAAGACAGCTTTTTGCCTGCCTCGATCACGTGGTCGCGTTCCTCAAGCAGTACCGATGCTGCCATGCGCTGTTCGTCCAGAATGCGCTGGTACTCGATTTCGAGCTGCTTTTTTTCTTCATCCATATCAGGAAGTGGTGCAGGCGGTTTCTGTACGCTGCCAAGGAAGGTCAGCAGCAAGCACACAATCACGAGTGCGGAAAGCACCATCGGCAAGGCGCTGGTATTGAGCATACCGGCTACGTTCTCCATCTCCGGAAACCACTCAACCTGCATAATACCAGTTGCTGCGGCCAGTACACCAAAAATAAAGGCAAAAACACCGGCGACCCATCGAATCTTGGGTCTGGTCGTTCGATCGACCTCGATCTCACGGTCATGCTGCGCCTTCTCCATGCGCTCGATCGCCTCACGACGGCGTGTTTCAACTGCCGGCATGTTTTCGCGCTTCTCGCGTTCCAGTCGCACTGCACCTTCGTAGCCGTACAGCACCTCAGCCGCTTCCCTGACCAAATCTTCATCGGGTACACGGTTCTTGATCTCCCGGATACGCTGCTCGCGTTCTTCTCGCAGTACGCGTCTGCGGCTTTCCTGATCGGCCTGCTGTTCGGTGAACGCCTGATAACTGCGCTCGTAGGCATCCTGTGCCTTTTGCGCTTCGCGTTCCAAACTGCGGCACTTCTCTTTTTGCCTGGCAATGTCATGAGACAGGCTTTCCAGCCGTTCGAGCTGTTCTTCCAGCTTGGTCTGTTCGCTCTGTGCCTCGGGCAGTTCGCCGTGTCCCCTGCCTGAGCGGATATCCAACCGCCAGCGATCCAGTCGCGCCAGCGCTTTGGCTGCGCTTCCGGTCGCGTCTCCAGTCTGTGCCATCGAACTGAGCAGCTCCTGCAATTCCTCCGATGGACGGTTCATGTCCTCGCCGTCCACCATCATACTGGACAGGAATGCATCCTCACCCATGCCGAGCAGCACCTGACCGCAGTTTTTCGCGGTCAGCAATCTGCACTTCTCTCCGGTATCGGTATAGAACGCGTCGAAATCCTGCATCGGCCCACCCTTGCCGGTCTGGCGCACGATGGTGACCGCTCTTCCGTTCCACTCGATTTCCAGTCTGCCGCTCATCGCGTATCCGTCCTGCGGCACATAGCGGGTTTTATCCGAAAGTGCCTGTTGGGTGTCGCGCCGCGCGGTATTGAGTCCGTACAGCATCACACGCAAAAATGCGCACAGTGTGGATTTTCCCCAGCCGTTCGGCAGAACCAAATGAGAAAATCCATCCGCAAATTCTATTTTTCGGCCGTTCATATTGCCGAAATGTCCTTGCAATGATCGTAATTTCATCTCTTGCTCCGTTTATCTTTAACATTATCATGAAAACTTTATACAATCGTATATCAGTATAGCATACTTTCACTTTTCCCTCAAGCATCATACCAATTTCTGCGTTTGTAAATTCGTCCGCTGTACGCGGAAAGTTTACGTGTTTTTCCTCTTGACTTTGCTATGTTAAAGTGGTAGACTAATGCTACGAACTTACAGAGGGTGGTTATGATTGCCCACCTTATCGATTTGCACCGGTTTTTAACCCGATGACTTGGAAAGAAAAATTGGAAAGAAAAAGGAGATACCCCTATGAAGAAGAACAGACTGTTCGCCCTGCTGTGCGCAGGCGCTCTTTCTGCCTCTATGCTGACTGCCTGCGGTGGCAGCCAGGATTCCTCTGCCAATAACGCATCGTCTGACGCGTCCACCGACTCGACCGAAACCGCAGAAGACACGACTTCGCTCAAGTACATTCAGGACAAGGGCACTCTGGTACTGGGTCTGGACGACCAGCTCCCTCCCATGGGCTTCCTGGATGAGTCCGGTACGATTGTTGGATTCGATATCGATGTCGCTGAAAAGGTCTGCGAAAAGCTGGGCGTTGAGCTGGTAACCCAGCCCATCAACTGGGATTCCAAGCAAATGGAGCTGGACACCAAGAACATCGACTGCATCTGGAACGGTCTGTCCTGGTCGGAAGAGCGTGACGAGGCAATGACGCTCAGTATCCCCTATCTGGAAAACCACATGGTTCTGGTTGTACCGACCGATTCCACTTACCAGACCATGGATGATCTGTCCGGCAAGAACATCGCGCTTCAGTCCGGTTCTACTGCACAGGAAGCATTCGATGCCGAGCCCAAGCTCAAGGACAACACCACGATGATTGGTATGGACAACAACATGTCCTGCCTGCTCGACGTTGAAAGCGGTGCTTCCGATGCCGCTCTGATGGATGAGACGGTTGCAAACTACCTGATCGAAACCGGCGGCAGAGACCTGCGCGTTATGGGCGATTTCCTCTATGCAGAGAACTACGTCATCGGCTTCCGCAAGGGCGAAACCCAGCTGGCCGATGCGGTAAACAACGCACTGGTTGAGCTCAAGGCTGACGGTACGCTGGCTGAGATCTCTACCAAGTGGTTCGGCTCCGACATCACGACCGTTGAAGCTCCGGCTGAAAACGCAGATAGCGCTGCTTAACCTTGTTATACCTGCACAAACTAAGAGCGGATTTTTATCCGCTCTTTTTCTGCGGCAGGGCTTTCTTTTACGCTTTCCTATGTTATAATGTTATCTGCATAATTTCCAACTACAATCAGGGAGGAACACATGATCTTTGATAAAATTATAGGCATGATGCCTGTCTTATTGGACGGTACCGTTGATGTCATCAAAATCTTTTTCTGGACCGTCATCCTGTCCGTGCCGCTCGGTTTTCTCGTTGCACTCGGCCGTAATCTCCATTTGGGATTCCGGATTGGTCGCTTCGATGTACGTCCGGTCTCTTGGATCGTTCAGCTCTACCAGCTCATTATGCGCGGCACGCCGCTCATGCTGCAGCTGATGTTCATTATGTATGCACCGTACTACCTGTGGCACGTTAGCATGAACCGCTTTACAGCAACGATCTTCGCGTTTGCAATCAACTATGCCGCTTACTTCGGCGAGATCTTCCGCTCCGGCATTGATTCCATCCCGCGTGGTCAGTACGAGGCGGCAAAAATGCTGGGCTACACCAAGACGCAGACCTTTTTCCGCATCATCCTGCCCCAGGTCGTCAAGCGCGTCATCCCGCCCACCGGCTCGGAATTCATGGTACTTATTAAAGACTCTGCGCTGGCAAACGTCATCGGACAGCCTCAGCTGTTCGATTCGGCAAAGAAGCTGATGTCGAGCAGCTCCAGCATTCTTCCGCTGGTCATTGCCGGTGTCATTTTCCTGATCCTGAACGCAGTGGTCGAATATGCCTTCAAACTGTGCGAGAAAAAGCTCAACTACTATAAAGGGTAATCATATATGAATCTGATCGAAGCAAAAAAGATTAAAAAGTCATTTGGACGACTGGAAGTCCTCAAGGGTATCTCTTTACAGGTTTCTGAGGGACAGGTTGTTTCCATTATCGGCCCTTCGGGCTCGGGTAAATCCACGCTGCTGCGCTGCCTCACCCAGCTCGAAACCGCCGATCAGGGCGAAATCACGGTATGCGGTGAAAAAATGATGTGGACCGAGTCCGGTCGTGCGGTATACGCGAACAAGAACACGCTGCACAACATCATTTTGAATGTCGGACTGGTATTCCAGAACTTCAATCTATTCCCGCATTTCTCGGTTCTGGAAAACCTGATCGATGCACCGATTCGCATTCGCGGTGTCTCCCGGGAAGAAGCGACGCAGCGTGCGCGTGAGCTGCTGCGCAAGATGGATCTGGCATCCAAAGAGAATTCTTATCCCTGTGAGCTGTCCGGCGGTCAGCAGCAGCGCGTCGCAATCGCACGTGCCCTCGCCATGCAGCCCCGCATTCTGTTCTTTGACGAGCCGACTTCGGCGCTCGACCCCGAGCTCACCGGTGAGATCCTCAAGGTCATTCGTGAACTGGCACAGGAACACATGACCATGGTAATTGTCACACATGAGATGGCTTTTGCACGAGATGTGGCAGATCATGTCATCTTTATGGCAGATGGTGTAATCATTGAGGAAGGAACGCCTCAACAAGTGTTCGAAAATACTCAAAATGCACGCACACAGGCCTTTTTGAGCAGATTTTCACAGAATCCCTAATTATCCTCCGTTTTCCAGCCGCTATTCTGGACATTTTTCATAAAAAAGAGTTTACAACGTCTCAAAAATGCGCTAAAATAAGGGTAAGGTCAGTATTTCCGGCCTTGCCCTTTTGTTTTGTTCACTCCTGAAAAAAATGGTATGTTTTTTGTTATTTCCTGTTGAACTTGTGCTTGGTTTTTGGTACAATCATTACAGGACAAATTTGTGCGGCTCCCGCATGGATTTCTCTGCGGGAAAACACCGACTATCCCCGGTTTAATTCCCAGTAAAAAAATTTTTTTAATGGAGATGTTTCACATGGATTCTTTTAGCGCTTCTCTGATGAAGGATAAGAGAGAGATCATTATCGCTCCCACCATCTATAAGTTCCAGAACTTCGGCGAGTTCGCTCAGGAGTTCGCACTTGGCAAGCGTGATGTCGTTCTGACCAACGAGTTCATCTACAAGCCCTTTATGGAGCAGTACAATCTGGCTTGCACCTATGTCTTCCAGGAGACCTTCGGCGCTGGCGAGCCTTCCGAGGCTATGATCGAGACCATGTACGAGCGCATCCCGTACGATTCCTATGACCGTGTCATCGCAATCGGCGGCGGCGCTATCATGGACCTGTGCAAGCTGCTCGGCTGCAAGCGCCCCTCTTCCGTACATGAGCTGTACTTCAAGAGAGAGCCTGTTGTACATGAGAAGGAAGTTATCGCAATCCCCACCACCTGCGGCACCGGTTCTGAGGTTACCAACATTTCCGTTGCGATCGTTAAGGACGAGAAGGACGGCAAGCTGACCGGCGGCGAGACCAAGCTCGGTCTGGTTTCCGACGACATCATCCCGAACAAGGTTTGCCTCATCCCCGATCTGCTCAAGACCCTGCCCTACAAGCCCTTCGCTGCTTCCGCAATCGACGCGCTGATCCATGCGGCCGAGTCTTTCCTGTCTCCCCATCGTAAGACCGTTACCTCTGAGATGTACTCGGTTAAGGCTATGGAGATGATCCTCGAAGGCTTCCGCCGCATCGCTCTGGAAGGCCCCGACGCTCGTCTGGATTACCTCGGCGAGTACGTTACCGCTTCCCTGTACGCTGGTATCGCTTTCCTGAAGGCTGGATGCGCTACCGTTCACGGTATGTCCTTCCCCCTCGGCGGCACCTACCATGTACCGCACGGCGAGTCTAACTACGCTCTGTTCAGCAAGATCCTCGAGATCTACGACGAGTATCAGCCGGAAGGCGAGCTGGGCAAGTTCAAGGAAATCGTTGCTCGCTGCCTGGGCTGCACCAAGGGCGACGCTCTGCGCACCCTGACTGTAACCCTGGAGAAGGTTCTGCCCCTCAAGCCCCTGCATGAGTACGGCTTCACCGAGGCTGACATCACTGGTTTCCCGGTATCCGTTATGGAGAACCAGCAGCGCCTGATCACCAACTCTTACTGTCCGATGACCAAGGAGCTTATGGAGCGCATCTACCGCGAGTGCTTCTAATCTAAACTCTTATTCCTCACGGATGCGAACAACGGAGTCGATTCCCTTTCGGGATCGGCTCCATCTATGCAGTGACTCCGGTCTTTTATAAGACCGGATTCTCTGCTGATTCCGATTCCGAATTATTTGAAAGAAAGGATACTGTTTCTGTTATGATGACCAAGGACCAGTACATTGAATCCCTGCGCAAGCTGAACCTCAACCTCTGGATGTTCGGCAAGAAGATCGAAAATCCGGTCGATGACCCGGTAATCCGTCCCTCGCTCAACTCTTTCGCCGCTACCTACGAGCTGGCTGAAGATCCCCAGTACGAGGACCTGATGACCGCTACTTCTCACATCACCGGCAAGAAGATCAACCGCTTCACCCACATGCATCAGTCCACCGACGACCTCATCAAGAAGGTTAAGATGCAGCGTCTGCTCGGTCAGAAGACCGCTGCTTGCTTCCAGCGCTGCGTTGGTATGGATGCCATGAACGCTGTCTTCTCCTCTACCTACGAGATCGACGAAGCTTGCGGCACCAAGTACCACGAGAACTTCGTTAAGTTCCTGACCCGCGTTCAGGACGAGGACCTCGCTGTTGACGGCGCTATGACCGACGTTAAGGGTGACCGCGGTCTGGCTCCCTCCAAGCAGGCTGATCCCGATCTGTTCCTTCATGTCGTTGAGCGTACCCCCGAGGGCGTTTACGTCACCGGTGCAAAGGCTCATCAGACTGGCTTCGTAAACTCTCACGAAGTTCTGGTTATGCCCACCATCGCAATGCGCGAGGGCGACGAGGATTACGCAATCTCCTTTGCAATCCCCACCGACTCCGAGGGCATCACCCTGATCTACGGTCGTCAGTCCTGCGATACCCGTAAGCTCGAAGAGTACAACGATATCGACGTCGGCAACAAGGTTTATGGCGGTCACGAAGTTCTGGTCATCTTTGATCACGTTTTCGTTCCGAACGATCGCATCTTCCTCAACGGTGAGGTTAAGTTCGCTGGCATGATCGTTGAGCGTTTCGCTGGCTATCACCGTCAGTCTTACGGCGGCTGCAAGGTCGGCGTAGGCGACGTTCTGATCGGTGCTACCGCTCTGTCGGTTGACATGGCTGGCTGCGCAAAGGCTTCCCACGTCAAGGACAAGCTCATCGAAATGGTTCACCTCAACGAGACCCTGTACTGCTGCGGTATCGCTTGCTCCTCTCAGGGCTCCAAGACCAAGTCCGGTAACTACCTGATCGACCTGCTGCTGGCGAACGTCTGCAAGCAGAACGTTACCCGCTTCCCCTACGACATCGCTCGTCTGGCTCAGGACCTGGCTGGCGGCGCGATGGTTACCCTGCCGTCCGAGGCTGACTTCCGTCACCCCGAACTGCACGCTTACATCGACAAGTACTTCAAGGGCGTCGCTTCGGTTTCCACCGAGGACCGTATGCGTGTCCTCCGACTGATCGAGAACATGACCATGGGTACCGCTGCTGTCGGCTACCTGCCCGAGTCCATGCACGGCGCTGGTTCGCCGCAGGCTCAGCGCATCATGATCTCCCGTCAGTGCAATATGGAGATGAAGAAGGAGCTTGCCAAGAAGATCGCTCGTATCGACTAAGAGATCCGTTTTCTTTCAGAAAGGCACTCTGCACCGAGTGCCTTTCTCCTTATCAAATTGTTTTTCGCCGGTTCTCCCCGTTCCGGCTCGCTGGAGGTTCTCCCGATGCGTAAAGTCGCTGTCAAGTTCTGTGGCGGCTGCAATCCCGGCTACGACCGCGGTGCCGCTTATCAAAAAATCCGGGAAGCCGTTGCCGACCGCGCGCAGATCTCTCTGCCCGCCGAGGGTGAGTCCTATGATGCGCTGCTCATTATCCGCGGCTGCACCGGCTGCCCCTATCTCTACGAGGAGATCGACGCAAACGAACGCATTCTTTGCGTCAAACAAGATGACATCCCGGAAGTCATTGAAAAAATCCGGAACCTATAAAGAAATATTTTATTGAGGATGATACTTCATGAAGAAAGTAAGGATTCTGTCTCCCGATGAGGCTGCCCTGCTCGTACAGGATGGCGACACGATTGCTACCGGTGGTTTCGTAAGCTGTGCTTGCCCCGAAACCCTGTCCAAGGCGCTCGAAAAGCGTTTCCTGGAAACCGGTCATCCGAAGGATCTGACCCTGTTCTTTGCTGCTGGTCAGGGCCACCGCGACGGTACCGGCGGCGACCACTACGGTCACGAAGGTATGGTTAAGCGCGTTATCGGCGGTCACTGGGACCGTGCTCCCCGTCTGGGCGAGCTGGCGCTGGCAAACAAGATCGAGGCTTATAACCTGCCCCAGGGCGTTATCTCCCACATGTACCGTGATATCGCCGCGCACAACATCGGCACCATCACCCATGTTGGTCTGAAGACCTTCGCTGACCCCCGCAACGGCGGCGGTAAGCTCAACGAGTGCACCAAGGAAGATCTGGTCAAGATCGTAAACATCGAAGGTCAGGAGCGCCTGCTGTACAAGGGCTTCCCGATCAACGTTGTTTTCCTGCGCGCTTCCTACTGCGATGAGTTCGGTAACTGCACCGTGCATCGTGAGATCGGCCCCCTCGACGTTACCGCTATGGCACAGGCCTGCAAGAACTCCGGCGGCCGCGTTATCGTTCAGGTCGAGAAGATCGTTCAGGGCGGTTCGCTCGATCCCAAGCTGGTTGCGATCCCCGGCATCTATGTTGACTCGGTTGTTATCGGCACCGAGGAAGAGAACATGCAGTGTCTGGGCATGCCGTACGACGGCGCACTGACCGGCGAGTTCCGCATCCCGGTTGATGCAATCCCGCCCATCCCGATGGACGCGAAGAAGATCATCGCTCGTCGTGCTGCTATGGAGCTTCCGCCCGATGCAATCGTTAACCTGGGCACCGGCGCTCCTGAGAAGATCGCAAACGTTGCGGCTGAAGAAGGCATCTCGGACAATATGACCCTGACCGTTGAGGCTGGTTCCATCGCAGGCGTTCCCTACGGCGGCACCCAGTTCGGCGCAGCTGCAAACGCTATGTGCATCATTCCTCACAACGTACAGTTCGACTTCTATCAGGGCGGCGGCCTGGATGTCGCTTTCCTCGGTCTGGCTGAGACCGCTCCCAACGGTGACCTCAACGTTTCCAAGTTCGGCACCCGTCTGGCTGGTGCTGGCGGATTCATCGACATCACCCAGAATGCAAAGAAGGTCGTTTACTGCGGTACCTTCACCGCAAAGGGTCTCAAGACCGAGTGCAAGGACGGCAAGCTGGTCATCACCCAGGAAGGTGCAAAGAAGAAGTTCGTTAAGCAGGTTGAGCACATCACCTTCTCCGGCGATTACGCAAACGAAGTACATCAGCCTGTTCTGTACATCACCGAGCGCGCTGTCTTTGAACTGCGCCCCGAAGGCGTTACCCTCATCGAGATCGCTCCCGGCATCGACATGCAGACCCAGGTTCTCGATCAGATGGATTTTGTTCCCAAGATTGCTGACGAAGTGAAGCTGATGGATGCCCGCATTTTCCGTGAGGAAAAGATGGGTCTCGCAAACGACTAACAGCAAATTGTTAAATTTTTATCACATCAAGACCTTTATTTGGTTTTTGCTGGTGAAAATTTGGCGTTTCGCACGAAAAAATTTTGAGAAATCTTATTTTTTCTCTTCCATTTTGCTGAAAAGTTTGATAAAATTATAACGAAGTGAAGGGCGGCTCGCCCGCCCTCTCTAATCCATCTTGGCAGCGGCAATTACCTGCCGTTACCTTGATCGAAACAAAAAGGAGAGTTTCCAATGAACGTGTACATTTGTTCTGCAGCCCGTACTGCTATTGGTACTTACGGCGGCACCCTGCGTGACGTGCATTCCTCTGTGCTGGGCACTGCTGCAGCGAAGGCTGCAATCGAGCGCGCTGGCGTTGACAAGGAAGCCATTGATGAGGTCGTTTTCGGCCAGGTTCTTCAGGGCGGTGTCGGCCAGAACGTAGCCCGTCAGGTTATGGTCGGTGCTGGTCTGCCTCTGACCACCCCCGCTATGACCCTTAACAAGGTCTGCGCTTCCTCCATGCGTGCCATCTCCCTCGGCTCTCAGATCATCCGTTCCGGCGAGAATCAGCTGATGCTGGTCGGCGGTTGTGAGTCGATGTCCGGTGCTCCCTACATCTCCCGCAATATGCGTTGGGGCGCTCGCATGAACGATGTCAAGCTGGTAGACATGATGGTTTACGACGGCGTATTTGACGTGTTCAATCAGTACCACATGGGTATCACCGCTGAGAACGTTGCTGAACAGTACGGCATTACCCGTGAGATGCAGGACCAGATCGGCTACGAGTCTCAGATGAAGGCTGCTAAGGCCATCTCCTCCGGTCGCTTCAAGGACGAAATCGTCCCGATTGAGGTCAAGAAGAAGAAGGAAACCATTATTTTCGATACCGACGAGCATTGCCGTCCGGGCACCACTCTCGAGGGTCTGGCTAAGCTGCGTCCCGCATTCAAGAAGGACGGCACCGTTACCGCTGGTAACGCTTCCGGCATCAACGACGCCGGCGCTGCTATGATCATCGCTTCTGAGGATTACGTCCGTGCACACGGCCTCAAGCCTCTGGCAAAGATCCGCTCCTTCGGTTCTGTCGGCTGCGATCCCTCCATCATGGGTATCGGCCCGATCGAGTCCAGCCGTCAGGCTCTCAAGCGTGCTGGCCTGACCGTTGCTGACCTCGATCTCGTCGAGTCCAACGAGGCTTTCGCTGCTCAGGCTGCTGCTGTTAACCGTGAGCTCGGCTTCGACATGGATAAGGTTAACGTAAACGGCGGCGCTATCGCTCTGGGTCACCCGATCGGTGCTGCTGGCTGCCGTATCACCACCACCCTGATCTACGAGATGATCAAGCGTGACGCAACCCTCGGTCTGGCTACCATGTGCATTGGCGGCGGTATGGGCGAGGCTCTCATCGTTGAGCGCGATGAGCTGTGCAAGTAAAATAATTAACTTCCCAATTGTGGCAGTCGGGACGGCTCCCTGCCGTCCCCCCTACCCAAACTGACCTCAAAGGAGATTTTTTATCATGACTGATGTAGTAGTTGAGAAAAAGGGTCATGTTGCCATCGTTAAGATCGAGCACATGAATGCCATGAACGCGCTGTCTACCGATATGTACGCACAGCTCGAAGAGGCTTTTGACGAAGTCGGCAAGATGGACGACGTTTACTGTGTCATCCTCACCGGTTCCTCTACTGTTAACAAGAAGGGCAAGACCGTTAACTCCTTCGTTGCCGGCGCTGACATCGCTCAGATGTCTACCATGACCGTTGCTGAAGGCAAGGCATTCGGTAACGACTCCAACCGCGTTTGCTGGAAGATCGAGAACTTCAAGCGCCCGGTTATCGCTGCAATCAACGGCTTCTGCCTGGGCGGCGGCTGCGAGCTGGCTATGTCCTGTGACATCCGTCTGGCTTCCGACAACGCTCTGTTCGGTCAGCCCGAAGTTGGTCTGGGCATTACCCCGGGCTGCGGCGGCACCCAGCGTCTGGCTCGCCTGATCGGCATGGGCAAGGCAAAGGAACTGCTCTACACCGCTCGCGGCAACTACACCGCACAGGACGCTCTGGCTATGGGCCTGGTTAACTACGTTTATCCGCTCGATCAGCTGATGGACGAGGCTATGAAGCTGGCTGAAGAAATCGCAGCACAGGCTCCGATCGCTGTTTCGCTGGTCAAGGAAGCTGTCAACGTTGGCATGCAGACCGACCTTAACTCTGCTCTGAAGCTCGAAGGCAACTGCTTCGGCGAGTGCTTCGCAACCGAGGATCAGAAGTACGGCATGGCTTGGTTCCTGGACAAGAACCGCGACAAGCCCGCTAAGGAGTTCAAGAATAAGTAAGCGTTCCGGGGCCGCTCCGGCGGCTATTACTTGCGCATTTTGCGCTAATTGTTAGAGGAGAGAGAGTAACATGAAAGTTTGTGTATTCGGCGCCGGCAATATGGGTGCGCGCATCGCAGAAGTTTTTCTGACCCATGATCATGAAGTAACTCTGGTCGACATCAAGGACGAGTTCCTTGCTGGCGGCGTAAAGCGCATTGAGGGCGACCTGAATTTCTTGGTTCGCAAGGAAAAGATGACCGCAGAGCGCGTTGCTGATCTGCTGGGCAACCACCTGAAGACTTCTACCGACCGCAAGGTTGCCAGCGATGCTGACTTCGTCATCGAAGTTATCCTGGAAAACATGGACCTCAAGAAGGATCTGCTGCGCGATCTGGACAAGATCTGCCCCGAGCACACCATCTTCGCTTCCAATACTTCGGCTCTGTCGATCACCGAGATAGCTGCTTCCATCCCGCATCGTTCCGATAAGTTCATTGGCTGCCACTTCTTCAACCCGGCTCAGATCATGAAGCTCGTTGAGGTTACCCGCGCTATGCAGACCTCCGACGAGACCTTCAAGTTCGCTTACGATCTGATGAACTCGCTTGACAAGATCCCGGTTGCTGTACACGAAGGCCCTGGCTTCGTTGTAAACCGCATCCTCATCCCGATGATGAACGAGGCAATCGGTATCTACGCTGACGGTCTGGCTTCCCCGTCCGACATCGATATCGCTATGCAGAACGGTGCTGGCATGAAGTCCGGCCCGCTCCATACTGCTGACCTGGTTGGCCACGACGTTAACCTGGCAATCATGGAGACCCTGTACCGCGAGACCGGTGACCCGAAGTATCGTCCCCATCCGCTGCTCCGCAAGATGGTTCGCGCTGGCTGGCTGGGCCAGAAGACCGGTAAGGGCTTCTTCACCTACGACGGTCCCTTCGGCAAGGAAGTTCCCGGCGGCGATCTGACCGTTCGCTAAACCAAAAAAACTCTCCATTTCAAACTGTGCTGACCGCGCAGTTTGAAACATAGAAAATCCCCTGGTGATTGCACCAGGGGATTTTTTTCGCTTAATTTGCGCCAAAGAACAGACGGACAAAAAATGCAGACGACACAAAGGCGGTCAAATCTCCGATGAGTGCCGCGGGTACTGCGTATCGCGTGCTCTTCAGTCCCAAACTGCCTGCGTACAGGCTGATGGTGTAAATACTGGCTTCCGATGCCCCCAGCATAACCGCTGCCACACGTCCGGCATAACTGTCTGCGCCTGCGCGCTGCATGATATCAGCTCCGAGTGCCAGTCCACCGCCGCCGCTGATCGGTTTTAACAGCACCAGCGGCGCGCACGCCTCAGGAATACCCAAGTACGAGAAAATTGGGCGCATCATTGCGCCAAGCCAATCAATCGCTCCCGACGCGCGCAGCATATAGACCGCAGTCAGCAGTCCAACCATAGTCGGTGCAATGGCAGCCGCAGTCTTGGCTCCTTTCTTCGCGCCCTCCAGAAAGTTTGAAAATACGTCTACACCCCGTATCTGCGCAAACATCGTCACGCACGCCAGCAGCGCAGGCACCAGCCATTCTGCCATTTTTTCTCCTTTCCTCCCGGTGTCTCGCGAAAAATCTTACCCTCTCGACCGCGTTCGACAGAACTTTTCCCCCCTTTTATGCGATAATACCGTTGGAAGACCGGTCATCTGTCCTGCCTTGGACAATCCGGAAACAATGGCCGCAGGCAGCGCGCCGCAAACAGCGCTGCCGCTACTGAGAGTATGGATGCACCCCAAACAGCCGGCATAATGTCAAATGGCGCCTGCGCACCCATCCCGGCACGGAGCGCGGCCACTGTCGTCGGAATCAGCTGTATGGATGTCGTGTTGAGAATGATGAGCGTCAGCACGCGGTCGGGACTGCCGCGCCGTCCCGCAGTCTCATACAGCCGATCGGCCGCACGCAGCCCCAACGGTGTCGCGGCGTTGGACAATCCCAGCACATTCGCCGTGATACTCGCGCCGACCAGCTCCATACTCTCCCGATCGTTCCCTGCTCGCCCAAACAGCGGCCGCAAGATTGGCCGCAAGATATGTGCGATCCCAGAACCCAACCCGGATGCGGATACCACAGACATAAATCCAGACCAGAACATCATCAGACCGATCATCTCAATCAACAGCTTGATCGCCTGTCCGGCTCCCTGGGCCGCAGCCTGTGAGACCTCCGCCATCCGTCCCGATGCCATTGCTCCAATCCAGGCAATGCATAAAAACGCTGTCCAGATCTTTGACAGCACTTCGACCGCCTCCTTACTATCCCAGCCCCGTTTTTCAGAGGAGAGTTACAACATGAATCAGAAATCTAGCGGCATCGTCCGCAAAATCGATGATCTCGGGCGTATCGTTCTGCCTGCCGAGATGCGCCGTGCACTCGAACTCAGTGTACAGGATCCTGTCGAAATTCAAGTGCAAGGGGATCACATCATTCTCAGAAAACATACCTCTGCCTGCGCGTTCTGCGGCGCAGTCGGACAACTTACCACCTTCCGTGGAAAGTATGTCTGTCCCGACTGCATCCACTCACTGCGCTGTCTCTGACTCTTTCTGCCGCGTACCCTCCTGGGCTGCGCGGTATTTTTCTTTGGTCGCCATTCCGCCGCGAATGTGCCGTTCCCGCTTATTTTTCCCCAAAACCTCCTGTACTTCGGTATATAACACGCCGTTGAGCTGACGCAGACGCGCCGTAATATCCTTATGTACCGTCGACTTGCTGACACCAAACTTCTTCGCCGCCTGCCGCACGGTCGCTCCTTCCTCTACGATGTACTGTCCCAGTCGTATCGCCCGTTCTTCCGGCAAGCCTTTCATGTTCGTCCCCTCCGCATTCAATCTTGTGCTTCCAGCTTATGCGCTCCGTCCTGCTTTTAGGACTGCTATTTCTCTGGATTTGCCAAGTGCGGTCACCTGATTTATCTCTCGGTCATAGGCTGACTTGAGGCCACGCCTCAAATCCACAGTATTGGAGCGATGACTATGTTCTACGACCCCCTTGCACCCTGCCGTGATGCCCGGGATGGCTGCGAAACGCCTCCCACCGATGAGGACAACGGCAACCAGAATGGAGGCAACGGAAACAATGAACCTTCTACCCCCGATCTCACCCCGCCGGTCTCCCCGACACCGCCAGACGATGACCAGGACGAGAATGGGCAGAATGGTACCCTGCCAGTCGATGCAATCGACCCCAGACTCCTTGCGCTCGCAATGGGCTTCGTCCCCTACCAGTCTTGGGAAACGCCCTATGCGACCGATGTCGCCCTCTCCCGCGGCACCATCTTTCCTGGTCTCGACAAACCCTTCCTCGGCGAACGCCCCGTCTCCGATTCGCCGTCGCTTAGATGGGGGGGCTGATCCGATGACCGAACGTCAAAACATGCTACGCACCGTCCAGATGCACGATTTCGCCCTGCTTGAAGCCGCAGAATACCTGGATGCTCATCCCCAGAACGCCGATGCACTTGCCTATTTCAAAACCCAACAGGCACTCTATCAGGCCGCTGTTGATGCCTATACCCAGAAATACGGCCCGCTGCAATATAAGAACGGTAAGTATGACAATATGTGGTCTTGGGTCGACGATCCCTGGCCCTGGGAAGGAGCGGATCAATAACCATGTGGACTTACGAGAAAAAATTACAGTATCCCGTCAAGATCAAAACCCCCAATCCGGCAATCGCCAAGCTCATCATCACACAGCTGGGCGGCCCGGATGGTGAAATGGGCGCGACTACGCGTTATATGAATCAGCGATATACCATGCCTTATGCCATCGGCAAGGCTGTCCTTACCGATATCGCTACGGAGGAATTAGACCAATTTAGATACACAAATAAAATATCTATTTTTCCGTGGAAAAGGGACTGATTTTACAAATCAGTCCCTTTTTTCTTACTCCATTGCCTTTGCCAGCTTCTTGACCAGCGCTTCACCATACTGATAATTCAGTAAATAGCGAATGGTCTGGTCTTCCAGTCCGGCTTTCTTCTTGATCGTCTGAGCAGCAATCATCGTCTCTGCATCCTCGGATGCAATCGGTGCTTCCGGCACGCCCAGCGTCTTGAGAATACCCCTCGCATACGCTCTGCCGAACGCCTGCTGCTCTTGGGTCGTATCAAAAGCTGCGCGATCCTTGGCATTGTCAATAAATCCAATCTCAGCAATCACAGCCGGACAGGCCGTGTCACGAATGAACGCATAATAGTCACGGCCCGTGCTACCGGCCCTGGTCTTACAGCCTCGGCTATTCTGCCCCAGGGCTTTGACCTCCTGCTCGATGGCCAGGGCAAGTGATTTACCCTTGCCGCCGTGGGTCGTATAATACGCCTCAAAGCCATCACCGCCGCCCGCGTTAACATGAATATCAAGCGCCAGATCAGGTGCATAAGCGTTACACTCGCGCACTTCCTCGTTGACGGGGTCGTTCTCATCCTTTATACGACTGAGCTTAACCAGCACACCATGCCGTGCAAGCTCTTCCTGACACGCCAGCGCCATTACAAGAGTCATATCTTTCTCACGATAACCGTCTGCCACCGCGCCAGTATCCGTTCCGCCGTGACCTACGCCCAAAAACACCTTATATGCCATCTTACATGCTCCTTTCTGTTTATCCGATCTTCGGCAGTTTCGGTAAGCCAGTCAGCCGACGCAGCGTATTTTCGGTGCTACTGCTCGAAGATGACTTTGATTTACTGCCACTTGAAGAAGTCTTTTTACTGGATGATGTTTTTTTACTACTTGTCTGTTTATACGGAGCCGCCCAGTTAAACGACTGGCAAACCGCATTGATTTGTGCCCTGGTCAAACCCATGCGTTCCATCTCGTTTACAATCTGATCCTTTTTATACTTATAGCTGCCATCCTCGTTTTTGGCCTTTTTCATGTCCCACAAACGAGTGTAAGTATCAAACGGTAATTCGGACTGCTCAAGCGCTGTGCGCTGCTCGACCTGGCTTTTGTTGGTCAGCATACTATAACTCTCCGGTGCAACGTCGATCGACAAAGCATCACAAAGCGCCAACCGAGCATCTTCGGACAAATCTTCTTTTTTAAGATATGCCCACATATCAGCGTCCGCCTTTTTGTCTGCATCGTCTTGGCCGGAATATCTCTGCTTCACCTCGGCAAGTTTAAGAGCATATCCGGCATACTCGCGTACATCCATCTTGCCCTTTACGTCTTCTGTCCAGCCTTTTGCCCTGCTCTCTGTTGCGTTGACAATAAGTTCAAGTGCGAGCGCGTCCTTCTGGCTGTTGTCCAGATATTGTGCCTGATTGATACTGGTTAACAAATTCTGATCGTCCGTCTGATTTACATTATCCATATTTTGAATATTTTTAATCAAGCGGTGAGAGATAGAAACCGGAATACCGTATGTATCCTTGAGCTTGCGCACAGCCTGAGAAGTCTTGGAATCATCGTTGTATTCACTCGACAGGATCATACTATCATAATCGGTATAATCTGCAGGTTTACCCTCTCCTGCAATCACACCGCGATCGATAGCCTGTTTCTGATCCTTGTTAAGATTATCAAACTCAGACAAATAATCGCGCTTATCAAAGGTATCAGACATACCGGCCAAATCATGCAGCAAATTGTACACCGTGCGCTGATCGGCACCGGTCTGGCGCACCTTATCATAGGTTTTTGTCTGCTCCGCATCAAGGCCAGATGTAAACTCGCTCTCAATCCATTCGCGCCCCGGTTTTGTCGCCGTCGAACCGAACAAGAGCG